>Ga0070679_100004947_pt1 | contig 12295 bp, 10 predicted proteins | sample KBSC63BmetaG_FD_65652 | JGI IMG/M metagenome (GOLD analysis project Ga0070679, IMG submission 65652) | Corn rhizosphere microbial communities from Kellogg Biological Station, Michigan, USA - KBS C6-3B metaG | ecosystem: Host-associated > Plants > Roots > Rhizosphere | place: USA: Michigan... | reverse complement strand
AGCTTGTCGGCCGAGAGCCAGGAGTCGCCGCCTCCGCCGCCCGGCGCCCACAGCGAGAGAACCAGAACGAGCGATCGCATCAGGCGCTCTTCCTGGTGGCACGCGGGCCCGAGCCGACGCCGAGCGACAGAAGCTCCTCGCCCAGCAGCTCCAGCGCACGATCCAGCAGGGCGCGATGCGTGGGCTCGTTGACCCAGCTGCTCGCCCCCGACGGATGTGGCAACGGGATCGCGACCGACTCGCCCCCTTCGTGACTGACGGTGTGCCGCTTCCCCACCAGCTCGTTCAGCTTTCCTGTGCCGAGGAACCGATCGATGGCCAGCCGACCCACCGGAATCAGCAGCGCCGGCCGGATGATCCGCAGCTCGGACTCGAGCCAGCCACTGCACATCTCGCGCTCACGGGTCGAAGGGACACGATCTCCCCGCCCGCTCGGCGACGGGCCGGGGTAGCAGCGGGTGATGGCCGCGATGTAGACGTCGCGCCGGAAGACCGCCTCATCCACGCCGGCCTGCCCCAGCCAGGAAAAGAGCGTCTTCCCCGCCCTCCCCGCGAAGGGACGGCGGTCACCGACCTCCACCTTTCCAGGCGCCTGCCCCACGAGCATCGCGCGCGGGGAGCGCGCCTCGGAGATGATCGGGCGTACCGAATCGGCAAGGCCGCAGCGCACGCAGTTCGAAAGCGCCTCGTTGTGCGCGGCGAGGAGAACGGGGAGCATGTCACGTTTCGCGTGCGGGCGACGCGGGCTGCCGCGTTGCGAGCCGTCGCGCTGGGTGCTGGCGCCGCTCCGCTTCACTGCGAATCCCTCGCCCACGAGAGAGTGGCGCGAACGGCCCTCGCCCATTCGTGAGCTCCAGCGCGCGCCGCAGCCGAGCCTTCGCCAGGCTCGAAGCGATCGAAGCTGCGCTTCGACATGAACGCGTCGGCCGACGACCAGACTCCGCCGGCGATCCCGGCGAGGCCGGCCGCGCCGAGCGCTGTGGTCTCCACGATGTCCGGCCGCTCCACCGGGACGCCCAGCACATCCGCCTGGAACTGCATGAGCCAGTCGTTCGCGGAGGCGCCGCCGTCCACTCTCAGCCGCTCGAAAACCACACCGCCGCGCTCGCGCATGAGCGCGAGGACATCTGCGGTCGAGTACGCCATCGCCTCGAGCGCCGCGCGTGCGAGATGTGCCCGTGTGGTGCCGCGCGAGAGACCCACTATCGTCCCGCGCGCGTCGGGCGCCCAGTGCGGCGCACCGAGTCCCGCGAGCGCGGGGACGAAGTAGACGCCGTCGGTGGACTCGAGTCCGCTGGCAAGTGTCTCCGTCTCGGCGGCGGTGTCGAGGATGCCGAGCCCGTCGCGCAGCCACTGGACAGCGGCGCCGGCGATGAAGATCGCGCCTTCCATGGCATACGCGGGGCCGCCGCTCTCGTCGCACGCGACGGTGGTGAGGAGTCCACCAACCGGCGCGGGGCGCGTTTGCCCGAGGTTGAGGAGCACGAAGGCACCGGTACCATAGGTGTTCTTCCCTTCGCCCTCGCTGCAGCATCCCTGGCCGAAAAGGGCGGCCTGCTGATCGCCCGCGATGCCGGTGATCGGGATGCCTCGGCCGAACCATTCGCGCTCGGCCACACCGAAATCGCCGCTCGATCTGCGCGCTTCGGGTAGAATGGTGAGGGGAACGCCGAAGAGCTCGCAGAGCTCCTCGCTCCACCGCAGCCCGGCGGTGTCGAAGAGCATGGTGCGCGAAGCGTTGGTGTAGTCGGTCGCGTGCACCTGGCCGCCGGTGAGCCGCCAGACGAGCCAGCTGTCCACCGTCCCGGCGAGCAGCTCGCCGCGCCGCGCCCGCTCGCGCAGGTCGCCGCGCGAGAGCATCCACTCGAGCTTCGTGGATGAGAAGTACGGATCTATGACGAGCCCCGTCAGTCTCGCGATGGAATCGGCCGTCTCGCGACTCGCCGCCAGCTCCGCGCAGCGCGCGGCCGTGCGACGGTCCTGCCAGACGATCGCGCGTCCCACCGGCTCGCCGCTCTCGCGCTCCCAGAGGACCACGGTCTCGCGCTGGTTGGTGATACCGATGGCGTCCGGCGTCTCACCCGATATCTCGATCGCCTCGCGCGCCGCCTCCACCGTGCAGCGCAGCAGGTCGTTGGCATCGTGCTCTACCCACCCCGAGCGCGGGTAGTGCTGCGGAATCTCCCTGTATCCGCGCCCCACTACGTTCCCATCTTCGGCGAAGATGAGGCAGGTCGAGCCGGTGGTTCCCTGATCTATCGCGAGCACGTGCTTCATTGCGATCCTTCCTGAACCCTGAAGCGCGAACCCTGAGCCCTCGCCCTTCCTGCTTTCTGCTGTCTGCTGTCTGCTTTCTGTTCTCCCTGCGACCTGAAGTCATACGGCGCGCGATGCACGCCACCATCAGTCACTATCGCGGTGATCAGCTCCGCGGGTATCACGTCGAACGCCGGGTTCTCCACCTCCACACCCTCGGGCACCGTGGCGCGGCCGAAGCCCGCGGCGATCTCGCGGCGGGGACGCTGCTCGATCACTATCTCGCTCCCCTTCTCGAGTGAAGGGTCGAGCGTGGACGCGGGAGCAGCCACATAGAAGGGGATTTCATGCCGCGCAGCGAGCACCGCCAGCGCGTAACTCCCGATCTTGTTCGCGGCGTCGCCGTTCGCGGCGATACGATCGGCGCCCACGATCACGAGGTCCACCTTTCCCGCGGCCATCATGCTCCCCGCGGCGGAGTCCACGATCACCTTCACCGGGATTCCGGCGCGCTCGAGCTCCCACGCAGTCAGGCGACTCCCCTGCAGGAGCGGTCGTGTCTCGTCGGCATACACTCTCACTTTGCGTCCACGCTCGGCGGCCAGGTAGATCGGCGCGAGCGCGGTGCCGATGCCGGCGGTCGCCAGCGCGCCGGCGTTGCAGTGCGTGAGCACCCGCGCGCCTTCGGGGATGAGCTCCAGCGCGTGCTCGCCGATCCGGCGGCACATGACGCGGTCTTCCTCGAGCAGCGCAGTGGCCTCGTTGCGCAACGCGGCGAGCAGCGCGCGGGCGTCGCCAGAGGAGGCATCGAGGCGCGCGAGCATCCGATCGAGAGCCCATGAGAGGTTCACCGCGGTGGGCCGGGTAGCGGCGAGGCGCGCCGCGTGCTCGCGCGCCAGCGCGCGAAGCTCGTCGGGAGGGAGCTCCGCACGGTGGAGCAGTGATACCACCAGCCCCATCGCGGCGGCGACGCCGATGGCCGGCGCACCGCGAACTCTGAGGAACTGGATGGCTTCGCAGATCGCCTCGAGCGTACGCATGTCACGCTCCTCGAAGCGCTCGGGGAGCAGCGTCTGGTCGATGATGCGAACTCCGTCGCCGTCGGGCGACCAGCGTACGGCTTCTATAACGGACACGCGCGAAAGCTAGCCCTCGCTCACGCCGCGCGCATCTCCGGCCGTATGCGGCGCCGGCGCTCGGGGAAGTGCTGGTCGAGGAATCGGATCAGCGCGCGCTCCTCGGGATAGTGCCCCGCCGCGCTCTTCGCGCGGCTCCTCCTCACCGCCTTGACGTCTATCGTCTCGCCCTCGTCCAGGTACCTCGCGAGGAGGATCGGATGCACGTACGACGAGCGACACACCGCGGGCGTGTTCCCCAGCTCGGCCGCCGAGAGCCGCACGGCGAGGAGCACGTTGCGCTTCGCCTCGCTCTCGCTCTTCGGCGGCCCCAGATCGGCGAGCACAGTGGCCACGCGCAGCGTACCACCCCACGTTCGGAAGTCCTTGGCCGTGTAGCGGAAGCCCGTCCTCTCCCTGATGTACTCGTTCACGTCGCGCGCCGTGAGGTCGTTCCAGTACCCCTCCTCGTCGCGGTAGCGAAAGAGCCGCTTCCCCGGCGTGCGGAGGAGCCGCCTCACCTTGCGAGCCAGCGCGTGGTCCACCACCACATGATGCTGCGCCTTGCTTCCCTTTCCCGTGAAGGTGAACTCGAGCACGTCGCCCCGCACTTTCACGTGCTTCTTGCGCAGCGTTACAAGACCGAAGGTGTGATTCTCCCTGACGTACCGCTCGCTCCCGATGCGGAAGAACCCCTTGCTGATCAGGCGTACCACCGTGGCCGCGACCCGATCGCGATCGCTGTCCGCGCGCGACATGTCGTGGTGGAGCGCGGCGCGGATCGCCGGCAGGTCGCGCGCGAGTCGCCGTACGCGGTAGTACTTGCGCGCCTCGCGCCGTTGCACCGCATTCTCGTGGTAGCGATACTGCTTGCGCCCGCGCGCGTCGAAGCCCCACGCCTGGAGCATCGCTCCCGGGCTGGCCGCTATGTGCACGTCACGCCAGGCGGGCGGTACGCGCATCTCCTCGATCCGCTCCAGCGTGCGCGCGTCGCGGACCGCCTCTCCGTTTTCCTTCGCGTAGCGAAAGCCCCGTTTCGCGCTCCCCTCGCGTACGATCCAACGTTGCGCCATCGCCGAGAGCGCTCGAGCAAGAACCGATCCGGGAGGGTAACTTTGGGGAGCACCACCCTTCCCACTTCACCACTCTCGCACCTGCCATGACCTTCAGCACCCTCGCCTTCGACGTCAGCGACCGCGTCGCGACCATCACGATCAACCGACCCGACAAGCTGAACGCTCTGAACGACGAGACGATCGCGGAGCTGGGCCAGGCGATCGAGCTGGTGGAGAGGCGCGATGACATCGGCGGCGTGATCGTGACCGGCGCGGGCCCCAAGGCGTTCGTTGCCGGAGCCGACATCTCGGAGCTCGCGCGACAGGGACCACTCGACGGGCGCGATCGCGCGCTCCGCGGTCAGCGGGTTTTCACGCGCTTCGAGCGTTCGCCGAAGCCGGTGATCGCGGCCGTGAACGGCTTCGCGCTCGGCGGCGGCTGCGAGCTCGCCATGGCATGCCACATCCGCATCGCCTCCGATAACGCGAAGCTCGGCCTCCCCGAGGTGAAGCTCGGCATCGGCCCCGGCTACGGCGGGACGCAGCGGCTGCCGCGTCTCGTCGGGAAGGGACGGGCGCTCCAGCTCATCCTGACGGGCGAGATGATAGATGCCGCCGAGGCGTACAGGATCGGCCTGGTGAACAGGGTGGTGCCCGCCGCCGACCTCATGGCCGACGCCGAGCGGATGCTCCGGCAGATCCTCTCGCAGGGCCCGGTGGCGGTGGCGCTGTGCATCGAGGCGGTGAACCGCGGACTCGATGGAACGCTCGAGGATGGGCTCGCGATCGAGGCCAACAACTTCGGGCTCCTCGCATCCACCGAGGACATGCGAGAGGGGATGGCCGCGTTTCTCGAGAAACGCACAGCCGACTTCAGCGGCCGGTGAACAGTGGCTGGATCGGCCGTCTCTCCATCCGGGATTTTCGCAACCTCTCGCGCGTGGAGATCGAGCCGCCGGGCGAAGGGTTCGTCCTGGTGGGCGACAACGGCGAGGGGAAGACGAACTTCCTCGAGGCGATCCAGTACCTGCAGATCCTGCGCTCCTTCCGCGGAGCGCTCGACCGGGAGCTGGTCACGTTCGGCAAGCCCGGCTTCCACCTCGCGGCCGAGCTGCACGACGCGTCCGTACACGAGGTGACGGTGGGCTTCGCGCGCGTGGGGCGGCGTAAGAAAGCCACTCTCGACGGTGTCGAGCCACCGCGGCTCTCCGGGGCGCTCGGCGCCTTTCCCGCGGTGGTCTTCTCGCCGCAGGACGTCGCGCTCGTATCGGGCGCTCCGAGTATGCGGCGTCGCTTCCTGGACGTGGTTCTCGCTCTCACATCCCCCACCTACCTCGCCGCGCTGCAGCGCTACCGCGCGGCACTCGTCCGACGTAATGCCGCGCTGCGCGACGGCGCGGCACCGGAAAGATTCACGCGGGCGCGGCGTGCAGCGATGAACGGCGCGACTGGCGAAGGCGCTCCGACGGGCGGGAGCGTGGAGGAGAGAGTAGCTGTGTGGGAGCCGGCGCTCGCCGAGTACGGCGCGGTGCTCTGGCGCGAGCGGCGGCGTTGGGTGGAGGCCAACGCCGAGGAGTATCGCGAGCTGTGCGTGGCTATCGGCGAGCGCGGGACTCCGGCGATGCGCTATGTGGGCGGGGGCGAGAGCACGGCCGACCTCGAGTCGGTGCTGCTTGGTGCGCTCGAGAAGAAGCGCGCGCTCGACATGCGACGCGGCCTCACGCACGTGGGCCCGCACCGCGATGATCTGGCGCTCCTGCTCGACGACCACGATCTCCGCGCCTTCGGGTCGGCCGGGCAGCAGCGCACCGCCGCGATGGCGCTCCGGCTCCTGGAAGCGGCGACGCTCCGCGCGCATGCCGGGCGTGAGCCGGTCGTGCTACTCGACGACCCGTTCGCCGAGCTCGATGTGCGCCGCTCCGCGCGCATCCTCGAGCTGCTGGACTCCGGGCGGCGCGGCCAGACCATCCTGGCCGTCCCGCGCGAGAGCGACATCCCCGACGGGCTCACGAGACTCGCGCGCTGGCGGATCACGGGGGGCATCATCGCGCCCTCCGCGGTGAAGGCGGGGTCGGCCGGGAGCGCCACGCGTGAAGGAGCGGAGCCGTGAGCGGGAAGAAGAAGTCGCCCGAGAAGATCGACGCGGTGCTCTCGAGCTTTCTGGAGCACTCGGGGCTCGCCGGGCGCGTGGAGCAGGCCGCGGTGGTGCCCGAGTGGGAGCAGCTCGTGGGCGCGCAGATCGCGGCGGTGACGACGCCGATCATGATCTCGCGCGACGGGACGCTTTTCGTGGCCGTGCGGACGAGCGCCTGGATGCAGGAGCTATCGCTGATGGAGCCGCAGCTCCTTCAGGCGTTGAACGCGCGTACGGGCGGCGAAACGAAGGAGATAGGTGGCGGCCGGAGCGCCGCGATAGAGCGCATCCATTGGCGGCTGGCCGGGTAGGTACCCATATTTCATTGTTCTGTCCCCCATGCCCCGCCCCCTCCAGCCGGGTCAGCGCGGCACCGCATCAGTCATCGGACACGAGGACCATGCACACCCATCTGAAGCGCGTGGCGTTGGCCGCGCTGCTCCCCATCGCCGCGTGCGCGCCACGAGGAACATCCACGGAGACCGCGCCCGCACCCGCGCCAGCAGCGGCCGCACCCGACCCGTTCACCCCGGCAGCGCGCGTCCACGCGCCGCAGCCCACCACAGCGGCGATCACGGCCGCGGATCTGAGAACGCGGCTCTACATCTTCGCCGACGACTCCATGCAGGGCCGCGAGGCGGGTACGGCGGGGAACGTGAAGGGGACCGATTACATCGCCTCCGAGATCCGTAAGATGGGTCTCGTGCCCGCCGGCGATAACGGCACCTACTTCCAGACCATTCCGCTCAAGACCCGCACTATCTCCGATGCGATCACTTTCACGGTGAACGGGAGCGCGCTCGAGCCGTTCGAGGATTTCCTCCCCGTCACCGAACACGGGATGTCGAACAGCTCGCTGCAGGTCGTGTACGGCGGCGTGCTTGGCGACAGCGCCAAGCGGGTATCGCCCGATCAGGCGCGCGGGAAGCTGGTCGTTTTCTCGCTCCCCACCGGCGCGGGGATGGCCGCGCTGCGCGGGTTGCGGCGCAGCCCCATCGAGGGGCTCGACCCGGCGTCCGTGGCGGTCGTGGGACTCGATGCCATGCCGGCGGAAGTCGTGTCGTACTTCAAGCAGCCGCGCACGTTCCTCGATGAGGGAGGCGACAACTCGGGTCGCACCACGTTCTACATCTCCGATGCGGCAGCCGCGAAGCTCTTCTCTTCGCCAATGACGCAGCTCGAGCCTGGCGCGGCCGGAGCCACGGTCGCGGTGAACGTGGCCTACGATGTGAAGCCGGTGGAGTTCCCCGCCCGCAACGTGGTCGGCATCATCCCGGGGAGCGATCCGAAGTTCAAGGGTCAGTACGTCGCGATCGGCGCCCACAACGATCACGTGGGATTCGAGTCCCAGGCGGTGGATCACGACTCGCTGCGCATCTGGAACCACATCGTGCGCCCCGAGGGCGCGGATGATGGCGACAAGCAGGCGACGCCCGCGCAGCAGGCGCAGGCGAACCAGGAGCTCGCCGCCTTCCGCGCGAAGTACCCGCAGTCGGCGCGTCTCGACTCGATCAACAACGGTGCCGACGACGATGGCTCGGGCTCCGTGGCCACCCTCGAGATCGCGCAGCAGATCGCGTCGATGCAGGTGAAGCCGAAACGCTCCATCCTCTTCGTCTGGCACGTGGGCGAGGAGAAAGGGCTGCTCGGCTCGCGCTGGTACACCGACCACCCCACCGTGCCTCGCGACTCCATAGTGGCGCAGCTCAACATGGACATGATAGGCCGCGGTGGCGCCAACGATGAGACCGGCCGCACCAAGGACGGAACGCCGATCCACGGTGGACCCGACTACCTGCAGCTGGTCGGCTCGCGCCGCCTATCCACCGAGCTGGGCGACATCGTGGAGCAGGTGAACCGCGAGGGGAACCACAACCTCAAGCTCGACTACTCGATCGACGCCGACGGCCATCCGTCGAACATCTACTGCCGCAGCGACCACTACGAGTACGCCCGCTACGGCATCCCGATCACCTTCTTCACGACCGGCCTGCATTCCGACTACCACCAGGTGTCCGACGAGCCGCAGTACATCGAGTACGACCACATGGCCCGCGTGACCAACCTGGTCGAGGACATCGCCCTCCACGTGGCCAACCTCGACCACCGGATCGTGGTGGATCACCCGAAGCCGGATCCGAACGGGGTTTGTAGACAGTGAGAGGGAAGTGAGGAAAGGAAGCAGAAAGCAGAGGGCAGAAAGCAGCAACTGCTCGTAGGGATGAGCCCTCTAACCTCAGGCAGTTCACTGCTTTCTGCCCTCTGCCTTCTGCTTTCTTCTCGCACTCTCTAAGTCATTGATTTCTAACTAATTTACGCTATATTTCAATGTTCGCCTGAAGCAGGGCGATTCGGGATGTTTTCGGTAGGTAGTTCCCAGCGAAACAAGGGTGCAAATGGCCAAGACAGCAAGCTCGCCAGCGCAGTACGACGCAGGCCAGATTCAGGTTCTCAAGGGTCTCGAGGCGGTCCGGAAGCGGCCGGGGATGTACATCGGCTCCACGTCGGGGCGCGGTCTGCACCACCTGGTCTACGAAGTGGTGGACAACTCGATCGACGAGGCGATGGCCGGCTACGCCGACCGTATCGACGTCGTGATACACAAGGACAACTCCATCTCCGTGACCGACAACGGTCGCGGAATTCCGGTGGACGTCCACCCGATCGAGAAGGTGCCGGGTGTCGAGCTGGCCATGACGGTGCTGCACGCCGGCGGAAAGTTCGACAAGAACTCGTACAAGGTTTCCGGCGGCCTGCACGGCGTGGGAGTGTCGGTGGTGAACGCGCTCTCCACCCAGCTCAAGGTGTGGGTCAAGCGCGGCGGCCAGGAGCATTACATGGACTTTGCCCGTGGTGTGACCACCACGAAGCTAAAGGCCATGAAGAAGGTCGCGAAGAGCGATACCGGGACGAAGGTCTGGTTCTCTCCTGATCCGAAGATCTTCACGGAGCTCGTCTACGACTACGACATCCTCGCCACCCGTCTGCGCGAGCTCTCCTTCCTGAACAAGGGAGTGGTCATCACGCTCACCGACGAGCGGGCCGATCCGGTGCGGAGCGAGACCTTCCACGCCAAGGGCGGGCTCAAGGAGTTCATCGCGTTCCTCTCCAAGAGCCGGAAGGCGCTGCACTCCGACATCGTGCTCATCGAGACCGAGCGCGATGGCGTCGAGATCGAGCTCGCGATGCAGTACAACGATGGGTACAACGACAACATCTTCTCCTTCGTCAACAACATCCACACGATCGAGGGCGGAACCCACCTTACCGGTTTCAAGAGCGCGCTCACCCGCGTGGTGAACCAGTACGCGCAGAAGGGGAACTTCCTCAAGAAAGCGGACTTCACCCTCTCCGGCGACGACGTCCGCGAGGGGCTCACCGCGGTGCTCGCGGTGAAGGTGCGCGAGCCGCAGTTCGAGGGGCAGACGAAGACGAAGCTCGGCAACTCGGAGGTCGAGACCGCGGTCAAGACGGTGGTGAACGAGCACCTCGCGTCCTACCTCGAGGAGCATCCGCGCTCGGCCAACATCATCGTCGAGAAGGCCGTCTCCGCCGCGCGCGCCAGGGAAGCCGCGCGCAAGGCGCGCGACCTGACGCGCAAGAAGTCGGCGCTCGAGGGGAACGTGCTTCCCGGCAAGCTCGCCGACTGCTCGCTCTCCGATCCTTCGCTCTGCGAGCTGTATCTGGTGGAGGGTGACTCCGCCGGCGGCTCGGCCAAGCAGGGGCGCGACCGCTCCTTCCAGGCGATTCTGCCGCTGCGTGGCAAGATCATAAACGTGGAGAAGGCGCGCATCGACAAGGTGCTCTCCAACGAGGAGATCCGCACCATCATCACCGCCATCGGCACCGGGATCAAGGACGACTTCCAGATCGAGCAGTCGCGCTACCACAAGATCATCATCATGACCGATGCCGACGTGGACGGCGCGCACATCCGCACCCTCCTTCTCACCTTCTTCTTCCGGCAGATGCGCGAGCTGATCGACGCCGGGTACATGTACATCGCCCAGCCGCCGCTCTATCGCGTGGCCAAGGGGAAGGAAGAGCAGTACGCGTACACCGAGGAGGAGCGCGAAGCCTACATGGCGCGCATGGGGAACGGCGACGGACGCGGTAGTGTCTCGATCCAGCGCTACAAGGGACTGGGCGAGATGAACCCCGACCAGCTCTGGGACACCACCATGGATCCCGAGCGCCGCACGCTTCTCAAGGTGGACATGGACGATGCCGTGGAGGCCGACCAGATCTTCCAGACTCTCATGGGAGACTCGGTCGAGCCGCGCAGAGTGTTCATCGAGTCGAACGCCAAGTTCGTGCGGAACCTGGACGTCTGACGGATCCTCACACCCGGCGCGTTCCGGGCGCACGAAGGGGGAGGCGCAGCGTAAACTCGCTGCCCTCCCCCTTCGCGCTGCATACCGTCAACTCGCCGCCCAGCAGGTGCGCGAGCCGCTGCGACACGCTGAGCCCCAGACCCGTTCCACCGGCGCCACCACCGTGGATGTCTTCGGCGCGCCAGAACGGATCGAATATGCGTCCGAGGTGCTCCTGCTCGATTCCCACCCCCGTGTCACACACCACGAACTCGGCGAAGTCCGGGTCCATGGAGTGCGCGGCGAGCGACACCTCGCCTCGCTCGGTGAACTTGACCGCGTTGGCGAGGAGGTTCACGAGGATCTGGCGGACCTTGTCGCTATCCGTATCCATCATGAACGTCGGCTCCGGTGGCTCGAGTTTGAACAGAAGCCCCTTGGCGCTCGCCAGTGGAAGCACGAGTGCCATCGATTCCTCCAGCAGCCGAGTCGCGTCCACACGGGAGCGACGCACCTTCTCGCGCCCCGCATCTATGCGGGCGAAGCTCAGGATGCCGTTCACCACGGCGAGCAGGTGCTCGGCGCTCGTCTTGATGCGGTCGAGCTGGCGGGCCTGAGTGGTGGTGACCGGCCCCGAGAGGCCTTCCGCCATGAGTGCCTGATATCCGAGGATCGCCGTGAGCGGCGTTCGCAGCTCGTGACTCATGGTGGCGAGGAAGGTGGACATGTTCTCGCTCACCGCCTTGGCGCGCTCGGTCTGCTCCTGCTCGCGGAGTGCGGTGAGCAGGAGCCGCTCGTTGAGGTCGCGCATCCCATCCACCATCACTCGCGACTCGTGGAAGCGCTGCTCCAGCGCCGTGCTGTCCTGCACGCAGAGTACGAGCTGACGCCCCACCGCGTGCGGATCGTTCTTCACCAGTGGCCAGGCGGTGAGCCGCCAGAGCCGAGCCGTGCTCAGTGTCCCCGCTGCGCGTGCCCGCCTGGTCCCACCGCGCTTCCCACCCAGGACCATCCTCACGTCCCGCAACGGGCGGCCCTTCTCGTAGACCCTGCGCAGGAGCGTCAGGCAGCGCCTCGCATTGGGTCCCGGAAAGATCTCCTCGAATGGCTCACCGGACACCACATCGCTGCTGGCGCCGAGCAACAGGCGGCACTGGGGATTGGCGTAGATGACATCGAAGGTTCGGCCGCTCGTGATCGCAATGCCAAGCGGGGCTGCAGCCACCATGGCGAGAACGCTGGCAACCGGATCGGGGCGAAAGGCAGATATACCTACCTCGACTTCCCGGTGCGCCCGGGTCGACTGGGCCCCGCTCTCCGGCGATCGCCCGTGCTGGCGCAGGTCGCGCTCAGTAGCTCCACGGTCCGGCATCGAGATCGCAGCCTCCTCATCACGAGATCGGAGTGATCACCATACGCGAT
>Ga0070679_100004946_pt1 | contig 12296 bp, 26 predicted proteins | sample KBSC63BmetaG_FD_65652 | JGI IMG/M metagenome (GOLD analysis project Ga0070679, IMG submission 65652) | Corn rhizosphere microbial communities from Kellogg Biological Station, Michigan, USA - KBS C6-3B metaG | ecosystem: Host-associated > Plants > Roots > Rhizosphere | place: USA: Michigan... | reverse complement strand
ATTTCATCGATCACAGCGACCTTTTGCTGATGCCGCAAGATCATTGTCTTGTCATCGGCATTGGCGAGAGCGAGCGCATTCAACGTCTCAGCCCGAATATCGTCCAATGCCTTGTTGAATAGATCGTCGTTCTGGAGCCGGTCGGCTTCCTTGGCGAGGTGGTCGCTCAAACGGCTATCCCCAAAATGCCACTATGGGGACCAAGACGGGCCAGCTAATGGTAGCGATAATCTTCGCTGACATCGGCTTGCCCGTTGCGCGGGCAAACCACCACATCGTGGTTGCGCCCATCACATAGAGATAGACCGCTAGGTAAATCATCATGTCGTCGTAACCGCGGCGATCTTATAGGGAGCCAAGCCCGGCGCTGGCTCGACGCCAAAAGTCACGATCTCATCCGCCGCAATGCGGAAATTCGTTGCTGCCGCCGTCGGGTTAGCGGCCACAAGATAGCAAAATGCGCTGTCAGACGTGATCGTGATGAATTTGGTCTGGGCGTTGAACGCCGCGGATTGCGCCGACGTGCCACTGATCGTGACCGCCTGCTCAACGTCGCTCGGTTCTGACCAAATGTCAGGAGCGCCCGCAAGCTGAGGCTTCTTGAAATGTTCCTTGATCCAAAGTGTTGCCATTCTTAAACCCCAGCATCCTGGCTAAGTTTGCTTTCCACAGCATCCGGCTTGGTATCGGTATCCTTGCTCGCGTTGATGCGAGCGATTTCCAGTTTGACCAGATTATCCAGCGCGGCTTTCGCCAACGTGGTCTGGTTCTGCGCTTCGGCCTTCAATTGATCGACCTGAAGCTGCATTCTCTCATTCTGGATTTGCGCGACCGATAGCTGCTCTTTCATCGCGGTTTCGCGCTGCTTGGCCTCTGCTTCGATGATCTTGATCTGCGCTTCGGCTATTGCCTTTTGGATTTCAGCCTGAGCGCGGGCCTGATTTGATTTTTCCTCAGACGCTTGGATTTGCATCTGGGTGTTGGCCTTCAGCTTCTCGATTTCCATCTTCGGATCAGTTCGCTGCGAGGCTTCAGCCTTCATTTTCTCAAGCATTTCGGGCTTGATATCGAGATAGAACTGATCCGGGTTTTTGATGCCGGCGCTTTCGGCAAGCTTGGTCGCGGTCATGTTGATCTTTGGCACCATTTCAAGCGCCTCATCGGAGAACCCTGCCTGCCCCAGCCGATCAGTCATTGCGATCTGGACATTGAGAATCTGGTTCAGCATCGCCATGTCGCGGTCGCGCGAGCCAGTTCCAAGGCCGACATTGATTGTCACGTCCATCTTGGCATTCCAGGAGCGCGGGTCCATCTCCACCCACGTATCGCGCAGCCTGATCGTGCGCGGCCGGTCCTGATGCTTGACGATCAGCTTGAGCATCTGCTGGAACACGCGGCGCCAGCCTAGTTCAGCCTGGTTGCGGGCGATCAGCTCAATCTGAGAATAGGCCGAATCCTTCTGGTTCTGGCTTGCGGTCGCGGTCTGGTTCTGCAACGCTTCCGGGTCCAGCGCCATGGTGGAGCGGGAGACGCCGGTTCGCATTTCCCTTACATTGTCGAAGTGCTGGAGTCCGAGCAGCGCCTTGTCACCAATAAACGGGATCGGCAACGGAGCCGGCGGAACTGCACTCTTCTTGAAATAAACCGTGCCACCAAATCGAGGATTGCGGAGCATTTCCGGATTTGAAATCGAGCTTTCCTCAGCGGTCGTCATCGGGTTGTTAACCCAGTAAAGGTTATCGAGAAACTGCCGTGTCAGAACCGTTTTGACGCGCTGAATGTCCGACGTGTCGTCAGCAACCGATCGCGCATCCCAACGGTGCGGAACAGGCTCGCAGGGGATATCCGAGAAGGGAACGTCATCGTCCCAGACTTCCCAGTCGAGAAGTTCACCAGTCCCAGCCGCGCCAGCATAGAAAGCGCGGACAGTCTCCGCGATACCATCGCCATCAACGTCGGCCTTCACATAGCACTCAAACAACTCCACCAGGAGCATCGATTCATCACCCACGTTGTTGAAGAACGTGGTAGAGTTTTCGTCTCTGGCAATTCGTTCCTGCCGAATGGTGGAAAAGCGATCAACAGGAAGGTTTTCAACCAGTTCCTTGTCGAAGCCCATCTCGATCAGATCGGAGCGCGTCGCATCCTGCCGGTGAGCCGTAAACCTTGCATCCTCGATACAGGTCGCCTCGCGGTCGAGTAGAAAGTCCTCCGGGTTGATGCAATCCACCTTCAGCCTGCCGGAACTGACAACCCTCTTGACCTTCACATCGAAGGTCGGGATTTCCTGCTTGACCTGCTGCCCTGTTCCCGGATCGGTCAGGTAAATGCACTGCGATTCGCCCGGCTTCTGCGCCACCAGCTTAACGAACTGATCCATTTGCATGATGGCAATTTGCATTTCCGTCAGGCCGGAATGCTCGGAAACCTCGATCTCTTCTTTTTTATCCCACCAGTGCTTGATGATGCCGTTGCCCATCAAGAGCGAGTCATGAGTCCCGTTCCATAGGATGCGATAACCGGGATTGTCCCTCATGAACACGTAATTGATATAATCGGTCGCCTGCTTGGCGAACTCCTCGTCATTCGGGTTCTGCGGCTCATAGAGCGCCATCCGATCGGAAGCCGTGAATACGCGAATGATGCCCGGCAGCATCCAGCCGATCGTATCTGCGATATCCATCGACACGACCGATGAGCGCCCCTGCATGGCTGGCGTGTCGGTCATGATCCCGCGATAGTATTCGAGGGCCTTTGCGCGCTTTTGCGATAGTTCGGTATCGTCGTAAGTCAGGGCCGAACTGATTTCCTGCGACAACAAGGCTTTCAGCTTGTCGTCGTCCATCTTCTCGGTCATGGATTAGACAACCCAATCCTGTTCGGGCTCGACAGCCGCGATGAACGGAACGAACGTCTTGTATCCATCCGAGAACACCATGAATGCATCAGCGCCGTGGCAGTGCTCGTCATGCCTCGGGTGATTTCTCCAAGAGCCCAATTTTTCGTCCCATTCCCGGCTATAGTTTTCGAGGTGAATGATACCTTTAGAGCATCCAGCCTCGTCAAAGGCGCAGGATGGCAATTTCGTCCTGATGCCCTGGATAGAATTGATCTTGTCGGGGTTACGCTCGACAGTCTCAAACGTGTAACCAAGTCCGGCCGCAATCGTCTTGATCGTCTCAGCTTGACCGCTAGTCGCCGTCTGGCGCCTGTGGTCCACATCATGCGGCGCCAGATGCTGCCCCCATGTGGCGTTGCGCATCGCGCGCCATTTCTCAAGCCAGTTGAAATAATGGCCCAATCCCATGCCGCTATCTTCAAAATAGCCGACAAATCGGCTTTCGCCGGCGACCTCTTGATGCAGCCAAATCGTTTGGGTGTCACCCAAGCCGAAATCCCACATCGTATTAACTGCGATACCAGGCACAAACGGAAACGATCCGATCTTGCCGAGCTGGCGAAGATTGCGCAGTTCCTTTGCGAAGTAAGCGCCATCCCGTGCCGCCTTAAATGCCTCATCAGGGGTAGAAGGATATTCCTTCCACATATCATCGCCCTGCTCGACCTTCTTTGCGGCGTACCACCAGCGCTGCGGCCGAGTTAGCTGGATCCCGTATTCATCACCGAGGCCCTTGAAGTAAGCCTCATCCTCCTCAGTGACGAGATGTTCAACTTCCGTCTGGTAAGTCGGGTCTTCCCACCAGGGAAAGAAATGAAACTTATAGTCCAACTCTCCGAGCGATCGGCCGGAATCGGCCAGCCCTCGCGCCTGTTGCGTCTTATCGTGAAAGTCTCCTGCACGACCTTCCGCTGTACTCTCAATGAATACAAATTGGCGGGGCGCAATCGTGTTCAGCGTTCCGGATTTGATTTCCTTGGCCTTGTCGGGGGCCTTGGCGCATATCTTGCCGTACTCGGACACATGGACAAAATTCTTGGTGCCCGATCGGAGTGAAACGCCAACCTCGATACCGGAACCGTTTGTGAACTCCAGACCGAGCGCGTTGTCGGTCTTGATACCGACCGTAGCCTTGATTTCGGCCGGCATATTCTCATAGGCGAATTTGACGCGCTTAAGCAGTCCTTTGGCATTATCGATGGTATCGGCCACAAGTCCGGCCGCGAAATTGCTGTTGAATAAGCAGCAATCAAGAGCCAGCACCAGAATGAACGTCGAGAAGCCCATTTGACGGGCTTTCAGGATGATATTGAGAAAGTGCAGTCCGTCTAGGAGCTTCGACTGTGCGAAGTTAAGCTTGAACGGAACGACGTTCCCGAGCTTGTCCTGGATGAAATACAGATTGTTGAGACGCCAGCGCCGATCAGCCCACTGCTCGACAAGAGCTTCACTTAGAGCGGGTTCGCCCATCTATGGCTTTCATCAGATCGGCCACGCTGGCGCCAATTTCATGGGTAATTGATCCCTCTATGCTTGAGGCAGCCAAGTCCGGCATCACTTTCTTAAGCAATCCAAGGCCCGCAGTTACCTGCGTTGCTGACATTTTGCGCTTGCCGCAGGCATGTTGGATAAGAGCATTGAGAATGTTGGAATTTTGGATTTTAACCCGGTGCTCATCCGACATGCGGAAACCGGGCTGACGACCACGATCAGCCAAGCACTATTTGCCCTTCTTGCCCAGCAATCCCCTCGCCTTGGACTTGATCCGGTCCTCAGTGCCCTTGGAGATGTTGCCGGCGTTGTAGGCCCTGGTGGCGCCGCTGACCGCAAGGCGCTGATGAGTAGGGTCGTTCACTGGAAACGAGCGGTTAGGCCCCGCAAATGATTTGGTGGGCATTCTAGAACGCTTGCCGCTGGTCAGCTTCATGCTGGTGCTCCATTGGTAAATCCGGCGACTTCAGCCTGAAGCGCTGCAGCGTCGTCCTCCAGGCTCTTGATTGCGCTCTCGGCAATGTCGGCGGCGCTGTTGTAGGACGTGAGGGCTGTTTCGACCCGCTGTTCGATAGAGGCCTTGCGCTGCTTGGCAGCCTCGAATTTCTCTTTGAGAGAATTGCTTCCGGTGATGCTCATGGGACCGCTAGGCGTTGTCGTCTGATGGAATGGGTTGGCGAGGACTGAAGTTTTTTTTTAAACGCATCAGCGACCTCGGTATCGCTTGCGCCGGCCGGAACTTCGATCGAGGTCTCGCCCATCGCATAAACCTCGGTTCGCCCGCCGTCCTTGTAGTTCATCGTGAGAGATGATGCGCCGGGGAAGCTTTTGAGGCTTTCTCTCAGACTTGCAATACCCATGCGTTGCTCTCGGCTTAATTGAAGGATCGCCCGTTCCAGGTCCCTTGCGTAGGCGGAAAAGCGAAGGCGGCTGAAAGGGGCCATAAAAAATCCCCGGCTTTTAACCGGGGTTAAGTCAAGGGAGGAAACATCACAAGAAGCCCGGCGCGGATTTACCCGGCCGGGCGCGGCTCTTGCGAGCATGCCAAGCACAAGCTGATTTGGTTAAATCCGTCAAGAATAATTTCACGAAACCCACTGCTTGCCTGTTCGTATCCTGCAAACTTGTGAACCACTAATCCCATAACGCTGGCCGAGCTTCCTCTGGGATTCCGAGGATGACCGAATTGCAATTACGTCGGCTTCACTCAGTTTTGCGCTGCCGTGGTCGGCCCCATTGAAGATTATCTGCCTTCCCTTTGCGTCCCTATCGGCGGCATTATCCGCAGCAGAACCCAAAAATAGATGGGCAGGATTCACGCAAGCTCGATTGTCGCATTGGTGGCAAACAAAGATGCCAGCGGGGATAGTCCCTCTGTGGATTTCATAAGAAACGCAATGGGCCCCACGCGGGGTCTTGTCGATCATGATTTGACCGTAGCCGCCCCTTTTGCTGCCAGTCCAATTCCAGCAGTCCGTTTCGTTGTCGATCTTGACCTTGGAAAGTAGCCTTTCGCTGAGCGAGCGCATATCAAATATCCCAATATCGAGCCAATTTTGCCGCAGCCTCTCGCACGCTTTTACGAAAAAGGTAGGGGCTTAAATCACAAGCGATACCGCGATCCCATTCATAGCATACGAAATTATCGATAAGAATCGATGATTTATGCCCAATTATCTCAGCCGCCTTGCGATACATTTGCCGGTGAAAAGATTGCTGCTCAGTCTTGGCCATGCCCGACATATTGGTCGCGTCGGGGCAAAAGATTCGGTTCAAATCCACGGTCCTCGGAGAAGGATCAAGGCCCGCAAAATACCAATGGTGTCGGTATTTTCGGAGAGCAGTCCATTCCGACATGACAGCGGCAAATCCTTCCCGCGACTTATCAGCCTGCTTCAGCCGAGAATAAAGCCTATCAAGCGGGCTATCATGGAAATGATATACTCTGGTGCCCGTGCGTTCGTCGCCGCCGACGGTGAAGTTGTGGCCCGCCGCAGCAAGGCGCTCCAGCGTTGGTCCTACGGCCTCTGCATAGGCGGGATTCGGTTGCCCGCGTTTTGTCGCAGGAATGCCTGTGCGGCGGATGTTTTTGGTCAAGCTCGTTGCCCCGTGCATGATTTCCTCAGTTCAATGATCGCTTGCGCATTTCGGCAAATATTTCGCCCATTCGCTCATGGGTAATCTTGGGCCAGAATCTTGGAAGATTCCGTTCCGTATCCCAACCACAAAACCAATGGCCCAACTCGCCAGCGTGTTTGCAATTGCATCGCTCTAGATCATCCAGCTCAGGATCAACGCCAGTCGCTGCCTTGAATCTCTTAGCCGTGATCTTCATACAGTATTGCCTTTCAAACTGTTCCCGGCGAAAAACCATTATCGATATGCTCTTCAAGCTCGCCCTGGTTCTTCGGCTTAAATGCCAAGTCATAGTGCTGATAGTGATGGCGAAGCTGCTCGAGCGTCGGCGCTGGTGCTGGAGGGCCGCGCTTTTTCGTGGCGTTTGAAATTCCCCAATCCGGACCGTATTTGGCTTTCAGCTCGTCATAGGTCGGCCGGTGGGCCTTCGCCTCATCTTCGAGCCTGCGGGTTTCCATCTGATCAGCAATGCGCTTTTCGCGGGCGCGCTGATTGCGCTTTGGCAGCTCGGCGCGCTCGCACGCTTCCCGAACCTCCAGCACGCTCGGCAGCCATTTGATCTCGCCAGGAATGCCAGCAACAGGATGCGTGACGGCGGTGATTGTGCCTTCCTCATAGCGCGCCAAGACTGCCGCGATTGCAGCCACATAGGTCTCTGGATCGTTAGCATCACCCGTTCGGTAACAGCCTAAGAGCAGCCGGGCCCTCTCCGCTGCGTAATCGTTGATCTCCGCTTGCTGGGCCATCGAAGCTGGCAATTTTTCGGCGGAGATCGTCAGCAGCCTGAATGATTTTGCTTCCGGATTGTCCATTTTGCGGCCCTTTCAGTCTCGCAGCGATCCATCCCGATGGATCAATAACCTGATTTCTTTCAGCGTCTTCGATCAAGCCAAGCACGACGATGGCATCATCGCTGGCCGCCTTGAGGCACTTTCCGACAAACGAGCGGCAAGCGTCGGGCCCCTTGCCCGTCAAGGAAGCGAGTTTTGCAAGACCTTCGTTGAAAAGCCGAGCGCGCGGGTCAGACGCCTTCGCGTCCGAAGCGTTAGCTTCGGATATCTGTTCTGTTTCTGCTTCTGTATCTGGGGGCGTTTCTGTCACCGTTACACGTGATGACTTGTCACGGTATCTCGCGAGTGCAGATGCGGCGCTTGTCACGACGATCGCCATCCCAGCAAGTTCAGGAGTGCGACCAGCCTTGCCGCTGTTGCAAGGTTTGCAAGCGAGCCCGAGGTTATCGATGTCATCCGTCCCCCCAAGCGTTATAGGAACGAGATGGTCAACCACCAACTTTGCCGTAGCACGGCAATAGATACAGCACTCTCCGTCGCGGGCAATCAGCTTCGGCCGGAAGACCGAGTAGTCAGACAGAACCGGCAATCCGGCTGCGCGCCGCTTGTCGCGATACTTAGTGACGCGATCCGTGGAATTGTCGGTTTTGTATTGCCGACCATCCCAATTGTGAGGAGCGAATCCCGTTTCGGTTTTATCGAGCAAGCCAGCAGTGTGAAGCTGAGCAAGCGCAGCGGCAGTCCGCGCTTTTGGCAGGCGAAGCATAAGGGCAACATGATCAATGCTGGGCAATTTGCCGTCACCCTTGGAGGCGATGCAGAGAACAGCAACCCAAATCCAGCGCATCGCATCCGGAAGGCTCAGCACCTTCGGATCGTTGATCACGTCGTCGTAAAACCGAAACCAGCGCGTCATACCATCCCCAAGGCATGCTTATAGGTATCGAGGATGGCCTCTTGCGCGGCGCGATCATGCGGCGATTGCTTGCGAAGCCGAATGATTGTCCGAAGCGCCTTTACATCGAGGCCTCCAGACTTGGCTTCGATGTATATTTCGCGCTGATCGCCTTGCAGTTCCTTGATTTGCCCATCGAGATTTTCGATTCGCTCGACGATAGACTTCAATTGGCCGTTATGGCCTATGCTAGTCATTGCGGCCTCCCAAATTCCCCATGCAGTCGTTGAGATGCCCCGGTTCGCTCATGCGCGCCCTCGGTTTGTGATGCTGATGGAACGCGGTTCAACTGAAAGGTGCTTTCACGAAGGGATATTGACGCGCCGTCTATGATCACATTGGCCAGATGAGCTTGACTGATCTCAACCTGGATTATTTCGCCGTCTGTATCGGCCTTGTAATTGAAGACGAAGCGACCGGGCGCGGGGAATGTCATGAATGCGATGTGGGCTTTGATCATGCTGCTTTCTTCCGATTGTCGCGCCGCAAGCGCTTGAACATGACTTTCTCTATTTCCCGCTCTAAATGGCCATAGTCGATGCCGCGCGGCTTGAAATGAGATTTGGCCTTGATCAGTTCGGCGTAGCGCTGGTCAAGCGGGAGATTGCGGGTGCGATCGAGAAGCGCGATGAGATTCATGTTGCACCTGCATCGCGAAGCCGAGCCAGCCGATTTGCGATAATGCTCTCGTGCACATGCAGCAGCTTGGCAATCGTATGTGTGTCGAGCTTAACTTTCCACATGGCGAGGATCGTGCCGTCGTTTAGAATGCTTTCATGTGCGCGGATCATTGCGTGTCCTCGCAATTCAGATAGGCTTTCAGACTCTCGATCGTCCTGACAAGCATGGGATCGCTCATAAGCAATATCTCGATCTTTCTGACCGCGTGCAAAACGGTGGTGTGATCCCTGTCGCCCATGCGCCGGCCGATCTCGGAGAGCGAACGCAGCGTCAATGTTCTGGCGAGGTAGAAGGCGATTTGGCGAGGCCAAACGAGATTGTACGTGCGTCGCGCGGACCGCATGTCGAGATATGACACGCCAAAATGCTTCGCGACGGTGCGGAAAATAAAATCGATCCGAGGCCCGTATTGATTGGCGGAAGGAAATTCCATCTCGCATGCTTCGCGCATAGCTTCATTGGAGACGGTAGGATGAGCAGGAATTTCCTTAGGGAGCGGCGTTGCCTCGGCAACAAGCTGCTCAACTGTGGCGTCATCCGCAATGCGCGCCGCGGCTTCCGCTATCTTCGCTTTGAAAGCCTTTGATCGGTTATGGGCCTCGATCTGTGTCGGTGTCAGAGCCGATTGACCGGCCGTCGAAACGTCATTCCCCTTCGCGCTTGAATAGCTCCGCAACGATTGCTGCAACGATTGCTCCTGGTGGTTCATGGTACCCCTCTAAGTAGCGTCTTCCGGTTCTCTCATCCTTGCCTGTGATGGCGGCAAGGTGCATGTCCGTCTTTTGCGGCCATAAGTATTTGACAACACCAACCCATTTCATTTTCCGGACAATATTGTCCTTGCCCGGACGAAACCGGCCGTCGATTTCACTCGCAACAACGTCGCGATTGCCGAATGCTGTACGCATGGAAAAACGCCCCTACACAACTCACACACAAAGCATCGGGTCTTACGCGATGCTCATACTCAACAGGCTGCGCGTGCAGGCGCAGCTATCCGAAGCTGACAAACAACAGAATGAACAGCGAGACAGGAATGCTGACCGCGATCAGGTTGACGACCGAAAAGCCGACGAGAAGCGCGAGTACATCAATCAACGCTTGCGCGAGATTTCCGCGTTCGAGCGGCGCGCTAGGGGCGAGGATGCTCCCCGACGGAAGCGAAATTGATGCGACCCCAGCACCGGAGGTTGGGGGGGGCGAAGTCGCCGGGGTCGCCTCTGTGTCCCCTGAGAGAGGCACGGAGAGGAATTTGGGAATACCAAAGTTACGCGTCATGCCCCGATCTCCTGTTTGCGGGAGACCTTGCGGAGGATTTCGTGCGCGAAGGAGATATCGGTGAGCGGGCGGAAGCGCAGAGAGGCAAAACCGTTTGGCTTGTCTATGCCCTCAAGTTCGACCACCAGATAATTCGAGGTTTTGAAGAAGCGCGGTGATAATGGTGGCAATCGTCCGACCGAAGAGATTGTGTAAATGCCCCCGCGAACGATCCATTGCGAAGACCAGTTGTTCGACCTGTCGTCAACACAACAAACCTTCTGCCCCACCCTAAACATCGCAATCCCCCATCCCGAACCAAATGCATCGCCCGACCATTATGCCGAGCGCGACTTCCGCCAAGATCACGAGCCCGATCCACATCAGAAGCGTCATGCTACAGCCTCACGGGTTGACAACCGCCAATTGCAGGTCAGAGATACTTCTCTCAACTGGAGGGGGAACAAGAGATGGGCGAGACGCCAGAGCAGCAGACCGAGCTTTACCGGCGCATGATCTTCGCGGAATCGCATGCGAAAGAAGCCAAACTGCAGGTCGGCTATATGAAGCGGCTGGTTTGGGTTGCCGTTGGTCTTGCGATCTTGGCGCTGAATGTCGCGGTGGTGGCGTGCGGCGCTGTGTTTTTGAAGTGATCGGTTCCTATATGGAACGCAACCGCGAGAAGGTTCCGCGTTGCACATACACCGAAAATTGTAATGAAGGAACGCCACATTCCCGTTGCACCATTGCCCGAATGCTGACCATAATCTTACGGGGTAAAAAGTGCGGTGCTGGGGGAGTATGGAATGGGAATGGTGGACTCGCCGGCGACTATGCCGGACATTTTTGGACTGCCGGAACATCGGGTCAAAGAAGCCTACATGGAGATGGACGGTCGCGATATTCGGATGGCCTTCGGCAGAAAGTGCTTTGGCCACGTCGAATGGCTTTACACTGTGGTCATGCCCCCCGACGAACTCATGGACATGTGCGACAGGTTGCAGAGCTTCGCTGCGGAGGTGCTTCGCATAAACAGCTTGCATCGGGAGAGCGAGCGCCGCGACTGTCATTGAACATCTTCCCGGCTCGCTATTTCTTCAACATCGAGGAAGTCGGCCAATTGCGAGGGCGTGATTCCAGTCACGTCCTTGATCTTCGGCCAATGCTTCTTGCGCGGGAGGTGCTTACCGCGCTCCCAGCGTGAATAGGTCATCGCGTCGACCTCAAGAAGCTTGCCAGCCTCACCCTGAGATCGATCGCCGCGCCATTCTTTGAGAGGATTTGCCATCGCCGCCACTATAGGCACAAAATGTTACGTCCGTCAAGCGGAGTAGCAGTTTGCGAATAGTGACGTAAACACAATGTGTTAGTAGTGTTTTGGGCGATGCCAGCAAAAATTTACCCGCGCCGGAAGCGAAAAGTCTACCTTGCGGAACACCGCGAGGCCAAAGGACTGACGCAAAAGCAGCTTGCAGAGCGGCTGGGAAGCGATGTAATGACGATTTCCAGGTGGGAGCTTGGCAAGGTGGCCATGTCTACGGACGCACTGGCGGCCGTCTCTGAGGCTTTATGGGGCGACCTCGGGGAACCGGAGGATTTGTACCACCACCCGGACACCCCTACCCCCAATCAGCTCCTACGCGGCCAGCCGGCCGAAATAGTGGATAGTGCCATGCGGATGCTAAGGGCGATCCGCAAATGAGAACATTCTTTATCTGGCTCTCTGGGCTATTTTCGAGTGCCAGCCTGGGCATGATTTTAGCCTCCTATGCGCCCCACCCCTATAACGACGGTGGAACTATGATGCTCGGCCTCGTTGCCGGCGCGCTTGGCTTCTGCTGCGCGCGGTTGTGGGGCGCTGCACCTCCAAAAATCGACTAGTTTCCAAGAAATCCCACAGATAGCCGGTCTATCCGGCTGATTCTGCTTGCCGATTTTCGGAATAACTTTTTTTGCCTAGCCCTATTGCGTCGAATAACATTTTGTGCCTATACTGCATCCATCGAACAGCAACGGTCACTGACCGCACGATGGAGGGGCAAGTGGCGAAACAGAATTGGCAAATCGGACAGATCGTGAAAGTGGG
>Ga0070679_100004945_pt1 | contig 12296 bp, 8 predicted proteins | sample KBSC63BmetaG_FD_65652 | JGI IMG/M metagenome (GOLD analysis project Ga0070679, IMG submission 65652) | Corn rhizosphere microbial communities from Kellogg Biological Station, Michigan, USA - KBS C6-3B metaG | ecosystem: Host-associated > Plants > Roots > Rhizosphere | place: USA: Michigan... | reverse complement strand
CAAGCCAGTAGGTTCCCCATCAGCGCGAAGACGGTACGGGAATCTTCTTGCTCTGCCTTCATTGGTGACTCCTGATGGCAGAAGCAAGCATGAACCGGACGCCGCCCGGTGAAAAGTGCGCGAGAAGACCGAGTGGGCGCGACCACAAGCTTCCTTGCGCTCGTTCACGGGCGCGGGCGTGAACGATCAGCTTCGGAAGTCGGTCATCTCTCAAAGAAAGTCCGTTGGCTTCGCCTCGCACGGCAAGGGCGGTTTCCCTGGCCAGCGCTGTTACGGCAAACCGCGTCTCGACGGCACCACATTCCTGTTCGTTGATTTTTAATGGTACGCGCAACGTTTTTATTGGTACACGCAACAAACCGTTTATAAACATATACTTGCGTTACCTAACGGATGGGAGTACGCTCCAGCCAGCTGAGCTTGGAGTTGGTCATGCTGGACCAAGGCGAATCCAACCTGAGTGCCACGACCGTGCGGTATCTGCGCGAATTCGGGCCACTGCTGACCTCCTCGCAGGCTGCCAAACTGCTCGGTTACCGCGATGCAGAGGCCTTGCGCCAAGCGCGCCTAGCAAACCGGCTACCGGTTCCCTTGTTCAAAATTGACGGCCGGCGGCGCTGGTACGCCTCGACCTCAGCGGTCGCCGGTTGGCTCGAAGCAATCGTGCAGAAGGGTGCGGTGCCATGACTGTCCGTCTACGCACGGTACGGGGAGGCCGACCCTTACGGGGACAAATATCTGGTCGCGGCGCAGCTCGCGGTCATGCTTGGTATGCCGGCTGCCGTCGCGCGGCGAGCACAGCGCCGAGGCAAGTGCGACTTTGGTTTGGCTCGCTGGCACGCCAGCCGAATCGCGGCTGTCTCAACGGGAACGGCTGGAGCCCTCCCGCAACCCACCGCAGGATGCGGACCAACTCAGAGGAGGCCAGTAGCGCAGCCTACCTAACATCCCGCCAATAGGAAGGGTGAGGGATAGCAAAAAGCCTAGGCGTGGGGCCTAGGCTCTTTGCGAAACGTCAGTTGTGAGTCCTCTGACACCTCCACTTTACTCGGGACAAGACGCTTGTCAAGAACGCTGTCTTGACACGATGCGGGTGGCTGCGCGCTGAAAAAGCATGCTCAGCGAATCCGAGTTCAACCAGTATTGCCGCAAAAACCAGCTGTCACAGGTAACCATTGAGTACATCTCAATGGTTCGTCACAGTCCTCCATCGCGCCGAGTCGGCGACCACGCTCGTGGGAATATGTGCGGTCGCATCCCGACGCTGGCAATCGACCAGACGGTCCAAACGGAAAGCCGCCAGTGCGAAGCGCTGTTCGTGTACCAGGCAGAGCTCTCGCGCGACGTGCTGGAAATCTGGGATCAACCATCTCCCCTCCAGCTTCGCCGCAAGCTAAAGAATGGTCGCACCCACGTATCCGGGTATACCCCCGATTTTCTCCTCTTGCGAACCGATGGCCCGGTCCTCGTCGAATGCAAGACGGAGGACGAACTCCACCGAAAGATGGCGGAAAAGCCCGACGAATGGAGCTTCACCGAGGACGCGCCCAAGTTCGCGCCTGCATCACTCGCAGCGAGTGCTATCGGCCTCAAGCACTTGGTGCATGTTTCCGACGACAGAGCGCCGGTGCAACTCGCAAATTACGAGTATCTGCACGCACTTCATCTGGCTGAGCAGGCACCCGTCCGGGATTCCGTACGCAACGCCATTTCGCGTAGGTTGAGCAAGCAGTCATTGACTATCGTTGAGTTGTGCGCGGCTATCCGAAGATTGGAGCCGCCCGTGGTCAGCACGCTGATAGTCCAAGGAGCGCTATATGGCGCATTGCGTGCCCAGTTACTCACGCAACCAGACACTTTCCGTCTCTTCCTCAATGCCGACGCGGCGGCGAAATTCGAACGGGAACTTATTCGGGTGTACCGGTCGGCGCCGGAACACGACGCGACCACTGACCTCTCCGCCCTGGTTCAAGCGAGCCCCACCGAACTCGCTCATGCGACGAAAATTCACGACGCTCTACAGCCGGTATTGACCGGTGAACGTAGACCGACTCGCGCCCAGTACCGGTATCTGGCGCGCGTGCGAGCGTTGAGCGCGGAGAACGCGCACCCACTGGCGGCGTGTCTGCCGCATTTCGCCCGGCGAGGCAACCGGAAATCGCGATTGACGGCCCACCAAGAGAGTGCCGCCAAAGAGGTGATCAAAAATTTCTGGACTTCCGGCATTTGCAAGAACGTTCCCTCGCTCCTTGGCCATCTGGACGCTTTGTGCAATACGCGTGGCATTCCGCGTATCTCTGAGGAGTCGTTGCGGATTCGATGCGGTCGGGCTGCACCGGAGGCCGTCGCCGAAGGCCGGCTGGGCGTTCGGGGATACAACGCTGCGCATCCGCCGGTCGCGGCCGACCATGCGACGTTACGCTGCGAAATCCCGGGGCTCATCGCGCACCTCGACAGCACGCAGTTTGATTGCCGAGTGTGGGATGACCTCGCGTTGTCCAGCTTCTGTGCTCCACCTTGGATTTACGTGGTGTACGACGAGGCTTCCAACCGCGCGCTCGGCGCATGGATTGGATTTGGGAAGGCGGACCGGTTTGCACTCTCGATGACGTTCCGGGACATGGTCGCCCGTCAGGGTCGCGTGCCGCCGTACTGGATCGTTGACCGTGGGGCCGAATACGGATCCACGTTCTGGCAGGTACTGCTGGCCAGCGCGAACTCGACTATGTATCAGCGACCTTCCGGAGCGCCGCGCTTCGGTGGACTCGTCGAATCGTCTTTGAAGCAAATCAACGACCAACTGGCGAACCGTCTTGCCGGAGCGACGTGGGCTGACCAGCGCGCCCGCTCCGCGTCGGGGTCAAAGAAGAGCCGCGCGACGGCGCGCCTCGAACTTGCGGCCATCATTGCTGCGGTCCGCTGGTTCCTGTTCGACGTGTGGAACACGACTCGACACGGCTCTGCCGATGCGAACCCGGACGAACTGTGGAATTTTGCGATGCCACGCTGGGGAGTGCTCGGTAGCGCCATGAAGACCGACCTCGCGTTCCTCATCGCAACGTCAGTGCAGGTCAAGGTGCGGCTCGGTGAGCGCAAAGCGATCCGCTGTGGGTATCGCGCATATTGGGCGGACGAACTCAATTCGATCCGCCGTCCGTACAGGTTCGAAGCCACTCGACTCGATCCTGCGACGCCGTCAATTTTGTACGTCAAGACCAAGGATCGATGGGTGACGACGCTCGGCCGCGAGCACAACCTGATCCTGCCAATGACGGTCGAGGGCCGCTTCATGGAGAACTACCGGCTTCGCACTAACGCCGCCTTGGCACGAGAGGACCAGCGCGGAAGCCAGCAGCGGGTTGCGAAGCGGGTGGAGGACCTCAAGCGCTCCCACGCCGCGGCGGCCGCGTCAGGCACCACGGCTGAGGCCGAATCCACACCGCCGCCCGCACCCTTCAGCCCCGTTCCACCCCCGCCCGCGGAAGTCGACCTCGACTCCTGCGAGGACATTCCTTACATCTCTTGATACCAAGGAGGCACGCCATGTTGCTCAAAGGTACGCTCCAACATACCCGCTTCAAGCAGTCGATCAGCGCAGCCCAAGTGTGTGCGATGCAGGCCGAGCCTGGCACGGTCGTTTTTGTAAGCGGGCCGTCGGGAGCCGGTAAGACGACCCTGAAGAATTTCTTGCGCACGTCTCTCTACCGGGCGATTGAGTTGCTCAAGAATCAGATTCCGCTCATTGCAGTGCAGGCGACCAACAGCCAGGGCGGCTACTTCACTTCCAAGGACTTTTACATGCGGATGCTGGAGCAGCTCGGCGATCCATTTCGGCAGATGGGCGCGGCCGCGCCGGACACGTCCGCGGAGATTCGCGAGTTTCTGATGCAGCCTTTCTGGACTTCGATTCGCGTGTCGATGACCGAAGGCAAGATTCGTCGCGCCTTGGAGCATCTTGGCCGGGCCGTGAAGTTGAAAGCCATCCTCATCGACGAGGGCCAGAGCATGTGCTTGACCCCTTTGAACCGGAGTCCCTCCGATCACCTCGAAAGCATCAAGTGCCTAGCTGAAGAGCTCGGGATCATCGTCTTCATTTTCGGCACGTACGACCTGCTTGAAGTCTGGAATCACTCAGCCCAGCTCAACAGGCGCACGCATCTCATTCACCTGGCCCGCTACGACGCCGGCATCGACGAGGATCGCAAAGCATTTTTCGCGGTACTCCATATGTTCGACAAGGCCTTGACGTTCAAGAGCCCGCAGGTCCTGCGTAAGCACGCAGAGGAGATCCTTGAGTGGACTTTTGGCGTATTCGGGGAAGTCAACGCGTTGTTCACAAGGGCGAATATGTTCGCGAGGCAGGAATCGCGGACGGCGATCAAATGGACGGACATCGTCAAAGCAAAGTACACCGCCGCGCAGATGGAGCGGCTGAGGTTCGAGATCGAAGTGGGCGAGCATAGAGTTCGCGGTGAGGTCCACAAGGCGCCCGCTACCTCCTCGGAGCACCGGAGCCGTCGTCCCGGCGCGAGGAATCCGGTGCGGGATCGGCGCGGCCAGCAAACGTGAAAACCGTACTCGCACCCCTGCATCTGCATGGGGTGGGGACGCCAGCAGTGGAGTCGCTGGCGTCCTTTTTCTGTCGGCTTGCCGATGTTCACCAAGTCACCCCAAGGCAGCTTGGCAAGGTCGTCTGTAACGACTCCGCGTATCTCCGTTCATCCAGCGGCCCGCAATTGAGCAACGTAGATCTCTATGCGGGGATGTTCTGTTCGTATTCGGCTCAGACGGCAATTCTTGTGCATCGTCTGGAAAAGCTGACTGGCGCGCAAAATCTGATGTGTGGAACATTGTTGAGGCTGGGACATGTTCTGAGTGCCAATCAGGTTGGCTCGTGTGTCCGGAAGCGTCGGTGGTGCCCTACGTGCTACGCACACCACCAAGACATGGTCGTGGATCCGCTTGCTTGGTCAATACTGGTTATGAGCCACTGTCCGATTGATGGCGCACGGCTACAGGACCGGTGTGCACGCTGTGGGTCGTACCAGCGCGACTGGCAATTTGGGCCAGAGCGAAAGATCTGCAGGCAATGTGGTGCTGCTCTAAGTGTTGTGAATTCCATGGAGCCGGCGCGTACGCCATGGGAAATCTGGAGCCACGAGCAGATGCTTCGACTGCTCGAACATATCGCAACGCCCGGCTCTCCGGAAGTGGTTCCAAATGCCCTACCTACATTCGTCAATTGTTTAACGAAGCATTCCGCGTCCAATTGTGCGCCAAGGCGCTCTACCAGCGACGAACGCATCTGGTGGCGGAACCAGCGTCACCGCTTAGGAACCATCTTCGCCATTGCTGCGCGCTGGGGAACCACACCGTTGGACATCTTGTTGCGGCCAGAAGAAGCGGCGACACCGAGTTTATTTGAGAGCGATGTAGAGCTGCCCGCCGCACCCGTCCAGCACCACTTCAACAGGTTGGGGTACCGACGTTGCGAGCGCACGTTGCAGCGGTTGTTGCGGCTATCCGCCGCGACGCGGTTGCCGGCTCTAAGCGAGATCTGTCTGGAGTGTGTCGTCAGCAGTTCCAATTTTCAGAGCAATAACTGGGATCTGTGCAAGCAATACGTCGCGGAACGACGTCGACGAACGGAGTCTGCAAAGGCTCAACGAGTGGACGTGGCGAACAGGTACGCCACGAAGCTGCTGAGAGACTTGTGCATATCCGGCAAGCGCCTGCATCGAAAGCATGCAGTAGCTGCAATGATGACGGACATTCGCGTATCCAAAGCCGTCGCGCGATCTGCGCTGCGCGTAGCGATCGCTCGGATGGGCGCGGATCGTGAAGCGCTATCCAGATCATAGACATGGCAAATCCATATTACGAGAACGCGTCGCGACAGAAGTTTGAACAGCGGGATCCGACGCAGTGCGTGCAGGAAGAGAACGTGGTGCTGGCGTTCCGGCCGAAAGAAGTGAGGCTGGCGTGCAGCGACAGATACCAGCAGGAGGGAGTCCGACATGACAAACAAATTGCCTTCCTCAAACAAAAACAAGTGGGCGCTACTTCGTCGCTGGTTGCCCGTGTGCTTCTTTGCTTCATGGATCGTTGGGACGGCGGCGATCTGGACTACATTCGCGCTCGTGCCTGCAGGTGCTCTGGCCAGCGCTGACGCCGGAGAGCTTGTGGCCATACAAGGCTCCACAGTGATCACCACCCGCGGGTACTTCAACGTATCCGCGGAACCATCGGCCCCACGCGGAATCCCGATGCGGGTGATTCGCACGAACTCAATGTCGTCGAACACCGGCCTGCAACTATGTACCGCCCTGACCGAGGACGACGAAAACTGGTGCAACGACATCAGCGATGGCTACCCCGGCAAGCTTGCTGAGATACCGCTCGCACGCGCGGCGTGGACTCGTGCGACGATGCTTCTGTTCTTTTTAATCGGGTTCGCGTGGACGATTTTCGGATGGATTCCAGCAGCATGCGCCTGCATGGGCGGTGATTGAGGAGCGTTGCCGAAATAGTCAGGCTGAGGTCCCTCGTTTTGGAACGCTTGACGTCGCCATTTGGCACGTAGTGCTTCGGCCACTGCTATAAGAGGCTCGCCGCTCGCTTGGGTTCGAGTCACTCACACCTGCCGCCTCGCTAGAGCTAGCTACTCTTGCTCAAACCGTGTCAACGTATTGCGTTCTGACAGGTGGCAGCTGATAGCAATGAGGCATTTCGACCGTCAACGCGGTGACGTTCCGCTCTTTTGTCTCAATGATTCATAAAGTTGTGCTGGCCCTAGCAACACATCCCGAATCCCGCGCCGCACCCGTTCGGAATCGAGCGCCTGGGTACTCATCGAGGTGTGCGCGGCCAAGGCGTCCATGATCGCGTTCATCAGTTCCTTGCCTAGATCAGGTGAGTTGGCGAACTGCTCCTTGGTATTGCTGACCGCCTGCTGGATCAGGGTTTCCGATTCCAGCAGTTTGCCCTTGATGACGTTGTTCACGTAACTCAACTTGTCGTTTTCGGTCAGGTCGCCCTGGAACAGGTCGTTGACCTGCTCGATGATCTGCGCAAGCTGCTCCTTTGCCGGATCGCGAATCTCGTGCGATCCGGTCTCGTCCATCGGCTTCAGCTTCGGGTATTGCTGGTCCATCAGCGACATTGCGGACTTGCCGAGATTGCGCAGCCGGTGGTGGGTCAACACGACCTGCGAAAGGTCGATGGTTTCGCGCTCGCGGCCAAATTCCAGCAGCGGTAACAGGCGTTTGAAGAAGATCGCGCGCTTCTCCACCGCCGTATTGCCGTAGTCGAAGATCTGCGACAGGAAGGCATACACCCGCAAGTACACGCCGAGGTTCTTCTTGAACAGTTGCAGCGCCTTCATTACGTCCTGCGCAACCTGTTCGGCTTTGGCGTCCCTGTTTTCCCGGGCTGCGCGCCATGCCTGCTGGGCGGCCCGGTACTGCTTCAACAATCGATCCGCCACCGGCTCGATCGCGGCCGCCAGTTCGCGTTGGGTGCCTTGCGGGTCCAGCTCCACGCGCACCACACGCTCGACCTCGTTGTCGTCGTAGTGGCCCGACGCATTCAGCTGCGCGAGCAGGTCATAGACCAGGTTCGGATCGGTGACGCGCTCCAGCTCGGCAGTTTCGTAGTAGGTCTTGAACGCCTGCAGGATTTCCTGCGAGTCGTTGACGAAATCCAGCACGTAGGTGGTGTCTTTTATTCCGAATGGCCCGCGATACGCCCGATTGAGACGCGACAGCGTCTGCACCGCCTGGATGCCGGCCAGCCGCTTGTCCACGTACATGCCGCACAGCAGCGGCTGGTCGAAGCCGGTCTGGAACTTGTTGGCCACTAGCAGGATTTGATATTGGTCAGTCGCGAACGCCTCGCGCATGTCGCGACGGCGCAGGTTTGGATTCAGTAATGCGCTGTTTTCCGTAAACGCGTCCGGACCGGACTCGGGATCATGCACCTCGCCCGAAAACGCCACCAGCGTCCCGATCGGATAGCCGCGATCCTTGATGTACTTGTTGATCGCCAATTGCCAGCGAACAGCTTCCACGCGGCTGGCCACCACCACCATCGCCTTGGCGTGGCCCGACAGCAACGGCGCCACGTTTTCGCGGAAGTGCTCGACGACGATCTGCACCTTTTGCGCGATGTTGTACGGGTGCAGCCGCACCCAGCGCATGATGCCCTTCAGGGCCGAATTGACCTCGACTTCCTTCTCGTCCCACTCCTTGCCCTGGTTGGCGAGCTTGAACGCGAGCTTGTACGGCGTGAAGTTCTCCAGCACGTCGAGGATGAACTCCTCCTCGATCGCTTGGCGCATGGAATAGATGTGGAACGGTGCAGGCTTGTTGTCGTCGCCCGCGGGCCGCGAGGGGTCGGGCCGCGTGCCGAACAGTTCCATCGTTTTGGCCTTCGGCGTCGCGGTGAAGGCCACATAGGTCACACCCGCGGTGCTGGCTCGCGCAGCCATCTGCGCGGCCAGCATGTCCTCGGTGTCGATCTCGCCGCCGTCTTCCAGTCCCGCCAATTCCTGCGCGGAAAGCACCTGCCGCAACTTGCTGGCCGCCTCGCCGGCCTGCGAGCTGTGCGCCTCGTCGGCGATTACCGCGAAACGCTTGCCCTGCGTCGCGGCTAGTTCCTGCACGGTCTTCAGCGCGAATGGAAAAGTCTGGATCGTGCACACCACGATCTTCTTGCCGCCGGCCAGCGCTTGCGCCAGTTCCGCGCTCTTGGCCGCGCTTTCACCGGTGACGACTTCGACCACGCCGGTGGTGCGCTCGAAATCGAACACGGCGTCGCGCAACTGCGCATCCAGCACGTTGCGGTCGCTCACCACCAGCACGGTGTCGAACACCTTCTTGTTGTCGGCGTCGTGCAGGTCGGCCAGGAAGTGCGCCGTCCACGCGATGGAATTGGTCTTGCCGGAACCGGCCGAATGCTGGATCAGGTATTTCTGCCCGGCACCCTTCACATACACGTCCGCGACCAACTTGCGGGTCGCATCAAGCTGGTGATAGCGCGGAAAGATCAGCGCCTTGATGCGCTTCTTCTCGTCGCGTGGTGTGACCAGATAGCGACCAATTATTTCCAGCCAACTGTCACGCTGCCATACCTGTTCCCACAGATAGGCGGTGCGGTAGCCGTCGGGATTCACCGGGTTGCCCTTGCCGCCGTGATCGCCGCGATTGAACGGCAAGAACGCCGTTGCCGCGCCGGCCAGCCGCGTGGTCATTTCCACTTCGCTGCTGCTGACCGCGAAATGCACCAGTGCGCCGCCGGGGAAACCCAGCAGCGGTTCGGCCGCGGATTGGCCCTCGGGCCGTGGATTGCGGTCGAAGCGGTACTGATCCACCGCATCCCGCACGCTCTGGGTGAAGTCGGTCTTCAACTCCACCGTCGCGGCCGGAATGCCGTTGAGGAACAACACCAGATCGATGCAGCTTTCATTGTGCAGCGAGTAATGCACCTGCCGTACCACGCGCAGCCGATTGGCCGCGTAGCGCACCTGCAAATCAGGATTCATCCCCAGTGCCGGCTTGAACTGTGCCAGCGCTAGCGGCCGGCGCAGGCCGATCATCTCCATGCCATGGCGCAGCACGTCCAGCGTGCCGCGTTCATCCAGTTGCTTGCGCAGGCGATCCAGCAACACGGTTTCGGCGGTGGCGCCGTGATTCTTCGCCAGGGTTTCCCACGCATCCGGCTGCGTCGCCTGAATCCAGGCGAGCACGTCGGACGGAAACAGCGCCCGCGCGCGGTCGTAGCGTGCGGCATCCTTCGCGTCGTACAACCAGCCGTGCGCAGCCAGATGCGCGCAGATGTCGTCCTCGAAATGGATTTCCGTGTGCAGGCTCATGCCGGGAGCTGATCTGCGCTCTCGGGAGATGTGCGCTCCAGTACTGGAAGACCAGATTTCTTCCTGATGAATGCGTTCATCCGCTCCGTCAACGCGACGCGACGCACTTTGAGGAAGTCGCGGTATCGATCTGTGGCCCAAAGACTCTGGTCAAGGGGCACACATTGGCTGGCGATCGCTTCGGGCCCTTGCTTCTCAAGGATTTCCACGAGGTAGGCGCCAGCCTCCCGATTGCTGATTCGCCTGTTGGTCTGGCCCGTGATGAAAGCCATGTTGGCGATCTCGTTGATTTCTCCGGTTTCGTACCCGGCGTTCTTGATCAGGGATTTGGGGATGATGTGATGCCACTGGATGAAATGCAGCTTGCCCTGGTGGGTGAGGGACAGCCCCAAACCGCTGTACCAGTCGCACGCGCCCGCATCCTTGAGCGCCAAATACGCCAGCGAGAACAGCGGACTATTGGTGCCCCTTCCTGCGAGATCGCCAGGTTCGATATGCAGCCGCCCAAACTGCCGCCGCAACGGCTCGATGAGTCCCGTCACGCCATTCCCGCGGAAGATGATCGCGAGATCCTCATTGAGCAAGGTTTCGGTGGAACCACGCGAATAGCGGCCCCGTGCATTGGCCACGAGTAGCCAATGCAACAACGCATGCTGTTCGTCCGCCGAGAGCTTGTTGTCCTTTTTCCGGCTCACGGCCGCAATGGTGTGAATGAACATGGGCGAAGAGAGCAGGGATTCATCCTCAATGCCGGCATTGCTACGCAGGAAATTGATGGCAAAACGCAAACCTTCCTTTGCCTCCTCCCAGCCTGCCTTCAGGCGATCCACCGACGTCGATGACACGCTGCGGAACAAGCATTGCCCGGTGGCGAACACCACAATCGCGCGCACGAGTTGCCCGAGATCAATGGTGAACCAGCTCTTCTCGCATTCGTCTTGAAATGCTTCAAGCTCGCCAAGCAGATTGGGCCAGCGTGACGTCATCTGCGCCAAGGCAAGATCCGAGGAACGCAACTTGGCGCCCAGCGAGTTCACGCGGACAAAAATCTCGGTGACCTCCTCATAGCTCATCGCGCGCTCCAGCACATGCACGACGTAGCTGTAATCGCGAATCGACCGCAGCTTCTTCAGGCGGTCGGAATAGCGTTGGTATCGCGGATCGTCGAACGATCGCACACCAACTTTCTGCAAAAGCTGACCGTCATTAGAATTCCCGAACACCTCGCTCACGAGTATCCAGTTCGGCTGGGCCAGCAGTGCCTTGCTGCTTACAACAAAAGCGCGGCGTCCAAGCTTTTGCTGCAGGGCCTCACCCTCAGGTGCGTCGTCATTGTCACTCTCACCTTCTTCCTCGTCGTCAGCGCTGATCGGCGAGTTCTCATCGCCTTCAACTTCCGTCACGTCGGTGGGTGGACCGTCCGGATGCTCAAGGTTGAACAAGATATCGATCGGCTTTTTGCGCCCACGTACGTGGACGGGCTCGCCATTGATCACTGCAGTGAGCGATGTCAGGCGCTGCTGCCCGTCCAGGAGCAGCTTGCGGCCGATGAATGCGCTGGTGTCCTGGGCGATCGCCGCGTTGCGCGTAGGGACCGGCTCGTCGGTTTCCCACATCAGTATCGAGCCGCTCGGATAGCCGCGGTACAGTGAATCAAGCAGGTCACGGACACGCGTGGCACGCCACACGTAGTGACGCTGGATTTCAGGAAGCCGCAGCTCCCCGCGCTTGTACATGTCCACCAGCGTCGAGATCGAAACGTTTTGCTGCTGCATGATTTCCCCCTGCTTTCCGTGAGCGGGGCCTAAGATCGGCCACCGTTGCCACTTGCCTAACCCAGGCCCATCATCTTGCTGAAAGCGTCGACCAGCACGCCTTGGCCCATTTTCGCGGCAGCGCGCCCGACCTTCTTCAATCTGCTGGGCGGCTCTGGCAGCTGAGGAAAATACACCTCGCAGCCGGTCTTGAAGTGAAAGTGCCTGGCCATGTACCAAAGCTCGCCGGCAATAGCTTCCTCGTTATAGCCAACTCCGTGCAGCCGAACATAGCGCTCCAGAGCAAGACTGGCGAACATGTCCCCATGCACTTCCCGCTCGCATCGTTGGTCCCCTTGCCATCGGACGCGGACCCAGCCAATCCCATCGTCATCGCTGTCTTCGGTTGGCATTATCAATGTGCCATCGGCTAGTGAGCGTGCGCACCACAGATTGTTGTGCCGCTCACCATCGTAGAGCGGCAGCAGGTTCGCGATGAAACCGACAATGGCTTCGCTTTGTGTGCTCATGTTGGTTCCTACTCGCAGAGCGGGCATGCACGAGAACTGGCAACGATATCGATCGCGGCCATCACTGGAAAACAGCAGGGATAGAGGAAATGCCAGTTAGCGCAACGGCCAACGCAGTCCACAGCGCCGCAATTTTGTTGA
>Ga0070679_100004936_pt1 | contig 12306 bp, 2 predicted proteins | sample KBSC63BmetaG_FD_65652 | JGI IMG/M metagenome (GOLD analysis project Ga0070679, IMG submission 65652) | Corn rhizosphere microbial communities from Kellogg Biological Station, Michigan, USA - KBS C6-3B metaG | ecosystem: Host-associated > Plants > Roots > Rhizosphere | place: USA: Michigan... | reverse complement strand
CATTATTGTACAGGTTCAACAATACTCTTCCAATGTCTTGCGGAACGATATTGATATTGCCGATACCTTCGTCAAAATTAGTTACTACCCGGGCATTAAAAGATGTATTCTTTCCTTTTAATACCTGGTATGCCAGGCGTAAATATTCATCTGCCAGGCTATTAATATTGATTGGCTCTTTTACACCTGTGCTTGACCGTGAGTGTTGTAGCATTCCTTTTACTATGGCGTCGGCACGTTTGCCGTGATGGATTATTTTTTCTTCGTTTTCAATAACATCATTGGCAATTGTTTTTGCATCTTCAATATTTCCTTTATTCATCTCATCCTTCATTTCCACCAACAATTCTTTGTTCACTTCCGAAAAATTATTCACGAAGTTTAAGGGGTTTTGTATTTCGTGTGCGATGCCTGCAGTGAGTTCTCCAAGGCTTGCCATTTTCTCTGACTGGATGAGTTGGGACTGTGTTGACTTCAAAGCTTCATGTGTTTCCTCCAGTTTATAATATGCCTTTTCTATTTCTTTGGCTTGCTCTAATTCCCGGGCCCTGTTTTTTTCACGTTCTTTTTCCAACAGTCGCCTGCGTAAATAACGATTTACGGCAAAGCTTGCCGTTATCAACAATAACGCATAGACGATATATGCCCAGGTTGTTTTCCACCAGGGAGCATTAATAGTTATTTTTAATGAGGCGCCTTCCTCGTTCCACACGCCGTTATTGTTTGCCGCTTTCACGCGGAACAAATAACTACCGGGTGGAAGGTTTGGGTAAAAAGCAATACGCTGGTTTCCTACTTCCCTCCAATCATTATCATAGTTTTCCAGTTTATATGCATATTGATTTTTAGAAGGATTGGAATAATGAATGGCAATAAATTCTATGGAAATATTATTCTGATTATGTGGTAAATCAATCTCCCTGGTTTCATAGATCGGAGTTTTTAAAACTGAGTTTTTACCGGGAACCACAGATTTGTTGAACAACCTGAAATCTGTTAAAAATACTTTGGGCGGAGCCGATGACCCGTTAATCGCATTCGGATTAAAAATGGTGATACCGTTAGAGCCGCCAAAAGCAAGTAGTCCCGTGGAGGTCTTCAAGGCAGATCCATCGGAGAATAACTGTCCATGAATTCCGTCTGCTATAGAAAAATTATTGAAGGTCTTTGTTTTTAAGTCCATCCGGCTAAGTCCATCAAATGTGCTAAGCCATAATGCATTATTTTTTTCATCCGGAAGGATACCCTGTATGCTCATTGAAGGCTGTCCGTCGTTGCGGGTATATGTCCTGATTTTTTTGGTTTCAACATTATACATGCTTAATCCGCCTTGCCAGGTACCTGCCCATGCCATACCCTCTGCATCTTCATAAAAAGAATTTACATCCTGCGTGATTAAGATATCACCCTTACTTTTATCGTAGCAATGTCTTTCAATTTTATCAGTTGCGTAATTGTATAAAAACAATCCATTGTTTGTTATCAACCATAACCCATGTATCTTACTTTCAAATGCACGGGTAATTTCGTTACTACCGGCATTGCTGCGGGGTAAAATACTTAAGTCATATCTTTTAAAAGTGTCAGTACCGCTCGTCTCTTTAAGAAGCCCATTTAGTGTACACAACCATAAATTCGATTTGCTGTCTTTGTAGAATTCATTGATGGTTGTTGATTCAGGTACTCCATTTAACGTAACTTTTTTTACAGTATTTGTTGTTGTTGAAAAATCGTAATTGCCCGATTGTGTATTTAATAACAAGGCTCCTGGTTTGGTTTCCATAAGGCCGTTTATTTGATACTTACCCGGTAAAAACGACCCGAACGGAAACGGGTGGATGGTATTGTTTTTCAGATCCAATTCATTTATTCCGGACGTGCTTCCCGGGCCTGTAGTTGTTATCCAGATTTTTCCATTCTTTGTTTCATAAATATTATTGGCCCACCCGGGAGTAATTGAATTTTTATCGTCTTTATCAAAACTATAGGTTTTGAAAACGGCCTTTTCTTCATATCTCAGAAGACCTTGTGTTCCGGTACCAATCCATAATGAGCCAAATGAATCAAAACAAAAAGCATTCACATAAGACTTTTCAAATTGCTTTTCAGATGCGGGTTTAAAGAACTCGAATTTTTTGCTTTGTCTATTGAACCGGAATAAACCCCTTCCTGTTCCCAACCAGATATTTTCATTTTTATCCAGGATGATTGAATTGAAGAAATTGGCAGACGATGCTCCTGGTGGCGTATAAACATCATAGGAACTGTCAGCAAGGCCAAAATCATATAACCTGGTTTTACTGCTGATTATCCAAAGATGCCCTTCCGTATCAAATCGAATATCTGACGGGAACTCGTTATTCTTTTTAAATTCCTCTTCGATTGTTCGTGGATGAACGACAAAAATCTTTCCCCAGGTATCAATTTTAAATAATCCGTTATAGCACAATAACCAAATATTACCCGTCTTATCTTTAATGATCCGGAGAACATTTTGTATCGGAATGCTGTCGGGGGAGACAAATCGTTTCAGGGTGTCCTCATTTTTCTCTTTGTATAAAAGCGCTGAGTAGATGGGCTCACCGTGGTTAGTATTAACCCCGAAATATAATCTTCCGTTATTATCCTCGCAAAATGCCATTACTCCCGGTTCTACGTTTGCGGGGTGGTTAATTAAATGAGTAAAACCATATTGCCTGAATGCTTTGGTAACAGGGTCGTATGAGTTTATAAAAGATGGTGCCGATCCTATCCATATCTGCCCGTTATGATCTTGAAAAAGTGACCACACATTTAAACCGTGCAACGTGGCGGTGTCGTTCGGATTGTAATAATATCTCTTGAATTCGTAGCCATCAAACCGGGCCAATCCATTGATGGTACCAACCCATATATAACCCAACTTGTCAACTAATATTTGATTAACCTGGGCTCCGGGCAATCCGTCTGCTTCGGTGTATTGTATTAGATTGTTAACATTAAGTTGTGCAGACGAATGGAGGCTGAAAAGCACAATACGACAAGACAAGCCTTATTGAGAATTCTTGAAATGGATCGTGTTGGAAATCGCATCTTTAAAAAATTAAATGATTATAGACTCAGTTCCGTCTCCTTCTTTTGGTTTCATTTTATCCCGGCAGCTTCGTAACGCTGCCATGTACCTTAATGAGGTCATAACGTAAACTCAGCTCCAGCCTGGTTTCTCTCCTGTTGGCTTCCCTTTCTTCAACGAATTAAAATTCGTTGTTACAAAGTGTATCGAGCCCACGCCTCCGCAACGTTCTTTTTAAACGGGCAACGTTATCATAAACTCTGTTCCCTCATTTTCTTTCGTTTCCACTTTTATCTCTCCGCCATGCGCCTTAATGATATCATAGCTTAAACTCAACCCTAATCCTGTTCCTTCGCCGGTTGGTTTTGTGGTAAAAAATGGCTGAAAGATTTTATCAACGATTTTTTGAGGAATACCATAGCCGTTATCCGTTACCGTTAGTTCTATTTTACCTTCAGTCTTTTTAGTAGTTACCGTAACAGTTGGTTCATAATCTTCGCCTCCCCCTTTCTTTTTTTCGTTGGTAGCATAAAATGCGTTGTTATATAAGTTGAGTAATACTCTGCCAAAATCCTGCGGGATAATATTTATTTTCCCAATGCCTTCATCAAAGGCGGTTTTTATTGTTGTATTAAAATCTTTATCCTTGGCTCTCAATCCGTGATAAGCTAACCTTAAATATTCATCTGCCAAAGCATTAATATCTATTAATTCTTTTACACCTGTGCTTGACCGTGAGTGTTGCAACATGCCCTTTACAATTCCATCGGCCCTTTTTCCATGATGATTTATTTTTTCCAGGTTCTGTTTTACATCATTCAAAATTTCCTTTACCTCTTCAAAATTTCCTTTTTCTACTTCTTCCATCATTTCGTCCAGTAATTCATTACTTACTTCCGAAAAATTATTCACGAAATTCAACGGGTTCTGAATTTCATGGGCAATGCCGGCCGTTAGCTCTCCCAACGAAGCCATCTTTTCTGATTGGATCAATTGCTTTTGTGTGGACTGCAATTCAGTGAGTGCATCTTCTGCTTTTTTCCTTGCTGCTTTTATCTCTATCAAATCCTGCTTCGCCTGTAATGCATGTGCCTCGGCAACTTTTAAGTCGTTGAAACGGGTGAAAGTGAGATTGAATACTGCCCCAAATCGTTCAAGCAGTTGCATGGTTTCTTCCGGTTGTTCATCTGGTGAAGCCATCCCGATAAATCCTTTGCTGAAATAAGCGATGTACTGCACCCTCCTTTTTTGCGATAGGCCTCCTTTGAATGGAACATCCAGGCTGTTTAAATGATGAAAATAATCATCCAGCTCTTTTCCATGCATGTCTATTATCAATGATTTTTTTTGTTCTTTCCATCCATCATACATTTTTCTGAAAGAATAATTATCATTTAGGTTGGCTGTATAAGCTGAACTTACCTTACTTCCATCTTCATCCGTGATCCAGAATTCAGAATCGCCTGCATCGTTTTGAATAATGGATATGTATAAACGATTCGGCTCAATTCCCAATTGAATGAGTTGCTGAAATAGAACAGCAGATGTTCCCGCCAATTCATCAGACTTCTGCATCGCCAATGTTCGGCTTCTTACTTTTTCCAATGCTGCTTCTATATTTGCTTCTTTCGCCTGCGCTTCCGCTTTCTTCAAATCAAGAAAACGGGTATAGGATTGCTCAAATACATTGGCAAAGCGGATGACGATCGCATTTTGTTCATCAGTAAGAGGTTTCATTGCGAAATTTCCGATAAAAACATTGATATCCTTTAATAATACAGCCGACCTCGCAAACCCAGGGCCATTCATTATTACATCTTTTGATTTTATCATTATCTGGCTTGCAGGGTTACTATCACACAATACCTGAATCCACTCACGGGTAACTTCTGCACTGAATATGTTTGAAAAAAACCTCAGGTCTTTTTTTTGCCCTTCTACTACAGTAGCGGTAATAGGGTTGTTTATAGCAGGCATGTGTATCTTTTCAGGCCGGGAAAATCCGGGCGAAGCCAGCCAAAAATCCAATTCAGCATTTTGACTGGTGACGCCAAATGTTACAAATCCAAACCGAATATTGAGTTGTTGCAATTGCTCAGACACAACATTGATCACCTCTAAAAGCTCATCGCTTTTATGCATAGCCATACTTCTGCTTCTTACTTTTTCCAATGCTGTTTCGATCTTTGCTTCCCTTGCCTGTGCTTCTGCCCTTTGCAAATCGAGGAAGCGGGTATAGGTTTGTTGGAAAACTTTTCCAAAACGCATGAGTGTATTATTCTCTTCATCAGTATAAGGGATGCCTGAAAAATTCTCGATGTACAAACCAACATTTTCCAATAATACGCCTGATCCGGCAAGGCCAGAACAATTGAAATAATATTCCAATGTTTCCTCCGGCACGCCGGGAACGAACTTAAAAAGATCCCGATAAAATTTGTTTTTTTCTTCAAAAGTCAGATGGTATGTAAAGAAATCCTGTCCTTTTTCTTTTGCTTCTTTAATGTTGTTATTGGGTGGAGAATCAAAATAAGGGATTGTTACCTCTGAAGGAACCAGATGCTGGTCAGCCAGCCAGATATGCATATCATCCCTTGCTTTATAATCCATAAGAAAACCTGTATGTTCAATATGAATATTTAAGTGAACGAATTGTTCATATACCAACTGGATCACCTCTTTAAGCTCTTCACTTTTTTGCATGCCCATTGTTCTGCTTCTTACTCTTTCCAACGACGCTTCAATCTGCGCTTCCCTTGCCTGTGCTTCTGCCCTTTGCAAATCGAGGAAACGGGTATAGGTTTGTTCAAATACTTTGGCGAATCTTCTTAATACGGCATCCTCCCCGACACTGAAAGGTATTGTGTTGAATCTGCAAATTGAAACCCAGGCGTCTTTCAAAATCACCATTGACCAGGCATAGCCAGGCTTTTCATACATTGACTGTTTGATCTCTTCAGAGGTTAAATCCTTATATATTGTTTGGGTATTAATGTAATCCTGCCATGAGTCTTTCTCTTCTTTTGAGAACACGTCTTTAAACAGGTCTGTACCATCCTTCCTGAAGGTTTCAATATTTTTTTCCACATGGTGGAAATAGGGGTGATCTATGCGGGGAAAATGAACATAATTATTAAAAATAGTACCATCGTCTGCTGCCACCTCAATCCACAGATCCCAATCTCCGCCGGGTATTCCGTTGCTGAAATTCGCAACTTGCAGATTCACTCCCAGCTTTACGAGTTGCTCAACTAATAAATCCAGTACTCCAAGCAAATCATTTTGTTTCTGCATAGCCATTGTTCTGGCGCGCACTCTTTCCAATGCCAATTGAATTTCAGCTTCTCTTGCCTGTGCTTCGGCTTTTTGCAGATCGAGGAAGCGGGTATACGCTTGTTCAAAAACCCTGGAAAATCGCATGAGGATTTCATTCTCTTTTTCTGTGAAATCTTTTCCGGAATATTTGGCCAGCTGGATGCCTGTGTTTTTCGCCAGGGCAAACGAAACCTGGAAGAATTCACTCTCTATTAAAAATTTCTTTCTGTCGCCAGGTATCCGGCTGTATTCTGTGTTTGCAAAGGCATAATGGAACCATTCGTTTTTTTGCTCGAAAGAATAACGTTTGGAATAAAAGTCTTTCCGACTCTTTTTTGCCTCTTCCAAATCCCTGAATATTTGAAGATCAACATATGGTATGTGGAAATAGGAGGAATAATTAGTTGTAGGGGTGGCCACCCATTGCTGCCAGTCTTTAGAACCTTCTTTAAAAATGAATATACTGGCTACATTCATGTCAATCTCCAGCACTTTCAATCTTTCAAAAACCGTATTTACCACCTCCTGCAGTTCCTCACTTTTATGCATACCTAAAGAACGGGAGCGAACTTTTTCCAATGCCATTTCAACTTCTGCTTCTCTAGCCTGGGCCTCTGCTTTTTGAAGATCAAGGAAACGGGTGTAGGTTTGGTCAAAAACGGCTGCGGACCGTTCCAATAAACGGATAGTTTCAGGAGGGCATGGTTCGGGTGTTGAAATAGAAATATGGCCTTTTGAAAAAAAGGCAAAGCTTACTACCCGCCGCCCCGGTGTATCTTCACTATGAAACGTGGCACCGCTTAGTGTATTCCTGTAGTTTACCCATGCACTCAGTTCCTCCCCGGTGAGATCCACAACTAAAAATTTCTTTTGTTCTTTCCAGGCTTTATATTCTTTACTCAATAAGGTAGGTTCTTCTATGCTTCCATTAAAAGAACGGTTTACCTGCAATCCACCACCACTCCAGTCGGTAACACTAAATTCAATTACGCCCGTTTCTTCATTTATTATACCGATAGTAATTTGGATAGGATCTTGTCCCAGTTCCTTAAACTGCTGAAAAAGAACAGATGCTGTTTCAGGCAGTTCCTCGCTTTTCCGCATAGCCATGGTTCTTGCCCGCACCCGTTCCAGTGCTGCTTCTATTTCCAGTTCACGGTTTTTAGCCGCCAGCTCTTTCTTAAGAGTGGCATTCTTTTTTTTGAGTGTTTGCTCCGTTTTACTTTCCATTATAATCTTTACTTTGCCTGTTAATTTAAATACATTAAATGGTTTTATTAATCCTGCATAGCTGTTAAGAGCCATAGGCTCGGGTCATTTTGTAACTATGGGTTTTAACCCATGATACAACTAGAAACAAAAGACTGAGTGCCATAGGCACTTACATATCGTCATCAAAGCGCCTTCCATTACATGTTCCGAATCCCTAAAACCCGGACAAGCCCTTCAGTTCGCATTACCGATTTTAGTTTCTTTTCAACAGATTAAAATCCGTTGTTACAAAATAAATCGAGGCTACGCCTTTGCAATATGCTCCTTTAGGTCGGCAACTTTATGATAAACTCAGTCCCTTCCCCCTCCTTCGTCTCTACTTTTATCTCCCCTCCATGTGCCTTCACAATATCATAACTCAAACTCAACCCCAATCCCGTTCCCTGCCCGGTTGGTTTGGTAGTGAAGAATGGTTGAAATATTTTATCTACTACTTTTTGTGGAATGCCGTTGCCGTTATCCTTTACCGTTAGTACTACCCCCAAACCGCCTGAAGGGGGCTTTAGTAACTTTGTGCTGACTGTGACAGTTGGCTGGTACTCATTTTGAGCTGCATTTTTCTCCCCTTCAGGGGCCGGGGGTTGTTCTTTCGCTTTTTCAGTTACTGCGTAAAAAGCATTGTTGTATAAGTTAAGTAATACTCTTCCTATATCCTGCGGAATGATATTTATTTTTCCAACTGACTTATCAAAATCAGTCTTCAGTTCAACATTGAAAGATTTGTCCTTTGCCCTCAATCCATGATAACTTAATCGTAAATATTCATCTGCTAAAGCATTAATATTAGTTGGTTCTTTTACACCTGTGCTTGACCGTGAGTGCTGCAGCATTCCTTTCACAATGGCATCTGCACGTTTGCCGTGGTGATTTATTTTTTCTTCGTTGGTGATCACATCATCTGCAATTGCGTTGGCATCATCAATATTCCCTTTGTTCATTTCGTCTTTCATTTCAAAAAGCAATTCTTTGTTGACATCAGAGAAATTATTCACGAAGTTCAACGGGTTTTGTATTTCGTGAGCTATGCCCGCAGTAAGTTCTCCCAATGAAGCCATTTTTTCGGATTGGATGAGCTGGGATTGAGTGGACTTAAGTTCATCCAATGTTTTTTCAGCCCTGTTTTTTTGAATATCAATTTCTTCCTTTTGTTGTTGCAGAAAAATATTGGCTTTTTGTTTTTGCCGGTTGTTGCGGTAAAGAATAATAGCAATTAGAAATAATATCCCCAGTCCGGCAAATAAAGCATATTGTTTCATTTTGTTTTGATAACTAATTTTGGCAACCGCAATTTCCTTTTGATGTTCTTCTTCCTGTGCAACTAATGTCTGAATGGCTTCTATATTTCCCGCACCAAACAAAGTGTCTTTGTAAGCATCAGCTATTTTAAGGTAACGAAGTGATTCCTTAGTATCTTTTTGTTCATATAATTCTGACAACAGAGCGGCTGCTTCCAGAATTGTTTTCTTTTGGGAAATCAATTTGGATTCTTCAAGACCTTTCCCTGCATAATCAATTGCAGAATCGGGTTGATTTTGATTTTTATAAAATGCGGCAATTTTATTATATGCAGTTGCTGAGGCCCTGCGTTCATTATTTTTAAGAGCAATCTGAAGGCTTTTTTGGTAGAAATTCAATGCCTCGCCAGGTTTCCCCAATTTCACTGCTACATCTCCAAGTGTTTGATAAACCAAAGGTTCTTCGTGGTTATACTTTTGAAAAGTTTCAATAGCCTTTTCTTCATAAAGACTGGCCGAATCAAATTGATTCATTCCATCAAATGCTACTCCCATATCGAAATACGCATAAGCCAATCCTTCATTATTTGTTGGCTCCACGATAGAAATATAAGTTCTCAAATAACTTAAAGCTTTTGGATAATCTTTCAGTATGATGTAAGCTTCTCCAATACCATCGAGAGCCGCTCCGGCCAGGCTTTCTAAATGATGCTCCTCTGCAAGTTGCAATGCCTTAAATCCCAATTCCAGCGATTTTGGCAAATTGCCCTGTTGTTCCGTTACAATGCACATAAATGATAAGGCCAGTATTTGCCCCGGCAGGTAATGAATTTGTTGAGCCGATTGAAGAGCCTGTTCACCATATATAATTGAAGAATCTGTATTTCCCAAACGATACAATAGGCATAAGGCTATTTGAGCATTAATCCTGCTGGTATCATCTTTGGCGATAGCCAATTGATGTTGTAAGCTATCAACTGCTTCTTTTGTTTGGGTAAAACCAATACTACAGGTAAATGCAAGAAGAATAGTTAATGTGAATATCTTTATCATTAATTGGTATTAATCGGTAATTGAATTATAAACTTTGTTCCCTCACCTTCCTTCGTCTCTACTTTTATCTCCCCGCCATGTGCCTTCACAATATCGTAGCTTAAACTCAATCCCAATCCCGTTCCCTGCCCGGTGGGTTTGGTGGTAAAGAAGGGTTGAAAGATTTTGTCTAAAACTTTTTGTGGTATCCCGTTGCCGTTATCGGCAACTTTAATTTCAACTGTAGTATCATTTTGCTTCGTACTAACGGTAACCGTTGGTTCGTAAGATTGTCCTTCCGGGCCTGTAGAAGCGTTTTTCTTTTCCGTTACCGCATAAAATGCATTGGTAATTAAATTCAAAATCACTCTTCCAATATCCTGCGGAATAATATTTACTTTTTCTAACCCTTTTTCAAAATCTGTTTTCACGGTTGCATTAAACGATTTGTCTTTTGCACGAAGACCATGATATGTCAACCGTAAATATTCATCGGCGAGTACGTTGATATCTGTGGGCTCTTTTACACCTGTGCTTGACCGTGAGTGTTGCAGCATTCCTTTTACAATGGCATCAGCACGCTTACCATGATGATTTATTTTTTCTTCATTGCCGCTGACATCTTTTGCAAGAAGTTTTACTTCTTCAAAATTTCCTTTTTCAATTTCTTCCGTCATTTCCGCAAGCAATTCCTGGTTCACTTCAGAAAAATTATTCACGAAGTTTAGCGGGTTTTGTATTTCATGTGCAATGCCGGCAGTAAGTTCTCCAAGCGAAGCCATCTTTTCAGATTGAATCAATTGTGTTTGGGTCGCTTTCAGTTCTGTGAGTGTTATTTCAATGCTTTGTTTTGCTTTTTCCAGCTTTGTAAAATCTTCATAACGGGCATAGGCAATCGAAAATGCTTCTGCCAGTGATTTAACCAAATCAATTTCATCATCGGTAAGTAAAGCGGTGTTGCCAACATACAGCATTCCCTGCGTGAAGGGAACGAAATGAAGGTGAAGAGACTCGGGTGGTTTTGCTGCCCCTTGGTAGGTTTCAGGGTTTTGTACTTGTCCCTGTTCAATCATTGACTGCATCCAACAAACAAAGTCTTCCTGGCGCCAATGTTCTGTATATACCAATCCTTTTCGCCAGTACGCAACTGAATTGGCTGTTAGTGTATTTGATAATAGCGGTAAATTCATAGCAGCCAAAGAATGGCCATCGGGTGAGGATAAATAAATATGCGCTTCTGCTTTTACTTCATCAATAATAAGCACACCGCAACGGATGAAGGGCACTCCGAGCATAGTAAGTTCATGCCAGATTAACGGCGTTATCCTTTGGAGATCTTCTGTAGAACGCATACTGGCAATTTGCCCGCGAACACGATCAAGCGATGCCTGTTTGGTGGCTTCCCTTGCCTGTGCTTCTGCTCTTTGCAGATCGAGAAAACGGGTATAGGTCTGGTCAAAAACTGCGGCAAATCTTTTGAAGACATCATGAAATTCAGGGCAAGGTGCCAATGAAATGAAAAGCAAATTGCCATGCGAAAAATTAGCGAGGTAGTGTATTTGTGTTTCCGGTAAATCGAAACCTACGCTTATTGCGTAGTCGAAATATGCCTTAAAAGCGGGGATCGTTTTAAGATATTGATAATGCTCCTGCATTCTTTCTCCACGCATTTCCAAAACAAAAAATGGTTCGCCTTTTTCTTTTGACTCAACATAGCGGATAAAATTAGCATCTTCAGTCAGCGGGATATTTGGAACCCCGTTAATGATACTTCCATCCTGGGTACTCATCCAGGAAGTGAATTTTTTATCATCTTTTTCCCAGATATTATAACCGCAACTATAAGCAGGTACTCCTAATGCTTTTGCCTGCTGAAATAATAATGCAGCTGCTTCTTTCAGTTCATCACTATGCTGCATCGACATTGTTCTTGCACGAACCCTTTCCAATGCCAATTGAATTTGTGATTCTCTTGCCTGAGCTTCTGCTTTTTGCAGATCGAGGAACCGGGTATAGGTTTGTTCGAATACTTTGGCAAAGCGTTTGAAAATATCCCACATTTCAGGAACAGGTTCATAAGTAATGAACATGAGATAGCCATTCAAAAAAAAGGCGCAATGTGTGATTTGATATTGTGGAATTGGGAACCCCAAGTCCTGGGCATCATCAAAATATTTTTTTACACCAGGAAGGTTAAACATGTAATTGTAGGTAGCTTCCAGTTCTTTGCCACTCGATTCCATCACAAAAAAATCTTTCCCATTTTGCCTCGCCTTATAAATTTGTTTAAAAAAAATGTCTTCGTCATACGGTAGCCTGAAAGGCGCCTGGATGCTCCCATCGGGAGCACTCGCCCATGCAGTAGTTGAGATATCATCAGTATTCCATATTTGAAAAGCA
>Ga0070679_100004935_pt1 | contig 12306 bp, 10 predicted proteins | sample KBSC63BmetaG_FD_65652 | JGI IMG/M metagenome (GOLD analysis project Ga0070679, IMG submission 65652) | Corn rhizosphere microbial communities from Kellogg Biological Station, Michigan, USA - KBS C6-3B metaG | ecosystem: Host-associated > Plants > Roots > Rhizosphere | place: USA: Michigan... | reverse complement strand
CTCTCAAATCCATCGCCCGTGTTGCCCTCGGCGAGCAGCGAGACGACATGGATGTGACCTTCATCCCTCAGCGTCGTCTTCAACCGCTCCCCGCAGCCCTGGACGTCAGCGCGGTTCTCCCGGGCGAAATAGAGGTTCTCGAGCTCGGTGTTCAGCTCGACGAACGAGGTACGGATCCACCTGTCGAAAGCGTCGACTCGACGGCTCATGCGGTAGCCGCGCTCATGGATGCCGCGCTCCGGCTTTCCAGGCACTTGCGATGCGCGCAGCGTCCTCGACGGTGTTGAAGATGTGGAAGGACAGGCGAACGACGGATCCGCGGCAATCGAAGCGTACGCCGGCGGCGGCAAGGGATGCTCGGATCGCATCCAGGTGCACACCGACGGGAATGCAGAGTGTTCCGCCGATGTCTTCCAGTCGTACCCGTACCCGCCAGGCCGGTGGCAGCGCGCCCACGAACGCATGCATCAGGCGGCGGTTGTGCGCATGGATGGTGGATACGCCGATGTCCGCGATCAAACGCAGACTCGCGGCGGCCGTGACAAACGGAACTACACTCGGGGTCCCTCCCCAGAACCGGCGTGCATCCTTCGCGTACTCGAAGTGGTGGATGTCGAATTCGAACGGGGCGGAATGCGAGTACCAGCCCACATCCACCGGCTCCAGCGCACCGATGATCTGTGGCGAGATCCACATGAAGCCGGCGCCGGGGCCACCGCACAGCCATTTCACGCAGCTGCCGAGTACCACCTGGGCTCCCCACTCCGCCACCGATAGCGGCAGGATCCCGGCCGATTGGGAGGCATCGACGATGCAGAGCACGTCGCGCTGCGCACACAGCCTGGCAATCTCGCGGACCGGAGCCACCTCACCGGTGTTGGAATGGACGTGCGTGACCAGGACGGCGCGCACGTCGTCCGTCAGCGCCTGTTCCCAGCTTTCGATGCGGATTGGACTGCGCGCCCTCGGGATCAGTTTCAGGCCACTGCCGCAATCCAGGGGCCTCGCGCTTTGGGCCTGTGCGGACTGCGCCGCACCGCTATCGCGGACCCTTCCAGCCTGCCGCGCCACGAAACCGAGCGACGGAAACGAATCCTCGGCGGCGAGCACGACACGCTTGCCGCCGCACGGGGCAGGCAAGGCCCCGAGGAATTTCGCCAGTCCGGAAGACAGGTTGACCTGTGGGCAATAATCCGCCGCGGCGCCGCCGAACAAAACGGCCAGGCCCGCGCGGAATTCCTCGATGCCCCGCAGCCAGTCATCCCATGCATCGCCGCCCTTCTCCATCCACGGGCGCAGATAGCTGCTCTCCAGCGCGGTTCGGGCCGCACACGGCAGGCACCCGACGGAATGGCTGAGGACATACGGACCGGTGCCCGGCAGGTAGAACGCATCGACGGACCCTGCGACATCCCGAGCTGCTTTCCCGCTGACCAATTCGGACTCCTCTGCTGCTCCCACCCCAGGTGACACTCCGCACACGCGCCAGTGTCACTCATTCGGACTGCGGACGCCGCAGGCGGCTGTGCAGGACCGCCGACCTCGGGTACGCTGACCGGAACATCATCCCCCAGCAACGAACCCTGCGCGACGCTACCGCCTTCAGCTGAGCTGCAATGCCCGAGGAATCCGGATTGTTCCCCTTTTCCATTCTCGACCTGGCCCCGGTGGCGGAGGGCAGCACGCCGGCGCGAGCGCTGCACAATTCCCTGGGCCTCGCGCAAAAGGCCGAAGCGCTCGGCTTTGAGCGGTTCTGGCTGGCCGAGCATCACGGAATGACCGGGATCGCCAGCGCGGCCACGGCGGTCGTGATCGGTTACGTCGCCGCGGGCACCCGCACGATCCGCGTGGGCTCGGGCGGAATCATGCTGCCGAATCACTCGCCCCTGGTCATCGCGGAGCAGTTCGGAACGCTCGCCTCCCTCTTTCCAGACAGAATTGACCTCGGGTTGGGACGAGCACCCGGCACGGATCAGCTCACCTCACGCGCGCTGCGCCGGGACCTCGCAACCCGCGCGGAGGACTTCGCCTACGACGTGCAGGAATTGCAGTCGTACTTCGAGCCGGCCACCGGCGCCAGGGGCATCCGTGCGGTTCCCGGAGAAGGCCTGAGCGTGCCGCTGTGGATCCTTGGCTCCAGCCTGTTCGGCGCGCAGCTGGCCGCAGTGCTCGGCCTGCCCTACGCCTTCGCCTCGCACTTCGCACCGGACGCGATGTTGCCGGCGCTGCAGGCCTATCGCTCCGGGTTTCGCAGCTCGAAACAACTCCAGCGGCCCCATGCCATGCTGACGGTCAACGTGTTCGCTGCCGACACGGACGCGCAGGCCCGGCGCCATTTCACATCCCTCCAGCAGGCATTCCTGAATCTCAGGCGCGGCACTCCGGGCCGGGTTCCGCCGCCAATCGACGACATCGAAAGCTACTGGTCACCCCTGGAGAAGGCCGGTGTTTCGCACGCGCTCGTGCATTCATTCGTGGGGTCCGCGGATACGGTCGAGCAGGGTCTGCGCTCATTCCTGGCGAAGACGCAGGCCGATGAGCTGATGATTGCGGGTCACTTCTACGATCCCGCGGCCCGGCTGCGCTCGCTTGAAATCACCGCTGAGATCCGGGACCGGATCGCCGCTCATCCCTGACAGACGCTCAGTCAGCAGACGCAGGGCACTTCGCCGCAAGGGCGATCACGTCGCACGCAGTGCAACTGTCACGGGCACACGTGCAGCTCTCACGGCCGGCAGGAGCCCGCCGATCAAGCCTATGCCAAGCGCCCAGCCGAGGCCCAACAAGGCCAGCGAGGGCGTCACCGCCATGTGAAAGCTCGCTCCAAGGGGACTCGCAAGCAGCCCGTTGAAGAGCAGCCACGCCACGAGCACGCCGATCAGAGCGCCGGGCAATGCCAGAAGAATGGCTTCCGACACAACCGAGGCAATGATCGGCGCACTGTTGAATCCGACGGCCCGCAAGGTGGCCAGCTCACGGCGGCGGCCGTCGACGATGGCGTACAGTGAGTTGGCCACGCCTACGGTCGCGGCAAGGGCCATGATCGCGCCCACGAAATAGCTGATGAAGTTCAGGACGCCGTTGACCTGCTGCATGTTCTGCTCAAGGATTTCCGCTTCATGCTGGGCTTTCAGGTGAAGCGACGGGTTTGCCTTGAGTGCGCTGGTCAGGTCCGCAAACGCGGCGGGCGACTGCAGCATCACATTCGCCTGGTTATAGGTGTTGCGGCCGAAAGCCGACAGAATCGTATCGCTATCCCCGAAGACGAGACAGACGATGCTCGCGAGATCGAAGTTTCCCACGACGAGCCACTCGCCACCGCGCATGTGCCTGTTTGCGCCGACGCCGAAATCCGTGTACTGCCGCACGCACTTGTTGCTCGCGATCAGCTCATGAAGTCCGGGGTTGAACATGCGACCTGCGGTCATGTGCAACTCCGGCCGGTAATCGGTGAGGCCGGGGGTCATCCCGATCAAGGGGAAGCCGATCCGAGCGCGGTCGATTTTGCTGCGTGCCTGTACGAACACGGCAACCTGAAAGACAACGATCGGCTTGCCTTCGGGATTGCGTCGTATGCCCGGCAGGTCGCGAATCAGCGACGCTTCATCCTGCGCGATGCTGCTCTGTGCAGGTGAAGGAGCATCGACACTCGTCAGAATGGCGCGATCGGGACTCACATTGCCCATCGCTTCCTGTCGCGCTCCGACGCCCATGGCCAGCATGGACACCAGCACCCCGACCGCACACGTCACACCGATGACGATGGTGCACACCAGGCCGAGGCGCGCAGGGATGCCTGCGATATTCACACGTAACAGGGCCCAGAACTGTTTTGCGAGGCTCATGTCAGGGACTACCGACCTGCAAGCGCATCAACCACTTGAAGCCTGGCGGCGCGCAAGGCCGGCGGCACAGCGGTGATCAGCGCCACGACAACCGCGCCAATCAATCCGAAGCCGACCACGATCAGCGGCATGGAAAGCCCGGGTATGAACTTCGCGGCGTAGGGGAATATCCCCGTCGCCAGGGCCAGTCCCATGAGCGCGGCAGCTACGCATATGAGCAGGCCTTCACCGACGACCATGAGAAAAATCGAGCGATCGCTGAATCCCAGGGTCTTCAACACCGCGAACTCCGCGGTTCGCTCCCGAATCGTCTGCATCATCATGGTGGTGATGGCGAACAGAAGCGCCACGAGCACCGCGCTGATGACGGAGCGGATGAGGAAATTCAGATCGCCGATCGAGCGCATCTGCTGTTGTGCATTCTCGCGGAACGAGGCTGTCCTGGTCTCGTTGGAGGAATTGGCGAACACCTGATCGATGGTGTCGGACATCTGCGCCGCGCGCTTCGGATCCGCGATCACCGCGTAGAAGTTTCGCACCGTGCCCTTGTTGAGCACCCGCGCTTCATCCAGGTAGTCGTAGTTGACCACGATGAAACCGGACTCGCCGGGCTCATGATCCGTGACGGTGCCCACGATCTGGAAGGTCCATGTTCCCGACCCGTCGGTCTGCAGCGTGTTCGAGGTGAGGGGAATCCGGTCCCCGATATGCCAGCCGTATTTCTTGCCTATATCCGCGGTGATCAGCGCGCCATTGCGGGTCTTCTCGAGGGCCTCGAGGTCCTTGGGCAGTACCTGGAAGATCTCCGGCACGAGCGTCAGCCACAGGTGGGTCGGCGGAATTGCCAGCGCGAATACCGGCTGAGTCGGCTTCTGATAGGTCCCGAGAAAACCGTCGGCAAAGGACACGCTTTTCATGCCGGGGATCGACCGGAGTCGATCGAGGTAGGAGAGCGGCAGCGGCGCTCCGCCGAATTCGGCGGGACCGACGAACAGTACGTCTGCGCGAGTATTGGCAACGGACCGATCCACGCCCGTCTTCATGCCCTGCAGCGCACCGAACAGCGCGAACGCCAGGGCGACCTGCAGGAGGACCAGGCTCGTGCGCCCGGGCTTGCGCCAGATACCGGACCAGATGAGGGGGAGGTATTTCACGCTGTGTGCTCGGTCCGCGCCTGCGATCCGCAGTCTACTTGGATGCACCGGGCAAGCACATCGTCATTCGATCGGCCGCGTGTTTTGTCGGATCAGCCGTTTGTTGCAGGTTATCACCACTGCTGGATTGCCCGGCTTTGGGCAGCTGACTGGGTACAACCACTGACGTAAAGGTGTTCCTGATTGCATTTCGGTATCTGCGGATGCGCCACGAAGCGGGCCCGCGTAAGGTCGGCGCTATCGGCCATTCCGAAAGGGGCTCGCGGCCGCTACCGGCTTGCACTTGATGACCACCGCTTCGCCTTCTGACCGCCTCTCGCCCGCTCAGGCCATGATTGCGGGCACGCCGCGCGCGGGAACGGGCGGCCTCGTCGTGACATCCAATGACATGAAGGGGAGAGTGCGGGCCGCGAGCACGGCTCGGGCGTCATTGACGTACGTGCAGCGCTCCCGGGTGCCTTTTTGGCACGCGTCGAAGTGCGCGCAAGCATTCAAACCCTCCCGTAGCTCCTGGAGGCGCCCAGACCGCGCATCCGGATTGATTTCCGCGGCCGGGCGAGCTCACCCGGACGTCCCTGTATCGATTGAGGAGACACTGACATGAAGAAATCGAAGAAATCGACCTGCCTGCTCTACGCCGCACTCTTCGCGCTGGGCTCCGCGAGCCTGTCAGCCGAGGAGGCTGCCGGTCCGACAGACCCGCAGATTGCGGCCATCGTCGTCACCGCGAACCAGGTGGACATCGATGCGGGCAAGCTTGCGGAATCGAAATCGAAGTCGAAGGACGTCAAGGATTTCGCCAAGCTCATGGTCACCGACCATTCGGGTGTGAACGCTTCCGCGACCGAGCTGGTGAAGAAGTTGCACGTGACCCCGGAGCCGAGCGCCACCAGCCGCACGTTGCAGCAGGGCGGGGATGAGAATCTCGCTTCGTTGAAGAAGCTGCACGGCAAGGCCTTCGACAAGCAGTACATCGACCACGAAGTGGCGTATCACCAGGCGGTACTGGATGCGCTCGACAAGACGCTCATCCCCAGTGCACAGAATGCGGAGCTCAAGGCGCTGATGGTCAAGGTTCGCCCGGCGTTCGTGGCCCACCTCGAGCACGCGAAGCACCTTCAGAGCAAGCTCTCCAGTGGCGCGTGAGCCGGTGACGGAAGACACATCGCAAAAGGAGGTCGCGACAGCGTATTCGGCGGCCTCCTGTGCGCAGCGCGCGGGGCGCTGGCTGCGCGCCCGGCGCTCCCCGCACGTGCGCAGAGCGCCCGCGCTCTTCGCACTGGTGGGGAGCGTGCTGGCCGTCTGCATTCTGCCCGGCGCCGCTGCCGAGACCCGCCCTGGCCCGCAGACGCACACGATTACCATCGAGAATGTGCAGTACAACCCTCAGCAACTGACGGTGAAGCGGGGCGACCGGATCGTGTGGATCAACAAGGACCTGTTTCCTCACACCGTCACTTCGACCACGCATGCCTTTGATTCAGGCAGCATTGCGCCGAACGCGAAGTGGACCTACGTCGCCCGCAAGTCGGGCGAGTATGCTTACACGTGTACCTTCCATCCAACCATGAAGGCACAGCTGACGGTCCGCTGAACGGCACGCCCGGCACTGTAACAGCTGACCCGAAGGGAACCGGTAATGAGCACTGATCCTGCACGACTCGCCCCGTCCGGGCTGGAGGATGAAGCCCACCTGGTGCAGCGCGTCACGCGTGGCGACCGGGGTGCGTTCGAGCTCCTCATGCGCCGGCACAACCGCCGACTGTACCGCCTCGCGCGTGCGGCACTGGGGGATGAGGCGGAGGCGAATGACGCCCTGCAGGACGCCTACCTGTCGGCATATCGTTCCATGGCGCAGTTCCGGGGCGAGTCCGCGCTGTCGACCTGGCTGTCCCGGCTGGTGCTCAATGCCTGCCTGGCAAGGCGGCGACGCACGATCCGGCGGAACAACGTCGTGCCGATCGTCAGCTCCGAGTCGAACCTGCAGGCCGTCGCACGAGTGCCGGATTCCGAAGAGTCGCCCGACCACGCGTTTGCGCGGGGCCAGATGCGCGCCGTCCTCGAGCGCAAGGTCAGCGAGCTCCCGGAAGACTTCCGCATCGTGTTCGTGTTGCGGGCAGTCGAGGAAATGAGCGTTGAGGAAACGGCCCAGGCATTGGGAATCCCTGCCGAGACGGTGCGCTCCCGGCACTTCCGCGCCAAGGCGCTGCTGCGCGAATCGCTCGCGCGTGAGCTGGATCTCGCCGAGCGCGATCTGTTCGAGTTTGGCGGGCGACACTGCGATGCCCTGATCGCCGCCGTTCTGGCGAAACTGGACCGCGCCAGCGCGAGCTCTGCATCGGCCTGCCAAACCGGCCACGACACCGAATCAGCGGCCGCATCGGGCCTGGAATCCGGTTCCGACGCAGCCGGTTGAGGCTGCCTTCGGATTGCGCATCGTGCGTCCGCGCGATGCAGCTGGGCTCGCGCCCAAGCCGTCAGGCGGGCTCGAGCGTTCCGGGCGCGACCCGGCTCTTCCAGTGGCTGCGGCGGAACCACACGAGCGTCGCGAGCAGTGCCACGGAGTTGGCAATCGGAAATCCCCACCAGATACCCGCCAGGCCGAGGGGGGTATGGAGCGAGAGCGCGTAGGACACCGGTATCTGCAGCCCCCACTGCATCAGCAGGGACAGCCCCATGGCCTGCATTGTCTGGCCTGCACCGCGGAAGGCGCCCGCCAGCACTTGCTGTGCGCCGATGATTCCGAATGCCGGGGCGACGACGCGGACGAATCCAGCGGCAAGATCCACGACGGCCTCGTCCGAGGGGACCAGCAGGTGTGCAACCGGGCGGGCGGCCGGCAAGAAGAGCAATCCCGCTACGGTCAGACTCGCGAAGATGAACCAGCCTCCCAGGCGTGCTGCCTGCCGCGCCCGTGCCGTCAGCCCGGCCCCGAGATTCTGGCCGACCAGGGTTCCCGTGGCGGTCGCGAATCCGAGGGCGGGAATGAAGAACAGCATGATGATGCGCATCCCCAGCCCGAAAGAGGCGAGCGCGCGAGTGCCGAACTGAGCGGCAAGCCCGGTGAGCAGCAGGCTCCCGAGCGTGCGCGTGGACTGCTCCACCGAGGCGGGCACGGCAATTCCGACGGCCATCGAGATCAGCTTGGGATCGAGCCGGAAGTGCGCGGTGCGCAGGAGGATTCCGTACTTGCCGCCAAACAGCGGCAGGATCCCGAAGAGCGCCGCGGCCGCCTGCGCGATGACGGTTGCCCAAGCCGCGCCCGAGACGCCCAGCGCGGGTATGCGGCCCCACCCGAAGATGAGGAGGGGATCCAGCACCGCATTCAGGACGACGCTCGCGGTGACGATGATGAGGGGGAAGCGCACCTCTCCGGCGCCCTGCAGGATCGACTGGCACACGACGAAGGCGAAGGAGGCGATGAGGCCCGCATACGAGATGGTGAGGTAACTCGAGGCTTCCCGGAATACGTCCGGCGCAACGCCCATCGCATGCAGGACGGGCCGCACCGACAGCACCCCGATCACGCTGAGCACGAGCGCCAGGCCGACGATGGTGAGCATGGTCTGGGCAGCCACACGGTTGACCATCTCGCGATTGCGCGCACCGCTGAACTGGGCTACGAGGATCGAGCCTGCTATCGACAGCCCGCTGCCAATCATGACGAGCAGCACGGTCAGCGGAGTGGTCACGGAGACCACGGCAACCGGCACCGCCCCCAGCCGGCCCAGCCAGAACGCATTCACCAGCTGGTAAAGCGTCTGCAGGGTGATGGAGAGAATCACCGGAAGAGCCAGCCGCAGCAGCGGCGCAAGGAGCGGCCCTTCCGTGAGCTGGCGGGTTCGGCTCTCGAGGCTGTCTGGCGCGCGGCTCAACGACCTGCGCCCGACCTGACGTCCGCGCCCCACGGGACGTGACCGATCACCGTTTGCGCCGACACCGACTCCAGCTGCGCAACCCGTGACACCACAACAGCGGCGGCGGCTGTATGCCGCCGGCGCCGTGCGATGCTAGGCGGCATTGCGCCGCTCACCGGATTGCGACGGCAGCACCTGGCGGCCTCTCAACAGGTCGGACACCTTCTCGCCGACCATGATGACCGCCGCATTCGTGTTGCCCCCGGGGACCGTTGGCATGATGGAAGCATCGGCGACGCGCAGACCTTCGACCCCACGGACCCGGGCCTGGCTGTCCACCACGGCCCCCTCTCCCCGGCCCATGCTGCATGTGCCTACCGGGTGCTGGGTGAGCTGCGCCGTCTGCAGAATAAAGGCGTCCAGGTCCTTGTCCGAATTCACTGCGGCGCCGGGCGTGAGCTCCGCGCCCGTCAGGGTGGCCTGGGGAGGCGTCCGATAGATCCGGCGCGCCTCGCGGATTCCGCGTCGCAGGGTCGCAAGGTCTGCCGGATCCGTGAGCAGATTGAACGCGATGCGCGGCGCTGCGCGCGGATCGTCCGACTTGAGGCTCACACGGCCGCGACTCTGCGGATGCAGTGCGACGACGCCCACCGAAAAGACGTGCCTCGTCCGCTTCGAGATCCCCGGCCACCACACGCCCGCGTCCATGCGCACCGGGTTGCACATGTACTGCACGTCAGGCCGGTCGAGCGCCGGATGGGTGCGTACGATGCCATTGGCGCTGTTGATCTGGGTCGCGAACGGACCGGAGCCGAACAGCGCCCAGCGCGCCGCGGACACCATCGCGCGGTCGATGCGCAGCTCGTTCAGGAAGGTCACGGGAGCGGTGGCCGCGAATTCGATCATCACCGCGGGATGATCCGACAGGTTGGCTCCGACACCGGGCAGATCCACGAGCGGCTGGATGCCGAGCCTGTCGAGCTCGGCGGCAGGACCCACTCCGGACAGCAGCAGCAATTGCGGCGAGTTGTAGGCACCTCCGCAGAGAATCACCTCGCGCTCGGCACGCATGACGCGCTTCGCGCCATGCTGCAGGTACTCCACCCCCACGGCACGGCCACGCTCGATCAGTACTTTCGTGGTGAGTGCGTTCAGCTCGATCCGGAGATTGCGGCGCCTGGATGCATCGCCCAGGTAGGCCCGCGAGGCGCTGGCCCGCCGCCCACGCGTGTCGATCGTCACCTCTCCCCGGGCGAATCCTTCGGGTTGCGCACCATTGATGTCGTCGCTGAGCGGATAGCCGGCATTGCGCGCGGCGGCCATGATCGGCTCGTGCAGCAGCTTCGCGGTGTCGATCGCAGACACGTGCAACGGGCCGTCCGCGCCGTGGAACTCCCCTGCTCCGCGCCAACTGGTCTCGGATTTGCGGAAATACGGCAACAGGTCCTGGTAGCCCCAGCCCTCGCACCCCAGGTCGCGCCATTCATCGAAGTCGCGCGGATGCCCGCGCATGTAGAACATGCCATTGATCGAGGAGCAACCGCCGAAGATCCGGCCTCGTGGCACCCACAGGGGCCGCCCTCCGAGGTGCGGCTCGGGCTCGCTCATGAAGCCCCAGCCGAAGCGCGGGTCGAACATCGCCTTGAGGAACCCGAGCGGCATCCGCACGCACAGGTGGCTGTCCGCTCCGCCCGCCTCCAGCAGCAGCACCCGGCTGTCGGCGTCCTCGGCCAGCCGCCTGGCGATGACACAGCCTGCGGAGCCGGCCCCGACCACGATGTAATCGAACCGGCGCGTCTCGGATTCCCTCATGCAACGCTCACAACGTGATCGAGACGGTCTTCGTCTCCGTATACGCCTGCATGCCCTCGCGACCGTGCTCGCGTCCGATGCCTGACTGCTTGAAACCGCCGAAGGGCATCGTGAAGTCCATGCCGGCGCCACCGTTCACGGAAATGCTGCCGGCCTTGATGCGGGCAGCCAGCTTGTGCGCGGTGCTCAGGTTGCGCGTCCAGATGTACGCCGACAGGCCGTACGAGGTGTCGTTCGCGATACGGGCGATCCTGTCGAGCTCCGCGTCATCGAACTTCGTCGCGCACACGACCGGTCCGAAGATCTCCTCGCGCATCACCGACATCTCCGGCCTCACGTTGCTCATGACGGTGGGGCGCACGAAGAAGCCCTGGCCCGGCAGGGATTGATCTCCGCTGAGCACCTCGGCACCCTGGTCGCGTCCGGCCTGGATGTAGCCATTCACACGCTGCTGCTGCTGCGCCGAGACGACCGGGCCCATGAAGGTGCCCTGCTCGACACCCGCGCCGATCTTCACGTTTCGCGCCTGGCCGATGACACCTTCCATGACGCGCTCGTAGATGCGCTCGTGGATGAACAGCCGTGAGCCGGCGGCGCAGATCTGCCCGGTGTTGATGAAGATCCCGTTGGCTGCGGCCGCGGTCGCCGCCTCCAGGTCCGCGTCCGGAAAGATGATGACCGGGGATTTGCCCCCGAGCTCCAGCGTCACCCGCTTCAGATTCGCGCCTGCCGCGGACAGGATCGAGCGCCCCACGCGCGTTGAGCCCGTGAAGGCGATCTTGTCGACATCGGGATGTTCCACGAGGGGTCGTCCCGCGGACTCACCGGTACCGGTGACGATATTGACCACGCCCTCCGGGAATCCCGCCTCCTGGATGAGCTGGCCCAGGCGGATCGCCGACAGTGGTGTCTGTTCCGCAGGCTTCAGGATCACCGTGCAGCCGGCCGCCAGCGCCGGGGCGATCTTGCCGACGGCCATGCCGAAGGGCATGTTCCAGGCAACGATCTGTCCGACGACTCCGACGGCCTCCGGGCGCGTGTAGGTGTGAAATTCCCCGGGCGATGAGACCGGCAGCGTCTCGCCGGTGAGCCGCGCCGGCCAGCCTGCGTAATAGCGCAGGCAGTCGACCGCCTTGGGCACGTTCCACATCTGGGCCAGCCACAGCGGCATGCCGTTATCCAGCGTCTCCAGCAGCGCCAGCTCCGCCGCGTTCGCCTCGATGACATCCGACAGCTTCCACAGCAGCCGCGCGCGCTCCGCCGGAGGCGTGGATTTCCACGGTCCCTCTTCAAACGCCTGGCGCGCGCTGCGCACCGCCAGGTCGATGTCTGCCGCGCCGCCGGCTGCCGCCTGTGCGAACACCTCGCCCGTGGCGGGATCGAGCACGTCCAAGGTCGCACCCGAGGAGGCCTCGCGCCACTTGCCGCCGATGAGCAGCTGCTGCGGCTTGCGCCGCAAGCGGCTCTTCAGCGCAGCGGGATCCGGTTGAAGCTGTGCGTTCATGCCGCTCTCCCCATCAGCGTCTCGCGGTTTGCGAGATAGACATCGCGGAGCGAGGCCGCGGGCCGGTGTGTCAACAGCTGCACGTGACGGGAGCACACGGCGAAATATCCTTCACGAATGGCGCGCTCATACGA
>Ga0070679_100004934_pt1 | contig 12309 bp, 10 predicted proteins | sample KBSC63BmetaG_FD_65652 | JGI IMG/M metagenome (GOLD analysis project Ga0070679, IMG submission 65652) | Corn rhizosphere microbial communities from Kellogg Biological Station, Michigan, USA - KBS C6-3B metaG | ecosystem: Host-associated > Plants > Roots > Rhizosphere | place: USA: Michigan... | reverse complement strand
CACCAGGCTTCAGCCGGTGGTACTTCAATTTCATAACTAGACACGTCACGACGCCTAGCGCCGACACCACCAGGCTTTAGCCGGTGGTACTTCAATTTCATAACTAGACACGTCACGACGCCTAGCGCCGACACCACCGGCTTCAGCCGGTGGTATCCCGTCAGAATAGGAATCGTTTTGTAGCTGTGAGATTGAAGTACCACAGGCTGAAGCCTGTGGTGTCGTTAATAAAAAGAAACGGGCAGCTTGCGCCGCCCGTTTCTCCACTGGTGATGAGGATTTCGGTCAGTTGTTTCGCGGACCAGTGGCTCGCACCGTCATCTCCGTGCCAGCCGTCAATTCAACATCATTACGACCCTGAACATAAACCGAACCAGCACCGGCTCCGGCCCCGACAATCGCTCCTATAGCTGCGCCTTTACCGCCACCGGCTATTGCTCCGATGATTGCGCCAACAGCTGTACCGATCGCCGTTCGCTGGATGGTCTTGTTCGTTTGATCGCTCTCACGAACCGCACCCTCATTATCAACGCGTACAACGTCGCCATTAGGCATTCGAACGCTTTCCAGGATGCCCGCAAAGCGATAGCTTCGACCATCGCGTAGGCGAATGGTGTCGAAGTCGAGCGTCATTTGCGAACGTCCGCTAATTCGACCGCCTCGATCAATGCTTGTTACGTAGCCTTCGATAGTAGCGCCTTCATATTGGCCAGGTGAACGCACGGTCATCGTGAACCGATCGTTCTCGTGAGCGTTCTGAGTTGTCAGGTCATTGTTCATCACAGCTACGAGTTCTGTGCCATTCGGAATAACGAACGTACCTGCAACGTCTGTGTTTCCACCAGTCGGATTTTCACGATTGGTTTCGTAAACATTCAGCTGTGCTACGTCGGAAGTTCTATCGTAGCTAGTACGAACGGTTATGGTCTGCGAGAGCCGGTCACTGGAAAGCGTCCTCGTAACCACCAAACGCCGGCCAGCGTCGGTAAGATCGAAGTTCACTGAAAAATCGTCGGCCCTGTCTCCGCTACGGCTAATACTCAATTGATCACCAACGATTTGCGCGCGAACTCTGACAGTTCGACCGCTCTGGGTAGTCTCAACTTGCTCGCGACCGTCAGCGACAAACGAGATTTGTGGCGCTCGCGTTGATGCAATCGTCACCGAGGTTCCGCGACGGTCGATGGCTAACATCTGCGGCGGATCCAATCTACGCAGAAGTGAATCGTAAACACGCTGACGCTCAGCGAGAGAGAGGTTTCTGGTTGCATCGTCCACTGCTCTTCGTGCATCGTCGCTCTGAGTTGGCGCTATGCGATATGTGCCCGTGAGATCACTACGACCACGATTCCCACCACCCGGGTAACCACCCGAGCCAGGATAGGTAGACCAGTTCCAGGCAATGTTGAAGGCACTTGCCAACTGATCCAGGTCCTGCCGGAGTTGGGACCAATTGTTCTGGGTCTGATAACCCGGCTGCCGGTTTTGGATGTAGGTATTGAGAGAAGCCGCATTCTGCAAAACGCTGTTGACGTCGCTTGAAGTAATCTGACGCGAGTTCACTCTATTGCGGAGCTGCATCACGCCGGTTTCAAACGAACTCAATTGTTGCCGGACTTGATCCAGCGAGTAGCGATCATTGCTGTCACGGCGATTTAGATCGTTACGGAAGTTGCGGCTGAATGTTGTGGTTCGACTATCGATCCTTTGGATCAGTTGGCGCAGTTGTATATCTGTCAGGTTCGAATTGTTGTAAGTACCTCCCTGATAGCTACCTGCGGAGTTGCTATCAGAGCTCCACTGCCAATTCAAGTTATACGCCTGGGCAAGCTGGTCTAGATCATTTCTGAGTCTTTGCCAGTCGCCGAACGTTCCGGATCTATTGCCTCGATTGTTGGCGAACAGGCTGTCAATTGGCGTCGCCTTGTCAAGCACAAGCCTCGCGTCCTCGGCGTTCGGGCGTCGATACGACAAGCGACGATCAAACTGAGTAGTTGCGCTCTCCAAATCTGTCAGCAGCCGGTTCAGTTCGTTCATGCTGTAGTTTCCGCGGTCGGCTGCATTCTGCGCGGAGTTTCGCAGATTAGTCGTATCCGTCTGAATGCGTCGAACGATGTCTCGAATCGCCGTGTCGTTATTTCCGAACTGGGCGAGGCTCCCAGCCACCATTCCTAAAGAGGCAACAACAACGAGCAGGGTCTGCAATATTGTTTTTGTAATTGTCCTCATTTCTCCTCCTCTTAAAAGACCTTCCGCGGTCTGTCATGTCAAACTGTATGCCAACACCTAAAGCCAAGTCGTTAAGCGTTTTCATGGGAAACTGAGGGGTGTTTACTTGGCCGCACCGAATCAGGTGCAGACATTGAACAAACGAGTTGTATGGTTTTTCGAAGTCAAAAGTAATGATCCGATATGGCGGGTCGGTATTGGTGGCGAGAATGTTGCGAAACTCTTGCACCGAACCGATGAATCAAAAGGGATGGAGAATTGCTGCGGTTTGAACGTTTTCGTCGGGAGAGTTTACAGAACCTATGCGACTTATATGACCGATAACGTTTTTTCAGGTTAGCTATGTCCCGTCGAGCCAAACCCGCCAGCGCCGCGGGTCGTGTCCTCGAGCTCGTCAGCCCAGGCGGGCGTGGGTGTGATGATTTGTTCGATGATCAACTGGCACAGTCTGCTTCCCTGCGCCAGTTCGATGGGCTCGTCGCCGGTGTTAAGAAGCGCACAGCAGACCTCGCCACGATAATCTGAATCAATAACTCCCGCCAGGACGTCGAGACCATTTTTCACCGCGAGGCCCGATCGAGGTGCGACCCGGCCGTAGAAGCCGTGAGGTATGGCTACGGATAAACCCGTACGCGCAAGAACGCGCTGGTGAGGTTGAATTTGAATGTCTTCAATCGAGTAAAGATCCAGTCCAGCCGCTGCTGCGCTTCCTCGCGTTGGTAAGACAGCTCGGGTATCGAGACGTTTGAAGTTTAGAGTGGTAAGCGGCGCTTGGGCTGGTTGCATTTCGTAAAGGAGAAGTCGTATTAGACCTATAGGACTTATAGCAACAGAATTTTGGTTTTACAGCTTTGGCAGCGTCACTCCTCGTTGCCCTTGATACTTTCCGCCGCGATCTTTGTACGAGGTCTCGCATACTTCATCAGACTCAAAGAAGATAACTTGAGCCACGCCTTCGTTCGCATAGATCTTTGCCGGCAAGGGGGTGGTGTTTGAAAACTCGAGCGTGACGAACCCTTCCCACTCTGGTTCGAAGGGTGTCACGTTCACAAGTATCCCGCAACGCGCGTATGTGCTCTTGCCCAAACAGACAGTGAGAACATTGCGGGGAATCCGGAAGTACTCGACGGTACGAGCAAGCGCAAAACTGTTAGGCGGAATAATTACCGAGTTTCCTTTGACATCGACAAAGTTGTTCTCGTCAAACTCTTTGGGATCGACGATCGTGCTGTTGATGTTAGTGAAGAGCTTGAATTCATCGGCGCAGCGAATGTCATATCCGTAACTCGAAGTGCCGTAGGAGACAATGCGGCGACCGTCCACTTGTTTGACCTGGCCCGGCTCGAACGGATCGATCATTCGATACTCGTTCGCCATCCGCCGAATCCACTTATCTGATTTGATACTCATCTTGTTTGTGCTTTGAGTTTTATGCTTTGCGCTTTGTTGAAAAACGAGTCGCACATTCTAGACGGCAAAGCGCAAAGAACAAAACACAAAGGGCGTTTTACCTTATGTTGATGACACCATCGCCCACAGTGAAATGGAAGTACGCTCCGCCCGCGCCTGCACGTCCGCGTATTGTTCGTTCGGTGATTCCCGGCTTCTCCCTCGTTCCCAGACCTTCGTAGCTATTTACGATCTTGCCTGTGCGCAAGATATCCGAATCGATATCGCCGCTAAATCCTGGCGGTAGATCCACGTTCAATACACCGGCCGCAATTCTTATTTCCGCACCACCTCCCCGCCAGCTTCTCACAGGTATCGATAAGTTTACGTTTCCTGCCGCAATGGTTACTGCGACGCTGCCTCCCGTTAATGTCAAAGCCGTTTCACTCTCGGTGGCATTGATTCTTAGGGCTCCTTCAACACCCGAAAAGGTTATTGGACCGTAACCCGCGTCAATCTCGACGTCAGCAGAAGTGGGAACGTGCAGGCGATAATCGATCTTCCACGGAAAGTTCAGGAGTCTCTTGGGAAAATTCTTCGCTGCTCGCTTCATAAACTCGCGATCGTGAGTGCCGGTTGTGATTATTCGAAGGTGATCGGCGTCTTCATCAAACGCGAAGTTGTTGAGCGGTACCAGTAGAGCTAAGTCGGCTTCAGATTCGGCTTGCCATTCAAGATCGGCCGTGAGTTCAACTTCATTGCGCTGCCATCCTTCGATTTTGATCGAGCCCCTGGGAGCTCCGATGATTGTTACCGTTCCACCATAGTTGAAACGCGTGGTTTCGTGACGTGTTGCGGTGCGCTTGAGCGGCATGGGAGTGGAAACGGGTGTTGTATTCTGAGTAACGGAAGTAGCAAACGGTGCGAAAATGAAAATGATTAGCAGTGTTAGTTTGAACTTTGCCAAAGAATATTCTTCTCCTTAGAAAGGACAAGAATACATCAGAGCCAATGAGCATCGCACTTGGAATCAAGTCAGAACCGGAACGCGGTAGCGTCGGGTCCCTAACCAACACGAACGACGATTGCAAGCAGTCAGAACCGAAACGCGGTAGCGTCGGGTCCCTAACCAACACGAACGATAACAACAATCCAACTCCACCAGACGAACATTGACAACCACTTAGGTTGTTCCACATACTCCACCAAAAATTGAACTCAGACTCCTCATCCTCATCATGTGGAACGATACTGATACTCCTCTTGCTTACCTTCTCTCATTCCGGAGTTATGGCACTTGGCTTCACGGAGACAAACGTGGATCCGTAGACCGATTCCACAACAAATATGGGACACCTCGATTGCCGGAAAATGCCAAGTGGTTCAATTACAATCAGACGTCTCTAAGAGCTGCACCATTGATTCTGGGTCCAAATGAAAGACGGGTGATCAAGGAAGCGATTCGCGAAACTTCTAATATCCGAAAATGGGTGGTCATAGCGCTTAATGTCCGGACGAATCACGTTCACGTTGTTGTCGACGCACCTGTGGATCCTGAACGAGTGCTGAACGCGTTTAAGGCAAACGCGACGCGTAAACTTCGCGAGATTAAGTTGTGGCCGCATTCGTTTAGTCCATGGGTACGAAAAGGAAGTAAGCGAAGATTATGGAATGAGAAGAGCGTTGCACGCGCTATCGATTATGTGTTGTATGGCCAAGGAGATGAACTTCCCGATTTTGAAGATTGACAGCCGCTTGGGTGTTTGTCGTAGATCGGATTGGGGGCGCTAGTACAGGAATCAGAGGACGCTTGGGTTAGGGACCCGACGCTACCGCGTTCCGGTTCTGACTGCTTGCAATGGTCGTTCGTGTTAGTTAGGAACCCGACGCTACCGCGTTCCGGTTCTGACTGCTTGCAATGGTCGTTTGTGCTGGTTAGGGACCCGACGCTACCGCGTTCCGGTTCTGACTGCTTGCAATGGTCGTTTGTGCTGGTTAGGGACCCGACGCTACCGCGTTCCGGTTCTGACTGCTTGCAATGGTCGTTTGTGTTGGTTAGGAACCCGACGCTACCGCGTTCCGGTTCTGACTGCTTGCAATGGTCGTTTGTGCTAGTTAACAAAAACGGACGCGGTGATCGCGTCCGTTCAATAGAGACGATTTTACTTGTTTTACTTCCTGAGAAACGTAATCTGCCCGCTGAAGTTTGTCACCGAGACCGACGAGCGGCCGTCGCCGACATCACCGACGTATCTTCGGCCGTCTTGTGTTTTGAACCCATTATTCCAGAATTCACCGAGTGCGATTTTGCGTGCCGGAGATGCTGCGACCAGCCGAAATGCTGAATTGCCTGGGATACGAATTGTGATGTCGCCCTTGGTTGATTTGAATTCGTAGGTGCCACCCGTTGAGAACTCGCCATCAAAGAAAATATTGCCGATGGTATTTTGAGCGACAACCTGTCCGGCGGTGATATTCGTAAGTTCGATGTCACCTTCAGTGGAGACATGGGCACGGACAGACGAACCGCGAAGATTGCTGACGCTGATCTGCCCTCGACGTGTCTCTAAATCCACCGAGGAGCTGACAGGTACTTGCAACTTAAAGTTCACATCACCAACGTCACCGCGGCCTCGATTGTCGTTCATTACGTCGACGATCAAACTCTCATCCATCTGCTTGGGAACGATATGAGCGTTAGGCGACTCCATCGTTGCCGACAAGCGAATCTCGTCTTTATTCCACGATTCAACAACTATGGTACCGGAGATATTTCTTAATTCGATGCGAACATTTTTTCCAGTCTGATAATGTTTCGATAGATGTTGTTGAGCAATCGCTGCGCTGCATAGACAAAGAGCGATGACGGTCGCCACCGCAAAAGGCAGAACTCTGCGTGCTGAAGTACTGCGGACTAAGGAGGTGGCTTTCATCACTAAGGGGCTTTTCCGAAAAACAGATCGCCGACTGCTGTTATCAGACATCACAGGTCGGAGAACTCTTTCAACAGTGCGAGCTTGTCGTTGAGCGATTCATTTAGCATTTGCTCAGAAATCTCATCATGGGGATTCCGATTCAATTCATTCAGCGACTGTGTAACAGCGGCATCGATAACCTGAAGGTTGCGATCAAATGTGTCCCGCATTTCCGGGCTCCAGCGTGCCTTATTTAGCTCGACTCGCTGCTTCCAGTAACTGATAACCTGTTGTCGCTGCCAAACCCGTTCGTTGATGTTTGAGGCCTGTTCTTGAGGCTGTTCGACAGTCGTGGGGTTGTTCCCGAACCGGCGGATACCGACGACCGTCACGATTGAGACGAGCAGTACGATAGCAACCGCCAACGACACGAGCTGCGGGAGTGAGAGCTCCCAACTGCGGCCCATCAAATCGGCGAGCAATGATTTGCGCGGACCCTTCGCTCTGACTTGAACGTTCGCCGCTTCCGCTTCCACAACATTCCGAATGCGCAACCAAAGCGCCTGTGGATTCGGTGGTGTGTCGTATTCACCACGATGTGATCGGCAAAATCCAAGGATAGCCGACAGGTCTTGCCGCACAGTCTCACAATCCAGACATTCTTTTATGTGCGTATTTAAAGCGAACTCATCGGCGCGGCTAAGCGTGCCGTCCAGCAGATCGTGGATAAGTTCCTGGCATTTCTCGCAGTTCATTGCTTTCACCTTGTTCTGCCGCAAAGTGCGGGCGAATATTACTAAATCGCGGGAAGACAGAACATAACCTGATTTTCATGAATCAACGGGAAGACTGCAGAAGAGCCGATTGGTTGGCTCTGCACTATTCGAGGCTATTCAGCGCTCTTCTGTTGCCTCAGCAATCCTCTCAATTTCATCCTTGCCTTGTGTAGCTGGGACTTGGACGTACCTACCGAGCACCCCAGCATTTTGGCGATTTCCTCGTGCTCGTGCCCTTCAATATCGTGAAGGGTGAAAACTGTTCGATAACCGGGCGGCAGTTGCGCGATGGCTTTATCCAAAGCGATGCGGTCCACAACGGGCATCGAATTGGGATTTTCCGTGCCGATTACGATCTGGATGGGTGTTTCACCATCCTCGGTCGTCTGCTCCATCCGAACACCACGCTTGCGAAAGTGCATGAGCACCTGATTGACCGTGAGTCGATGAAGCCACGTTGTAAAGGCTGATTCGCCTCTAAAACTGCCGATTTTTCTAAAGAGCTGGATGAAAACCTCCTGTGCGAGGTCTTCAGCTTCCGAAACACTACCCGTCATTCTCAAACACAACGAATAGACGCGACGGTTGTGGCGCTCATAAAGATTCTCGAAAGCCCCCATGTCTCCCTGGGCTGCTTTCTGCGCCAGTTCGTAGTCCGTTTGTTGTGTGTCGGTTTCAGCTGCCGTCACGTGATTCGTCTGCTTCCCACAAGATGGGAGAAATCTAACAACTTCCGTCAAGTTGTTCAGCACGCTGATCACGTTTCCGCAGATTCAAGGGAGCCACACTGTCCGCTCAAGAAAGTCCGCGTGGGGATGCGGTAGGAGGTCCCAGTGCCCTCAACGCGGCTGTGATGCAGTGCTTCGAGCGCGTCGTTGCCTTACATAGTAATAAAAAGTGAAAATTCCCCAGCCGAATCAACAGGTTGAACAGGGCGCGCTGTCCGATTGCATGTATTCAAAAGGCGCCGACCTTCACCTGACTGTTGTACGGCTGAAGCTAAAATACGGTCATGCCTTCACCGTTGACAAGGAGCGAACGTTTGAGCCTTCGTTAAATGAACGCAACGATCGTCACGACTCTTCGTCGCGATTCCCGTCAATAGACTTTTGAACCTAATCATTTCCGACTCTAAATCTGTGACCTTGTGACGATGGGTCCGAACGATAGCATGTTGGTTGTGAGGCTATCTTGCTGGATGAAAGAAAAACCGCCACGGTGGATGTAGCTTTTCGTTAACGCCACTGCCTCAAACTGAACGAGATTCAATGATGCCTGGCAGAGATTTGATCCGCCGCAGGTGGCATCGCGCTTGCGATGCCGCTGGAAACGAGAGATCTCTCGTAGTCAATTTTCAACATGGGAGTTTCACAATGAACGAGCACGAGAACGTGAACGTGGTGAAGGATGCGTATCGGGCGTTCGGTGAAGGTAATCTGGACGAGTTGCTGTCGGTACTCGATGACTGTGTAAAGTGGTTCACGATCGGTCCGCCTCATCTCATTCCAACGGCAGGCACTCGTTATGGTCCTGAACAAGTCCAGCAATACTTCTCTCTCCTCCGGTCAAGTGGTCAACTCAAAGGCTTTTGGCCCTTGGAGTTCATCGCTGAAGGCGACAAAGTGGTGACAATTGGGGAATGGCTGAGCGAGGTGAAAGCGTCGGGAAGTTTGATCAGATCACCATGGGTACATGTGTTCACATTGCGTGACGGAAAGATCTGCGAGTTTCGATCGTTCTACGACACGGCGGCGGTCATAAGTGGATTGGAAAGCCCTCGACCCTCAAGACATGTAACAGCTGCTTCCAGGCTGGAACGTCCAGTCATCTATTGAGTTTAGGATCGAGCAGTCAGAACCGAAACACAGTAGCGTCGGCTCCTTAGTAATTGGAGACTCACTTGGATTGCAGACGCGACGCGTTTCGGTTCTGACCTATACAACGTCTTTCGTAAAAAAAGGAAGCAGCTGTTGCCAGCTGCTCCCCGCCGCCAACGAGCTGGGGCGACGTCAAAAGTCAAACCTCAATGCCAACTGAATTACCCGCGGGTGACTGTTGAACACGTGCCCACGCAATATCAAAGGACAGCCTGTCGTCCAACGATTACACTTCAAGCCCGCTGAGTACTCAATCAATTACTCGCTCGTGAATCTTGATTGTCCAGGTGCACTTTCGTCAGCAACCAAGGTGCCGAAATTGCTGGATGTTATGAAGGATTGCCTTCCCGGCTCAGCGCCGAGTTGCTGTAACGCCTTGAATTGACTGGGTCGACGCCACGAAGAAAGAGATCTTCTCCAACTTTATGAGCGATGGTTAGGGGACAGAACTGGTGTGGCGGTTTTTCTCAGCATTCAATTCAGCCACAGGGCTAAACCCATCCGGCTTTACAAAACTTTACGATACCTTCACGAAATTTCGATTTCTTTCACCTCATCTAGGCTCAAAATAGCGCTAGATGGTGGAGTGTCGCATTAGAGGCACGTCCTGCTTGCCAGGACGAGGTCTTCAAGGGTCGCGGCACTCACACTGCTTATGATTGGTCTATCCCCCGCTTGATTGATTTTGCTTTTGCGGGTGTTCACAGGAAGAGCACAAGATGAACCCAGATGATGCTAAACAATCGACTGAATTAACGCCTTTATCTCCACAAACGAAACCAGAACAGAAACAAAAACCTTCGAGTCGCAGATCCAGGATTGTGCAGCTTGCCAGTGTTGCTGGACTCGTTGTCGTGCTGCTCGCTGTTTGGTATCTGTTTGGCTACAAGCCTAACAAAGCTGCAAATCGTCAGCGTGCTGAAGTTGTTCCGGTCGAAATCGCCGCCGCAACTCAGACTGATGTTCCAATTCAGGTAAAGAGCATCGGTAACATCGAATCGATTTCAGCGGTCGCGGTGCATTCCCAAGTTGAAGGTACACTGCTGGCGGTCCACTTCACGCCTGGACAGGAAGTGAAGCAAGGCGATCCACTTTTCACAATCGATCCGCGACCTTTGCAGGCAATGCTCGCTCAAGCAAGTGCGAATCTTGCGAAAGCAGTTGCAGCTGTCGATCAGGGAAAGCAAGTGCTCGCAAGAGATCAGGCTGCGGCCACCAACGCACGGACGATTATGCGCCGCGATGCGACTCTGATTGAGAACGGAGTGATTTCTCGTGAAGAGTACGACAATGCGGTCGCCGCGTCACAAGCCGCGGACGCGACAGTCCGTGCAGATCAAGCTGCGATTGATAGTCTTAATGCAGCAGCTAAGGCTGAGCAGGCGAATGTTCGTAATGCTCAGGTCCAGCTGGGTTACTCGACCATCCGGGCACCAATTGCCGGTAAGACTGGAAATCTCGTCGTTACTACCGGCAACCTGGTTCGCGCCAACGACACGGCTCCCATGGTTACGATCACTCAGTCGTCACCGATCTACGTGACATTTACAGTCGCCGAGCCAGACTTTCTGAGAATCCGTGATTATGCGAGCAAGGCAGGCTTCCGCACTGAGGTTTCGATTCCGGGAAGTTCGCAGCCCGCTCAACAAGGCAGACTTTCTTTAATCGATAATACGGTCGATACAAGTACCGGCACGATTCGACTCAAAGCTACTTTTGAAAACTCCGATCGTTCGTTGTACGCCGGAATGTTTGCAAATGTCGTGCTTACGCTGGGTACCGAACAGCAGGCAGTTGTGATCCCTTCGCAAGCCGTTCAGATCGGACAAGACAACTCCTTCGTCTACGCGGTCAAGCCTGATATGACGGTCGAAGTTCGTAACGTCAAAACAGGACCTTCCTATAACGAAATGGTGGTCATCGAGGATGGTCTTAAGCCGGGAGACAAGGTAGTGACGGATGGGCAACTGCGTCTCGTTCCAGGCGCAATGGTGCAAGCCAGGGATCAGCAAAAGAATAGTCCGCAAAAAAACACCGGAGGGTCTCCTCAGGATTCCCAGAGTTCTGGCGCAAGAAACAAATGAGGCGGTGAGATATGTCAGAACTCTTCATTCAACGCCCGATCACCACGACACTGGTGATGGCCGGAATAGTTCTCTTTGGCTTGATCGGATATCGAGCCCTTCCGGTGAGTGATCTTCCTAACGTTGACTTCCCGACGATTCAGGTCACCGCGAGTCTTCCGGGTGCAAATCCGGAAACGATGGCGTCGTCCGTTGCAACGCCGCTGGAACGCCAGTTCTCCACAATCGCCGGACTAAGTTCAGTTAGTTCGACCAGCACACTGGGCAGCACTCAGATCACTCTGCAGTTTGATCTGAGACGAGACATCGATGCCGCGGCGCAGGACGTCCAGACGGCGATCGCCGCTGCCGCTCGACAGCTGCCAACCGGAATGCCGAACCCGCCAACACTCAAGAAGGTCAATCCGGCGGACCAACCCATCATGTATCTCCGCGTCGCGTCCTCGACTCTGCCGCTTTCCAGAGTCAATGAGTTTGCCGACACGTTAATCGCGCAGCGGCTTTCGACGATTAATGGCGTGGCGCAGGTTCTGGTCACCGGTGAACAGAAATATGCGGTCCGTGTGCAAGTCGATCCGTCAGCGCTTGCCAGCCGGGCGATTGGTTTGGACGATGTCGTATCAGCTTTACAGAGAGGCAATGTCAATCAACCAGTCGGCACGTTGTATGGCGTTCATCGCAATTACACGGTGCAGGCCAATGGTCAGCTGACTGATGCTGACGCTTACAGGTCGCTGATTGTTCTTTATCGCAACGGCGCGCCAGTTTTGCTCAACGATTTGGGCAACATTGTAGATAGCGTCGAAAACAATCGACTGGCGAGTTACTACAACGGACAGCAAGTCGTCACCCTTACAATTCAACGCCAACCGGGAACGAACACAGTCGAAGTCGTTGACGCAATTCGTCAACTCCTGCCGTCGTTTCGACAACAACTTCCAGCTTCCGTCACGCTCGACGTTCTCTACGATCGCTCGAACTCAATTCGCGAGTCCGTCGACGACGTGCAGTTTTCACTTCTGCTCGCGATTGCTCTGGT
>Ga0070679_100004930_pt1 | contig 12315 bp, 5 predicted proteins | sample KBSC63BmetaG_FD_65652 | JGI IMG/M metagenome (GOLD analysis project Ga0070679, IMG submission 65652) | Corn rhizosphere microbial communities from Kellogg Biological Station, Michigan, USA - KBS C6-3B metaG | ecosystem: Host-associated > Plants > Roots > Rhizosphere | place: USA: Michigan... | reverse complement strand
GTCCGATTGAACGACGATCCCGGCCGTGAACATGCCGCTCGGGAGGCTGCGGATCTTCTCGCGCGTGAACGTATAGCTGGGCACCGCCGGGCCGCACGTCTGTCCGCCGGCGCCGCCGGTGGCTCGCGCGCCGGCCGTTCCGCCGGCGCCGCCGGTGGCTCGCGCGCCGGCCGTTCCGCCGGAGCTCACCACGGCGCCCCCGGTCGCCGCGCCGCCGCCCGCGATTCCAGCGGTCCCACCCCCGGCACCGCCCTGCGGCCCGATGCCTGCTCCGCCGCCCTGCGGCCCGCCTGCAGCCCCACCGCCCGCATCGCCGCCCTTGGCCACCCCGGCGCCGCCGGTGCCCCGCGAGGCGCCGCCGTTGCCGCAGCCCCAGAGTGCCGGACCCATGCCGAGCACCGCCACAATCAACGCCTTCGCCGCTGCCTGCCCTGCCGCGCCCATCGTTCCAATCTAGCGTTGGCGCGCGCTGGATGCGTAGATCTTCTCTCCCCAAAGCGCCAATCCGTGACGTTCGTCAATGCGTCGCTTGAGCAGCGCCCGCCGGTCGTTTTGACGGTAGACAGAGCGCGCCAGCGCGACGAACCGGTCGCCGAAGTCGCCGCGTGCCTCGCACACCCGCAGCTCGTCCTCGATGACCCACAGCGCGCGATTGACCGCGCGCAGCTCGGCAACCTGCTGGGCGCAGCAGTCCTCGCGCAGGTCCGACGCGTCGCGGGTCGACCTCAGGAGGGCCAGCTCGCGGTCGATGCGCTGACCTTGCTCGGCAGACACGGCGTACTGGCGCTTGATCTCCAGGATGGTCAGACGATCCCAGAGCTCACCGGCCCCGATCTCGATGCGGATACGGGTCACGCGCGCGCCTGCCCCGCCAGGACGTCCTCTGCCGCGGCCGCCAATCGTTCCACCAGGGACGACCATTCTTCAGCCGCCTGCCGACGAAACAGCCGCGCCCGCGGATAAAAGGCCGTCCGGTCCGATTGGCCCCAGCGCCAGTCGGCCCCGTGGCCCAGCACGATCCAGACGGGACCGCCCAGCCCGCCCGCCAGGTGCGCGATCGACGTGTCCGTCGTGATGACCAGGTCGAGGCTGGCGATCACCGCCGCCGTGTCGACGAACCCATCCGGGCCGGCGTCCAGGTGGCGCCCGAGGGGCTGCAACGCGACGTCGTGGGGCAGCGCCTCGATCTGAGACTCGCCTTCCCCCTTTTGCAGGGCGAAGAACGTGGCCCGGCCCGCGAATCGGCGCAGGAGCGGCAGATAGGACGCGAGCGGCACCGAGCGCTGGCCGTCATTGAAGAACCCCGGGTTCCCCTGCCAGACCAGCCCCACCCAGGGGCGGGGAGAGGCTGCCAGGCGGTCCCTCCAGGCCGCCACCCGCGACGGCTCCGCCGCCAGGTACGGAACCGCCGCCGGCTGAGGGTCGTCCAGACCCAGAATGGCCGGTAGGCTCATCAGCGAGGCCTGGGCGTGCGGGGCCGGAAAGTCCTGGTCGCGCCGGATCGACACGGCCACGCCCGCCGCACTCTGGAACAGGCGGGCCAGCCGCGGACGGCCGTGAAACACGACCGTCGCCCTGGACGCCGCGGCGGCCGGGGCGGCGAAGCGAATGAACTGGATGGCGTCGCCGTGCCCCTGTTCGTCCCAGAGCACCAGCACGCGTCCATCCATGGGCTGGCCGTCCCAGCGGGGCGCGCTCATGGTTCGCGGCGCGCCCCAGGGGACGCGGGCGCGCCACTCGTATTCCTGCCACCCCTCCCGGTATTCGCCCGCCCCGACCAGCGCCATGCCCAGGTGGGCGTGGGCCTCGGCGCAGTCGGGCGCCTCGCGCAGCGCCTGACGAAAGAGCGCCGCGGCCGCCGTCAGCTCGCCCCGGCCAAAAGCCTCCGTGCCACGCCAGAAGGCGGCAGGCGGAGCGGCGGCGGCGGGCGGCGCCGGGTGCAACCCCCTCTCCGCATCGGCGCGCAGCTCGCGCAACGTGCTCGCCTCGCTCTCGGCCGGCGCCTGGTTGAGGCCGATGTCACAGAGGTCGCGCGCCCGGCGAAACAGCCCCTTCTGGAGGGCATCGCGGGCGCCATTCCGAACCTCTTCGATCCGCATCGTCGATCGGCTCACCAGCCGTCAGAAGGTGCCCAGCGACGGTGTCCCCCCGAACGGGACCCAGTTGACGGTGTTGTCGGGATCGACCTGGATGGCTTTGCCGAAGAAGGCACCGCTGTGCCCGGGCGCCGCGACCGTGTTCAACGTGATCTGCGCGTTCGGGGCCGCCAGGGTCCCCGTGAACGGGCCGACCACCGGGATGGTGGTGGTGGTGAAGGCGCCCAGGAAGAACTTCGGGCGGCCGCCCGTCTTCTCGATGATGTTGCCGCGATAGATGACGTTTCCCGGGGTGTAGACGACGACCTGTCCCCCCGAGGACGAGCAGGAGATCTTGGAGTTCGACTCCAGGTCGAACGACGTGAAGAAGTAGGTCCCGGTGCTGAGGAACAACGTCGCGCCCGCGTTGACGATCAGCTGCCCGTAAGACCCGGGGGCCAGCGTGCGGGTGGTGTTGGGCTGCACGATGACGTCCCCGCTGTTGGTGGTCGGGAAGGTCACCGAGAAGCCGAAGCTGGGAAGCTGGATGAAGGTCTGCTGGACGATCGGGCCGCTCACGACGTCGGCGTTCCCGAGCGTGACCGCCTGGTTGCTCTTGATGAAGCCGTTCACGTGCGTGCGATCGCGCAGCGTCACCGGGGCGCGGCTCCAGACGTTGCCGACCTGCGCGTCGGCACCCAGCGTGGTGAGGCCGTTGCCGGCGTTGGCCATCACCGCGAACGATCCAGCTTGCGTGCCCAGCAGCTTGGACCGATCGCCGAAGCTGATGGTGTCACGCGCGTACAGGCAGAGGTCGGTGAGCTTGACCGCGTTGTCAGGCAGCGTGGTGACCACGCCGCCGACCGTCACGTCGACCAGCCGCTTCGCGCTCCGCAGCGCTTTGTTGATGGCGCTGCCGGCGTCTGCCGCCAGCGCCGGCAGGAACTCGGGCAAGCGCGACAGGGTCAACGTCAACACGTCCAGGTGACCGGACGCCACCGCGGTGGCCACGCCGACCTGTCCCGTGAACTGCTGGGCGGCGATCCGCGCGTCGATGGTCGGCTCCTCGGCGGTGAGCGCGCCGGCGGCCTCGGCGAAGCCGGCATAGTTCGGAAAGGCGCCGCCCGGGGCGCAGACGCCCTGCAGGTTGAACCCGGCCGACGCGCTGGCCGCCTCGCTGGCGGCCCGCGTGTGCGCCGCCGCCAGCGCCTGATTGACCACGGTCACGATGGTCGCCGCGACGGTGGCCAGGTTCGCGGATGGATCCAGCAACGCCGGCTGGACGGTGAGCGAGACCACCTCGATCGAGGCGTCGACGACCGCGCTGACGTTGCCGTCGGCGCTCTGGGCGGTGAAGGTCAGCGTCGCCAGCTTGGCGTCCAGCGCCGAGAGCTGATTCTCGATGGTGAGGATCGCGCCCGCGAAGCTGGAGGAAGGGGGTAGGGGATCGAAGGCCATCGCAAGCTCCTCTCAGGTCGCCGTCGGCAGGGCGACGTCGAACCGCAACGCGCTGGCGGTCTCGCCCGCGCCGGTTCGGCGCCGGCGGCCGATCCACAGGTGCCGCGAGCCGTCGATCCACCGCGCGCGGTAGATCACGCGTTCGATCACCACGCCGTCGCGCGGCACTTCCTCGTCGGCGATCTGGTAATTCTGCCCCTGCAAGCTGGAGGGCTTGAGGATCCTCCCCAGGGGCGGAACGCCCACGAAGGTCGGGGGCGCCGCCGGGTCCTGCGGGACCTGCGGGCGCGCCATCTCGGCCAGCTGGATGTTGGTGATCGGGTTTCCCACGCCCAGGAACGGGATCCAGTGCACCGGCACCTTGCTCTCGACCTGGTAGCGCAAGGGCGAGGCGGTGTCGGTCGAGGGGCCCGGCGTCACGGGCGCGATCGCGTCCTGCGCGGCGTCGCGTTCGGCGCCGGGCCGCGGACGGCCGATCGGGCTGGCCGTGGCGTTCTCGATCCCCCAGACCATGTTGGCCATGTCGTCGCGCGCGAAGCGCACGCTCTCCAGCGGCCGGCTGGTCGCCACGGCCGCACCGGCCGTGGGCGAGCAGACGAAGAACGGCGCCAGCGCGGTCGGCGTCACGGGCGTGAACAGCGTCCAGCGGCTGGGCCCCGGCGGAGCGGTGGGCGTGTCGCCGCGCTGGATGGCGGCCTGCGCGCCGAACACGTCGGTGACCACCACGGCGTCGACGCGCGACAACGACCCCAGCGGTTGGGGAATCGGCGCGACGAACCAGTCGATGCCGTGGATCAGCATGAAATCCAGGGTCAGCGTCTTGCTGACGTCCCGGGCTTCGGGCTTCACGCTGGGCAGCGCCAGGTCGCTGGTCTCGAAGTCCCAGAACCGCGGGGACGCCACGCTGCGAAAGCGAACGTGGCCGGGCACCAGCGTCAGGCGGCTGGCGGTGGGCGTCAGGCCGGCGGGAGGCGCCGTGGTGGTGGGCGACACGTCGAAGGCCGACCAGGGGAGCTCGCCGGCCCGATCCGGGTGCGCGTCCAGCACCACCCCGGTGCTGTCCGGCGCCTGCGCCGTCACCTGCGCGGCGTAGTCGAGCCGCTGCGGCGTCCAGGCGGCCGGATCACGCTCGGCCAGATCGCCCCAGACGTCCTGCACCCAGGTCACCAGCGCGGCCAGCGCGGCCGTCACGCTGGTGCGATCGCCGGCCGGGATGGTCGCCGGCAGCGAGGCCGTCCCGGCCGCCAGCTGCTTGGCAAAGGCATACAGGGCCGCTCCGTCGAGGGCCTGCCCGGCGCAGACGGCCAGGAAACCGATGGTCCCCGCGTCCTGCGGGTCGAACGGAACCGGCCCCGGCGCGGCCAGCGGATAGATGGCCAGGAACGCCGCGTACGTCGCGTCGGTCAGGCTGTTGGCGGGCAGCAGGCCGCGGAACGTCTGTCCGATCTCGACGGCCAGCGACAGGTCGGTGGCCGAGAACGGCTCGGCCAGAATTTGCTTCTCCAGCGGGGTCTGCGGATCGAGGGTCCCGCTCAGGCTGCCGGCGCTCCAGCCCGTCATCTGCGACGTGGTGGTCCCGATCGTGACGAACGCGGGCGAGCCGGCGTCCTGGCCGGTCAGCTCGCCAGTCTGCCACTGCCGGCACAGAAACCAGGCCGGATCGCGGATCTGCGCGGCCAGGCTGGGGCCGATCGCGTTCGACCGGGGCCGGGGTTCGAGGCGATTCCAGGTCGTGATGGAGGGAACGAATGCCATCGGTTGCTTCTCCGGGTCGCCGTTACGAGAACAGGTTGAAGATCTGCCCGAACCAGCCAGTGCTGGTCGTGGTCGCGACCTGCAGGTTCTGGGGCGCGAAGATGGCGGGCAGGAACTGCCCGATGCCGCCCACCAGCTCGAGATCGACGGCGCGGATCTTGGCCAGGTCCAGCGTCTCGCCCAGCGTCGCCCAGACGTCGGCGGTCTTCCAGCTGGTGCCCAGCGAGGACGGCGGCACCACCAGCACCGCCTGGGCCGCCTCGGCGCCGGGGTTGTCGTAGTTGAACGCGAGCCCCGTCTCCTCGGTGGGATTCGGAATCACCTCGACCCAGTCCTGGACGACCAGCCCCTGCCAGTTGTCGGCCGTCGACGGGGCGGCGCTGCCGCGCGAATACAGCAGCAGCGACTGCCGGCCAGGCGAGGGCACGTGCGCGCTGTCGAACGGCAGCCCGATCCAGATCTCGCCCGGTGTGTAGGGGAGCTGGGCCACGTCCAGGCGCAGCGGCGGCTTGTTGAGCGCGCCCATGTACAGGCCCAGCGTCCGCAAGCGTCCCAGCCCCTCGTAGACCTGGGCCGCCTGCTGGACGAACTGTTGTGGCGCGTTTCCGTCGTGGGGGCCGGGCAGCAGCGTCGCGCGGGCCGCCAGCGACTGGGCCAGCTCGGGTCCGTTGGCTGGCGCGAACGGCGGCAGGACCAGGAACTCCTGGCCGAAGATCGCGCGGAGCTGGGCCAGCCGTTGCGCCGCCAGGTCCGCCGACGCCGTGGCCAGCGGCGTGACCGCCTTCTGCGCGGCCGCCACACGCCGTGAGATCTCCGCCGCCACCGCCGGCGCGGTGGTCACGGCCAGCGACGCGTCCGTCGCGCCGGGCGTGGGGAACGCGTCGGGGATGTACGCGGACGCGGCCGTCAATGCGGCGGCCAGTCCGGTGCCGCCCGCCAGCGTGGCGCCGACCGCTGAAAGCGCGCTGGTCGCGGCGTCCGCCCGGGTTCCCAGGTCGGCCAGCAGGGCCAGATTGGCGGTCTCCGTCGAGGTTCGCGCGTCGGGCGCGTCGGCCGCGGTCGTGACGTCGTCCGAGCCCAGCGGTCGTGCGCCCCCCAGAAGCGCCCCCAGGGCGCGCGCCAGCTCGATCACCTGGGGCACGCTGCCGGCACCCAGGGCGGGCAGGTACGCGACCTTCCCCACGGTGTGCGTGGTGTCGTGGTTGGCGATCAGCGACGCCGCCGCGGCCGCCGCGAAGCGCCGGTCCAGCATCGAGCCCGCGTCGGCGGTGGCGCGCGTGCGCGCGAGGGCGACCAGGTCCAGCGGCCGCAGGCCCAGGCTGGCCAGTGGAATGTCGACGGAGGAGGGCGTCCCGGTGGTCGCGTCGATCGGGTCCAGCGTCACGCGCGCCTTCGGCCCGGTCGGATCGCCCAGCAGGGTTCCCGCCCACGCGTCCAGCACTGGCTCGGCGGCGGCGCGCGCGGTGGGCGTGGACGGCCACCCCGGCCCGGGGCTGGTGGGGACCCCCGTCCCCGAGAACACCAGCGCCGCGCGGTGACTGGTGGGGATGCCGCCCCGCTGGGAGACCGCCAGCTGGGGCTCGGGCGGTCGCGCACCGCGCGCCAGCGCGTCCAGGTTGCCGGCCGCGTTGGTGACGTTTCCTCGAATGAGCTGCAGCACGCCCTCGCCGACGTTCAGATCCGACACGCCGTCGATGGCGTCGCCCAGCTTGCCGAGCTCGGTTGCGATGGCGGTGTAGGCCGGGTTGGGCGAGGTGACGCCGTTCACGATGATGGTCCGGCGCGGCAAGTCCGGGGCCGTGTCGAACGGAATGGTGTTGGCCTGGAAGGCCCGCCACAGCGCCAGCCCGTCGACGACGTTCCGCGCCGCGACCGCCGACACCGCGGCGGTCGGGACGGTGGTCGAGCCCCCGGCCTTGTTCGCGACCAGCGGGAAGTAGTTGCGCAGGGCGAAGCGATACGGGTTCAGGCCCAGGTTGGCCGGGTAGCCCTGCAGGCCGCGCTCGAACCGGTAACCCAGCACCGCGCCCAGAGGCTGCCCCGCGCGCAGCTCCTCGAACACCTCCCGGGCGGCCCGGACGCGCGCAGATGACAGGTCGAACGCGTACTTGTTCGCGCTCTCGTCGCGATAGCTCATGTAGCCGTTGCGCAGGATGGCCGCCGCCGTGGCGTGGGTCAGCGACGGTGACTGCACGTAGCCGCCGTTTCCCGGCTGGCTCTCGACAGAGCCGTAGCCCGGCAGGGTGGTGATGGTCCGGGCCACCGGGCGGATGTTTTCGACGAACGCGTACCCACCCAGGTAGTTGCCCACCGGCGCGGTGGTGATCTGCTGCTGGGTGTTCCTCATCTCGAGGAGCCGGCGGGTGGCGAAGGCGGTCAGCCAGGCGTCCAGCCGGTGCGAGGCGAGGTCCAGCGTCTCCGAGAACAGGCGGTCCAGCTCGGCCGTCGAGGTCAGGAAGAACGAGAACAGCGCCGTGAAGACGTCTTTGACCTGCTGATCGTTGCGGACCTGGTCCGCGTCGCCGATCGGTTTGCCGCCCGTCGACGACAGCACGTCCAGCAGCATCGGCCCGAACGGCATCGGCGCCGACGCCGAGAGGATGGTCTGCACCTCGAGGATGACGGCGCCCAGTCCGCCGATGGTCTTGGCGAGCGGGATGGCCGCCCGGGTGATGGCCCACATCAACGACTGCCGCACCAGCTTGTAGAAGACGGTGTTCTGGAAGGGGGCCGGGATGGTGACCGTCTCGTTCAGGAGCTGGGCGATCGAAGCACCGACCAGGTTCGTGTAGAAGGCGAGCGGGATCGGCTTGTCTTCCGCCAGCAGGTCGGGCGGCGCGACCATCGGGATGGAGACCAGGTTCGCGGTGTCGCCGAAGACCAGCCCCGACAGCAGCCCGTTGATCCAGTTTGGCTGGGCGATTCGCCCCAGGAAGTCCGAGACGATGGCCCGGGCCTCGGCCGCCGCCCCCGCGAAATCGATCCCCAGGAAGTTGAACAGATCCAGGTTGGTGAGCTGTCCCGACGCGTGCCGCGCGCGCAGCTCGCGCCCGCTGGGGTAAAGCGCCAGCACGCGCAGCAGGTCCGCCAGCGGGTCCGTCGAGCCCGCCGCCACCGTCGGAACGCCGGTCAGCGCGGCGGTTTTCCAGGCTTCCCGGAGCAACAGCAACGTCCCGCGCGCCGAATTTTCCAGCCCTTCGGCGTCGCTGGCGCCGCGCCGCTGCCAGCTGACCAGCGACACCGCCGGCAGGACGCCGTACGGGACCTGCCCGACACGAAACGCCGGCGCCGGGCCTCGCGCGCGCACGTTGTCGATGAAGTAGCGGCGCATCAGGTCGTGATGTGCCGCCGTGAACAGCGGGCTCATGAGCTGCTCGATGACGTAACCAAACGTGGTCGGCCAGAGCAGGGTGGCCATGTTGGCCGCCAGCGTCTGCTCGGCCCGGCCGGTGTTCGCGACGTTCTGGAACAGGCCGTTGTGGACGCCCAGCGCCCGGGCCAGCGCCGCGCCGTCGGTGCCGGCCGCGCCGCCCACCTGCTGCGAGCTGGTCGCCGCCGAGGGGGGCGCGGCGCGCTCGACCGCGAACGTGACCGCGCCGTCGGGGTCCGCGACCGGCAGCGGCGATGGCGCGTCCTCGGTGTTGTTGGTCGGCGTGCCCTGCGGGACCAGCGCCAGACCGCGCGTGTAGTGGTGGGCGTCGAAGAGCTGCTCGACCAGCGTGGCGGTCTCGTTCGGGTCCAGCGACGACTTGACCCCGAACACCAGGATGCGATCGAAGCCGCCGGTTCCGGGGGCCGCCTGCGCGGCGGTCAGCGGGATGGTGACGGCCATCCCGGCCGCCTGGGCGCGCGTGAAGTCTACGGTCCACGCCAGCTCGTCGTCGATGAGGAGCGGCGGGTTGCTGCCCGGGATCTGGAACAGCTCCGCGTCCAGCTTGGGTTGCGGATCCGGCGTCATGTTCAGGGGCTCGGGGATCGGGCTGCCCACGAAGTCCTGGACGGTCCGGCCGCTCACCGTGCGGACAATCCAGCGATCGGGAAGGATCGCCTCGCCGGGGCGCGAGAAGTCGCTGGGCTTGAACACCACGTTGCTCGGAAACTCGGGGCCGACGCTGCCGCCGGAGGTCAGGCCCGACCCGGTGCCGCCGCCCGACGACGTCCCGCCGTTGAAGGTGGGCGTCAAGAGGCGCAGGACGTAAGCGGCGCGCTCGGCCGACATCTGCTGCCGGATCTGACGCCACAGCTCGTGCTCGTCGCCGCCGGCATCGCGCGCCTGGTAGTAGGCGATGCCGGCGTTGTACTCGTCGCGGGTGACCGCCTGCTCGTGCAGGTTGACGAAGATCTCGTCCGGGTAGATGCGCACGCGCAGCACCGGCTGGTTGTTGGCGTCGACGCCGAACCGGGTCTCGATGCGGACCGGGAACAGCAACAGCGGCGTGGCCGTCGACAACCGGGCCAGATCGTCGTCGACCGAGACGCCGGAGACCCAGCTGGCGATCGCGCTCTGCAGGCTGCCGCGCGCCGACACCTCGTTCGCGCGCGCGGCCGTCGCCGCGGCGACCGCGGCCTGGCTTGCGGCCAGCGCGGCGGCCAGCTCCGGGCGATCGGCGGCGAACACCCGCTGCGCGTCAGCCAGGGCGGCGGCGGTGGTCCCGACGTTGTCCAGCGCCGCCAGCAACGTCTGCCGGGCGGCGCGGAACAGCGTGCGGGCGTTGCGCACAGGAGTCAGGTCGGTGGAGGCGGCCATGGTGTTCTTTCAGCTCGAGGGGACCAGCAGGGGGCCGGGGATGACGACGCGAACGGGGACCTGGAAGGTCTTGCTGGCGAAGTCCGCCGCGCTGGACGCGCCGACCAGGTCCGGGGTCACGAACGTCGGCGTGCTGGGGTTCACCGGCGTGTTCGATTCCAGCCCCGCGAAGCGCGGTTCGGCCGGCTGCTCCTGCAGCACGAACGCGTAGCTGGCGCTGGCTTGCTGCGCGATCGGGAACCCGTAGAACGAGAGGTCCCGGGTCAGGTGGCCGGCGAACACGGGCATGGTCTGCGGGAGCGTCGGCGCGGGCGGCTCGGAGGGCGGCTGCAGCGCGTACACGACCGTGTTCGGGTAGCGGCGAATGAGATCGCCCCGGACCAGCAGCACCAGGGCGGGCGGCGTCGAGCGCGACGTGTTGCTCCCCAGCGCGGCGCTCTGCGCCCAGTCGGTGATGGCCTTGATGTCGCGCAGATCGCCGCCCGCCGGCGCCCCGCGCGAATCCCAGAACTGGCGAAAGTAGGTCCCGCGCTGGTCGGTCGGGTAGTGGTTCCAGAGCAGGGTCCGCGCCATCTCGTGGTTCAGACCGACCATGTAGCTCTCGATGAAGGCCTGGTTCGACACCACCAGCCCGACCGAGTTGTTCGCCACCTGGTCGATGTTGGGCAGGATCCAGTCGACCGATTCGTCGCGCAGCGCCTCCCACATGGGCTGCGAGAAGGCCGGCGCGGCCTGCACCGGGTCCAGTTGATCGGCCGGCTGCCAGGTCACGGTGGCCGACAGCTGCAGGCGCGCCAGCGTGCTCGCGACCAGCGTGACCGACGGCGCCAGCTTGGCCAGCAGCAGGGTGGCGGTGGACGCCACGTCGATCGCCGTGGGCGGCACGTACGTCACGTTGGGCGCCGCATAGGCGGCCAGCATCGCCGCGTAGCTTTGCCGGAAGGCGGCGGCGGCCGGGCTGTCCGTGCCCGACGGCGCGGGCGGCGGGGGAATCGGGCTGGGCACGGTCGAGGGGGCGCTGAAGCCGCTGTTCCCCGGCGCGCCCGTCACCTGCCCGGCCGACAGCGTTCCGTCGCGCACCGCGATGCGGAGCGTGGTGCTGGTCGTGCCGCCCGACAGGCGGATCAGGCTGAGCCCGAACCGCATCATGCGCAGCAACCACCACCAGGCACGGCCCGCGCCGGCGCCCAGCAGCTTGCGGGCGACGCAGAAGAGCAGGATGCCCCAGAACTCCATCGCGTCGTTTCCCTGCGTCGTCAGGATCACGATCTGCGGCGGCGTCAGTCCGCCGGGCACCGCGGGGCCGAAGCTCGTTCCGGGGGTGACCATGCCGGTGGGCGCGGGCGGCTGGGGCGCCGGCTGGAACCCGGTGGCCAGCTTGGTGACCGCCCCGGGCGTGAACGGCGCCTTGCCCGGCAGGTGGCGGAGCTGGCGGCGGCCGATGGGCCCGCGCGGGCGCACCAGTCGCCGGAACTGTGGGTCGAACACCGCCCGCCCGACGACGCTTTGACCGAAGTCGGCGTGGACCGTGATGTCGCCGGCTGCCCGCAGCACCCAGCGCTGCAGAACGCCCAGGCTCAGGATCCAGCTGTCGGTGGTGCCGCTTTGAAAGTGGCGCGTGAACAACCGCGTGAACGCCTCGCGTCCCAGCTGCAGGACCTTGCGCTCCCCGTTGGCCTCCTGAAGACCGTCGATCTGATTCCAGGCGCTGGCCATCAGCTCTTGATGGCGTTCCTCGACGACCAGCGTCCCCAGCCCGGCGCCGGTCCGGCGCGTGGGATCGCTGTTGAGCTGGAAGAACCAGGGGCGGTTTCCAGAGGCCAGCTGCGTCTCGCCGGCGTGCCAGCGGCCGTAGAGCGGCGGGGTGACCAGCATCGTCGAGACGCCGTTCACCAGCGTCGTCTGCGTGTTGACGAAGCTCTCCAGCGCGCTCACGAACGCGGTCGCGGGCACTTGCGGCGGGATCTGCGCCGACTGGAACGACTGCAGAGCGCCGGTCATCGCGAGGGCGGTCGAGGTGGTGGCGGGCGCGACCGGGGGCGGCGCGGCGCTGGGCAGATCGAACCCGGGCACCGAGACGTCCATGTCCCGCCGCCCGACGGTGGCTGGAACCGGTTGCGGGGCCAGCGCGCGCGCCAGATCCTTGAAGGAGCCGACCAGCCCGGTCTGGAACTGCCACTGGTAGTAGATGGGCAGCGTGACCGTCCCGGCCGTGCCGCTCCAGGCCAGCGCCAGCGCGTCCACGTCGCTGCCCGGCGTCTGCCCGAGGCCAGCCAGGAC
>Ga0070679_100004927_pt1 | contig 12319 bp, 10 predicted proteins | sample KBSC63BmetaG_FD_65652 | JGI IMG/M metagenome (GOLD analysis project Ga0070679, IMG submission 65652) | Corn rhizosphere microbial communities from Kellogg Biological Station, Michigan, USA - KBS C6-3B metaG | ecosystem: Host-associated > Plants > Roots > Rhizosphere | place: USA: Michigan... | reverse complement strand
TGAGGGATCCGTGGCTCCCTCGTGACGGACGCTCCACGGGTCCCCCCGCTCCCCGCACACCCGGCCGTCTCGGCCACGGCCACAGCCTGCCAGGGCCGTGGACGAGACGGCCCGTCCCTTTCCCGGGCGCCAGCTTGCGGGACCACGGCCTTTCCCTGGCGCCAGCTGACAGAGGACTCATCCCTTCCGGGGCGCCAGCTTGCGGGGCCTCATCCCTACGCGTCTTCGACGTGGTACCGCTCGAGCAGTGCCACCTCGGCGTCGTGTTTCGGGAAGAGGAAGAAGACGACGCAGATGCCGATCGCTACCGCGATCATGCCTGCGGCGTAGGTCCAGTCGCCGCCGTCGAGGAAGGACTTGCGGGCGGCGCCGGCGATGGCCTGGGCGTATTCGGGGTATTGCTGGGCGGTGTTGGCGGCGCTGGAGAAGGACCTGGTCAGCTCGTTCTGGACCTTTTCGCTGACGTCCGAGGCGTGCGGGGAGGAGGCGATCTGTTCGGTGAACGATTTCGCGTAGCCCGCGGTCAGGAGGGCGCCGAAGATGGACTGCATGATCGCCCCGCCGAGGTCACGCTGCAGGTCGGCGGTCCCCGAGGCCATCCCGGCCTTCTTCACCGGCACCGAGCCGGTCAGCGACCGCGAGGCGGGCGTCCCGGCGAAGCCGACGCCGACCCCCATCAGGAGGTACCCGAGGCCCACGGGGAAGTAGGAGGCGTTCTCGTCCCAGAGGATCAGCATCACGAGGAAGGCGAGGATGCAGAAGGAGAAGCCGACGAGCAGGGTGAAGCGCGAGCCGTGCGACTCGACCAGCTGCGCCGAGCGCGGCGCGACGACGATCATCCCGAGCGCGCCGGGCAGGATCGCCAGGCCGGCCTGGAGGGTCGAGTAGCCGAGCACGTTCTGGACGAACTGCTGACCGATGAACATCGCCCCCATCAGGGAGCCGAAGACGATGATCCCGGCAAGTGCCGCCACCCAGAACGTCGGCCGCGCCGCGATCCGCAGGTCGTACAGCGGGCTGGGGACGCGCCGCTGGCGCAGGACGAAGGCGCCGATCGCGGCGATCGCGACGATGCCGAGGATCGCCGCCGTCGTCCCCTTGCCCGGTTCGGGCGCCAGGTTGATCGCCAGCACCAGCGCGGCGACGAGGAGGATCGAGAGCATGCCGCCGAGGTGGTCGACCGGCTTGGTCGTCTCGTTGACGTGGGCGGGGACGAAGCGCCAGGCGGCATACAGGGCGATCGCGGCGAGCGGCGCGGTGACGAGGAAGACCGACCACCAGTCGAAGCCTTCCAGCAGCGCCCCGGCGACCAGCGGACCGAGCGCCGAGATGCCGCCGCCGAGCGCGCTCCAGAGCGCGATGGCCTTGGTCCGCTCCGCCCCCGACCAGAGCGCGGTGATCAGCGCCAGCGTGGTCGGGTAGGCCATCCCGGCGGCGACGCCGCCGAAGACGCGGGCGATGAACAGCACCTGCGCGCTGGGCGCGACCGCGGCGAGGATCGAGGCCGGGATCGTCAGCGCCATCCCCAGCACCAGCAAGGTCTTGCGGCCATAACGGTCGCCGACCGCGCCGAGGTAGAGGACCGACGCCGCCAGCCCGAGCGAGTAGCCGACCGCGATCAGGTCGACCATCGTCTGCCCGGCGTCGAAGTGCGCGCCGATGTCCGGCAGGGCGACGTTCGCCACCGCCAAATTCAGGTTGGCGACCCCGGCGACGCCGATCAGCGTCGCCAGCACCAGCGCCGCGCGCGCCGGCGACGTGCTCGCGCCCGGCCCCGCCGTGCCGCCACCGGGACCCGCCGTCGAGCCCCCGGCCGCGCCCACCCCTAGACCTCGATCCAGGTCCCGCCCGGGCCGAGGTTGCGCAGCGGCGTCGCGCCGACGGCGCTCTCGCAGCCCCAGGCCTCGTGGATGTGGCCGCAGACGACCAGCCGCGGCCGCTTCGCCTCGATCGCCGCCAGCTCGGTCTTGCTGCCGAAGTGCGTGTCGGCGTCGCCGCCGTCGCAGTGCCCGAAGGGCGGAGAGTGCAGGACGAGCACGCAGCCCTCCGGCGCGGGCGCCAGCATGGCCGCCGCCTCCTCCTCGGAGAGGTCGAAGCTCCAGTCCCAGGGCGTGGTGGGGACGCCCGCGCCGAGGCCGAAGAACTCGACCCCGTCGATCGTCATCCCCTCGCCGTGCAGGACCGTCGCCGCCGGCCAGCCGGCCGCCGCGCCGCGCAGCGCATCGACGGTCTCGTTGTTGCCCGGCACGAGGATCGTCGGCTTCTCGATCGGCGCCAGCGCGCCGAGCGTCTCCTCCAGCCCCTCGTGCACCGAGGCGAAGTCGCCCGCGCCGATCACCACGTCGGCGTCCGCCGCCATCTCGACCAGCTTGGCCGCCTGGCCCAGGTCCCGGTGCAGGTCGGAGAAGGCGAGCAGCTTCACGCCGTGGAACCTACCGGCTTCCACCCCCGCCAGGAGCGTCGCGGCCGCGCCGGTTCGGTTTCCTCGCGGACGCCCAGGTCGAAGTAGAGGAACGTCTCGCCCATCGCCACGAAGGGGATCAGCAGGGCGAAGACGAGCGAGCCGATCATGTTGATCCAGATCAGCGGCAGCGCCGTGAAGATCAGCGCGAAGGTGAGGATCGGCCCCGCCGCGACGCTCACCACGTAGAAGACCGCGATCACCCGCGCGGTGCGGAACCAGCGGCCGCGGACCAGCTCCGAGCTCGCCCGGAAGGACTGGCGGAATCCTTTGTCGGTGAAGAGCACTTCCTGCTGGACGAAGGACCAGCCGACCAGCTTCCAGATCGCGAAGGGGAGGCCGATCACGGTGAACGCCAGCACCAGCACCCCGAGGGTTGCCAGGAGCTGCGCGCCGACCACCCGCCAGAAGCGCTCGCGCACGCCGCGCAGCGCCTGGAGGAAGCCGACCTCGCGGCTGCGCAGCGCTTCGCGGGCGACCACGACGACGACCGCGGCGACCAGCGCCTGCGCCACCGGCCGCACGAACTGTTCGAGCATGTCGGCCCAGGCGAGGTGGATCCCGGAGCTGCCGCGCTGGGTCGATTCGGTGATCATCCCGGCCAGCAGGTTGGTCGCCCCGATCAGCACCAGCGCCGCCAGCGCCACGGGTAAGAGCACTCTCCAGTGGCGCCCGTAGAACTGGCGCGAGGCGCGCAGGATCTGGCCGAGGGCACGGCGCCGGCGCAGCGTGTCGATCTCCACCGGCCGCCAGCGGGTGAAGCCGATGAACAACCCGATCAGCACCAGCGCCGCGACGATCGTGGCCGCCGCGGCGGGCGGCGAAGAGGCGTCGAGGTTGATCAGTTCCGAGGCGACGGCGACGGTGCCGCAGAACGCCTTGGTCACCTGCGGCCCGGCGATCGTGCCGCCCGGCAGGCGCGGGCTGGTGGTCCGCTGCTCCGCCATCCAGGCGAACGGTTCGCGCCATTGCGTCTTCGTCTGCGGCCCGGTCGGCCCGTTGTTGTACCCCTTTTCCTTTTCACCCCAGCGGCCGTAGTAGTCGGTCCAGGCGAACGGCCCCTTCGACACCACCTGGTTGGGCATCAGGATCGGCCGCAGCCTCAGCTCGCGCAGCGGACCGGTGGTGTTGTCGCAGCCAAGGCCGGAGCCGTGCTGGCCGTTCTCGACGTACACCGCGGAGTCGTAGAAGGTCGCGTGCGAGCCGGCCGCGGGGTAGACGATCGGGTGCGTCCCCTCCTTCTGCACCTTGCCGTCTTCCCAGTCGGCGCGCTCGCCGCCCGCGTGCTGGAAGAGGATGATCTCGCTCGGCTCTTCGTGCAGCGCCGCCGCCGGGGTGTCGGCTTCGAAGGTGATCTGCATCCCCTCCCAGTCACCCTCGTGCAGGTCGTTGAACTGGTTGAAGTACCAGAAGAACCAGTACTGCACCGCGAACCCCGGGTGCCCCGCTTCGCGAGCGATGTGGGCGTAGGTGACGGCGGGCGCCTTGCCTTCGTCGATCAGCTTTTTGAAGGCGCGCGCGTACACGCAGGTGTCGCCGAGCGTGCGCCCTTCCAGGTTCAGGTAGAAGCCGTCGCCGAGCCCGGCGATCTGCGCCGCGGTCGGCGCGTGCCGGATCGTCGTCAGCTCACCCCCTTCGGCGGCGTGCTGCAACAACACGGTGGGGTTGCCGAGCACGGTGTCGACGCTGGTCGGCTGGTACTGCTCCTGGGCGGTGTCGCAGGGAGGGTCGGTCTCTTCCCGCAGCTCGGTGATCGGGACGTACTTTTCGGCCAGTTCCTGCGCCGCGGACTCGGGCTCGGCGATGCCGACCTCGGTCGTAGCTTCGCCGTAGAAGTAATCCTTCGGTTCCGCGCCGCGCGCCGCCCCCGGCGCCGGCGCAAGCAGCAGCAGCGCCGTTACGAGGACGAGCAGGCGACGCGGCCGCTTCACGCGGCCAAACGTACCAGGACGCTTGTCGCCCAGAGGGCGACAAGCGTCGGGGTCAGACGGTCTCGGGGACCGCCTCCTCCTCGGCGACTTCGCCTTCCTCGACCTTGCCGCCGGGCATGAACTTCAGCGCGACGAAGAACGCGATCGCGAGCGCGACGGCCATCCCGTAGAAGACGTCACGGGTCGCTTCGGCGAAGGCCATCGGCACGGCGCTGAAAGCCTCGCCCGCTTTGGGACCGAGCGCGTGCCCGACCGCCTGGCAGGCCGCTTCGCCCTGGGAGACGCATTCGGCGACCGCGTCGGCTTTGTCCTTCTGCACGCCTTTGTCGCTGAGGATGCTCTCGAGGTTCGATTTGTTCCAGGTGATCAGCAGCGAGCCGAGGATCGCCAGCCCGAGGCTGGAGCCGAAGTTGCGCACGGTCTGCGTGATCCCCGTCGCCTCGCCGTAACGACTGCGCGGCACCCGGCTGAGCGCGTCGGTGTTGGCGGGGGAGAGGACCAGCCCGACCCCGAGCCCGGCGATGACGATGTAGTACCACTGTTCGTTCACGCTGAGGTGGGTCATCGAGTTGCCCCAGAGGTAGAAGCCGACGGCGGCGACGGCGCAGCCCAGGACCACCGGTCGCCGCGCCCCGATGCGGTCGAGCATCTTGCCGCCCCACTGGGTCGCGGTCGCGAACCCGGCGAAGAAGATCAGCAGGTAGAGGCCGGTTTCCGAGGCCGATTCGCCGAGCGAGATCTGCGCGTACTCGCTGGCGAAGAAGAACAGCGGCACGAAGGCGATCATCAGGAGGAAGAGGACGGCGCTGTCGACGGCGAAGGCGCGGTTCTCGAAGATCCGCAGCCGCAGCAGCGGATTGCCCGAGCCGAGCTGGTCTCTGACGAACCAGGCGAGGATCGCCAGGCCGACCACGATCGAGGCCCAGGTCTTGACGTCGCCCCAGCCCCAGATCGCCGACTGCTGCAGGCCCAGGACGAGCAGCCCCATGCCGCCGCAGGCGAGGACGGTGCCGCGGTAATCGATCTTGCCGGGATGGCGCTCGTCGGCCGGTTTCGCCTTCCAGGTGAGGAAGAGGGCGATGAGCGCGACCGGGACGTTGATCCAGAAGATCGAGCGCCAGGTCCACTCGGTGAGGTAGCCGCCCGCGATCGGGCCGATCGAGGTGAGCCCGCCCGCGATGCCGAAGAAGATCGCCATCGCCCGGCCGCGCTCGGCGACCGGGAAGGCGTCGAGGACGATCGCCAGCGCCGCCGGGAACATGATCGCCGCACCCGCGCCCTGGAGGATGCGGAAGAAGATCAGCCAGGCCTCGGCGCCGGAGCCGGTGGGCGTCGCGCCGCAGAGGGCCGAGCAGACGGCGAAGAGGATGACGCCGAGGACCACCATGCGGCGGTGCCCGGCGATGTCGGCGAGCCGCCCGCCGAAGGCGAAGAGCGCCGAGAGCGAGAGCAGGTACCCGTTGATGATCCACTGCGAGCCGGTGGTCGACAGGTGGACGTCCTGTTGGATCGTCGGCAGCGAGATCGCGACGATGGTCTGGTCGATGAAGGTCATCGACACGGCGAAGATCATCGCCGCGAGAATCAGCTTTGAGTTTTTGGCTGGCGTTGCATTCATTGGACGAAGAGTTCAGGAATGCCGCTCAGATTCCTCTCTGGCGGGTTCCTGCCGGGTAGGCTCCTTTCGGCGTCGCTGGGGATTCCTCCCCGGTTATCGGTTCGGTAGGGTGCTGACTTGATGCCTTCCATCTTCTGGATCGGGTGCGGCTTCGCCGCCCTCATCGCCCTCGGGACCGCCATCGTCGGCGCCCGCTCGAACACCATGACCGTCGCGTCCGGCGCCGCGATGGGGCTCTTCATGGGCTTCATGCTCGCCTTCCCGCTGATCGCCATCGGCCTCTCCTCCAGCTAGGGGCCCCTGAGCGGCATGGCCGACGTCCCGAACGTCAGGCTCAGCGACGGTGCCGAGATCCCGCAGCTCGGGTTCGGCGTCTTCCAGGTGCCGCCGGAGGAGACCCAGCGCGCGGTCGAGGACGCGCTCGCGGCCGGCTACCGCCACCTCGACACCGCCGCCGCCTACCGCAACGAGCGCGGCGTGGCCGCCGGGATCGCCGCCTCCGGCGTCCCCCGCAAGGAGATCTTCGTCACCACCAAGCTCTGGAATGACGAGCAGGGCTTCGACCCGACCCTCGCCGCCTTCGAGCGCTCGCTGGAAAACCTCGACACCGACCACGTCGACCTCTACCTGATCCACTGGCCCGTCCCGTCCCAGGACCTCTACCTGGACACCTGGCGCGCCTTCGAACGCATCCACGAGGAGGGCGGCGCGCGCTCGATCGGCGTCTCCAACTTCCGCATCGAGGATCTGGAGCGCCTGGAACGCGACGCCGGCCAGATGCCGACGATCAACCAGATCGAGCTCCACCCGCTGCTCCAGCAGGCCGAGCTGCGCGCCTGGCACGCCGAGCACGGCATCGCCACCGAGGCCTGGAGCCCGCTCGCCCAGGGCGAGGTGCTGGGGGACGAGGCGCTCCTCGCCATCGCCGCGCGCCACGAGCGCACGGTCGCCCAGGTGATCCTGCGCTGGCACCTCCAGCTCGGCAACGTGGTGATCCCCAAGTCGGTCACGCCGTCCCGCGTGCGCGAGAACTTCGACCTCTTCGAATTCGACCTCTCAGACGACGACCTGGCGGCGATCGCCCGACTCGATGTCGGCCACCGCACCGGCCCCGACCCGAGCACCTTCGGCGCTTAGGCGAGCGAACCAGGTCGCCGCCGGGGCGTTCCTGGTCGGCGGCTCGCTCTTCGCGGTCGGCGCCCTCCTGGCCCAGGCCGACGTCGGCGGCCCGCGCCTTGCCGCGGTCGTCTACCTCGTCGGCGGCGTCTTCTTCTCGACCGGCGGCTATGCCTCGGTGCTGCTGGCGATCAACGCCCCGCACCGGCGCCGTGACGGCACCTGGGCAGGCGACCGCTGGCGCTGGTGGGCGCGCGAACCGGCCAATCTCGACTACCTCGCCGCCGCCGTCCTCTTCGCCGGCACCCTGGTCTTCGGCATCAACCTGGTCGACTCGCTGATCGGCGACCTCACCGCGGCGCAGCTGGACCGCCTGGTCTGGAGCCCCGACATGATCGGCTGCGTCCTCTTCCTGATCGCGGGCCACCTGGCGATGGTCGACATCTCCGGCTCTTGGTGGCGCCTGCGCGGCGAGGGCCTCGGCTGGTGGATCGTCTTCGTCAACCAGCTCGGCTCGGTCCTCTTCATGGCTTCCGCCGTCGCCTCCTTCGTCCGCGCCGACGGCGACATGATCGCGGTCGGCATCGCCAACTGGGGCACCTTCTTCGGCGCCGCCTGCTTCGCCGTCGCCGGCTTCATGCAGTTCTACGAGCCTCCGGGCGGGGGTAAGGGACGGGAGCCGGGCGGGCACCGGGCGCATCCGCCAACCCCTCGTCCTTGGTAGCCCACAGGGCGACCAAGGACGAGGGGTTGGACCGAGGAGCGGCGCGAAGGCGACGATCCCGTGACCACGCGTTCGCACTTTGCCGTCCTATGTACGGGAAACTGCGAACGCGCCGGCGGGCGCCGGCCGAAGGCGCACCGGACCCGCACGGAAGCCTCACGCCTTCCGCACGTCTCGGTCACGAAGCGTGCGGATTCGTCCCGGAACCTCGTCCTATTCGAAACCAGCCGCCCGAGGCGACAGCTTTCCCGGCGCTCACCCTCCGAAGCACGCCGCTCACCCTTGTAACGCTCGCATCTTTGTGACGGCAGGCCCGACAGAGCCACCTGAGAGGATTCGGGGGATGGCCGACGCACAGGTGGTGAAGCCGCGGACCGAACGCATCCAGCCGGGGATCTGGCGGTTGAAGCTGCCCTGCCCGTGGCCGGGCGTGCCGCACGGGAACGCCTGGGTGATGCAGCGGGGCGCCGGGATCGTGCTGTTCGACACCGGGGTCGGCGGGCGCGGCCGGCTGCGGATGCTCGACGTCGCGCTCGCGCAGGCGGGCTTCGGCGTCGAAGACGTGGAGCTGGTCGTCTGCACGCACGCCCACTCCGACCACTACGGCCTCGCCGCGTCGATCTGCGCACAGACGGGTTGTGAGCTGTGGATGCACCCGAAGTGGGAGCACATCCGGCTCCAGGCCGACGATCCCCGGGCGGCGCTCGACGCGCGGCTCGAGGTGGGGCGGATGAGCGGCGTCCCGCTCGCGGCGCTCGATCGTTACCGCCAGGACCGCACCGACAAACCGGAAGATCTGATCGACGGCATCCGCGCGCCCGACCGCGAGCTCGTCCCCGGTGTCGAGGTCGAGACCGACGTCGGCACCTGGAGCGTCATCGAGACCCCCGGCCACGCGCCCTCGCACGTCTGCCTGCACCAGGCCGAGCGGCGGCTGCTCGTCTCCGGCGACCACCTGCTCGGCCGGACCGTGATCTTCTTCGACTACGGCGACGCGCCCGACCCGTGCGGCGAATACGTGACGAGCCTCGACGCGATCGCGCCGCTGCCGGTCGACCTCTGCCTGCCCGGCCACGGCAAACCCTTCCGTGATCCCGAGGCGAAGATCGCCGACGCGCGGCGCCAGGTCGGCGAGCTGCTCGACCGCGTCCGCGCCCAGCTCGCCGGCGGCGCCGAGCCGACCGCCTATGAGGTCGTCGAAGGGATCGTCGGCCGCGAGAACCTGACCGCCGGCACCGGCGGCTTCATGCTGCAGATCGTCCTCGCCTGCCTCGACCACCTGGCCGCGCTGGGGGAGGCCCGGCGCGTCCCCGACTCCGACCCGCAGCGCTGGCGTGCTTAGCGGCAAGCGCCTCCGCTCGGCCCTCTCCCTCCTCGTCCACCCACGCAGGCTGTGGCGTGAGCATCGGCGCGTCGCCCTCGGGCTGATCGGCGCCCTGATCGTCGCGATCGCCGCGGCGGTCGTCGCCTACGAGCAGCTGAAGCGCCCCGCCGACGTCCACAACGAAGCCGCGATCCGCCACTTCAAGCCGGAAAAGCCCAAGGAAGCGCCGCAACCGAGACGCGGCGAACCGCCGAAGACCACCAACTGGCCGATGTACGGGCTGAACCCGCAGCGCACCCGGTACCTGCCCGCCCGCGGGGTCAAGCCGCCCTTCTACAAACTCTGGCGCTACACCCAGCGCCCGCTGCTCGAGTACCCGCCGATCTACGTCGGCGGCGTCCTCTACACGGTCAACAACTCCGGCTTCGTCTTCGCGCTCAACGCGAAAACCGGCGCGCCGATCTGGGAACGGCGCATCGGCCGCCTCAACGCCTCCTCGCCCGCGTACTCCAAACACCGCCTCTACATCGTCAACCTGGTCCCCGGCCACATCGTCAAGTTGAACGCCGCGAACGGCAGGATCATCTGGAAAAAGCGGCTGCCGGGGCGGGCGGAGTCCTCGCCGGTGGTGGTCGGCCGCAGCGTCTACTTCGGCTGCGAAGACGGCAAGCTCTACTCGGTCTCGACCGTCAGCGGCAACATCCGCTGGTCGACCCAGCTCTCCGGGCCGGTGAAGGCCGCGCCCGCCTACTACGGCGGCCGCCTCTACGTCGGCGACTACGGCGGCAGCATGAACGCGGTCGACGCGCAGACCGGCAACCTCATCTGGTCGACCGGCTCGCTGGGGACCGGGATCAGCGGCGGCGAGTTCTACTCGACCCCGGCGGTGGCCTTCGGCCGCGTCTACGCGGGGAACAACGACGACCGGGTCTACAGCTTCGACATCTCCGACGGCGAACTCGCGTGGACCTACTCGACCGGCGGTTATGCCTACTCGGCGCCGGCCGTGGCCAGCACCAAGCACAGCCCGCCGACCGTCTACATCGGCTCCTTCGACGGCAACATCTACGCGCTGAACGCGAAGAACGGCGAAGTCCGCTGGAGCCGCTCGGCGGGCGGCCAGGTGGTCGGCTCGCTCTCGGCGGTCGGCGAAATCGTCTACGTCGCCGAGTTCAACAACCAGACGACGACCGGCTACATGATGCGCAGCGGTCGCAAGGTCTTCAGCTACCCGAAGGGCACCTACACGCCGATCATCAGCGACGGCCGCAACCTCTACCTGACCGGCTACTCGAGCATCACCGCGCTCGCCCCGATCCGCCCGAAACCAGCACGGATCTCGAACAACTTCGTCGCGCCGAAACCCCGCTTTCCGGCGCGCTCGCTCGGGAAAGGGATCAGCAACGGCTTCGTCGCGCCCGCGGTGAGGCCGCTGCGGCTGACGCCCCGCCAGCGGCGCAAGCTGCGGCAGATGGCGCCGGCTCGGCGGCGGGCCGCTATCCGGGTTCTACGCCGCCGGGCGGCGGCGGCGGCAGGTGCGGCGCGCCGGGCGCATAGGCGGGGAAGCGCCCGTCGTGAAGGCGGGCGGTGAGCACCGCGAGGCTTTCGCCGTAGTTCTGGATCCGGTAGTTCGAGGTCGAGCCGAAGTCCTGGTAGTAGACGAGCATCTTCGTCCGCGGGTGGGCTTTCACCCAGGCGAAGAGGTGGGAGACGAAGCTCGGGTCGTCGCCCGCTTCGACGCCGAACTCGGTGATCGCGAACGGCTTGCGCGGATAGCGTTCATACAGCTTCGTCAGCGCGCCCCATTCGGGATATGAGGCGTAGAAGTCGGTCCCGGTCCAGTCGACCCACTTTTCGCCGGGGAAGAAGTTCTGCGGCAGGTTCTTCTTGGTGGTCGGCGAGCCGGAGGGGAGCGGGCTCCAGACGATCGCCACCGGCGCCTTCGGCAGCCCGCCGAGGTGCGCGTTCAGCGGCGGCAGCCCGGCTTCGGCGAGGCGCGCGTTGATCGTCTTCGCCTTGCCGCCGCCGTGGACGATCACGTAGATGCGACGGAAGGCGCGCCGGTAGTTGTGGGCCGAGTCGGCGCGCGAGCGCGGCTTCCCGGCGCATTCGTAGGCGGCGTAGACGTTGAGGCAGCGGTTCGGCTCGCCGAGCGGCCGCACGTAGGCACGCATCTTCTTTTCGGCGAAGAGGTGGTTGAGGCGGATCAGGAAGCTGTCCCCGGCACCGCGGGCGATCGCCGCCAGCGAGAGGATCTCGCCGCCGGTCTGCGGGTCGGCGGTGGTGATGTGGATCATCGGTCGGGCGCGGGCGATCTCCCAGCGCTGGATCGAGTCGCGCACTTCCGAGCCCCAGGCGCGGAACGACTCGATCACCGCCGGGTGCTTGGACACCGCGGTGCTGAATTCGCCGAACGAGGCCGGGTCGCCGGTGTCGGAGACGCCGAAGAAAACCTGCTTGCCTTTCGGTTCCAGCACCCCCGCCGCGGCGGGTCCGGCGGCCACGCCGAGCAACGCCGCCACGAGGGCGACGACAAGTGCCGCTGCCGCGGCCCGCGTGCGGTCGGTGCCGTTCATAGGTCGGATGCCCTGGCCGAGAAAGCGAGTCTTGCCGGGCAGCCGGTCATGCTGCCAAGCGCAGGCCACCGCGGCCCGGCCCGCGATAGACCCTGCAATGTGCGTTGCGTTTCTCGCCCGGACCGGGGTTTGGGACAGGTCGGACCGGGAACTTGGCGTATCTATGTCCTGGAGGGGGGAATGGTGTCGATGCTTGCCCTGATCGGGGTCTTCATGATTGCGGTGGTGCTGACGGCGATGCTGCTCGCGGGCGGCGGCAAAGCGAGACGGCCGTGGACTCGGCACGCTCCGAGCCCGTTCGACGACGACGTCATCCCCCACCGCTCCCACGCGGAGGCGAGCCGTCGGTCCGGGGGAGCTGACGCCTCGGAAGGGATCAGGCCCCGCAGGCTGGCGTCCGGAAGGGACGAGGCCCCGCGAGCTGGCGCCCGGAAGGGACGGTTCCCCGCAAGCTGGCGCCCGATCAAGGGACGGGCCGTCTCGTCCACGGCCCTGGCAGGCTGTGGCCGTGGCCGAGACGGCCGGGTCGCGGGGAGCGGGGGGACCCGTGGAGCGTCCGTCACGAGGGA
>Ga0070679_100004926_pt1 | contig 12319 bp, 12 predicted proteins | sample KBSC63BmetaG_FD_65652 | JGI IMG/M metagenome (GOLD analysis project Ga0070679, IMG submission 65652) | Corn rhizosphere microbial communities from Kellogg Biological Station, Michigan, USA - KBS C6-3B metaG | ecosystem: Host-associated > Plants > Roots > Rhizosphere | place: USA: Michigan... | reverse complement strand
AGCTTGCGATACGCCTTCTTGATATCGTCGTCCGAAGCCGTGGCGGAGACGCCGAGAACGGAATAGTAGTCTGCCATGTATGCGATTCAGTCGAGCAACTCGCTTATGAGGCGAGAGGTGTGCGTTACGAGTGTGATGACCTTGTCGTAGGGCATCCGAGTCGGCCCGATCACGCCGATGACGCCGGCGAGCGACCCAATGTGGTATTCGGTGGTCACGACGGTGAAGTCGGCCAGCGCCGGATCGCCGTGTTCGGTCCCGATGGTGATCGAGATTCCCTGTCTGGAGTCGTGACGACCCAGGAGTTGACCGAGCGCGTCGGGTCGTTCGGTGAGAGCGAGGAGTTTTCGCAGATTCGCGCCGCTGGAAAACTCCGGCTGCTCGGCGAGCATGGATGCCTGCCCGAGCACGACGCGTCTCTCGCTGGGAGACACCCTTATGTCGAAGAGCTGCTCCGCTTCCTGGATGAAGATGTTCAGCAGCTCTCCGGTTTCCGATTGCGACCGGCGATCGCTGACCCGCTCGGAGAGCGTGGCCCGAATCTCACGTAGGGAGAGTCCCGAGAGCCGCTCGTTCAGCACCAGCGCCACCTCGGCCACTACCTGCTCGGCGATCTCTCCCGGTACCTCGACGAAGATGCTCCGCGCTGCCCCTCCCGTGAGTGTGAGCACGAGTAGAAGCCGCTCGGTGGAGACGCGGATGATGTCCAGTCGGTCGAGGCGAGCCTCGTCGAAGTGCGGCTCGAGGGCGACGCCAAGCTCCTGGGTGAGCACTCCGAGGACCTGTGCGGCGCGACGAAGGATCGCCTCGATCGCGGTGCCTCCTCGCGCGAGTTGCTCGAGGAGCGTATCCCGCGCCTCCGCGTCGATGGGTGCGAAGCGGATGAGGCTGTCCACGTAGACCCGGTAGGCCATGTCCGTGGGTACCCGGCCAGCCGACGTGTGAGGATGGAAGAGGTACCCCTTATCCTCCAGGTCGCTCATCGTGTTGCGGATGGTGGCCGGGGAGACGCCGATGTCGAAGCGCCGCGAGATCATGCGCGATCCCGCAGGCTCAGCAGTCTCTACGTAGGACTGGATGACCGCCTCGAGCACCCGACGCTCTCGGTCGCTGAGCTGTGATTGCCCCATAAGTCCTAATCTAGAAAGGACTTCCGGCCGTCGTCAAGCTGGATGCGAGGGCGTCGAGACGCAGCCAGCCCAACGGCGTCAGCCGCACCCGCGATCCGGCGAGATGAGCCCAGCCGGCTGCTTCCCACACTTGCACGTGCCGCGCCAGATCCGGCCCGAGCGGGAGTCCCTCGCTCGTGCGGAGCCCCAGATAGACGCGTTCGGCATCCTCCTCTTCCCTACCGAGGACCTCTTCCCCGCCGAGGGGGTCACGCCCTTCCCGCAGCGAGCGCTCCCACGCCGCGTACGCCGCGATGTTCCAGCGGCGGCGACTGCCGTCGAAGGAATGCGCCGCCGGCCCCAGCCCCGCGTAGGGCACCCGGCGCCAGTAGCTGGAGTTGTGGCGCGAGCGCCGTCCGGGGAGCGCGTAATTCGACACCTCGTAGTGCTCGAACCCCGCCGCCCCCAGCAGCTCGTGCGCGGTGAGAAATTCCTCCTCGTATCGCTCCTCCGGTGCCTCGTCCACCTCTCCCCGATCGCGCCACCTCCCCAGCGGCGTGGCCGGCTCCACAGTGAGCCCATATAGCGAGACGTGCGTTGGCCGCAACTCTAGCGCGCGCTCGATGTCCTGCCGCCATTCACGCCCGAGCGACTCGGGGAGCGCGAAGATGAGATCGAGGGAGACGTCCTCTATCCCGCCTTCCCGCGCTGCCCGCACTGCCGCCCCGATCTGATCCGCCGAGTGTGTGCGATGCATCCACTCGAGCGCGCCGGAATCGAAGGACTGCCCGCCCACCGAAAGCCGGTTGACGCCGGCCGCTCTCCACGCCCTCACAGCCTTCGCGCTGACATCGTCCGGATTCGCCTCCACCGTGACCTCGGCGTCCTCCACCAGCGCGACCCTCTCCCGCACCATAGCGATGAGTCGTTCCACCCCCTCCGCTCCGAGAAGTGACGGCGTCCCCCCGCCGAGGTACAGCGTCTCCGCCTCCCACCGATCGCCCCCTGGAAAGCGCACTTCGATCTCCCGCCCCAGCGCAGCGAGATACTCGTCCACCGGCACGACCCTCCTCACCGCGATCGAGAAATCGCAGTACGAACAGCGCCGCGCGCAGAACGGCACGTGCACGTAGATGTGGCGTGGGGGCATGGGGGAAAGTTAGTGGGGAGGGAGGGGCGAGGAGGAAGCAGAAAGCAGAGAGCAGAAAGCAGTGAGAGGCTCGTGGGGGTCGGGCCCTCAACCCCGAGGCAGTTCACTGCTTTCTGCTTTCTGCTTCCTGCTTTCTTCCCCCTACCACCTCACCCTCCTCACCTCCCCCGTCAGGTCGCAGGCGACGGCGCCGCGGAGCTCCAGGGTGGTGACGGCGGCGAGGCAGTCGCGGGCGGGGAGGCCGGAGAGGGTCGTGAGGGAATCGAGGTCGGTGGGGCCGGAGGAGAGGGCATCGAGGATTCGGCGCTCGGCGGGGGTGCGGGGCTCGGGAGGGGAGCGGTGTGGCGCGGAAATGCCCATTATGGCGAGTGCATCGTCGACGCTGGTGATCGCGGTCGCGCAGTCGCGGAGGAGGAGATTGCTGCCGGCGCTCTGCGGCGAGTCGATGGGGCCGGGGACGGCGGCCACGGTGCGGTGCAGGTCGGTGGCGTGTTCCGCGGTGATCAGGGCGCCGCTCCGGAGCGGCGCTTCCACGATGATCGTCGCCTTCGTGATCGCGGCGATGATGCGGTTGCGCTTGGGGAAGGAGGATGTCGAGGCGCGGCTCCCTGGCGGCTCCTCGGAGACGAGCAGGCCGCGCTCGGCGATCTCGGTCTGGAGCGCGCGATTCGCGAGCGGGTAGGCGACGTCCACGCCGGTACCGAGCACCGCCACGGTGAGACCGCCGGCTTCGAGCGCGGCCCGGTGTGCCACTCCGTCCACGCCGCGCGCGAGGCCGCTCACGATCACGGCCCCTCCCCTGGCGAGAGCGCTGGCCAGCTCGCGCGTGACGCGCTCGCCATAAGGCGTGGCGCGCCGCGTTCCCACGATGGCTACCGATGGCAGCGAGAGAAGTGCAACGTCACCGACGCAGAAGAGCGTGGGGGGCGGGTCGTGCAGCTCGAGGAGAGACTCCGGGTATTCATCATCGCCGGGCTGGATGAGCTGCGCACCGCAAGCCGCTGCCCGTTCCAGGACTTCGTCGGCCTCCGCGAGCGCTGCGGTGCGGGCCGCTCCACCGGCGCTGGCATCGAACGCCTGCGCTGCGGATCCGAATTTTGCGGAGAGCTCGCGGTACCGTACCGCTCCTACGCCGGGGAGGAGCGAGAGCGCGAGCGCTGAGCGCCGCGTCGCCGGGTCAGGGGAGCGCGGCGTCCTCCGGCCTCGACGACTCTCGGAGGTTGATCTGCTGCAACTCCTTCCAGAGCGTGGCGAGCAGCTCGTCGAGTCCCAGTCTCCCCGCCGCGCTGATGGCGAGCACTGCGAAGGCATCGGGCGCGCTGACGGGGGGCGGCTCGAGGTCGCCCAGCAGGTCCATCTTGGTGAACACCACGCAGTGCGGCTTCCCTGCGAGTGCAGTCGAGTAGCTCGCGAGCTCCGTGCGCAGACCGTCGTACTCGAGCTGCCAGTCGACGGAATCGATGGGGATGAGCAGCGCGAGCATGCGCGTACGCTCGATGTGACGCAGGAAGTCGTGCCCGAGTCCGCGTCCCTCGTGCGCGCCCTCGATTATTCCCGGGATGTCCGCGACTACGAAAGTGCGATGGTCGCTGAGCTGCACTACACCGAGGTTGGGCGAGAGCGTCGTGAACGGATACTCGGCGATCTTTGGACGCGCGGCGGATATCACCGAGAGGAGCGTGGACTTGCCGGCGTTCGGCTGCCCTACCAGGCCGACGTCCGCGATGAGCTTCAGCTCGAGCTCGAGGTTGCGGATCTCGCCCCCCTCACCCGGCTGCCACTCGCGCGGTGCGCGGTGCGTGGAGGTCGCGAAAAAAGCGTTACCGCGCCCGCCGCGCCCGCCACGCGCCACAATGACCTCGTCGCCATCGGCGAGCACGTCACCGATCATCTCGCCGGTGTCCACGTCGCGAATAAGCGTCCCGGGGGGAACCGGAAGGACCACATCCTTCCCCGAGCGACCGGTCATGTTCGAGCCCATCCCGTGCTCGCCTCGTTCGGCCACGAATCTGGTGCGGTAGGTGTAATCGAGGAGCGTGGCGAGATTCGAGTCGCCGCGCACGATCACGTCTCCGCCGCGGCCGCCGTCGCCGCCGTCCGGCCCGCCCTTCGGAACCCGGTGCTCGCGGCGAAACGAGGTGGCGCCCGAACCGCCCGTCCCCGCTTCCACGCTTATCTGAACTCGATCTATGAATGACGTCACTGCTCTCGTACCCGGTTCCAGAGGTGAGCGAAGCGGCTGGCCGCATCCGCGTCCACGTGTGCGGCGACGATCTCCAGCGTGTCCTGTATCGCCGCCGGCGTTGCACCCGCGTTCAACGCGCCGTGCAGGTGAGCGTGGAGCTGCCTCTCCTGCTCGAGCGCCCCGCAAACTGCCACGATGCAGAGCTCACGCCGCGATAGATCCAGCCCCGGTCTCCCGAGGAGCTTGCCGTATCCTTCGACGATCATCCACTCGTCGAGCGCCGGATGCAGCTCGCGGATGTTGGCACGGAGGCGATCGTACGCCGCGCCGTACACGGTGGCGCACGTCGCCTCCCCTCGTTCGAGCCAGAGCTCGTAGCGATCGCCCAGCGCGTCCGCGTCGGTGCGGGGCGCCGGGATATCGGAAACTCTGCGCCACTCACGAGCCGCGTTGAGCGCGCGAGGAAAGCCGGCGAAGATGTAGCTCTGCAGAATGAGCTCCTCCACCCACTCGGGGTTCACACGCGCCTCGACCGCGCGCCGCATTCCGGAGCGGAGCTCCGGCTCGCGCGCCGTCGCTATCACGATGCTGAGCTCCACCAGCTCGCAGGTGGCGGCATCGAGGCCTTCAACATTAACATCGTTCGCCTCGCGCTCCCGCATCGAAGCGTCGCCCGATGGAGCGCCCTTATGCGCCACTAGTGCTGCACGTGTACCTCGCCCACCTGAACGCCGCGCGTATTGAACGTCGGCGTGCGGAGGAACGGCGCGAGGCGAGGGGGGAGGTCATCGGGGAGGACATCCAGGTGCTGCAGGATTCGGAGCACGGCGGGATACTGCGCGCGCGAGGCGCCGTCCTCCACCTTCACCGCTACCGCGATCCCCGCATCGAGAACCGCGATGGTATGGACGCCTTCGGCTCCGACCTTCGCCAGCACGCGGCCCCCCGTTTCTTCCATCAGGAGCGTATCGAACCGGTCGGTGCCGCCCACGAGGAAGGGGTGCGCCAGCATGGCGTCCACGATGCGCGCCGGCACTTCGTCGCCGCGCCGCGCCGCAGCGCCCAACCGTGCGAACGCGGCAGCCATCGCCTGCAGCGGAAGGCCGAACGCGACGACGCCGCACCCGTCTATCGCCTGCACAATCTTCTGCACAGGTACGCCGCTCCAGAGCGATACGCGCTCGAGCGCGTGCTGCTGTACCGGGTGGCAGACGCCCTCGTAGCCGAGTGTCGGCCACCCGGACTCGTGCGAGTACGCCAGCATGGCGGCGTGTTTCCCCGAGCAGTTGTTGTGCAGGCGGGTGGGTGGGAGCCCCTCCTGCTGAAGCGCCCGCTGACCGCGCCTCGTGAGCGGCTCGTGCGGTCCGCAGACGAGGTCGCCCTCCTCGAGTCCGACCGTCTCCAGCATTGCGCTCGCGAGCTCGACGTGCTCCGGCTCGCCGCCGTGCGACGCGCAGGCGAGCGCCAGCTCCTCGCTCCCCCAGTCGAGCCTGTCGATCTTCCCCGACTCCACGAATGCCATCGCCTGAAAGGGCTTCGCGCAGGAACGCCAGAGCGTCGCCATTGCGGGATCGCGCGCGGATCCCAGGAGCTTCCCCTGCTCGTCCACGACAGCCGCGTGCACGCGGTGCTTTGCTTCGACGATGCCTCCTCGCGTGGCGACGACATCCAGCTCGTATCGCATCCCCTCACTCTGCCTTCGGATAGATGAACGGCGTCGCATTCCCGGCTATCCGGGTGGAGGCCGCATACCCTGAAAGGTACATGAACACCGGTTCCGGCAGGTACTCCCCACCCCGGCGCGCCACGCTCCACGGCGCTAGAAGATCCGAACCATCCCCTTCGTGTACTTCCGTGGGTTGGTACGCAGATCCTCGAGGATCGCGTTGAGGTCGGTGAGCGTCTTGTTGAGCTGGTCGTAGAGCTGCTGGTCGCTGAGTATCCGGGCGGCGAAGCCGTTTCCACCCGTGGCCATTCCGAGGACCGAGTCGGCCGCGGTGGCGGCGCTGAGCATCTTGCTGTACAGCGTGTCGTCGTGGAGGAGGCGCCCCATCGTGCCGTCGGTGGACTGCAGCTGCGTGAGCACGCTGTCGAGGTGCAGGGTGACGCTGGCCATATTTTCGTAGAGCGTGGGATCGTCCATGAGGCGGCCGAGCGTGCCATCGGGCTTCTGCATCCTGGCGAGCAGTTGGTTCATCGCCGTGAGACTGGTGGTGAGCTGGTCGTAGAGCGAGCGATTCGTCAGGAGCTGCCCCATCGTTCCCTCCCCCTTCGCCATCCCGCTCGTGATGGAGCGGAGATCGTGCGTGAGGAGCACGAGATCACCCACGGCCGCCGACGCCTTTTCGATTACCTGCTCGTAGTCGAGCGTGGGTACGTTCGGCACCGTGTCGCCGGGTGTCAGCACGGCGTAGCGCGGCGTTCCCGGAGTGATGTCGAGCACCTTGTCGCCAAGCAGGCCGAGACTCTTGAGCTTTACCCTCGAATCGCCGCGAACCTGGTTGCGGAGCTCCGAGTCCATCTCCATCACCACGAGCAGGTTGCGGGTGGTGTCGCCGTCGGGCGGTAGGAACTCTATGCGCTTGACCACACCCGCGAGCTGGCCAGCGACGGTCACCGAGCCACCCTCGCGCAGACCGTTGGCGTTCGGGAGGAGCGTGACGAGATCGTAGTGCTTGCTGAAGAGGTTCGCCGCCTCGCCCAGTTTCACCACTGCGACGACGAGGATGGCGAGCGCCGTGAGGATCATGGCCCCCACCTTGAGCTGATCCCACGTTATGAACTTCGATCGTTTCATGATCGAGCTCCACCGCGAGCCGCCGACGCGACGGCCCGTCTCTCAGAGGTCGCCGAGGAAGTCACGGATGTAATGGTCCTTGCTGGCCGCCATCTCGTCGGGCGTGCCGAGGAAAACGATTCGCCGCCTTGCCAGCAGCGCGATACGTGTGGCGACCAGGAAGGCGGATCGCATGTCGTGAGACACGACCACGCTGGTGACACCCATCTCGCGCTGGAGCTTGCGAATGAGTCGCGTGATGGTGCCGGTCGTGAGCGGGTCGAGCCCCGAGGTGGGCTCGTCGTAAAGAAGTATGGCCGCATCGTTGGCGATCCCGCGCGCGATGCCGACGCGCTTCTTCATCCCTCCGGAGAGCTCGGCCGGAAGCTGCCCCATCACCTTGTCGGGATCGAGGTCCACGTATTCGAGCTTCTGGCGTACTCGTTCTTCGATCTCATCGTCGTCGAGATCGGTGTGCTCGCGAAGGGGATACGCCACGTTCTCGAATACCGTCATCGAGTCGAACAACGCCGCGCCCTGAAAGACCATCCCCATCTTCTGGCGCACCTCGAGCGCTTCCTCGAAGCTCAGATCGTTGATGCGCTCGCCGTCTATCAGCACATCGCCCTTGTCGGGAACGAGCAGGCGCAGCATGAGCTTGAGGATGGTGGACTTTCCCGTCCCCGACTCTCCAGCTATCACCAGGGTCTCGCCACGCGCGACCTTGAGCGAGATGTCATCGAGCAGCGGCGAATCGAAGGAGAGATAGACGTGCGCGAGCTCGATCACGGGTGTCGCATCGCGATCGTAGCCGTTGGCCCGCTCGCGCGGCACGGTGTCCGGCTCGCCGTCGAAGCCGAGATCGCTCACGGCCGTGTCGTCGCCGCTCTCCACACCCTCTCGCACCGGGTCGCCGCTCATGGCAGGATGTAAAGCAGGATCTGGGTCATGAAATAGTCGGTGGTGAGTATCAGCACGCTGGCCGTCACCACCGTGCGCGTCGTCGCCTTCCCCACACCCTCCGTACCGCCCGACGTTTCCAACCCGAAGAAGCACCCGGTAATCGAGATGAGCGCGCCGAATACGAACGGCTTGAAGAGCCCCTGGATGAAATCGGTGGGGATGTAGCGAAGGAGGAAGCCGCCCGCCGCGATCTGCTCCCACACCGTTCGCCAGTAGAGCGAAGTCGGTATCCCAACGTAGAGCGAGGCGATGACGTTGCCGCCGAAGATGCCGATGAGGTCCGCGAGAATGGTGAGCACGGGGAGCATCACCAGCGCCGCCAGCAGCCTCGGGGTCACGAGCTTCTTGATCGGGTCGGTACCCAGGGTATTGAGCGCGTCGATCTGCTCGGTGACGCGCATCGAACCGATCTCCGCGGCGATCCCCGACCCCACCCTGCCGGCCACCATGAGGCCAGCGAGCACGGGACCGAGCTCGCGGATCATCGAAGCGGTCACGAGCCGACCCAGGTACATCGTTGCACCGAACTGGGCCATCTGTACGGAGAACTGAAGCGCCAGCACCATCCCCGTGAAGAAACCCGTGAGTAGAACGATGCCGAGCGACTGCACACCGATCGAATCCATCTGCTGGATGATGTCGCCACCGTAGAACGGACGCGCCACGATGAAGCGGACGGCGTTCCACGCGAGGAGGAAGTAACTCTGAACCGCGTGAACGGCTCGCTTGGCCGCTTCGTTCAGCCGCTTGAGTGGGTGGAACAATCGGTGGCTCGTGTGGGTTTCGGCGTCCGGTCACGTGCGCGCACGCGGGCGTCGAACCGACGGCGGCACGAGCGCATGACGTACTGGGCAATTGGCGTGCCCGGGGAGGGCGCGTGGTTCGCGCATGAATGGTCGAGCGATCGGTGAGTGACGGGACCGCATGTCCACGAACGCAGCTTCCTGCCAACGGACCGGACTGATAGCTTATCCCGCGTCATGCCCGAATCGCAATCACCGTCCGGTCGCCCTTCGTTGGCGCGCGACCGCCTCCAGGAGCTGCTGCGCGCCGCGGAGGGGCGCCGGGTCGCCATCGTGGGCGATGCCATGCTGGATGTCTACCTCCACGGCGACGTCGAGCGCATCTCACCCGAAGCGCCGGTACCGGTGGTGCGAGTGCGCGGCCGGCGCTTCGCCCTGGGCGGCGCCGCCAACGTAGCGCAGAACGTCGCCGCTCTGGGCGCGCGTTGCGAGCTGGTGGCCACCATCGGACGCGACGCGAGCGGCGCGACGCTACGTGAGATGCTGTCGACCATCGGAAGCGGCTCCCGATCGCTGATCGAGGTGCACCGTCCCACCACCACGAAGACCCGCATCCTCGCGCGCGTCCAGCAGGTGGTCCGCTTCGACGAGGAAGAGGACCACGACGTGGATGGCGAAGAGGTGGCGCGACTGCTGGCGGCGATGGAGTGCGCGATCGATGAGGCAGACGCTCTGGTGCTGGAGGACTACAACAAGGGCGTTCTCGTGAGCACCGTGATCGAGCGAGCAGTCTCGCACGCGCGCTCGCGCGGGATCCCGATCGTCGTGGATCCGAAGTACCGAAACTTTTTCAGCTACGCCGGAGCCACGGTATTCAAGCCCAACAGGCGCGAGCTCGAGCTCGCGCTCGGCGCGGCCGTGGACCTCGATCATCCGCGCACGCTCCCCGAGACGCTCGAGCGGCTCCAGGTGGCGAATCTCCTCCTCACGCTCGGCGAGAGCGGGATGGCGCTCATCGGCTCGGATGGCGAGATCCACCGGGTTCCGACCACAGCGCGCGAGGTGTACGACGTGGTGGGTGCTGGAGACACGGTGACGGCTTACCTGGCGGCGATGCTGGCCGCCGGCGCGGAGCCGCGCGAGGCGGCGGAAGTGTCGAACTTCGCGGCCGGAGTGGAGGTGGGAAAGCTCGGCGCCGCTACCGTGGCTCCCGACGAGGTGCTCGAGGCGTACGACGAGTACCAGGAGCGTTCCGCGCGACGTTGAGCAGGTGGTGTGTGAGCGACCCGCGACCGGTGCGCCGCCTGACTACCAGGCGTCGAGCGGGAGCTCCGCCGTGATGCGCGCGAGATCGGCGCGGAGCCATTCGAAGCGGAGACCTCCGGCGGTGAGTGCCATTGCCGCCGCGTTCGCGCTCGACGACTGGCGAAAGTGAGCGAAGAATCGGCCCACGCCGCTGCGCCGAGGCGGGAGAGCGCCGAGCAGCAGGTGCACGCCGCCCACGGCGTCCTGATCCAGTCGCCGCGCCTCCGCGATCGCCCTCGCCAACACTCGCCTGCCGGCGGCCGAGAGGCGGAGAGATTCCGGGTCGGCATCCGTCGCATCCCGTTGACCGGTTCCCGCCTGCTCCATCTTGCGACAGAGGACTCCCAGATCGGCGAAGGAGCGTCTGAGGTACGGCAACGCCGCGCTCTCCCCCTCACGAACGATGCCCAGCACGATGTGCCGGGGCTCGACGACCGGGTCTCCGAGACGCGCTGCTTCGGCGCGCGCCAGCTTGAGCGCGCGGCGAGCGTGGTAGTTCAGGGGGTAGGACTGTGACGATGCCATTGACGGGCGTAGTGGTGCTTACACCGGTGCGCGTGTAGCACCGGGAATCTGGCACGCGGGTCCGGTATGGGTTAGCTTGAAGCGATTCCGGGCCCTTAGCTCAGTCGGTTAGAGCAGCGGACTCATAATCCGACGGTCGCAGGTTCGAGTCCTGCAGGGCCCACTACCACGCCGTCCATTGCACAATTAGAATTGAAAGCTCGTTCGCCCGGGCTTCGATTGTCGGGCGTTCGGTCGCGTAGCTCAGCTGGTTAGAGCGCTGGTCTCACATACCAGAGGTCCGGGGTTCGAGTCCCTGCGCGACCACTGCTTCACCCCCGCGCTGATCAGGCGCCCTGCTCCACCTTCCTGATCCCCTCGCCATCGCCGGCTTGCTCGTAGCGCGAGCCGCACACGGCACAGCGCGCACCATCCGCGCCATCCAGATCAGCGTCGAGCGGCAGCCGCTCGCCACACGCGCACATCCAGCCGATCACGCGCGCTGGCACTCCCGCCACCAGCGCGAAGGCGGGCACGTTACGCGTGACGACCGCGCCAGCCGCCACGAAGGCATACTCGCCGAGATCGTGCCCACACACCACGGTCGCGTTGGCGCCGACCGAGGCGCCGCGCTTCACGAGCGTGGGGCGATACTCGTGCTTGCGCGAGACGTGGCTGCGTGGATTGAGCACGTTGGTGAATACCGCCGAGGGTCCGAGAAATACATCGTCCTCGCAGCGCACGCCCTCGTAGATGCTCACGTTGTTCTGGACCTTCACGTTGCGGCCGAGCACCACGCCCGGCATCACCACCACGTTCTGTCCGAGGCTGCACTGTTCGCCGATTTCGGCGCCCTTCATGATGTGGCAGAAGTGCCAGATCCTGGTCCCCTTCCCGACGACCGCGCCCTCGTCCACGTAGCTCGACTCGTGAACGAGCGCGCCGCCCGGTAGCTCGCGCATCTCGCTCATTCGCGCACCGGTCGCGTCAGCGCCGTCTCCCCGCGCCACCGATGGCCGCGGCGGAGTCTGGGTCGCGCGAGAAGGTGCGCAGCGGGAGCGCGATCTGGCACTCCGAGCGGGCCGACTCGTAGATGGCGAGAATCAGCTCGAGCGACTTGCGTCCCTCGCGGCCGTCGGTGTCCGCAGCGGCCTCGTGGCGCAGCGTGCGCACCACGTTCGCGTAGTACGGCTTGTGCCCCGAGCCGTACACCGAGAGCGGGTTGGGCGCCGCCTTGAGCAGCTCCGCCTCGCGGTCTATGTCGTCGTACTCGGCGAACTCCCAGTTGTCGATCCGGTTGAGTGCCGTGCCGCCCACCTTCACCGTGCCGCGCTCGCCGATGATGGTGATCGAGCCCTCCATGTTGCGCGGATAGGTGAGCATCGTGACTTCGATGGTACCCAGCGCACCGTTGCGGAAATGCAGGAGCGCGATCCCCGTATCCTCGCTCTCGATGCGCCGGGCGAGCGTCGCCGTGCGCGCCACGACCGACTCCACCGGACCGACGAGCCACTGGATCATGTCCACGTAGTGGCTCGCCTGGTTCATGAAGGCGCCACCGTCGAACTCCCAGGTGCCGCGCCA
>Ga0070679_100004925_pt1 | contig 12320 bp, 13 predicted proteins | sample KBSC63BmetaG_FD_65652 | JGI IMG/M metagenome (GOLD analysis project Ga0070679, IMG submission 65652) | Corn rhizosphere microbial communities from Kellogg Biological Station, Michigan, USA - KBS C6-3B metaG | ecosystem: Host-associated > Plants > Roots > Rhizosphere | place: USA: Michigan... | reverse complement strand
TCGCCGAACCACCATTCGCCGAGGTCCTGGATGAGATGCAGGCCCTTGTCGCCGAACGTGAGCTGGCCTTCGTGGATCAGCAGCCCGACATCGGCCTTCTTGTCGACCACGGCATCCTCGATCTGATCGAACGGAATGACCACGGGATCGAAGTCGGGCTCGAAGAGTCGCAGCGCGAGGTAGGCACTCGTCAGCTTGCCCGGGATCGCGATGCGTTTGCCGCGCAGATCCGCGCGCGACATCGGCTCACGCGCCACGAGGCGCGGACCATACTTGTCTCCCATCGACGCGCCGTGCGGCAGAAGCGCGTACTGATCGGACAGGTATGCGTAGGCGTGAATCGACACGGCCGTCACCTCGAGCTCTCCACGCATCGCACGCTGATTCAGCGTCTCGATGTCCTGGAGCTCATGGACGTACGTGAGGCCTTCCGTATCGATCTTCCCGGCCGCGAGCGCATAGAACATGAATGCGTCGTCCGAGTCCGGGCTGTGAGCAACGTGAATGGTCGTCATGGACGCTTGGCGTCGAGGGCAATGGTGATGTCGTTCTCGTGCGCCGTGTACTCCGGGAGCTGCTTCGCGCGCTCGGCGGAGACCGACGCCACGAGCTTGTCGTGGTAGGTGCGTACCGCGGCCGTGTCCTTCCGCATGCGCGCCGCATTGCCGGCGAGAATGAGGCCGAGGAGGTGGTTCGGATGTTGTGCGAGGATGGTATCGGCCTCGGCGCGTGCCATGTTCTCGTCGCCCGCAACCGCCGCGATGCGACCGAGGTCGTAGCGTTGATCGAGGTTCAGGTTGCCGAGCATCTCATAGGCGGTGATCGCCATTGGCGCGAAGAGCGCGACCGTGTCCGCCTTGCCGCGCTCGTGCGCACCCATCACGCGATCGTACAGGCGAGACGCGGCCTCCGCGGGCGACATGTTGCTGATGTCGGGCGGGTTGGCGCCGCCGGGTCCGCCCGCGAACGGAGCTGCCGGAGGCATGCCGTTCGCCTGGGCCGCTGCCTCCGGCGTATTCGATCGGCCGAATCGCTGCCCGGCGACGAGCGCGATCAGCGCGACGAGCGCGATCGCCGCGAGTCCCCACGGCAGCGCGGCTGAGAAGCCACGCTGATTCGCGAAGCCTTCGGCGCCCGCGGGTGTGCCGCACCGGTGACAGAACCGCGCGCCCGCCGTGAGCGGTGCGCCGCAAGCTCGACATTCGGCGCCCGGCGCAGGCGTACCGCAGTTGGAGCAGAACTTTCCGGCGAGCTCGCTGCCGCACGACGCGCAACGGCCAGCGACCGGTGGTGTTGAGGTTGGTGGGGGTGAAGCCATGCGGTAAACCTACATGGACGCACGTCCAGCAGTCAGCCGGCATAGCTCGGCACAAGGCGTGCTTTGTTCGCTCGCGGGTCTCTGTCGAGGAGAACAGTCGGGTGACGCACAGACTGGCGAGCACGGGCCACTTTCTCAGCATCGACGCACGCGAGTATTACCACGACGCGGGCTTCCAGACCATCGCGCCGCGGGAATCATGGACGACGCTCGAGCAGCGCCTGGAGCGAAGCGTCGACCGGCTGCTCGAGCAGCTCGATGCCGCGAGCACGCGCGCGACGTTCTTCGTCCCCGGTGAAATCGCGAGAACGCGCCCGGCTCTCGTTCGGCGCATCGCGGCCAGCGGGAACGAGGTCGCGGCCCACGGCGACCATCGTCTTCTCACCGGCGACCTCACCCCGTGGTCGCTGCGCGCCGACGCGCGGTCGTCCAAAGCGGCGATCGAGCATGCAACGAGCACTCTCGTCAGAGGCTTTCGCGCGCCATTCTGCGTGCTCGGCTGCGCACGCGACTGGGCACTCGAGGTGCTTGTCGAAGAAGGCTACGAGTACGACTCGAGCTGCATCCCGCAAACGAAGTCCAGCCTTGGCGGTCCGTCGATCCCGTCGTATGCGCATGTGGTGGAGTGCGCGGCCGGTACCATCACGGAGGTTCCGCCGACACCGATTCATTCGTTCGGCCGCCTGCCTGCGCCGGGCGTCGTGACGCCGCTTCGAGGCGCGACGTACAGAGCCGTGCGCCGCACGTTCGAGCAGCGCACACGCGGATCGATGCCTGGCGTGATGACTCTCGCTGCCTGGGAAGTGGACCCCGGGCAACCGCGGCTGCCTGGACCATGGTCGCTGCGGCGGCGGCACTATCGCGGGCTCTCGCGGGTCGAAGCGCGGCTCGATCGTCTGCTGCGTGAATTCCGGTTCGACGCGATCGGCTTCTCGCTTGACGACGTCTCCCGCAGCGCGCCGCTCACGCGAGTGGCCTGAAAAGCAAACCGGCCGGCGCAGATCATCGCCCCGGCCGGTTCTGCGTCACGCCCCGCTCACTGCTGGTGGCGTCCGCCCGGCTCCGACACGCTTTGGAGCGTGTGCTCGGTCTCGTTGCCGCGCCGCGCCTTGAGGGCGAGATCGGCTTGCGAGACGATACCCACGAGCGAGCCGCGCTCGTCGATGATCGGAATGCGCCGCACCTTCTCGCTGCGCATCGCTTCCATCACGCTGTTGACTTCATCGTTCTCCGAGCACGTCGCGATATCATCCGAGCTCATGACGTCGCGCACCCGGCACGAGCCATCCTTGCCCTCGGCCACGCAACGAATCGCGATGTCGCGATCGGTCACGACGCCGACGAGCTTCTTGTCGGACTGCCCGGCAACGACTGGAATGATGCCGACGTCTTCACGGCCCATCACCTGAGCGGCCTCGCGAACGGTCGCGTCGGGTGTCACGCAGCTCGGGTCCTTCGTCATGATGTCCTGAACTTTCATTGCCTCATCTCCGGCTTCACGGTCAATTGAGCGTACCGCGGCACGTGTCGCGCAAGCGGTATGCCTTTCAGGGTTTTGAAGATCGCGAAAGTCGTCGAGGCCGGCGCTTCTCTCGTGAGGCACGCGGCTTTACAAGTTCCGCCGCGCCGATTTAGCGTACAGTCGACCTTGCTCCTCGAGAGGACCCCCTGCCCGTTCGCTCGCGTTCGCTCACGCCCGACACCACGGGCGCGTCGAAGAAGGACATTCTCGAGCTCACCGAGAAGCTCAACGTCCGCTTCATGCGCCTGCAATTCACGGACATCCTCGGCGTCAACAAGAACGTCGAGATTCCGTCGTCCCAGTTCGAGAAGGCGCTGGCTGGCGACATCATGTTCGACGGCTCGTCGATCGAAGGTTTCGTACGGATCGAGGAGTCGGACATGCTGCTGTCACCCGACCTCGACACGTTCCTCGTGTTTCCCTGGGGCGACCCCGAGAACCGCATCTGCCGCCTGATCTGCGACATCCAGACGCCCACCGGTGAGCCGTTCGCCGGCGATCCGCGCGGGCGACTCAAGGCGGTGCTCGCGAAAGCGAAGGCGATGGGATACGTGATGAACGCCGGCATGGAAGCCGAGTTCTTTCTCTTTCGGCCGGATCAATCGGGAGAAGCGACGACGACGACGCACGACGTCGGCGGCTACTTCGATCTCGCGCCGGCCGATCTCGGGGAAGACGCGCGCCGAGCGATGGTGGACATGCTCGAGCGGCTCGGGTTCGAGGTGGAGGCGGCGCATCACGAAGTCGCACACGGCCAGCACGAGATCGACTTCCGCTACGCGGACGCGCTCAAGACCGCGGACAACATCGCGACGTTCCGTTTCGTAGTGAAGCACGTCGCCACACAATTCGGGCTGCTCGCGTCCTTCATGCCCAAGCCAATCTTCGGGCAGAACGGCAGCGGCATGCACACGCATCAATCGCTCTTTCGCGGCAAGGACAACGCGTTCTGGGACGCAAAGGCGGAGTGGGAGCTGTCGAAAACAGCGCTGCACTACATCGGCGGCTTGCTTCGCCATGCGCGCGGCATGTCCGCGATCACCAATCCGCTGGTGAATTCGTACAAGCGGCTGGTGCCTGGCTACGAAGCGCCCGTGAATGTCGCGTGGTCGATGCGCAATCGTTCGCCGCTCATCCGCGTACCGGATCGGCGTGGGCTCGGCACTCGCATCGAGCTGCGGTCGCCCGACCCCGCGGCAAATCCGTATCTCGCGCTCGCCGTGATGCTCGCGGCGGGACTGGACGGCATCGAGACGAACGCCGACTATCGCGAGCCGGTGAACGAGAACATCTGGGAGATGAGCTTTCGCGAGAAGCGTCGGCTTCGCATCGACGACCTGCCGCACGACCTGAACGAGGCCCTCGACGAGCTCGAGAAGAACGACGTGGTCACCGAAGCGCTCGGCAGCCACATCGCGTCGCACTTCGTCGAAGCCAAGCGACAGGAATGGCGCGACTACATCACGCAGGTGAGCGCCTGGGAGCTTCAGACGTATTTAGAGAAATACTAATCGACAGTAGATGTGTCACACGCATGGTCGAGTCCTTCCGATGACCGACGTGAGCGTCGCACGCCACGCACGCGATCAAATCACCGGCACTTACGAGCCGCGTACGGCGTCTCGGTAATCGGTGGAAGGGGCAGAGCGAGTGCCCGCAGCCGCAGCTCCACGTGCTTGCTCCGGGCGCCGCGCGGGGGAGTATATTGGCGATCCGCGACACACCTTTCCGTTGGAAGCAGGAGCTCGACATGCGTCTCGCCGCGATCGTCACCGCTATCGCCGCCGTCACCGTGAGCATGCACGCACCGCCGACCTACGAGGTCTACGCGGTGCGCTATGCAACGATTCCGAACTTTCCCGTGAGAAGTCTGATCGCCGGCGCCGATCGCTCGCGTCGCACCGACATCGCGATGATGGTGTGGCTCATCAAAGGGCCGAACAACCGCAACGTGCTGCTCGACGCCGGCTTCTATCGGGACAGGTTCGTGAAACAGTGGCACCCGACCGACTTCAGCACGCCCGCGCAGGCCGTCGAGCGCGCCGGCGTGAAGCCCGAGGACGTGACGGACATCATCATCTCGCACATCCACTGGGACCATCTCGACGGCGTCGATCTGTTTCCGAAGGCGCGGATCTGGATTCAGCGCGAGGAGTTCGCGCACCATCTCGACTCCACCGGCATGGTGAAGGACCGGGCGATCGATTCCGCAGATGCCAGAGTCCTCGCGCAGCTCGCCCGTGAGGGGCGCGTCAACCTCATCGACGGTGACGCGAAGGAGATCATTCCCGGAATCACCGTGTACACCGGCGGCAAGCACACGTATGCGTCCGAGTTCGCGACGGTGCACACGCAGGAGGGAACCGTCGTCCTGGCGTCGGACAACGTGTACCTCTATGAGAACCTCGCCACGCATCGTCCCATCGCGCAGACGCTCGACTCCGCGTCGAACCTGCGAACGCAGGATCGGATGAAGACGCTCGCCTCGGATCCTCGGCTCATCGTGCCCGGACACGACCCCGACGTGTTCGTGCACTTCCCGCAGCCCGGCAACGGCATCGCGCGAATCCGCTGATCGTTCACCCTTCCTGCAACATGCATCCGAGAATTCAAGAACTCATAAGTTACATCGACGATCGCCGACGCGACCTGCGGGCCGCCGCCGACAGCGTCCCGCGAGAGCGCTGGTCCGCGGCGCCGGGAGAGAGCCGGTGGTCGGTCGACGACGTGCTCGAGCACCTCGTCGTGGTCGAAACACGTATCGCGAGCGTTCTGGAAAGGCACATCGCCGAAGCGAAGCAGGCCGGTCTAGCGCGCGAGATGGATGAAAGCTCACAGATCGAGGCGATGCGGCTGAACCGCTACGTCGATCGTGGCACCAGGATCGTCTCACGGACCCCGCTTCCGCGCGCTGGGATGTCGCCGGACGAGGCGCTGAGCGCGCTCGACCAATCGCGGGCGGCCCTCACCGCGGCCATCCAGACCGGAGACGGCTTTGCGCTCGGTACCCTGAGCGCGCCGCATCCAGCGTTCGGCCCCTTGAATCTCTACGAGTGGATCGGATTCGTCGGCGCCCACGAAGGCCGGCACGCGGCACAGATTCGCGAGATCGGCGAAGCGCTCGCGTAGCATCCAACGCCATCAACGAGGAGTCGCAGACGCCTCGACCCCATCGATGGTTCGCTGCTGCACCGGATGCGGCCCCGCCTGTGCGCGGCCATGCCCGAGATTGAACGCCGTGCTCAAGAGGCCGATATGTGAGAACGCTTGCGGGAAGTTCCCAATCTGTCGCTTGGCGTGCGGATCGTACTGTTCCGCGAGCAGTCCCACATCGTTTCTCAGCGAAACCAGCCGCTCGAACACGCGGCGCGCATCCCTGCGCCGACCCATGAGCACATAGTTGTCCGCGAGCCAGAAGGTGCACGCCAGGAATGCGCCCTCGCCGGGCGGCAGGCCGTCGTCCGTCTGCTCGCTGTCGTAGCGCAGCACGAAGCCGTCCGCGCACAACCCTTTCTCGATGCAAGCCACGGTACCGATCACGCGCGGATCGTTCGCCGGAAGGAATCCCACCAGCGGAATGAGCAACACGCCGGCATCGAGCAGCGACGAGCCATACGACTGCGTGAATGCACCGACCTTCGGGTTGTATGCGTGCTCGCAGACGTCGCGGTGAATCTCATCGCGCAACGCACGCCACCGATCGATCGGGCCATCCAGTCCGAATTGTTCGGCGCTCTTGACCGCGCGATCGACCGCCACCCACGCCATCACCTTGGAGTGGGTGAAGTGCTGCGGCTTGCCGCGCACCTCCCAGATGCCCTGATCGGGCTCGCGCCAGATCTTCTCGAGCTGCGCCGTCAGTGCCTTCTGCATGGCCCAGACGTTGTCGCTGCCCGCGATCCCGCCGGCACGTGCCTGATGCAACGCGTCCATCACCTCGCCGTACACGTCGAGTTGCACCTGCTCGTGCGCCGCGTTGCCGATGCGGACCGGTTTAGAGTCCTCGTAACCCTTGAGCCACGGAACCTCCCATTCATGGAGCAGGCGCTCGCCGCTCAGCCCGTACATGATCTGCGCCTGATCCGGGCTGCCGCCGGCCGCGCGCAACAGCCAATCGCGCCACGCTTCCGCTTCGGCGTAATATCCGCCGTCCATCAACGAGAGCAGTGTGAGCGTCGCGTCGCGGAGCCAGCAGTAGCGGTAGTCCCAGTTGCGAATGCCGCCGAGTTGCTCGGGCAGAGACGTGGTAGGTGCGGCAACGATGCCGCCCGTCGGTGAATAGGTGAGGGCCTTGAGCGTCAGCAGCGAGCGGATGACGGGATCGCGAAATTCACCGCGGTACGTGCACTTAGCCGACCAGTCTCGCCAGAAGCGCTCCGTGCGCTCGAGCGCCGCGTCGGGGTCCGCCGCGCGCGGCGGCTCGAGATGCGACGGGCCCCACGTCATGCTGAAGCACACCTTGTCGCCGGCCGAGACGCTGAACTCGGCAACCGTGGTCATGTCCTGGCCGTGCAACCGGACGTCGGAGTCGACGACGAGCATGTCCGGACCGGCGATCGCACGAAGCCGTCCATCATCGAGTCGAGTGACCCACGGGATCACCAATCCGTAGTCGAACCGGAAGATGAGCTCCATGGCCATCTCCACCCGCCCCCGCTTGCCCGTCACGATGCGAATGATGTCGGGCCGGGAATCGCGGATCGGCATGAAGTCCACGACCGAGACCGCTCCGCTGTCCGTCTCGAATTCCGTTTCGAGAATCAGCGTATCGCCACGATACCGGCGGTGCGACCGCGCGCTGGCGTCTTTCGGCGCGATCCGCCAGCACCCGTTTTCCCGCCCGCCGAGGAGCGCGGCGAAGCACGCGGCGGAGTCGAAGCGAGGCCAACACAGCCAATCGATCGATCCGTCGCGCGCCACGAGCGCTGCGGTCTCACAGTCGCCGATCAGGGCGTAGTCTTCGATGCGCGAAGGCATTCATGCCGGGTTCTGGTGAATCGGGCAAACGACGACGAATCCGGCTCGGGCGACTCACATTCCTGAAGGCGCCAAGCCGGACCCTACCGTCTACGCAGAAATCACACCCGGGACGGCTTTTCGTCGTTAAGCTTCCCGAGTGCAAACCCAGAACGAGATTGCCCCACGCGCCATCATCGTCATGGGCGTATCCGGGGCAGGGAAAACGATCGTCGGTCAGACGCTCGCGCGAGCCATCGGCTGGACGTTCGCGGACGCCGACGACTTCCACAGCGCGGAGAACAAGGCCAAGATGCATCGCGGCATCGGGCTCACGGATGCCGACCGCGCGCCGTGGCTGGCGTCGCTGCGCGCCCATCTCGAACGCGAGCTCGCCGCCGGACACCGGATCGTGCTCGCCTGCTCGGCGCTCAAGCAAGCGTATCGCGAGTCGCTCACGCCTCCGGGGACCACGGGCGGCGTACGTTTCGTCTATCTGCGTGTGCCCAGGTCCGTGTTGCATCAACGTCTCGCCGACCGACATCACGCGTTCGCGACGCCGGCGCTGCTCGACAGTCAGCTCGCGACGCTCGAGGAGCCGAACGATGCGCTGGATGTCGACGGAACGCGGCCGATTCCCGAGATCGTCGACTTCATCCGCACGAATATCGGCGTCTAGCTCATGCCGAAGCCCACCGTCTTCGGTTCGGGCAAGGGTTGAACCTGAAGCGCTGATGAATGCTGCGCGACGGGCGCCGCATCCCGCCGCAATTCCGCGTGCTCAGCGAAAGCGCTCGGGCCGCGCGCGTTGACGGCGGCCCGAGCGCTCGACGATCAGGCGACGACGACCGCTATTTCGTCGAGTTGCCGCTGAGCGTCACCACTCGCACGCGGAGGGGCCTGGCGCTCACTTCGCCGGCGTTGAACGTGAGCGTGTACATGTCGTGAACGAGGCTCGGATCGACCTGGCCGACACCGGCCAGATTCATCATGCCCGTCCCGCCCTCGGTCTGTCCGCGCGCTTCGACCAACGCCTTCGCCATGAGCACCTTCTCGCGATCCGCCAGAACGGCCGAATCCGACGGAACACTCGGCGCGATGGTGCCGGCGCTGGCGGCTCGAGCGACAGCCACGAGCCTCCGCTCGACGAGCGCGCGGCTGGCCGAGTCGACGTTGGCGTCGGTCACGACCTTCGGTTTGATGAACGTGACGGTTGCCGACTGCGACACACCAGTCGCCACGAGCACGCCCGCGGACGAGATGACGACTGTGAGCAAATTCTCATCGGCGGTTCCCGCGGCAAGCTCGGGATAGCGCGACGCGACGATGGAGCGGACCTGATCCGGTGACACCTGAATGCGATCCGCCGGCGGAGCGATCGCCACCGCGCGCGCGACGGTGCCGGCAACCGGCTGGGGCGTCTGCGCGGCAAGGGTCATCGCACCGGTGCAGATGGCGGCGAGCGGCAGGGAAGCGAGAAGCGGATAGCGTGGGCGCTGCATTGTCATGGCGCGAATCCTCCGTTCGAGAAGCGACCGCCGCTCGGCGAGCGAGGCAGCCAGGGGTAGAGAGCGTGTGCGCCGCTCGCCGACGGCCAGAAGAAACAACCCGTATTCCCGCGGAGCGCCGCACGTCTGCACGACGCGGGTGTCGCAATCGATCTCGATGGCCAGTCGCAATCGCTGCATCATCCACCAGAGCGCGGCGTTCCACGGGAACACGACCAGCACCAACCCTGCGATCATGAGCAATCGCGGATCGTCGGCGCCGAGGTGCTCGAGCTCGTGGTGGAGCATGAAGCGCCGCTCCAGCGGCGCGAGATCGAGTGCCCAGCGCGGCACCACGATGCGCGGGTCGAGAAAGCCCACGAGCGCGGGTCCGACGTCAGACGTCACGAGGACGGCATGTCCACCCAGTCTGGCTTCGGTCCATCCGCGCCGCTCCAGCCGAATGCGCGCGACGGCGATCAGGTACGCCAGCGCCAGCAGCGCAGACGAGTACCACCAGACGATGCGCGCGGGTCGGTCGAATTGGCGGGCTATCCGGTAGACGTATGAGCGAACTCGAATGAGCGCGCCCGGCCTCGCGACGGCGACGGGCCTGCCACGCGCACGGACGACCGCAACCTCCACCTTTGCGATGTCGGCTTTTCGTCGAGCTCTCGTTGGCAGACTCGAGACGAGCAGCGTGGGAACGAGCACCGTGCCCGCCATGGCGGCAGCCCATACGAGACGGCGAGGCCCACTCCAGATCCCGACGATGCGTTCGGCGGCGAGCGCGGCGAGGCAGGCGAGCGCGCCGACCGCGAGCGAGTACAGCATCCAGCCGGCCGTCATCAGCGCTTTCCCTTCTTTTCCGAGAGGCGCTCGTCGAGCAACGCCCGGAGCTGCTGCAACGTCGCCGCGTCGACGCCGCGGTCGCTCACGAGCTGTGTGAGCAAACGCTCACGCGAGCCCGCGAACACGGTGTCGAGTACGCGCTCGAGCGCGTGTTTGCCCGCCGTTTCCTGCTTGACGAGCGGGCGATAGCGGTGCGCTTTGCCTTCCGCCGTGTGTCCCACATAGCCCTTGTCCTCGAGCGTGCGCAGGACTGTGAGCACGGTGGTGTACGCGAAGTCTTCCGACAGCGCTTCGCGAACCTCGGCGACCGTGCCGGAGCCGCGGCGCCAGAGGACGGCCATGACGTCGAGCTCGCGATCGGTGAACGAGAGTGCCATGCGCTCTGCCTACTAGATTTCTAGTAGGATGTCATGGCCGTCCGGATTTGTCAACTAGATTTTTAGTAGGACGCCCGATGGGGACGAACGGGCCGCTCGAGGCGCTGGCAGAGCCTGTTCCCGGCGCCCGGCGTGGGTTTTCGCGACTCGCTGTGTCATGTTAGCGGAGACACGGAGCCCGTGAATGGCGCAACCGACCGAGGACGACATCCGGCGGATCTACCGCGAGACGATCGACGACCTCTTTGAGTTCGTCTCGCGCCGGTGCGACGGCGACCGCGCGCTCGCGGAAGACATCACGCAGGAAGCCTGGTTGCGTGCGGTGCGCGCGTGGTCCATCGACGGCGTTCCCGATCGCCCGATGTCATGGTTGGCCACCGTCGCCGGGCGGATTCTCAGCAATCACTTCCGTCGACGCGTCCCGGACCGGCTCGACGACGGGACGGGCGACAGCATTCCGAATGACGACACAGGCATCGAGTTGGCCGAGAAGCGTTCGCTCGTCGAGCGCGCGCTGTCGCGGCTGCCGTTGCCGCAGCGTTGGCTGATCGAAGCATTTCACTATGACCGGCGTGCCGTTGCCGACATCGCGTCGGCGACCGGGCTCTCGGAGCGCGCGGTCGAAGGCCGGCTGCGACGCGCGAGACAGGGGCTGCGCCGGGAGATCGAGGCGGACGATTTCGACGACGGAGAACACTCATGAGCATCGACGACATGCATCGGCCCACGACGGACTTTCGCGAGCATCTGGAGTGGGAAGTGGTGAGTGCATTTCGGCGACAGCAGCGACTCAACGCACGCCACCACGCACAGCTATCGCGATGGCTGCGCGCCGCGGCAATCGTGATCGTCTCCGTCGCCATCGGCGCGAGCGCGACACTCGCATCCGCGCAGATCCGGCAGGATGCGCGGCGCGACTCGCTGATCGATGCGGCGGCAGCCGACTACACTCTGGCGGCGCTGCGGCTTCAGATCGCCCGCGACCAACTGTCGACCGTCACGCGCCAGACCGCGGCGGGAGCTGGCGGCACCTCGGCCGAGCTGGACGCGCAGGCGGACGTTCGCGCAAAGGAGGCTCGGCTCATGCGCGTGCGCCTCAATCTCGAGGAGATCAGGATCGGCTCACAGGCGCCTCGCGACGACCTCAACGCGCCGCTCGTGAACGGGCGCGATTTCGTGAAGGAGCGGCTTCAGGTCGATCTCATGGCGGCGCAACAACGCCTCACGGCGGCCGAGGCGGCGTTCGGGGAGATGGAGCGTCGCGTGCGCGTCGGCGCGAGCACCGAGCTCGATCGTCTCGATGCAGAAGGCGCAGTCACCCGGGCGCGTGCTGCGATGGCCGTCCTGGCCGAGCGTCTCGCGCTCCGTGAGGAGTATCTGAGCAAGCACACGCCGGTCGATCAGTTGACACGGAAGCTCGAGGACTTCCAGCTCACGCAGGATGCGGCCGTCGCGCAGCAGGCGCTCAGTGCGGCACGTGCGCGCTTCGAGCATGTGTCGAAGCAGCAGAGCGTCGGTTTGGCGTCCGATATCGATCTACAGCGCGCGCGGCTCGACGTGATGGAGCGAGAAGTCGAGCTTCAGCGGATCGCGCAGCAGTTGCAGGCGCGCAAGACGCACCAGTCGAACCAAGAGTAAGTCTTTCGTTATTGAAGAAAGCCGCGTGGGAGCAACAACGCATCCCGCGCGGCTTTCCACTTTCAAATCACTCGTTACCGAAATCACCAAACGGAGTATCAGGGTCCTTCAGTGCCTTTCGGTGCGTTTCCGTGTTCGAATCTCGTGGAGCTTTCGTGGAGACCGAGCCC
>Ga0070679_100004923_pt1 | contig 12324 bp, 11 predicted proteins | sample KBSC63BmetaG_FD_65652 | JGI IMG/M metagenome (GOLD analysis project Ga0070679, IMG submission 65652) | Corn rhizosphere microbial communities from Kellogg Biological Station, Michigan, USA - KBS C6-3B metaG | ecosystem: Host-associated > Plants > Roots > Rhizosphere | place: USA: Michigan... | reverse complement strand
GCAGTCGATTATTTGGGAGGCATCGGCAAGTACGCCGATCGAAAAGCCTTTCCGCTCCCGATGATCGTGTTCTTGGACCTGAAGCTGCCTTTCAAGTCCGGCCACGAAGTTCTGCAGTGGATCCGCGCCCAGCCCCACTTTGCGACGCTTGTCGTCATTGTGCTCACGTCCTCGAACGAACCGGTCGATTTGAACCGCGCCTACAAGGCCGGGGCGAACTCCTACGTCGTGAAGCCGCCAACCGCCGATCAGCTCTTGGAAACGGCCCAAGCGTTCAAGCTTTGGTGGCTCGGACAAAACCGGGCGGGCGAGACGGCCGCGTGACGTGGCGCCTCGCGTAATCGCAGCACGGAGACCGGCACCGCTCGGGCGCCTGCGCGCTTAAGCCACTTGTGGATCGGGCGCGGTACGCGGCGCCGAAATGGCGGTGCGGAGCATGTCCTCCACCACGGCGCCGACGCGGAGCCACGCGTCGTAATGCAAAAAAGCCGTCGCGCCCATTTCGAACGCGGCGGTCCGGAAATCGGCGCCCGAGACGAATAAAATCGGCAGCGTCGGCCGAGACTTCCGCAGCATTTCGACCAGCGGCAGACCGTCGATATCCGAAGCCCGATGGACGACGATCGCCGTCAGGCTTGGGCGGCGCGCGGCCAGCAGCGCCGGTTCGGAATCCTGACACTCCTGCACCAGCGCGTTCGGGTATTTCCGAATCAAGGTCTTCGCCAGCAGAAAGCGGTTATCCGCATTGTCGTCGATTAACAGGAATTCCGGGATCAACGCCATGGGAAGCTACCATACCGGAGTGGACCTCTTTTTGCCTATCGGAGAAACTCCGAGATTGGGTCGTGGAACGCCTAATCACCCCGGCTCACGCGAAGCCAGCCAAGGATTAGAAAGCCTTGCCGCCTTAATGGCCGTGACCTGGGTGCAGGAGGAAAAGAACGGCCAGAAAATGACAGGCGCTGCCGCAAAGCACAAAACTGTGCCAGAGGGCATGGTGGTAGCGCAACCGACGCCAGAGATAAAACGGAAGTCCGGCGGTGTAGCAGACGCCGCCGGCGATCAGCAGCACCAGCGCCGAGGTCGGCACCGCACCAAGCATCGGCTCCGCTGCCGCGAGCAACAGAAAGCTGGCAAACAAATACGTGACGACCGACGCAGTCGTCGACCGCGGGCCGGCCACAAATTTGAACAAGGCGCCCGCGCCACACGCGCCCCACGTGACGCCGAACACGGACCAACCCCAAGCACCGCGAACGTGGGTCAGCAGAAATGGCGTGTACGTACCGGCGATCAGTAAAAAAATCGCGGCATGATCGAGGCGGTGAAAAAGCCACTTGTGGCGTTCGGAACGCGTGAGGTGATACAGCGTGGAAAACAAGTACAGCGCGACAAGCGTCAGCCCAAAAACCGTGAAACTTACCACGTGCCAGGCATCGCCGCGGATGCTGGCGAGCACGATCAGCACGGTCAGGCCGACGAGACTGAGCGCGGCTCCGACGCCGTGCGTCAGCCAATTTGCGATCTCCTCGCCGCGGGAATAGCTGCGCTCGCGGGTCGCAACCTCGGGCGAACTGCTCGCGCGTTGACGGCGACGGGTGACGGCGCTGTCGGCGGTGCGATCGAGCCAGCGAATAAACGCGCATGGCCGCGGCGCGACGCAGTTCTCCGCTTTCCATTCCACGCCGTCGGCGTACATCGACGGCGGGATGACGCAGGTGCCGAAAAGCCAGTCGGCAAGCGGGAGGCCAAAGAAGCCAGACACGGATTCGTTACAGTCAATGACCGCGTGATGGCGAAGATGGAAGCTGTAGATCGCGCGCCAGAACCGGCCCGTCCGCGGATGCTCGATCAGCGGCAGCCACCGTTCGAGAGGCCAGTGGTTGACCGCATGGAACAGCTCGTAAAGCGTCAACGATGAGGCCATCGCGGCCATGCCGCCGAGGAACCACGGGCCGGCCGGCACGAGCCACTGGAGGAGCGCAAAGAGCGGGACGAGCAGCGCCGTGAACACGGCGAGGGAATACCACGGGAAAAACGACCCTTCGCCTTGCTCGGCCTCGACGATCGGGAACTTGTTTTCCACAAACAGGAGGCGGCGCCCGTCGCGGGCCGGCCGCTTCGCGATCCGGGTCAGCGCGTGGTGCAGGGTGTGCTGCCGATAAAGCCGGCCGAGCCCACGGATCGCCGGTCGATGCAGCACGTAGCGGTGAAAGAAAAACTCGATGAAGCAGTTCACCAGCGTGATCGCCGCAAAAACGCCGAGGTAACTCCACCCAGGCGCGTGCCGTTGCATCGCCCAGACGTCGGGCACCAGCACCCGCACCAAGCCGCAAAACAGGCTAACCGTCACAGCAAGCGTTAGCAGGAATGCACGCAGCGAAAAATGCTCGTGCTGATGAGATTGGTCCGAAGGTGATGTCATAGGCTGCAGTCCCAGTCGGTGTCAGCCGCAGCACTGGAAAAGGCAACGGAGCGGAGCGGATCGGAACAGCGTCCAGCGTCGGCCACGAATCGCGTATTGTCTACTCACAATCCATGCGGTCGTTGCTAGGATCGCGGCGTCAATGGACAGCGGGGAACGTCGCGAGGGGTGGCGGCTTACCGCGGCGAACCGCCGCATCGCGATTCGTTGAAGCCGGCGGGACCGAATGCGGACGGCCCCGCCCCGGAGCGAAGCGGATGGCCGTCGGTCGCCGGAGCGAAGCGGATGGCCGTCGGTCGCGCGGGTGCGGACCTGAGCGCACGGGCGGCAATCGGCGTTGGGCGATTCACGAAACCTGCTTGCAATTCTCAGGCGGCAATCGACTGTGGGCGCACGTAGATAGCGTTAGATGCAGTGACTGGTGAGTCTTCAGGTGAGCTTTAAGTTCAGGTGACGATTCGAAACCCGATTCCCGGGAACACGCTGAACCTCGAACGAAGCATACGAAATTATCACCTATGAACTCCAAATTGTATGTTGGAAACATGTCCTTCCAAACCACCGAAGCCGACCTGCGCGATGCCTTCGGCCAATTCGGTAATGTCACTGACGTTTATATCGCCAGCGATCGTATGACGGGCCGCCCGCGCGGGTTTGCCTTCGTCACCTTCTCCACGGAAGAGGAGAGCAAGGTCGCCGCCGAAAAACTGAATGGCGCCGATCTCGGCGGCCGGCAGTTGACGGTCAATGAAGCGAAGCCGAAGGAAGAGCGTTCCTTCAACAGCCCGAATCGGTCGGCCGGCGCATTCCAAGAGCGCGGCAATCGCCGGTACTAATCGTCCGCGAATGTGACCTGCAGCGAAGTGCTCCGGCACTTCGCTTTTTTGTGCCCGCAAGCGGCCGTTTCGCCGGCGGCGGTGGCACAATCCAAGGTCCCGGCACCGGGCCGGCCCGCGGCAACATCGGGTGTCGCCGAACGTTCGCCGAACCCCCGCAGGCTTGGCGAAACCTCTAACCTCGCGACCAGCGCAGCTCTGGCGCTACGCCAGTCGGAAAGCCGACGCGTTGCTACTTCTGCTGCTGAAATGCGATCGTCTGCCGCATGGCGGGACGGTCGTTCCGCGCCAGCTCCTCGATGGTAGCAAGCTCGTAAGTGATCTTGCCTTCCGCGATCTCGCGCAATGCCGTGTCCTCGGGGGACAGTTTCTCCAGCGACTCGATCAAGGGCCGATTGCCGCGGCGCAGTTGCTTGACCCGCCGGGAAACGACATTCACCAGGATGGTCGGATCGTCGATGACCTTGAGCGCGTTTTGGAGATAGTCGTTCCTCATAGTAGGTGTGTTTGGGCGCGGGTCGGATCTGCCGTTGGTCTCGCGCGCATTCATCAGCATAAAACAAATCAGCGCCAATGCGACGCTTATTGCTGCACGACCTCCGCGCGCGGGCAAGCGGTTCACCGGCCATTCGGTTGGATTCATTTGAGCCAATGCCGCGGGCATGGCCTGGCGAGGAGACGGCGTAATCGTCGTCTGGCGCCGTACTCCGCGACCTTCAGGCACTAGCGATTGGCGGGGCGACGCGGCCGCGCCGGGTTAATCGAGCTTAATGCGCGACAGTGCGCGCAGCAAACCGCCGGCGGATCAAACCGATCAAGATCACGGCGAGCGCGCCGCCGGCGCCCACGCAATGGATCAGCCAGGGGGCGGGTGGCCGCGCGGGATCTGGCGCGAAAAGATGGTCCACGATGACCATTTCGCCCGCGACTTTGCCGAGCAGGGCAGCTCCAAGCCAGGCGACGATCGGGTACCGCTCCATCACGTTCGCGAGAAAATTGCTCGTGAATACGACGAGCGGAATACTCAGCCCGAGTCCGCAGATCATGAGCAAAAGGTTGCCGCGCGAGGCCGCTGCGACGGCGAGGACGTTGTCGATGCTCATGCTCAAGTCGGCAATCAGGATGAGCTGAATGGCGGACCACAACGAACGGGCGGTCTTCGCCGCCGTGGGTTCCTCCGGCTCCGACGTTTCGTTAAGCAGTTTGACCGCGATCCAGAAGACGAGGACGCCACCGATCAGCCGCACGTAATTCATGGCGAGCAACTGCGCCGCGAAAAACGTGAGTACGACCCGCAGCAGCACCGCCAGGCCGGCACCGAGCGAGATCGCCAGAAAGCGGCGCGAGGAATCGAGCTGCCGGGCGGCGAGCGCAATGATCACCGCATTGTCCCCCGCCAGAACGACGTCGATCAGAATGATGCTCGGAATGGCGAGCCACCATTGCCAGCCGGAGTCGGGCGAGAGCGTTGTCGCGGCGAGAAGCATCGGTCGGGAAGGAAGGGATCGGGACGGGCGAGCCTGAGCGTCGCGGAAAGACGGACGCGGGGCGGAGCGGCATCTTGTGCGCCGCGTTGCATGGGGCGAGCCGAGTTTGGGCTTGACCCATCGCGGAGCGGGCGCGCTGTTGCGCGGATGGCGAGTGCGGACGACGATCTTCCCTGGGTACCGGACACACAATCGCTGCCGAACCCCTCGCTGCAGGATATTGCGCGCCGGGCGAAAGTTTCCCGCTCCACCGTGTCTCGCGTGATGCGCAACGATCCGCGCATTTCACCCGAAACCGCGCAACGCGTGCGCGACGCGGCGAAAGAGCTCCACTACCGGCCGAATCCCCTACTCTCCACGCTGATGGAGCGCGTGCGGGTGGGCGGCGACATTTCGTATCAGGGCACGTTGGCGATCATTTCGGACAAGGAAGATGCGACGAAGTGGTACGGGACGGCGACGGGGTCGTGGGCGCGTATTCACCTCGGTGCGACGCATCGGGCCCAGGAGCGGGGGTATAAAGTCGAATGCTTCTCCACCCGCGATTATCCTGGCGATGGCCGGCGGCTGTCGCAGGTGCTGCGGGCGCGCGATATCCGATCCGTGTATGTCGCCCCCGGCTTCCGCGCCCGGGAAGTGCAGTTGCAATGGGAATGGTTTTCCGCCGCGACCACCGGCTACGGTTTGTTGCACCCGACGCTGCACCGCGTCTGCTACAACAACTACCACGGCATCCAGCTCGCGTGCCAGAAACTGAGCGCCGCGGGGTATCGCCGCATCGGGCTCTATCTGAAACACCGCAGCAACGAGGTCACGGACAACAACTACCTCGCGGGCTTCTTGCTCTTCCTGCAGTCGGTGCCGGAGAGTTCGCGGGTGCCACCGGCTCTGGTCACTGCTTACGATCGCGACGAGTTTCGAACGTGGTTTGGCGCGCATCGGCCCGACGCGTTGATCAGCTTGCATCCCGGCCTCGTGGACTGGGCCGTCGAATTGGGCGCGCGCTGCCCCGAGACCTTTGGTTTTGCGCATCTCGACCATACGCCCGATCTCACCGCGTTGGCGGGCATCGACCACAATAGCGAAGTCCTCGGCCGGGGCGTCATCGATCTGATCCTGGCGCAACTCCATCGCGGTGAGTTCGGGATGCCGGCTCATCCCACAACGACGGTGGTGGAAGGTCGCTGGGCGGACGGGCCGTCCGTGCGGGAAACGCAGGCTGTGGCAACTTAATCGGGGACGTGTTCGAGGCGGCCCGGCGCCGCCCGAACCGGCGTGAACGACCAAACGCTCGGGGCGACACGGACGGCGAAGCTGCGCTAGCCGAGGCCACGGGGATTGACTCGGGAGCGACCGGGACAAGCGTTCGCGTTCATGAGTGCACCGAGCGCGGAGTCGAACGAACGGTTTGAAAAGGGGCTCGAGCGGTTGCGCGAGATCGATCGGGGCGCCGGGCAACGCGTGCTCGACGGGCTAAAGGACATCGCCCCGGACCTCGCCCGGTACATCATCGAATTTCCTTTTGGGGATGTCTACCGCCGCCCCGGCCTCACCCTGAAGGAACGCATGATGGTCACCGTCACGGCGTTGATCGCACTCGGCAACGCGCAGCCACAATTGAAAGTACACCTGCACAGCGCGCTGAACGTCGGCTGCACGCGGCAGGAGATCATCGAAATCGTGATCCAAATGGCAGTTTACGCCGGCTTCCCGGCAGCGCTGAACGCGATTGCGGTCGCGAAGGACGTGTTCGCCGAACGCGACGCGGAAGGCCTCTCGTAACGGGAGCACGACCGCGGCGAAGCCTGCGCTGCCGCGGTCGGTTTTTGTCACCGCGGCGCGGACAACAGCCGCTCGACGCGGGCTTTGATCGAGGCGGAATCGAGCTGATTCATCGTGAGCAGGGCGCCCGCGCTCGCCGCGGTGTCGCCGCGACGCCAGCAGAGCACCGCGCGCCGCGTCTGCCGCGCCCGCAGCAGGACGGGCTCGAGCATGGCACTGGCGCCGCCGGTGATCGCCACGAGGACATCTCCCGAAAATTGGGCATCGAAGTCGGCGTCGCTCATGAACAACGCGTCCGGACATGCGGTCGATGGGATCGACTCGACTGCAATGTCTTCGGGCCGGTAGAGGCGACGCGGGTTCACGACCGCGACGATGCGGACGCGCGAGCCGGCACGCTCAACCGCCTGCGCCGCTTCGAACACCGCTCCGAGCACGAGATCGCCAACCGTGGCGAATACCACCGTGGCGCCGCCGCCGGCCACCGCGGGCGATTCGTACAACACCGCGCTTCCGGTCGTGACCGCCGCTTGAGCGCGTTCAAACGACAGCCGCACGGGCAAAGCGGTTTTCGAGCAGAAAAGCACGATCCCCTTGTTCGATTCCGTGAGCGCCCAGCCGTAAGCAGCCTGCACCCCGTTCGCATCTGTCGGGAAAATTGGATACACGTTGCCATTGCGGATCAGCGCGGCGAGGTAGGCTTCGATCTCGGGTCGCTGATGCGTCCAGCCATTGCGCGCCTGTTCGAGCGCGGAGGCGGTCAGGAGCACAATCGCGCATGGCGTCCGCCGGCGCAGCTCGGCCATCGCCTGCGTCATGGTCTGGAAGAAAGGCAGGCCATTGATCGCAAAGCTTTCGTACGAGAACCAAATCGAGCGGCCGCCGAGCAGCGCCACGGCTCCCGTCAAACCAGCACACGCGTCCTCACTGATGGGCTCGTACACGCGGCCGCGCGGGGACTGGCTATAAAGCGGATCGGCGACCGGATGGCGGATTTCCAGCGCGTCGCTGACATTCCGCAGGCCGGAAGCTTCGTTGCCATCGGCATTGGCCGCCAGAAAATCGCGCTCCACCGCCGCCATCGCCGCGACGAGCGGCCCGATGGCCGTGGACGGCACGGCCGCTTCGCCGCCCGGAGCATGCCGCGTGTAGGGCAATGGCGGCACGGCGGCCGTCGGCCGCGTGGTTTCCGTTATGACCGTGCGTGACGCAGGGCCGCCGCCCGCCTGCGCGAGGTTTGAACGCACGACTTGCCACGCCGCGGGCGAGAGCGCGCGCCGCTTCAGGCCGGCGACAATCGTTTCATGATCGAGCGTAAATTGCGGATACAGATGGTGCGACTTCGAGCCGGTCGCGTGCGCGCCGGCGCCCTTCAGCTGCTTGATGATCAGAACTGCCGGCGTACCGCTGAGCGCGGCGTTGCTGGTGCGCCGCACCGCGGCAATCACGGCGCCCGTGAACTCGATCCGCCGCCGCAGCGAAAAACGCGTGCTGTCGACAAACGCCGTCTCCTGGCCGACATCGTCGAACTCTTTCGCGTCGACAATCACGATGTCGCGGAAACCGTGCGCTTTCCAGTAAGCCAGCATTTCGGCGTTCGTCTTCGTCGACACCATCGAATGATGCTCCTGGCTGAAGCCATTCCACACCAGAACCGGGAGAAAATTGGTGACGTCGGGATACGCCGTGAGGAAATGGAAAAACGCGCTCATCACGTACGGCTCGCCCATGCCGCCGTCGCCGAGCGTCACGGGGAACAAGGTGCCGCGGTTGAGCAGCGCCGCCGCCAGCGCGAGATGCTGGCCCTGGCCGAGCGGACCCGCCGGCCCGAGGACGCCGGGAATCGCGCCCGAAAGATGACCGAGCAGACCGTGCGTTTCGCGGAAGCGCGCCGTCATCTCCGCCACGGTGCGGATGCCCATGTCCTCGAGCGAGCGATCGAGGAACAACGCCGAATAGTAACCCGGCGCATGATGGCCAACTTCGGTGAAGCAGTTCTTGAAGCCGCTCATCCAGAGCGCGGCTACGGCTTCGGCACTCGAGCAAAAGCCGCCCGGGTGACCCGACGCTTTCGAGGCCGCCAGTTGCAAAGCCAGATAACGCATCGCATCGGCGGCGAGCGCCGTGTGATACGCAAAACTTTCCGCGGACGCATCGGCCGCGGCCGTGCCGTAGCGATCCCACTCGGGCCACGCGTCGCCGAAAAATTTAATGCCGTCGCTGAAGTGCGGCTGTTGCTCTCTCCCGCCCGAAGCTGGGTTTGCGCTCATGCCTTTCGGTTATCGGGTCCCGGCGAGCGAACGACCCTCGGGGCCTGCACGGCGTTGCACGCGCGCGCCGCGAGGGAGATCGCACCGACGCGCCGCCGGGAGGAGCGAGGCGCGACTTCGCGGCGACGGAGCGGACACTGCGCCGAGCGAATCCCGGCCAACTTCCTAGCAGCGCGCCGCGGCGACTGCGGTCACCGCCGCGCGCGGTTCGCCGCCATCTTCGCCGCAAGGAGCAACGCCTGTACGAGGCTGCGAGGATCGCCGCGGCCGGTGCCAACGTTCGCGAAGTCGGTGCCATGCTCGACGGACGTACGGATGATCGGCAGACCGAGCGTCACATTCACGCCCTGCCAGATGCCGAGCATTTTCGCGGCGACGTGGCCTTGATCATGATACATCGCAATGGCGCCGTCGAACTCCCCCTGCAGGGTGCGGAAAAAGACCGTGTCGCCTGCGTACGGACCGGACACGTTCAGGCCGGCGGCCTTGGCGGCGGCGATGGCCGGTGCGATGTACTTTTCCTCTTCGTCACCAAAGAGGCCGCCCTCGCCCGCATGCGGATTCAACCCCGCCACCGCGAGCCGCGGCTCGGCAATGCCGAGCTCGCGGATGCCGGCTTGGGCCAGTCGCAGCACGGTGCCGATCCGCTCGGTCCGCACCCGATCGATCGCATCGCGCAGCGACACATGCGTGCTCACGTGACAAATGCGCAGATTGCCAGCGACGAGCATCATCGTGACGTTCGGCTTGCCGCAGAGCTCGGCCAGCAGCTCCGTGTGCCCGTCGTAATGGTGCCCGGCCGCATGCAGCGCGGCCTTGTTGATGGCCGACGTCACGACCGCGTGCGTCTCGCCTCGCAACGTGAACTCGACGGCTCGGCGAATGTACTCGTACGCGGCCTGACCGGCCAGCGGACTCACGACGCCTCGCTTCAGTTGATCCGCGGGGACATTCCGCAGGTCGATCACGTCGATGCCCGCGGCATTGTCCCTCGCCTCGGACGGTGCCTTGACCACCCGAATTTCGACGGACGCACCGACGACGGCCGCGGCTTGGCGCAGAACACCAGCGTCGCCGATGACGAGCAAGCGGGCGACGGCGCGGACCTCTGGCGCCGCAAAAGCTTTGGCGATAAGTTCGGCGCCGGTGCCCGCCGGATCGCCCATGGTCACGGCCAGAATTGGTTTCACGGTGCTCACGAGAGAAAATGCAGGTCTTGCAGCTGGCGGCGAATCCGATCGACGTCTTGCTGCTGGACCGGCCGCAAAGGCGGCAGCATGTGCCGCGACGCCAACCCCAGCGCTTCGAAGCCGCCCTTCAGCGCGGCCAGCGACTCACCGAGATTGCGGCCCTGCTGATACACGGCGGAAATCGCTCCGAGCTTCGCCTGCACTTCCTTGGCGCCGGCCTCATCGCGGGCCAGCCACCGATCCATCAAGTCGCGGCAGAGTCGGGGCGCGAGGTTGCCGACGCTCGGCACAAAGCCATCCGCGCCCGCGCGCATCGCGGCGCCGGTGAACGCCACCGATCCGCAGAAAACGGAGAAGTCGTCGCGCCCCGCGAATTCCGCGGCCACCTTTTCCTGACGCGCGCCATCCGGCTCGGAGTCCTTCACGCCGGCGATCCGCGGGTGCGCGCTCAGCCGCTGCAGCACGTCGAGCGGCACCGAGTGCCGGGTGGTCTGCGGAATGTTGTAGAGGTACAGCGGCCCATCGCTGTGATCGGCCAGGTTCAGAAAATACGTTTCAATATCAACCGGCGAGAGTGGGTAATAGGACGGCAGGTGCGCCACCACCGCGTCCGCGCCCACGCGAAACGCATCGCGCGCGAGGGCGAGCGAGTGATCGACGCAATTATCGCCGATGCCGGCAAAGATCGCGGCGCGGCCGGCGGCACCGCGAACGGCGGCGGCGGTGAGTGCAAGGCGCGCGGAAAGCGACATCGAGGCGGCTTCGCCGGTGGTGCCTCCGACGAGGATGCCCTGGCAGCCGCCGGCGATGGTATAATCGACGAGGCGCCCCACGGCGGCTTCATCGAGCGTGCCGTCGGCGCGAAATGGCGTGGCAAGCGGGACGATCGCATAGCCGCGCAAGTCGGAGCGATGGTGGAGGCGGGTGGTAAACGACATGAATTAAAAAGCCGCGCGGTAAATCGACTCGGCGTCGGCGGCGGTGAGTTCCCGCGGGTTGTTGGTGAGGAGCCGAGTCACCTTTAACGCTTCGCCCGCCAGCCGCGGCAGGTCCGCTGCGGCGATCCCAAACTCGCGCAAATGCGCCGGAATGCCGCAGGCGCGCGAGAGTTGCTCCAAACGCAGCAAGCCGGCCTCGGCAGTGGCTGCGGCCGATCCGGCGTCGCCCGCGCCCAAGGCCTGCGCGATCGCCGCGTAACGCTCGGGCATGGCCGGCAGGTTGAAGCGGAACACGTGCGGCACGAGCAGCGAGTTCGCGACGCCATGGGCGACCCGATACTCGCCACCGAGCGGATAAGACAAAGCGTGCACGGCGGCTGTATTCACCGGCCCGAGACAGAGGCCACCGTACAACGCACCGAGCATGACGTCGGTGCGCGCCTGCATGTCGGCCCCGTTCGTCACGGCGGCCTCGATGCTGCGGCTAATCCGGCGGATGCCTTCCAAGGCGTACACGTCGACGACGGGATGCGCGTTGCGATTGGCAAACGCCTCCATGCAGTGAACCAAAGCGTCGATGCCGGTCGCGGCCGTGACGGCAGGCGGCACGCCAACCGTGAGCTGCGGGTCGAGGATCGCGACGTCCGGCACGAGATGCGGACTCACCGCCCCTTTCTTCAGTCGCTCGGTCTCGTCGAGCAGGATCGCGTTCGGCGAGACTTCGCTGCCGGTGCCGGCGGTGGTCGGAATACAAATCAGGTTTGCCGTGCGGCCGGAGAGCCGGCCGATCCCGAAAACGTCCCGCACGGTCTGCGCGCCATCGAGGAGCGCGGCTACCAGCTTCGCGACGTCGAGCGGACTGCCGCCGCCAAAGCCGACGACGCTATCCGGACCGAACGCGCGTGCTGCGGCCAATGCGCGTTCGAACATCGCGATGTCCGGCTCGCGATCGATGCCGTCGTAAATCTCCACCGTCAGGCCGGCGTTGCGCCAACGCTGAAAGAGCGGTTGGCCCATTGCGGCGGATCGCTTTCCCGCGGCCACCCACACGCGGCGACTCCCGAGGAGCGCAAATTCGTCCATCGCCTGCGCCACGCCGCTCGCGCCGAAGCGAATCCGGGGTGGTTGCTGCAGGACGATCGGTTTCATGGTAACATGAGACTGAAGCGGGAAAGCGGTCATCCGAAGCGTCGACTAACGCAGGATGCCCGCCGGTCAGCCAGCGGCCCCAGATGCAACACGTTGCACCTGCCGACAAAGCACGGTCGATTAGCTCAAGCCCGCAGCTCGACCGCTGCGAACCAACTGGCGCGAAAATCCATCAGCGATTGCGCCTGCAACAGCCCGCGGCGAAACGCGGGCTGCCGCAGACGGCGCGCGAGTTGCACCGTGCAGC
>Ga0070679_100004920_pt1 | contig 12327 bp, 8 predicted proteins | sample KBSC63BmetaG_FD_65652 | JGI IMG/M metagenome (GOLD analysis project Ga0070679, IMG submission 65652) | Corn rhizosphere microbial communities from Kellogg Biological Station, Michigan, USA - KBS C6-3B metaG | ecosystem: Host-associated > Plants > Roots > Rhizosphere | place: USA: Michigan... | reverse complement strand
CGGACGCATTGCGCAGCCACCGGCGCGATTCCCCCCGCACAGCTCCGACCTCCCAGGTGTCCCACGAACTTCCATCGCTGACCGTATACGCGATGCGAGCGCCGTCGGGGGAAAACACCGGGCTCATTTTCGGGAGGTCGTCGCGCGTCATCTGCACCGGCTCACCGTCGGGGAGCAGCTTCACATACAGCTGTGCCGGGCCATTGAACGTGCTCGGACCGCGGAGAAACGCGAGCATGCGTCCGTCCGGCGACAAGGCCGGTTGTGTCGCCGAATCCAGTCGTGTGATTTGGGCCCACTCCGACGGTGTTCCCACCGGGTTGCGGCCTGCGTTTCGCCATCCATAGAAACCCGCCGACAAGAGCAACCCGCGAGCATTTCGAACCACACGCAGCCAAACGCCCAGATGTCGGTGCGTGCGTCCACAGGTAACCCGCGCGCCTGCTCGGGACTCATGTAGGGCGCGGTTCCAAGCACCGCGCCGACGCGGGTCGCCCCCACGACCGTCGGTGAATCAGCGATCGTCACTCCTTCGAAATCCGGCGCAGCGGTTTTCGCGAGCCCAAAGTCGAGAACTTTGACGATGCCGTTGTCCGTGACCTTGATGTTCGCAGGCTTGAGATCGCGATGGATGATCCCCTTGCTGTGGGCCGCGTGCAGCGCGTCGGCGAGCTGCCGGGCAATCGACAGCGCCTCGGCGCCCGGCATTCGTCCGTCGGCAATCCGCGTCGCCAGCGTCGGCCCTTCGACGAGTTCCAGCACGAGCGCTTGACGCCCATCAGACTCTTCGAGTCCATAGATGGCCGCGATGTTGGGATGGTTCAACGAGGCGAGGACTTGCGCCTCTCGTGCGAAGCGAGCCAGACGGTCGGAGTCGTTGGCGAATTCGGTCGAGATGAGCTTCAGCGCGACATCACGATTCAGCTTGCTGTCGCGGGCGCGAAAGACACGACCCATCCCGCCCGCGCCGATGATGGAGAGGACGTGATACGGACCGATGTCGATCGGGTTCGACAGTCGCGTCTCCGCCCGGGTGGGTTCTCCGGGTGTCGAATCCTGACGTCCGTCGCTCATGCGAGTATTCCGCTGCGGTACGAACCGATTCCTGACATTTCAGTTCAGCCCGATCTTCATCGTCCAGATCGAACCCTTTGGCGGCGTCGCTCGCTCGAATGCGATCTTCTGGCCTGTCGGCGACCAAATCGGAAAACGTACGTAGCCACCGCTGTCGCCGAAGTTCGTGAGTTTTCGGATCTGTTTCGTTCGCCGTGACACGGTGTAGACGTTCCAGACTCCGTCGCGACTTCCGGCGAACGCCATCTGGTCGTTGTCAGGCGCCCAGGATCCCGTCCAGCTCTGTCCTGGCTCCGACGTAATCTGCTCCACTGCCCCGCCGTCTCGGGAGACGACGCCCAACTGCGTGTCCTCGCCACGTTTGATGACCACCGCCAGCCACTTGCCGTCACGTGACCAGACGGGAAAGGTCATCGCTTCCTTGTCGAACGTGACCTGCATGCGCTTCCCTGTATCGAGCGCATGGCGCCAGACGTTGGGCACGCCGTTCTCATCGGCAATGTGATACGCCACTTCGCGATCGTCGGGCGACAGGGCCGGGAACACCGCTCCCAACGGCGACCAACCGTTTGCAGACATGCGCGTGACCTGCCGTGTGCTCAGCGTCAGCCATCCGAACGAGGGCCCACCCTCTCCGGTGATCGCTACGAGAACTCGCGAACCATCCGAGGAGAACCGCGGCGCCTGAATCGACTCTGATGTCCCAATCGATAGCGGTTCGCGATTCCTGCCGTCGGCGTCCATCACCCAGGAAGTCGGAGGCGGTCCACTCCCAACCAGCTGAGTGAATGCGACCCGTCGGCCATCGGGGGAGAAGCTGGGGAATGTGTCACGCACGTCGTCAAATGTCAGTGGAGATGCGCTGCCGGAGTTCGGCCCAACCGGCACGTCCACAGCCCAGATGTTTCCCGGAGCAGACTGCGCAATGATGACGGTCGCAGTGCCGTCGTTGGCCAGCGACAATTGACCAACCGGACCGCCAACCAGCGGCAACACCGTTTCAGGTTTCGCGGGCGGATCTCCACTCTCTGTGACCGGCACCGACAGCAGCCCGCCGCCACCGCTCGGCGATCGCCCTGCCAGGAACAGCATGCGATCGTCGCGAGAGAAATGCGGGGTGCCCGCGGGACTCCAACTCGTCACGAGCCACGGCTCGCCGCCGGCGGCGGGCATGAGATAGACGCCAGTTTCACTTCCCGCAAAAGCGGCGACAAACGCGATCAGTCGTCCATCGTGGGACCAGGCAGGTGCAATATGCCCGCCACCGGGCCGGCCAAGCTGCGTGAGGGGCTGGCCGCCGGTGCCGTCGCTATTGACGGTCCAGAGTGCAGCCTGCGAAGCCAACGCGCCGGCAAACGAGGAGTAGACCAGCCGCTTGCCGTCAGGCGACCACGCAGGATCCGACCCCACGTCCACGACCTTGCGCGGTACACCGCCGCTCGCGGACACAATCCAGATGCCTCTCGACCGTTGTGCTGTATACGCAAGCCACTGTCCGTCCGGAGACCATGCCGGCTGAGAGTTCATCTGGCCGTCACGCGTGATCTGGATCTCCCGTGCGTCCGTGGCGAGACCACGAACGTAGATCTCGCGCGACCCGGATTGATCCGAGGAGTACGCGACCCGGCTCCCATCAGGCGACGGCGCGGCGAATACGTAGGAACTACTTCCCACGGTCAGTCGATATGGCTGCGTTACAGTGAGCCGCGACGTTGCAGTTGGATGGGCCGCGTGCCAGACACGGTACACGGGCACACCCGCGCCTATGAGGATAACGACAGCGGCGGCCGGCAAGCCGATCGCTCGCCATTTCGCCACGACTCGAATTGATGGCGCCGCTTCTTGTGCAGTGATTACCGGTCGCGACAACGTGAAACTGTGGGGCTGTACCCGGATCGTGGCGAGGAATCGGTAGCCTCGCCGCGCGACCGTCTCGATGTATTTCGCCTCGTATGCATCGTCGCCCAAACTCTTGCGCAATTGGGCGACCGCTCGAGTCAAGGTGTTCGGCGTGACAAACGTGTCCTTCCAGACCGCTTCGAGCAATTCCTCTTTCGTCACCAGGCGATCCCCGTGCTCGATGAGAAATACCAAAACGTCGAAGGACTTCGGTTCAAGATGAAGAGCGACTCCGCGACGGGTGATCTCCATTCTTCTGGGGTCGACCCTGACGTCGTCGAACTCGTAGACTCCGGGCGCGGTCATTTTGCCGAACTATACCTTGGGCTTAAGGATGGGTGACGGACAAACGCAGGCAAATTGGAAGGGAATCGAGCCCCTGAAATGTCCGCAGCGAAACCACGTTCCCGTCATCGTCGCGCTTGACCTCGAAGTGACTGTCATCGACCGATGTGATGACGCCCTTCGTCGCAATGCAGCCACTGCGAGAGACTGATGCTCACGATAAACGGCATGACGAGGAGCGGCCACGCGGATGTGTCCGGACCTTTGAGGGAGGCGGGGATTATAGGCTGGAGCTGGCGACCTTGGTGGAGCGGCCAGACCATCATCTTCGGGTACTCTGGCGAGTACGAAGCTGTCGTTGCAAAGGACCGCTACGACCGGCCCGGCCAGATGCGCTCGAAGTACGCAGCCAGGGCAGCACGCCATTCGACAACGGAGCGGTACCGTTTGTCGGGATCGGCGTCGGCGGCAGTGAGCAGGATCTCTTTGAGCTCGGACGACACTTCTGGATCGGCGCGAACACTCCGGCCGACGTCTGCGGTCCATGTCCACTCGAAGCCGGCGAGCATCGTGTAAAGCACGGCCGCCAGCGAGAAGATATCCGATCGCGGGTCCGGCGCGCGCAGAGACAGCTCGGGCGCAGAGAACGCTGAAGTCGTGGGCGGATTGTAGAACACCCCGCTCGAATGCCTCGCCACCTCGTACGACGATTCGAAGTCGACAATTCTGATCACGGGCTTCCCACTCGCCCACCGGGCGAGGATGTTCATCGGGTTGAGATCGACATGAAAAATGTTCAAACCATGAAGGTCGATCATCGCCTTCCCTACCTCGATCATCGTCCTGATATGCGCAGCCTCACTCACCGGAGTGCGTTCCGCGCTGATGGTGGTGGCCAGCGGCCACTCATCGAACAGAGACATGATCAGATAGATGCGGCTGTCGTGCAGTCGTCCGTGTTCGGACAACAACGGAAAGTACCGCGAGTCTGGCAGCTCGCGGTTGATGGTCGAAAGGCTCTCAATCTCGTTGGTGAGTTCCTGCTCGTAAACGATTCCGGGCTTGGAGGCGATCTTGACGAGCACGTTCGACCGGCTTCGCTTGTCGCGCGCGACGTAGAGCTGGTGGCGCGCATGTTCCGCGGACGCGTGACCGCTGCGGGCCGACGCGAGCCGCTGAATGCTCCTCAAGTGGTCAAACGGCGGCGACGTGCTGGCGATGTCGACAGGACCGGTGTGAGGCATGACTCTGAACTTAGCCGCAGCGCCCGCAGAGTTCGCGGAAACTTCCATGGCTCCGCGGTCTCGGCCGTCTCTGCGGCTAATTGGTGAAACGTTTCTAATTGTCGTAATACAAGGAGAACTCGTGCGGATGCGGACGGAGCCGGATCGGGTCGAGCTCCTTCGATCGCTTCCATTCGATCCACGTCTGAATCAGATCCTCGGTGAAGACGTCGGCCCGGAGGAGAAAGGCGTGATCGGCCTCGAGCGCGTCGATCGCCTCGGCGAGCGAGCCCGGCGTCGTGCGAATCCCCATTTCCTTCATCTCGTGACGTGTCATCTCGTAGATGTCGCGATCGAGCGGTTTCCCGGCGTCCGCCTTGTTCTGGATGCCATCGATCATCGCCATCAACATCGCGGACCACGCCAGGTAACCGTTGCAGCTCGGATCCGGGCAACGGAACTCGAGGCGCTTGGCTTTCGGGCTCTTCGAGTACATCGGAATCCGGATCGCGGCGGAGCGGTTGCGCGCTGAGAGCGCCAGATTGACGGGCGCCTCGAATCCGGGCACCAGTCGCCGATACGAGTTGGTGGTCGGCGCCGCGAATGCGAGAATCGCCGACGCGTGCTTGAGCAGGCCGCCTGCCGCCCACAGGCCCATCTGACTGAGCCCGGCGTAGCCATCGCCGGCGAACAACGGCTTCCCGTCTTTCCACAGCGACGTGTGCGTGTGCATGCCGCTGCCGTTGTCCTCGAAGACAGGCTTTGGCATGAACGTCACTGTTTTGCCCTGACGTCTCGCGACGTTCTTGCAGATGTACTTGTACCACATGAACTGATCGGCCATCTTCAGCAGCGGCTGGAACCTCATATCGATTTCTGACTGGCCGGCTGTCGCCACCTCGTGATGATGCGCCTCGACGATGATCCCGATCTTTCGCATTTCGTAGACCATCTCGCCGCGCAGATCGTGATACGTGTCGGTGGGGCTGACCGGAAAATAGCCGCCCTTGAAGCTCGGCTTGTAGCCAAGGTTCGGCTCCTCGATCCGCGCCGTATTCCACGCGCCTTCGACCGAATCGATTTCGTAGTAGCCGCGGTGCTGGTTCTGTTCGTACCTGACCTCATCGAAGATGAAAAACTCCGGTTCGGGTCCGATGAAACAGGTATCGGCGATTCCCGATTGCTTCAGGTGCTCCTCTGCTTTCCACGCAATGTGGCGCGGGTCACGCGTGAATGCCTTCCGTGTCACCGGATCGACCACGTTCGCGATCACGCTGACCGTCGGTTTCGCAAAGAACGGGTCGAGACGCGCTGTCGTTGGATCGGGGACAGCCATCATGTCTGACTCGTGGATGCCCATCCAGCCTCGAATCGATGAGCCGTCGAATCCCAGCCCCTCCTCGAACGTTCCTTCATCGAGCGTGTCCACGGGGAACGAGCAGTGCTGCCAGCTCCCGAGCATGTCGACGAATTTCAGATCCACCATTTCGGCCTGGTTCGTCCTGGCGTACGCAAAGAATTCTTTCGCGCTTTTGGGAAAATCGTCGGGCGTCATAGGTGCTCCTCGCGTGTTACGAGCCGGCCCGGGCGCGCCCGGACGGGCGCTGGCGTGTGACGTGACCGAGAGACGACTGCGCCAGCGAGAGTGGCCAACTGTCGCGGGCACCGGCTCGCTGGGATGGCGCAGCATATCCGATCACATGCCGGACAAGCACGTCACGAGAGACATCCGCTCTCCAAGAAAATGTGATGAGCCGAGCCTGTTCGCCGTACTCAACTGGATCGTACAGTTGAAGGCGCGCCTGCCTCCGCGGTGACGCACCGTCACGCCTCACCGGTGATTCGCGCACAACAACCTTGCTGCTGCGGTCGGAGCCAGCAAGGAGTCTTCGCTGATCACATTCCGCCAACGTTGCGCGTGCAGCACGAATCTTGCGTATCGTGATGCGGGAAGTTCTTTCCTCGAGGTGACCCATGTCACAAACCCACCCCGACACCATGCAGGCAGCGGCGATCGACAAATTTGGTGGACCGATTACGCCCCACACGCTGCCGGTTCCCAGCGTTGATGCTGATGAAGTGCTCATTCGGATCGAATCAGCAGGCGTGGGCGTGTGGGATCCGTTCGAACGCGAAGGAGGCTTCGCCGAAATACTCGGCAGCAAGCCGCATTTCCCATACGTGCTCGGCTCAGATGGGGCAGGAACGATTGTCGAAGTTGGCTCGAAGGTGAAGAGCCTCAAGCCCGGCGATCGGGTCTATGCGCTGGCGCTGTTGAATTCCAAGGGCGGGTTCTATGCGCAATATGCCGCGCTCAACGCTGACCGAGTGTCGCCCATCCCCGGCAGCCTGACGGTCGAGGAGGCGGGTGCGCTACCGGTCGATGCGGTTACGGCCCTCTGCGGCCTGGATGAAATCCTGCGCCTCAAGGAGGGCGAGTCAATTCTAATCCTGGGCGCCAGCGGCGGTGTCGGACATCTGGCCGTGCAACTGGCGAAACGCATGGGCGCACGGGTGTTTGCCGTGGCGTCTGGAGAAGACGGCGTCGCACTGGCGCGGCAGCTTGGCGCTGACGCCGTGATTGACGGACATTCGGATGACCTCATCGCACAGGCAAAGCGATTCGCCCCGAACGGCATCGACACCGCGCTGATCACCGCCGGCGGAAAGAGTGCCGACGCTGCGCTCCAAACCCTGCGCCAAGGCGGCCGGGCGGCATATCCGCACGGTGTTGAACCTGAACCCAAACAGCGTCCTGGGGTTACCCTCGAAGCCTACGATGGTCGGTCGAATCCACAGCTGATCAAGAAACTCAACAAACTGATCGAGCAAGGCCCATTCGAAGTACACATCGCACAAACGTTCTCCCTGGCGCAAGCGGCCGAAGCCCAGCAAGCGCTGGAACAACACTACTTGGGCAAAATCGTTTTGAGGCCGGTATGAGTGAGAGATTCAAAACACCTCTACACCTCGAAGGCATTCACTGCTCGCGACGTTGGCAACTGAGCGGCCATTTGACCAGCGCTCACCCACGCCGGCATGCGCGGTCGCCCGACGGAAACAACCGAACAAACACCTCGTTGCTGTCGCGCGATCAAGTCGACATCTAGGCTCTCCAGCGATTGTCCGGACGGCGTTTTGGAGGTCGAAATCCGCGCACGCACATGGTCGCCCTTCAGTGGTTCGAAAAACGCGACCGCCGCCGTCAGACTACCGTCGATTTTCGCGTCCCCCGAAGCGCTGCGTATAATGAAGGGTCCGCTTTACGCAGCACGGCCTCACGGAGAGGTACCGAAGTGGTCGTAACGGGGGCGCCTCGAAAGCGTCTTGTCCGCAAGGGCACGTGGGTTCGAATCCCACCCTCTCCGAATCCATCGGTCCACTCTTTTCAAGAACTTAGCTGGCGTAGTGGGTTCTCAGGGTGCAACGAGTCCGCGATTCGCCACAATTTTCGCCTCGGCGACGCCTTGAAAACTGGCGGACTCAAACGCCACGGTTCTTCAAACAGTCCCGGGCACGTACGCGCAGAACGACACGGAGTGGCGTCCCTGGTTGCGGACGCTGGTTGAGCTCCGAGCGAACGACAATCACATTCGTGTTGACACGTTGGATGTGGTAGCGCCCTCTCGGCATCGCTGGTGGAAGGCTGGCTTTTGGGCCGAGCATGTTCTCTCGACCAGCAAATCTCTGCTTTATTGAACGTTCTGACCCCGTTGCCCCCCGTGAACGGCGTCGAACGTGCGAACTGGCGTCGACAGGCGCCAGCCGCACTCGACGTTGTGATCAGCTGCGCCGAACGCGGGAGATCGTTCCTGAGAACGTTCGCGACTCTTCGAACGTGGCCAGATTCGCTTGCCCGGTGCCTGACAGCGTTCCGGTCGCTCCGGCGAATTGTCCCGTGCCATTCTCAATGGTGGCCGTAAACACGTAAGTGGGAGTGTCATTGTCGATGAATCCCGTCACACTTCCGACATAGCCGCCGAAGAGGGTGTCGCCGTTCGCCGCAGTGATCGTGAACGAGCCGGAAAATGTCAGCGCACCGTTGTCGAAGCATTCCTGGGTCTCAAACGAGTACTTCCCAATCAGGGTGGCATTACCAGTTGTGTGGGTCCGTAAAGGCGATAGGCCCGCCAGGCAGCCGGCCTGTAGAAACTCGAACGTGCCGGAGTCGTGACCCTTGAAGGGTGCCTCTTCGAGGAGCGCGGTGACCCCCCCGTTTCCCACCAACGGCCGCGCGGACGGTGCGGTTGGCGGGCCATTCCGCTCGAAATCCGCGCAGCCCGCAAATGACAGCGCGCCGACTCCCGCCAACAGCCAAGCCAATCCTCTACAATGCGCCATACTGTCCTCCATTCTGCGATGCGGTCCGCGGTGCTTCGCGGTCGTTCATTCGTTCTGTAGTACAGGCGGAGGCGAACGCCGGAACCGGCCATGACGGTCGCTTCTTTTCTGTGTGCGCAGTCAGGAGGTCACTCCGTGCACGACTCCGCCCAAGTCACGAACCTGCTGAGAGCGTGGAGCAACGGTGATCAGGCGGCGCTCGAGCGGCTGACGGAGCGGGTCTACAGCGAACTGCGTCGCATGGCTCGGCGTCACCTCAAGAACGAGCGCCGCGGGAACAGCCTTCAGGCCACCGCGCTGGTCCACGAGGTCTATCTGCGACTTGTCGATATCGGCAACGTCGACTGGCGCGGGCGTGCCCAGTTTTTTGCGATGGCCAGTCAGATGATGCGCCGCATTCTGGTTGACGCGGCACGCGCCAAGGGCGCACGCAAACGCGGGAGCCGAGCGATCCACGTTACCCTCGAGGCGACCGCAGTTGTCACGGCAGAACCGGACCGGGGGTTGGTCGCGCTGGATGATGCCCTCACGGCGTTCTCGGAGATTGCCGCGCGCCAGGCCCAGGTCGTGGAACTGCGTTACTTCGGCGGCCTGACGGAAGCTGAAATCGCGAGCGTGCTGGCCATCTCGGCACGCACCGTGCGGCGTGACTGGGAATTCGCGAGACTCTGGCTGGCTCGGGAACTCGCCCACTCCTCGGCACCGCGAGCATGACGCCGGACCGGTTGCGTCAGATCGAACAGTTATTCCATGCAGTACGGGAAGGATCAGTGGAGCACCGAGCGGCGCTGCTGATGCGAGCGGACCCCGAACTGCGGCGAGAGGTCGAATCGCTCCTGGCTCGGCAGGCCGACGATCTGCTCCTGGAGCGGCCTGCCCTTGACGTCTCTACACAATTGGTCGCTTCGTCGGCGTTGATGCCGGCGGCAGGGACACTCCTTGGGCCGTACCGTGTCGAGAGTAAGCTCGGTCAGGGAGGCATGGGCGAGGTCTATCGCGCGATCGACACGCGACTGGGCCGCGCGGTCGCGATCAAGATCACCCACGAAAAGTTCAGCGCGCGTTTCGATCGCGAAGCGCGGGCGATCTCCTCGTTGAATCACCCGAACATCTGCACGCTCTACGACGTGGGCCCGAACTACCTGGTCATGGAACTGGTGGAGGGAGAGACCTTGGCGGCCCGGCTCAAAGCGGGGGCTCTTCCACTGAAGATGGCACTCCTCTACGCGTCGCAGATTCTCGCGGCGCTGATCGAGGCGCACGGAAAGGCCATCATCCACCGCGATCTGAAGCCGGGGAATATCATGATCGCGAAATCCGGCGTGAAGGTCCTGGACTACGGTCTGGCAAAGTCGGAACAGGATGACACGATCACCGCCAGCCAGATGGTGATGGGTACACCTGCCTACATGTCGCCGGAGCAAAGAGCGGGACAGCCAGCCGACGCCCGCTCGGATATCTATTCGTTCGGCATCGTCCTTTACGAAATGCTGACCGGCTCGCGCGCCGCTTCTCTGCGGAGACGGATTCCATCACGAAAGATGGAAGCAATCGTGAACCGTTGTTTGGAGGACGACCCGGCTCGCCGGTGGCAGTCCGCCACCGATCTGGAGCGGGAACTCTCAGCCGCCACCAGCCATCGAAAACGCAACACGACGGCAGATGTTGCCGGTCCCGCCATTGCTGGCGTCCCTCCGCGCACACGTCCGGACAAGAGCACGATCATTCTGGCAGATTTCACGAATGCGACCGGAGACTCCGTCTTCGACGGCACTCTGCGCGAGATGCTGCTGGTGCAGTTGGAGAATTCTCCTCGTTTGTCCGTACTCTCCGACACGCGCGTGAGCCAGACGCTCGCCCTGATGGGCCAACCCGCGAATGCGAAACTCACTCCCGATCTGGCCGCCGAAGTGTGCGAGCGGACCGGAAGTTCGGCGGTCGTGGACGGATCGATCGCGAGTCTCGGAGGCGAATATGTGCTGAGTTTGCGCGCAAGACATTGGCGAACGGGAGATATTCTGGACCGGGAACAGGCGCCCGCCGCAGGCAAAGAGAACGTCTTCCAGGCGCTGGGCCAAATGGCACACCGGTTCGGGACCCGCGCCGGCGATCTGTTGCCACGGGTCGAACACGAACCCAGTCTGCCCGTCGAAGCAACCACAACCTCACAGGAGGCGTGGAGGTCCTACAGCGCGGCCATGAGAGAGTTCCAGGCGAAGCCACAATCCGCGGAAGTCGTCTCACTGCTGAAGCGCGCCGTCGAAGTCGACCCGAAATTTGCGATGGCTTATGCCACGCTCGGCCGCGTCCATGCAGACCTCGGCGAGACAGAACTCGGGGCGGAGAATGTCGCAAAGGCTTACGAGCTACGCGATGGCGTCAGCGATCGAGAGAATTACTACATCACGTTCGCCTACCACCGGCAGTTCACCAGAAACCTGGAACGCTGCCGACAGACTTTGGAATCGTGGACGCGAAAATACCCCAGGGAACTCTACCCTCACGGATTCTTGTCGGGCTTCACATCGCCCGGCACCGGTCATTACGACAGAGCCGTGGAAGAAGGTTTAAAGGCGATCGAACTCGATCCGGATTTCGCTATCGGCTACGAAAATGTGGCCTTTGCCTACCTGTACTTGAACCGGGCGGCGGACGCCGAGGGCCTGCTTCGCAAAGCGTCGGAACGGAAGATCGAAATCGTGCAGTTCTCGCTGATCCGGTACTTCATCGCTTTTCTCCGGAACGACACGTCGGCAATGGAACGGGAAACAACCGAGCGGCGGGTAAAACTGGAAGCCCAGGGATGGTTCGAACACCAGGAAGCGCTGACAACGGCCTATCACGGGCGCCTGAAAGAAGCAGACCGGCTATCGGCGCGTGCGGTAAGACTGGCGCGTCAGGGCGGGTTGACGGGGCGGGCCGCCATGTTTCTAGGAGCTGCGGCAGTGTGGAATGCGTTCTTCGGGAACCAGGCCGAAGCACAAAAATCCGCGACTGCCGCGTTGTCGCTGTTTCGAAGCCGGGATGCCGACTATGGACCGGCTTTTGCGCTGGCGCTGCTGCGCGACGCACAAGCCCAAGAGATCGCGGCGGAACTCGAAACGAAATACCCAGAGGATACGTCTGTCCACTTCAGTTATTTGCCAGCGCTGTGGGCGCTCGAAGCCCTCAAGCAGGGCGACCCAGCCAAAGCGCTCGAAATGACGAAAGCGTCCGCTCCATATGACCTCGCCATTCCCGGCACCGCGTACTTCACCGGCGCTTCTTTCATCGGAGCTCTCTATCCAGTCTACGTACGTGGACTGGCGTATTCCGGGTTGCGACGGCCGAGCGATGCCGCGGCTGAATTTCGAAAAATTCTCGATCATCCGGGACTTGTGCTGAACGATCCGATCGGACCAATGGCACGTCTCCAATTGGCCAGGGCGTTGACCGTTTGCGGGGATCGCTCGAGTGCGGCCACGGTCTATCAGGACCTTCTGACGCTTTGGCAGGATGCCGATCC
>Ga0070679_100004919_pt1 | contig 12328 bp, 6 predicted proteins | sample KBSC63BmetaG_FD_65652 | JGI IMG/M metagenome (GOLD analysis project Ga0070679, IMG submission 65652) | Corn rhizosphere microbial communities from Kellogg Biological Station, Michigan, USA - KBS C6-3B metaG | ecosystem: Host-associated > Plants > Roots > Rhizosphere | place: USA: Michigan... | reverse complement strand
GTCCGGCTATCCAAGGCGAGTATAGCCTGACGTCGGTGGTGTGGCGGTTGCGCCGCGTTGACGCATTTTCGACAGCATGCGGAGAGACCCAACGTCCACTATGTGGCGGCGCGATTCGAGCCGCGAAGGTCCGGTTGGGGTCGATGAGCGAACTTTCAGCGTCGGCGATCGCCGCGACCAGGCGTTACGGGTGCAGTCGGCCAGAAGCGGTCATTCGGACGGCGAATGCGCGTCACTCTGCGACAGAAAGACCCGAACAAAGAGCGCCAATGGGCTCAGCCTTCTTCCGCATCACGTCTTTGGAGTATTGTGCGACCAATCTCGCTGAAATCTTCTTGCACCAAGTTGGACTCTTAAGCTCGTTTTTGTAGTCAAACGTCTCGGCTTCTTCACCGACAACTTCAGCGTTTAGATCGAACGCAAGCGACTTGGCGAGGTTTCCGAAGATCTCGATCAGTTCTGCTTGTTGTCCAGACGCGAGGATTCCCTTCATGTTCTTTAGCATTGCCGCGCCAGCCGGGTCAGTTCGGATAAGACTAACAACTGCATAGGCTAAAAAGTATTTCGTAAGGTTGTAGTAGGCGAAATGTTTGTCTTCGATCGCGTCAAGCGCCGGCTCAACTGACTTGAAGCACTCCCAGTAGCCCAGGATCCTTGCGCCCGTGACATCAGGCCTGCCGAAGATATCTGAATGAAGTTCATCCATCACCTTGTACTTTTGGTGACAGCTCCACGGCTGCGCAAGATCCATTGCAAGCAGAATCAGACCAGCGGACTCGTTTGTTAGAACTGCCCTGCCTTTGTTAGCTTCGCCTTGCTTAATCTCATATGCAACAGTGTCATGGCTGGCGGCACTAACTTCCGCCTTTAGCCGTTGCTGAATGTTGTGGTTGGATTTCAAATCACGTGCCTTGATCGCGTTCTGGTTGTTACTGTTCGTAGTAATCCGCTGGGAAAGAGCTGTGTCACCTTTTGTCTCAATCAGCTTCACCAATATCTTGAGATCGTCTGTGATCTTCGACTTCTCGGCCATCAACGAAGTGAGGCTTTGGGCGCCGTTGACCACGACGTAGTCCTCGACTTCGATCCGTTCCTCTGTTTCAGAAACAATCTTTCTGCACAGCACGTTGAGTCCGTTGTGATACAGCGGAAAATTCTTGTGCTCTTCCTTTGCCCTAATGCTCTCTCTTAGTCCCTTGTTGACCTTGGTGTTACCGAGGGCCAATCGAACGTTTTGTTCGAAGAGGCGCCCATCTGCTATTCCATCCATCTTGAGCAGGTTGAGGGCTGGAGCCAGAAATAGCCGGGCGGCGGCACCGCCGGCGTCATATTCGATGACATCAGAGTCAGAAACATCGAAGTAGTAGCTGCCCTTTATGCCACCATCGACATCTAAATCGACGTAATCATTGACTATTGCGTCAGCGTCAAAGAGTTCGATTTTGGGCAGTTTGGCGATAATCGCCTTTGCATCATCGTTTGCCCGTGCATTACTGATAAAAACACCACGCACGTCATACCCGCTATCCACCTTAGCGGCAAGACCCGTTCTCACAATGGTTTGCTTCAGGTTGTCGTTCTTCGTCTCGGCAAAGACTTCGTCAATCTTCTTTTTGCTATCGAATTGCTGGAGAGTGCCGTAGAACTCTTTGAGTTCGGAATCGCCGAACTCAGCATTGTCCTTTGTCTTGGTCTTCGCCTGGATAATGTAGACGGTCTCGGAGACATCATCAACATAGATGGCGTCCACGCCCTTATCGTGCTTGGCATCCACGCTGGCATCATCGGCATCAATCTCCTCCAATCGATAGATGTGCTCTAAGAACCATCTAAGAAATCGCCCAGAGAAGTCGGGTGCCCGCTTCTCATAAGATTTAAGTTGCTGCTCGGAGAAGGCGTTATGGTTGAGATCGCCGACTTTCATGAGTCTACCTCACTCGAGTTAATCGTAGATTTTGCTGTAAGTTTTGTGCCTTGCCAACAAGAACTATCCGCTTGAGTCACAATCTACCAAATCGAAACTAGGCTATCGAAGCGGACGGCTTGTTCGTTGAACGACCATCGATCAGGACAATGTCTTTGGCATCCCGGATTTCCAAATCGCGAAAAATCTTCTGGACCCGCTCCCATTCGCCATCGGTGAAGTACAGGATCACTGTGATCGACGATTTGGTGTCGTTGGCTACTTCGTAGATTCCGACTTGGCTCTTTAAATTGGCTTTGAGCTTGGTGTTTCGAGCTAATTTGAATTCCACGAGTGTTTTGTCGGCGTTACCCATGGATACCTTGTAGTCGACCGGTCCCCGTCCATTGTTCACCTCCCGGTTGACGTCCAGTGGCGAGGCGAACCAAGTCAGGCGATACAGTAGCTGCAAGTGAGCTTCTTTCGTGATGGGCTGATCACCTACATAAAAGATGCGCCACCCATCCTTGTGCTCGATGACGTTCTTCAGGAACTGCACGCGCGCCATCGACTCGTCGAAAGAATTGCCACCGGCGTAAAACGAGGTACCCTGCAGGTGATCACGGACAAGCTCGGATACGCGCTCGACGAACTGCTCTTCGGTGTCACGAACCTTTTTGTTGCTCACCTGATGCGCTTTGTCGCCCGAATCTTCCTTGGACCGAATGAAATAGTCCAAGACGACGGGGAACGCCTCGACCGCCTTCGCGGCAATTGCCTTCCGATCCGCATCAGTGGCGTCCTCACCCAAGCGCGCCATGAAATAATTGTCGATCTGGTGCCGTAGCTGATCGTTGGGGATGGACTGGTAAATGTCCTCGAAGCCGTCAAGCAGATCCCCGCGGTTGATCCATGCCTCGTCCCGGGTGAGGATGTCCTTCGGTGTGAGGATGACGAAATCGCGGTGGATGAATGGAAGTTCATACTTCCCGGGAACCCAGCGATGATTTTGGTGATTGAACTGGACACGCTGCACGGCGATCGACTTCACTTGGTCCGCGCGCAGATGAGTTCGCGCGAACTCCTGCGTGTACTCAAGGAGGAAGCGCTTGATCAGATTGGTTACGAAATCGCTCAGATGGTCGCGGCCCACTCCGTCGCTCAACAGACAGAGCTTTTCTAGATGGCTGCTCTTGGTAATCGACTCGGCACCAAAATTTCGAAAAACCAAATGCAAGTTACGGTGCAGCGCACTGGCAAAGCGCTTACCCAGCCCATTGCCGCTGTTCCCCGACCGGCTGAATCCAAGCCAGTTCTGCTTGACCTCGGCGAACCGGAACCACTGGTCCACGTGCGCCGTGGTCAGGTTTCCCGTCGCGGACACGTCCCGCAGGAACTTCAGGTAGTCGATGATCTCGGCGTGAAGCGCCTGATATTCCTGCTTGGGGCTGTCGAACAGCAAAAACGGGTCGATAAACAGAGGGAGGTCGTTGATCAGGGAAACGTTGAAAGCGCCATAAGCCTCCAACACAGCCCGGTCAACGCCGAAGAAGTCGGTGAAGTAGATCCCGACCCTATCAGCTACTCGCTCCCTTGCTGCATCCGAATCGCCCAATCGCCATCCCCTAGGCTTGGTTCCCGTCTGATTCTATCCCGACACAAGAGCATCGCGAGCGTACGTGCTCGTTCGCGTTGCGCTCGCTAATCATTTGTCGAAAAGATTAGATTCGATTGACGGCCGCTTCGGGTCGATGAGCGCCAGTTCCGCGTTGGTCGGCGCAGCGATCTCCGGCAACGGACGCAGTTGGCCGTCTCCGGACCTTCAACCAATCTGACGGGCGATCACTTGCAAGTTCAATGCAGCCATTTGCAAGTGCGCGGTTTCGTATGTGTGTTAGCCGATCCGACCTGATACCGCGAACCAGATGGCTGTAGAAGTTACGGTTGCTGGATGGAAAGCTGCTGAACTGCTGCCGCGTGCAACTCGAGCGGCTCACACCCAACTCACCCGGAACCGTCGGCTGAAGTGCTCCGCTCCAACGCGAACCCCGCTTCCACTTGAATCGCCGGCGTCGGCCGCTTCGGCGCCATCGGCTACACTCCCACTCGTTGGTCGGCACTTCGAGCACGTCGCAAAGTCCGAGCTTGCCTAGCGTAGAGATGTTCACGCGCGAACGCGCTTGATCGCTGACTACCGAATATCGCAACATGTGCGGCGATGGATTAAACAATCCGCAGAGACAGGTGCCTGATGACAGCGCCGGGAGCAGATGATGCAGATCATGCTTGGCCAGTCCCAGCCCATCCAGGCGTTGCGGGCGCTACTGCAACGCTACGCCGACTGCGACGTGCAGGTGCTTATCGAGGGGGAGACCGGCACCGGCAAGGAAGTGGCAGCGCGTGAGCTCCACTATGCAAGCGCCCGGAAGGCCCACCCGTTTGTCCCGGTTAATTGCGGTGCCATTCCTGACAGCTTGATCGAGAGCGAGCTGTTCGGCCACGGGCGCGGCGCCTTTACCGACGCCAAAACCGCACAACCAGGCTTGGTCGACCACGCACGTGGCGGCACACTGTTCCTCGATGAAGTGGATGCACTCTCGCCCAAAGGCCAAGTAACCCTGCTCCGGTTTCTGCAGGACAACGAATACCGCCCCGTGGGTGGTGGCGCCATACGTACCTCGGATGCCCGTATCATCGCCGCTACCAACAGCAATCTGGCGCAGCGAGTGGAGGCCGGGCGTTTTCGTCGCGATCTGCACTATCGCCTCAATGCGTTGTACTTACGAGTGCCGCCCTTGCGAGCACGTGAAGGCGACGTGCTGCTGCTGGCCGAACACTTCCTGCGCGCTGCAGCACTGCGCCTGCACGGACCGTTCAAACGTTGGGGTGATGCCGCGATGCAGGCGCTGAACGCCTACGCCTGGCCGGGCAATGTGCGCGAACTGGACAACATTGCCCTGCGTGCCTACATGTCAACAGAGGCGCCGGTCATCGGCATGGCGGATCTTGCGGCCGCCGAGCCTGTCTTCGGTGACGCACGGCCCGTCCCGCGGCGCCGTGCGAACGAGCTGGACGTGAGTTTCGGCGCCGCCAAGGCCCACGCCATCCAGCAGTTCGAACGCGAATACTTTTCAGCGCTGATGCTACGCACCCACGGCAACATCAGCGCCGCGGCGCGCCTGTCCGGGACCGAGCGCCGCCAGCTCGGCAAGTTGCTGCAACGCTGCGGCATCGATCCCGTGTTGTTCCGGTCGCAAAAAGCGGAACACAGCGGGACAAACACCACCACCTGATCCGGGTGAAAGCCCACCCGCTGGCCCGCAAGCCGGGTCGTCGCTGACCCGGTGACCCGGAAGCGGGGCGCCGTAATCCGCATGGCGGCTCATTCGATCGCAATTTTGATACTGGCACGCTTGTTGCGTAGGTACCCGTGTGTCCGCACGAATTCTCCGACTGCCCGTTCGTGCGGCTTGGTAGCCGACGGTTCATCGATCAGCTGTCCGCTGAATTGATGAAAGCTTCATCAGAACGGCGTTGACGCATACCACCTCGTCGGTCGCCGAAGCAGTTTCCCACGGGATGTGTCATGCACTCTAAAAAGCCTCCCGAGCGTCATGACCAAGCGATCGAACACGGGATCCACAGCAGATGATGAGAATGAAATCAAGCGCTCGATACTTGCCTATTTGCACGCCCACCCACAGGCGGCGGACACGCTCCGCGGCATCGTCGACTGGTGGTTGCCGCAGCAGCGCTACGAAAGCGACTGCGAACGCATCGGGCGCGTACTGGACCAGTTGGTCGCCGACGGACTGCTGCACCGCGCCGGACTGCCCGACGGCGAAGTTCTTTACACGCTGAGCAAGCAAACGAAGCCGCCGGATTGACCTCGGCACGATTTTTCCAAGACGGAGGCTCGGTACATGCCGGTTACTTCATCGACGGCAGCTTGTTTCTGAAACAGCACGTCGAGCACCATGGTGATCAAGGTGACCCGCAGCGGCGGCTGGAACGTGCGCTACCTGTGTGTCCACGAGCGCTCCAGCGAGGGACCCGGCACACTCGTCCAGTAGCAGGGCGAAGATTAGGTCATGCCCGTCTCATCGCAGAGAGGCCTCAAGGGACCCCTGAAGCTGTCGGTGACGATGATACGTCCGGCGCTCATCTCGGGTCATTGGCTCACCACATTTCCTGCTGGCGTTCCTGCACAGGGTCGCACGGCAAGTGTCATCAGCATTGCGCGACGCAATGCCTTGGCGTAGTCGTAGTCGACTGTCGGCAAAGCCTGCGTGAAAACGATTCGTTTTGCGCGCGATCGAAACGCCCCTGCGCGCCGCAAAATTCGGCGAATAGGGGCCTCAGGCCAAGAGAATTGCCAATGGTGTTTGAGCCAGCCTTCAAACGCGTTGCACTTCGTAGTTGAACTCTCCGCCCCGGCTGTCCGGCACCGAGCGGCGTCAATTCGGCAAGGTGTTGGCCAAGCTCGACATCTGGTCGAAACCGTTGGTCCAAACCGTTCCATCTCGCTGATCACCGCGTCTGCCACACCCGGTGCTTGGGGGCGGGTGCAATGACACCCACAGCGCGAGCAGAGCGGGGCAGTGCTACCCCATGCGAGCCTCGCGCGGCGCCCGCAAACCCATGGCGCAAGCCATTTCCAACCGTCCATGGGCATGGCACGCCAGTTGCTGCTCCAACTAGCTAGTAGCCGCCGATCGCGTCACGCGTACGGATCGACGCCGATCCCCGTTGCGCGGAGGGAACCCTGCACATGAGCGCCCTGCCCAAGTTGCCCGACGTCATCGAATTGCTTCGCCCCGACGATCTGCTCAATTTGCGCATCGTCCCCGAGAACCTGCGGTTGGAACGCGATCCGCCCATGGACGATCCGGGGAGAGCGGCGGGCGCATCCGCGAACGCCTCGCTGTCGCTGGTGGTCCACGATCCGGACCGGCCTGCCTTGCTGCGGGTGATGTTCCCGCCGCAGCATATCGCCGAGTTTGCGGCCTTTGAATCATCCACAATCGCAGAAGATGCCAATGGCTCCGACGACAGCTTGCGGGACGCACATAACCGTAGGACTGCCGACAACTTATCATCACCGACGGTCACGGACCCTGACCCGCTGCCCTTGCCAGGAACAGATAACTTCAAGGCCCGAATCGCCGCATCGAGTCGGCTGGTTTTCCGGGTCCCGGAGGGTCGGCGCATTCCCTATACCGTGGCGGGCCTGCTCGACTGGCGCGGGCTCGATGTCGTGCTGCATCCGATCGCCTCCCTCGACGAGAACGCGAGTGACGCGCAGCGTGCCGCGGCGCCGGCGATCAGCGCACCAACCGCCAGCCAGACTGCGCTCGAACTGCCGTACCGCCTGGTGATCTCGCCCGGCAACGCGTACACATGGGCGCATCGAGCCAGACCGTTCGGGGCACACGGGCGCTACGAGCTGTGGCACACCCGTTTGGTGGCGCCCACCGACGACGGATGCAACGAGCTGGATCTGGGAAATCCGGCGCCGCTGCGCGCGCTCTGGTCGCCGGACTATCAGCCTGACCCGAAGCCAGGTCGCAATCGCGACGGCACGGCGACCATCGGCAGCGGCAAGGCGGGGCGCAGCGCGCTGGCCGATGATGACCGGCACCAACTCGTGGTACTCACGTCGGCGTTCCACGGCTACGAAACCGACCTATGGGTTCCATTGTTCCCCACCAACATGGGCGGACAATACGCAGCCACCGCCAGACCCGTGTTTATCAAAATCGGCTCGACGCCGTATGTTCCGAAACCGTTCCGCGCCAGTCAGGTCATGTTGAGCGCGCTTGGCGGATGGCTCAAATCAAGCGGTGAGTGGACCCCGCCGCACAGTACATTGGCTGCGAAACCCAGCCGATTCTTCGACATGGCGACGAGCGCCGGGCTGCGCCAGCTGACCGCCGCGTTCGCCCGCGCAGACACTAGCCCAACACGCCTGCGCGATTTCATCGTCCTGCCCGATGCCGAGTTTGTCCCCGACTCGGTCAAACAGTCTGGCCAGCAACTTGACCTGTCCGAATGGGTACATGTCGCCACCCAAGGACGCGACCACTACGTGCGCGTGGTGTACGAGGGCGAACTGTGGCCGTTCCATCACAGGGCGTCGATGGTCAAGGTCACCGAGCGCAAATTCCGGCAGCTGCCCGGTGGGATCGTCGTGGCATGCCTAGTGCAGCGGGTGTTCATCGTCGTCCGCGAGCCCGAAAAGACGGTGCACCGGTTCGACCTCAACCTGAAGAAAGTCCGGTTGACCACGCGGGTGACGCCCGACCTGGCCGAACCTGAAATCTTCAATGGCCCCAGCCCCGATCCCGACCCGAAACAGGAACCCGATTCCAGTCCAGACGCCAGCCCGGCTCCCGCCCCGGCCATCGAGCGCAGCTTCTGGGTCGAAGTCGGCCCGTCCAAAGACAAGAAGAAGTTCCTATTTCACGCCGTCGGTACCGATCATGACGACAAGGAACACGACTTCACGATCCCGTTGATCTTTGCCTCGATCAGCGACACAGCCGAGGCCGCTTCCACGCACGAGATCGACCGGTGGTACAACGCGGCCAGCGACCGGGCTGCAGACTTTCTGGGCCAGAAGCTTGCATTCACGCGACTCGAAGGCAGCGAGAATCCGCTACTCGCGACCCGCAAAGTGTTTTTCGAGGCCGATTCGAAAAACCCCGCGCCACGGATGCTCAGCGCCGCGGTCACGATACCGTCCCTTGCCGCCTTGCTGGGCAAAAACGCCCAGGTCAGGATCGCCTACGATGACACTGGAGCGGACAGTTACGCCAGGAACGGCGACTTCGTTCCTGCCAACCAGACCCAAGTGTTCGCCAAGCTGATCGACAAGCTGCCGCTCGGTTTCCGCGCCGATCAGGCCGGCGGCTTTGCCACACCCAATCAGACGCTGACCGGGCTTTCACGCGCGAATGGGCCGATCGCAGGCGACATTGCGAAGGCGATGATGGACACCTTCGAGCCAGACAAGGTCTTCCCGGCGGTCGCGCCAGCCGGAGTCCCGGCCCTGCCCTTGTTGTTCGGCACATTCGGACTGGACAAACTGCTGAAGGGCGGGAGCTTGTCCGGGCAGGCGCCGAAGATCACCACGGCACGCGAAGGCACCGCCGTCGTGACCAGGCTCAAGTGGGAACCCGAGGTCGAACCTTCCGCGAGTGTCGGCGTCGCCGACTTCATCAAGGGACCCAGCACCAGCAAGATCGAGATCAGCGGCGAAACCCGCGTTCCATTAGATACCGCTCAACCCAGCTCGCGGTTTGAAGGCAAGCTCGAGGACTTCGACATCGTCCTGCTGAAGTCGGTGACGATCCACTTCACCGCGTTCGCGTTCACCAGCCGGAACGGCGAAAAGCCCGACGTCAAGGTCGCACTCAGCAAGGACAAGCCACTCGAGTTTTCCGGGGACCTGAAGTTTGTCGAAGATTTGCGCAAAGTGATTCCACCAGGATTATTCGGGGACGGCGCAAGCCTCGAGGTCGCGACCGCAGGTATCCGCGCCGGCTTCGCGGTCGGCCTTCCACCGCTCGAAATCGGCGTGTTCGCGTTGAAGGACATAAGCCTGGCCGCGACGCTCACCTTGCCGTTCCTTGATGGCAAGCCGGTGCTCGACTTCAATGTTTCCGAGCGCGCCAAACCGTTCCTGTTGCGGGTGGCGTTCTTCGCAGGCAGCGGTTTCTTTCATCTGCAGATGGACACCCTGGGCATGCGCCAGCTCGAAGTCTCGCTGGAATTCGGGGCGGCGTTCGGCTTGAGCATCGCGGTAGCGACCGGCGAAGTGCACGCAATGGCGGGAATCTACTTCGCGATCACCCGCAAGAACCTGCCGGACGACAAGTCGGAGAACCTTTGCACACTGACCGGCTTCATGCGCTTGGGGGGGCGGCTGTCGGTGATCGGCATCATCCGCCTGTCGGTCGAATTCAATCTCAGCTTCACCTACCAGGAAGAATCGGACAAAGCCTATGGCCGTGCGACCGTCACGGTGATGGTCGAGGTTCTGTTCATCAGTGTGTCGGTCGCGCTGACGGTCGAACGTGCATTCGGCGGCGCCACCGACCCGGTGTTCCTGCAGACCTTCCCCGAACACGCAACCTGGCACGAATACGCCAGCGCCTTCGCCTGAGGTCTTGCCATGTCGACCGAATTGGTATTCACCGTTGTGCCCCTCGACGGCACCTATCAACACGGCACCGTGAAGATGTCCGTCGTCGCATCGCCGCGCCTACGCGGTGGCGAGCGCCTTGGCGACTATCCGCACTCGATGCTGCACTGGACCCGATTGGTGCAGGAACAGGGCCTGACATTCGAGCTGCAGGCCGGATCGAAACGTTCGCGCGTCGGCATCAACCCGGATTTGCTGCAACCCACCTTGTGGGATGCGCTGTTCACCGAAACAGTCCCCGTCAACGCCTACCGCTTCGACCAGGAACTGGTCGAGCGCGCGAATCAGGGCGTGGCCAGTTTTTCGGTCCGTGAGACTGCAAGCCTGATCAAGTCGATCTACCGGGAGGCGAGCGTGGAGTTGGCATTGCCCGACGGCGGGCGTGCGCAACACCCGGACCAACACGAGACGAACAACCGCCGCGTTCTGGAACGGCTCATCGGGAACCTCGCCGTGCATTGGAGCGACCGGGAAGCAGGCATACGACGGCGCAAACATCTGACGCGGTTGCCTGCGCCGAACGGTGCACCTATCGTCGGCGATGGCGACGCTTCAGAAATCGTTGCGCGCGCGGACCGCCTAGGAAGGCTGGCGAAGAACATTAGCCCGGGCGGCTCCCTGTATGACGACGAGGGCTATCTCGACAGTGCGGCGACGCGCGGCCTGAGGGGTGACGACAAGCAACACATCGCCGAAGGCTGCATGGCTTTCCACCACATGCCAACGCCGGCGTACGCAAACGAAAAGGAACACCCGGACGACCCGCCGCCGAAAAGCAACCTCACCTACGACCCGGAAAAAATCATCGATTTCCACCAGGCGCTCTCGGCGATCGGCAATTACCCCAGCCTGCAGCGGGCACTGGGGCTGGTGTTCGATATCGAGGTGCCGATGGATCGACTGGAGGAAAGCTCGACCCCGGCTCCGCTGTTCTTGCGCGTCGTCTCGCACTCGCTGCAAGGCGATTTCACCGCCTCGAACGGCGGCGTGCGCACCGCGTACTTTCTGCTCGATGCAGGCCAGCAGGGAAAAATCCTCCACACCGCATCGAGCCCCGGTGTCATGCATGGCGCGTTCGGCATTGTCGCACTGCACCCGGCCTGGTTCGGCCTCGCCCAAGTGGATGTCGATGGCGCCATGCACAAAACCGTGTTGCTGGCCGAAAGCTTGGCGGCGCGCGAAACCGGCGGCCAACCTGCGCTCGCTGCCCACCCCGAGGTTTACGATCCGGGCGCAACCCTGCCGGCCCTGCGTTCGGGTGGCTTGAGCCTGTACGCCGACTTGCGTGCGGCGACCTGGCTCGCGGGACTGGGGCAGAGCGCAGCCACCAGCGCCGCGTTCGAGCAGGGCAAGGTGGTGGATCTGTACGCCGAGAACGTTACCCGCGGCATACGGCTCGATGTATGGGACGACCGCACCCGCGATTGGCATTCGCTCCACGAACGCACGGCGGCCTACCATTTTCTTGCTGCCGACGGTACCCCCGCGGAGGTCGGCTTCGACCCGCTCGCGATCGGTCTCGACCCGACGCTCGAAGAAGGCTGGGTCGAATCCGCGGTCACGCGTCCGGCACCGGGAACCCCGGCAAGCGAAGATCACTACTACCTGCACGAAGCGTTTGCGCGCTGGGCGGGCTGGAGCCTGTCCGCGCCACGTCCGGATCGGGCGCTCGCCGCCGATCCGGCGCAAGGCACGCCGGACGCCGACAAGGAAGTCGACGCACCGACCAGTCCGTTCAAGATCAAGGTCGATCACCGCGTGCGGCCCGGCAGCCTGCCTGCGTTGCGCTTCGGACGCCGTTACCGGCTGCGCGGGCGCTGGGTCAACCTGGCCGGATTGAGTTCGTGCATCAACGACGCCGCAGGCGGGCAAGCGTGTCTCGACAATCCGATCGGGAGCGCCTTGTCACCGTTCCTGGCGTTGCCCGGGATCGGCCGCGATGGCCTGATGTACCGGCGCTTCGAGCCGATCGCGCCGCCGCAAGTCGTCCTCGACGACATCGACGCCGTCACGGGGCCGGGTTCGACCCTGCACCGGTTGGTAATCCGAAGCGACAATCGAGTCCAGGCCGACGACGAAACGGCAGCCGCCGACACCCATGCGGCGTCGCGCCATTTGCTGCCGCCGCGCGTCAGCGTGGAAATGGCCGAACGCATGGGCATGTTCGACGATGCCGACGGAAAGCTGAAACCCGATGCCGCGTTGTGGGCCTTGATCGC
>Ga0070679_100004918_pt1 | contig 12328 bp, 11 predicted proteins | sample KBSC63BmetaG_FD_65652 | JGI IMG/M metagenome (GOLD analysis project Ga0070679, IMG submission 65652) | Corn rhizosphere microbial communities from Kellogg Biological Station, Michigan, USA - KBS C6-3B metaG | ecosystem: Host-associated > Plants > Roots > Rhizosphere | place: USA: Michigan... | reverse complement strand
ACGAAAGGAGCAGAGGCGGATGGGAGCCGGCGCTGATGTCACAGGACGAGCAACGCCTGACCATCCTCTTTCAGCGCGATGCAGTAGCGGAAGGTTGACTATTTGGAGATAACCTTCGCCGGCGCCGCGCGGGAAGTCACGGGCTCGTGCCACCTGCTTCACGTAAATGGTCATACCGTAGCTCTCGACTGCGGGATGTTTCAGGGGAAGAGGCAGGAAACTGCGGAAAAAAATCGCAGGCTGCCGATTCCGATCGAGGATCTCGACGCGGTTGTCCTGTCGCACGCGCATATCGACCACTCGGGGCGGCTCCCCTTTCTGATTGCCGAGGGTTATTCGCAGACGATCTGGGCAACATCCGCGACCAGGGACCTTTCTGCAATAATGCTCGCCGACTCGGCGCACATTCAGGAGAGAGACGCTGAGTTTCTGGCAAAACACCGAAAGGATTTCGTCGAGCCCTTGTACGGAATCCGGCACGCCGTCCGCACGATGGAGCTGATGGTCGGCGTTCCCTACAACAAGCCGTTCGACGTCGTTCCCGGAGTACGTGCGACCTACGTCGACGCCGGACACATCCTCGGCTCGGCGTCGGTTGTCCTGGACTGCACGGAATCGGGGAAGACCAAGCGCCTGGTTTTCTCGGGAGACATCGGGCGCAGCGGTCTCGCGATCGTCCGCGATCCTACTCCGCCCGAAGGCGCAGATGCCCTGATCATGGAATCCACGTATGGAAACCGCGATCACGAATCAGTGGAAGGAGCCAGGGCGCAGCTGGCGCAGGTCGTTCGAGAGACGGCCGCACGGGGCGGTCGGGTGCTGATTCCAGCATTCGCCGTGGGCAGGACGCAGGAAATGATCTACGCGCTGCACGGGCTGGCCCGTGAAGGAGCGATCCCGCCGATTCCCATCTACGTCGACAGCCCGTTGGCGATCGATGCCACCACGGTTTTCGAGATGCATCCGGAAAGCTTCGATCGCTCGGAGGAAATGGTTCAGAAAGCGAAGGAGCTGTTCCAGTTCGACTTGCTGCACTACACGCGCGATGTCGAGGAGTCAAAAGCGCTATCCCGGGCCAACGGGCCGATGGTTATAATCGCGGCCTCGGGCATGATGGAGAACGGACGGATCGTTCATCATCTCGCGCAGGGGGCAAGCGATCCTCGTAATACCATACTCGTCGTCGGTTTTCAGGCCGAGCATACGCTTGGGCGCAGGGTGGTGGAGCGACAGCCGGTGCTGCAGATCTTTGGTGACGATGTCCCGCTCAACGCGAGGGTCGAGGTCATCGACGGTTATAGCGCTCACGCCGACCGAACCGAGATGACCAACTGGCTCGGACACGTGAAGGACAAATCGCCAAGGCTTGGCCCGATCTGGCTGGTGCACGGAGAACCACTCGTGCAGGATGAATTCAAGGAAGCGCTGAAGTCGAAAGGGTATTCCGTTGAATGTCCCGAGCCTCACACGAGGCATGCATTCTAGCGTAGCTTCCACGGGATGAAGCGTGCGAAAGAAGCGGCAAGAAAGGCAGCGGAGAAAGCTAGACAGGTCACCCGGCTCATCCGCCGGATCCTGTCCATCATCGTCGTTACGGTGTTCGTGCTGTGGATAGCCTCGGTGTCAGCGGTTGTGATGTGGAGCAAGCGCGATGAGGCACGACCGGCGCAGGCGATAGTCGTACTTGGCGCGGCGCAGTACGCGGGAAGGCCGTCTCCGGTTTTGCGGGCGCGCCTCGATCACGCGCTGGAGCTGTGGAACCGACACCTGGCTTCATTGCTGATACTGACGGGTGGAACCGGTCCCGGAGACACGACGAGCGAAGCAGCCGTCGGCCGAACCTACGCGAAAAAACACGGCGTGCCCGACACGGCCATCGTGGAAGAGAACGCGGGCCGGACTACGAGCGAATCGATGCGCGCGGTGGCCGGAATGCTGGAAGTGCGGGGTCTCCAGAGCGCGCTACTGGTGAGCGATCCGTTTCATATGCTGAGGCTGCGGATCCTGGCGCGTCGGTTTGGTTTTACACCGTACACTTCACCGACCAAGACGAGTCCGATCTCGCCGAATCGGGAAGAAAGCTGGAAGTATATTTTTAGCGAGTCGCTCAAAGCGCCGCTCGCCTTCTTTTTCGAGAGGAAGCTGTGAACAGGAAGAAATCGTCAGTGCATTTAGTCGTACTCAGCTACTTATTAGCGTTGGGCGCGGCTCCCAGTCTGGAAGCGCAGATTCCCCGCATCAAGTTCGAGAAGTACACGCTGCCCAATGGCCTCGAGGTGATCCTGCACGAAGATCATTCGACGCCAATCGTGGCTGTTGATACCTGGTACCACGTCGGTTCCGGGGACGAGCTCGTGGGTCGCACCGGCTTCGCCCATTTGTTCGAGCACATCATGTTCATGGGCTCGCAGCACGTACCAGTCGGTCAATTCGACCAGCAGCTCGAAGCGGCTGGCGGTGACAACAACGGGTCTACCACCGAAGATCGGACCAACTACTACGAGACCCTGCCTTCCAATGCCCTTCCCCTGGCCCTGTGGCTCGATGCTGACCGGATGGGATGGCTGCTACCGACAATGGATCTCGCCAAGCTCAATCTCCAGCGAGATGTCGTCAAAAACGAACGAAGACAGCGTGTCGACAACGTTCCCTACGGGCGCGCCGAGGAGACGATTCTGGCAGCGCTCTATCCCAAGACCCACCCATACTCCTGGCCAGTCATCGGTTCGATGGCCGATCTGAGTGCTGCCTCCGTCACAGACGTCCAGAATTTTTTCAAGACCTACTACGCACCCAACAACGCGACCCTCATCATCGCCGGCGATTTCAATCCTGTCGAAGCCAAGCGACTGGTTGCCCAATACTTCAGCGAAATTCCGCGGGGACCTGCGGTAAAGCGCCGCACGACCGTTCCCGCCGTTACGGTTCCGCGCGACACGTTCCTCCTGCTCGAGGACAAGGTCCAGCTACCGCGCGTGTATTACACCTGGCACACGGTGAAGGGCTACTCCAGGGATGACGCAGCGCTCGACATCCTCGCGCAGATCCTGGCCAACGACAAGAACTCACGCCTGTACAAAAAGCTCGTCTACGAGCAGCAGACGGCGCAGAGCGTGAGAGCCTTCCAGAACGGTTCGAGAATGGATGGCAGATTCCGCCTGGACTTCACGCCCAAACCCGGACAGAAAGTCGCGGATCTCGATCGCGTCGTGCGCGCGGAGATAGCGAACATCATCAGCAACGGCGTGACGCAGCGCGAGCTGCAGCGGGCTCAGAACGTCTACAAGTCGAACTTTCTCAACGATCTGGCGAGCGTACTCGGGAAAGCCGAAGTCCTGAATTCCTACAACTATTTCATCGGGAATCCGGACTACGTGCAGCAGGATGCGGCGCGCTACGATGCCGTCACCGCCGCCGATGTGCAGCGTGTAGCGAAAACCTATCTCGGGAAGCCCAAAGTCGTTCTCACCGTCGTACCAGAGGGCAAGAAGGAAATGATGTTGACTGCAAATGCCAGCGGAGGTGGTCGATGAGACATCGCGCGTTAGCCGCCTGCGTGGCGCTCGGTCTGATCGGCACGACACTTCAGGCTCAGGGAACCTTTGATCGGACCAAACCGCCGGAGCTTGGACCGCCGCCCCGGGTTTCGCTGCCGCCGATCGTCACTCGCCAGCTGTCGAATGGTCTGAAGCTGATGATCGTCGAACAGCACGAGCTGCCGGTTGCCGATTTTGTGCTGCTGGTCGGCAGCGGCGGTACCTCGGATCCGACGGGTAAGACGGGAGCGGCGAATCTGACGACCGCGATGCTTCGAGAGGGCACCACCACACGAAAGAGTCTCGACATTGCCGACCAGACATCTTATCTGGGCATCAGCCTATTCCCGTTCAGCAGCTGGGAATCGAACACCCTCTCGCTGCACACGCCGACCGCGCAGCTGGATAGCGCTCTGGCGCTGTTTGCGGATGTCGCCCTGCATCCCTCCTTCCCCGCGAACGAGTTCGATCGGCTTAAGAAGAACCGTCTCACCGAGCTGCTCCAGCTGCGCGACCAGGGGCCGGCGATCGCAAACCAGGCCTTCCCGGCCATCCTCTACGGCACGCACCCGTATGGCGCGCAACTAATTGGTACCGAGCAGTCCGTGTCCTCGCTGTCGGTTGCGGACTTGCAGGCGTACTACCAGGCCAACTTCAAGCCCAATAACTCAACGCTCATCGTGGTCGGTGATATTACACCGGACCAGATCGAAGCGAAGCTGAACTCGCTGTTCGGGAGCTGGCAGCGCGGTGATGTGGCGACGCCCACTTACACTGAACCACCGAAGAGTGGGTCGACGACCATCTATCTCATCGACAAGCCTGGTGCGGCCCAGTCGTCCTTCCGCATCGGTGCCGTTGGTGTTCCCCGCTCTACGAAGGACTACTTCGCCCTGACCGTGATGAACACGATTCTCGGCGGGTCTTTCAGCAGCCGGCTGATGCAGAATCTGCGCGAGGCGAAGGGATACACGTACGGAGCAGGATCCCGCTTCGACATGCGTCGTGCAGCGGGTCCGTTCACGGCATCCGCGGAAATCGTTTCGGCGAAATCCGATTCCGCGCTTCTCGAATTCATGAAAGAGCTGAACGCGATCAGGCAGAACGTCTCTCCGCAGGAGCTGTCGCGAGCAAAGAGATATCTGCAGCTGCAGCTCCCGGGGAATTTCGAAACGACCCAGGATATCGCGGCCGCGCTCGTTCCAGTCGCTCAATACGGACTGCCACTCGACTATTACAACAATTATGTACAGAGCGTCGAGGCGGTCGCACTTCCAGACGTGTCCCGGGTTGCGCAGCAGTATATCAATCCCGGATCGCTGGCGATTGTCATCGTCGGTGACCGGAAGACCATCGAACAGGGATTAAAGTCGACCAACGTCGGACCGATCTCGATCAGAGACATGAACGGTCAGGTCATCCAGTAGGTCTTTGGTCCTCAGCGAACTTGGAAAGGGTATGACGAGAGTCATGCCCTTTCTTCTTTGGGGGTGGCAACTTCCGGCAGCTGTAACGCAGCGCGCAGCCACCGCCAATACTTTTCGCCGCCCACCTCCGGAACGTCGTTGTGCCCTGCTCCATCGACGATGAGCAGCTCGCCCTTTTTCCTCGCCGCCTGGTACACTTCGTTTCCCATTCGTACGGGCACGATGCGATCGCGTGTTCCATGCGAGACGGAAACCGGAACATCGAGATCTGCGACGAGGCGCTCGGTGTCAAAATGGATACGCGAGATAGCTCGCCAGGCCAGCACCACCGGAGGAGAGATGATCAACCTGGCCATGGCGCGAGCGGACGAAAACGGCGCCTGCAGCACCAGCGCGGCTGGTGGATGCATCTCAGCCAGTTCAGCCGCGACGGCACTGCCGAGCGAATGTCCGAAGTAGGCAACGCGCTCGAGACCAACACCGAATGCAATTCGCACATGATCGTACGCGGCGCGCGCATCCAGCTTGCTGCTCTCATAGGTTGGTGATCCGCCGAGGGACATGTAGCCCCGATATTCTGCCAGGAAGACCGAGTAGCCGGTACGCCGCTCGACAGCTCGTGCCCAGTCCATCTGCCACACGGCAAGATCAGCATTTCCATGAAAACAGATCAGCACTCCCGGCGCGCTGCGCGGGTCTCCGATCAGGAACCCCAGCAATGGCTGGCCATCGACCGCGTCGTACGAGACTCTGCCGCCGAGCGGTGGCTCCCCAAGGAGTGGCGGGGGCTGGAAGAGGATCCGCTCCTGCTTATGCCAGAGCAGGGCAAGCGCGCCAAGAACCAAAGCGACGATGAACAACGCTGCGGTCATGTACGCCTGTTGAGGGGGTTCCAACGGGTTTGCATGGCGGGCAATTTACGTCAATGCGAATTCCGGTAGAAACCTTTCGCCTCGATAACGGCTTGTTCGTCACGCTATCGGAGGATCATACCGCGCCCATCGTCGCGGTGAATCTCTGGTATCACGTGGGGTCCGCGAACGAAAAGGCGGGACGGACCGGATTCGCGCATCTGTTCGAGCATATGCTCTTTCAGGGCTCGGCGCATGTCGCGTCGAACGAGCATTTCGAGCTGATTCAACGTGCCGGCGGGACGCTCAACGGGTCGACCTGGCTCGAGCGCACGAACTATTTCGAGACAGTGCCGTCCAACGAGCTGGCTCTGGCACTCTGGCTGGAAGCAGATCGGATGGGTGACCTGTTGCCGGCGATGACGCAGGAGAAGCTCGATACCCAGCGGGACGTTGTAAAAAATGAGCGCAGGTGGTCCGTAGATAATCAGCCGTACGGCACGATGCTCGAGAAGCTCCAGGAGCTGGTATTCCCACGCTCGCATCCATTCGAGCATTCGCTGATTGGATCGATGGAGGATCTGTCCGCCGCATCGCTCGACGACATCGCGCAGTTTTTCGTGACCTACTACACACCGGACAACGCGGTCCTGTCGATCGCCGGTGATTTCGATGCTTCGGAAGCGCGCGCGCTGATCGGTGAGTACTTCGGGCCGATTCCCAGGGGAAAGGGAAAGCCGCCGCTTCCACCGATGGCTCTCCCACCGGTTTTTGGCTCGCCGTTGCGTGAAGTGGTCGAGGATGACGTCAGTCTGCCGCGGCTGTTCATGGCATTCCGGTCACCGGTTTTCGGGAGCGACCAGTATTACGCCGCCAGCATTGCGTCGGCGCTGCTCGGGATGAGGAAGGGCAGTCGACTCCATCGTGCTCTGGTGAGAGAGCGACAGATTGCCGCCGATGCCGGTGCATTCACGCTGGATCTGGCCAAGGGCTCCGACCTGCTTGTAGTCGATGTGACAGCCAGGCCTGAAATCCCCGTCGCGCAGCTCGAAGAGGAAGTAGAGCGCGAGATCGATTCGCTGCACCGTGATGGCGTTTCGGAAGAAGAAGTGCGTCGAGCGCAGGCGCTCATCGAAACGGATCTGATTGCTTCACTACAGTCCGCTGGTGAACGGGCAGACAGATTGTCGATGTTCGCGACGTACTTCGGGCAGCCGGAGCTGATCAACGAACAAGTTGATCGCTACCGGGCAGTCACCGTGAAGAAGGTGAATGAGCTGGTGAAGGAGCGATTCGGGGAGGACAACCGGGCGAGTCTGATCTACGTACCACGTGAAGGCGTCGAAACAGAAAATCTTCTGGCTGCCGCGGTCGGCGCCGGATAATGGTCGCTACCCTTCGCCCGAAATCCGGGCCGGCGCGGAGCTATCGGTTTCCGACATTCAGCGACGAGCGGCTGTCCAGCGGCCTCCGCCTTCTCACAGCGCCGGTGTCGAAGCTGCCGGTAGTTACAATGTTGGTGCTGATCGATGCAGGATCGGCTAATGATCCGGCGGGGAAAGAAGGCGTGGCAGCGCTGACTGCAGGCTTGTTGCTCGAAGGCACGGCGCAGCTAAGCGGGGCGGAAATATCCGAGAAGTTCGAGAAGCTGGGCACGTCCGCCGAATCCGGAGCTGACTGGGATAGCGCCTTCGTCAAACTCACCGCGCTTTCAGATCATCTCGAGGATGCAGCGTCTCTGCTCGGCCAGATACTGCAGCGACCAGCTTTCCCTGAACGGGAAGTCGAAAGACTCAAGGCAGAACGTCTCGCCGAGATTCTGCAGCTGGAAACCGAGCCGCGGGGCCTGGCAGACGAGAAATTCTCGGAATTTCTCTATTCACCGGATTCGCGGTACTCAAAGCCCGACGAAGGCAATTCAAAAACAGTCAGCGCGCTCACCAGGACAGATGTCGAGAATTTTTTCAGGGCGAATTATCGCACCGGCTCGACGACAGTGATCCTGGCTGGGGATATCACGCCAGAGTCAGCACGGGCACTGGTCGAGAAGGCATTCCAGAACTGGGCGCCGGGAACGGCAGAGAGTCAAAGGCTGGTTGCAACTGCACGGACCAGTCGAAAGAGCCTCCATATCGTCGACAAACGGGATGCACCGCAATCCGAGCTGCGCGTCGGACATGTGGGCTTGCCGCGGAAAATTCCGGATTTCTTTCCGACGCTCGTCATGAACGCGGTGCTGGGCGGGCTTTTTGGATCGCGAATCAATCTCAACCTTCGGGAGGCACACGGATATACCTACGGTGCTTCCTCGTTTTATGATTGGCGGCGCGGCCCCGGTCCATTCGTAGTCTCGACCGCCGTGCAGAGCGATGTCACCGCACCGGCGCTGCGCGAGATACTCCTGGAAATCGATCGAATACGCGTCAAACAGATTTCGGATGAGGAGTTGTCGTTGGCGAGAGATTATCTGGACGGAGTGTTTCCGATCAGATACGAGACAACTGCCGCAATTGCATCAGCCTTGGCGACACTGGTCATCTACGACCTGCCCCCGGATTACTACGACACCTATCGAAGCAATATTCGAGGCGTTTCAGTGGCTGCTGTCCTCGAAGCCGCGCAGGCTCATCTCCACCCCGACTTGTTGCAGACGGTCGTCGTGGGAGATGCACGGGCGATCAAGGATTCAGTCGGTGAGCTCGGCCTCGGCGACATCCAGGTACACCACTCGTAGAGGTCGGTGAAAAAAGCAGCTGTGCCCGCGCCGGGCTGCGTCAAATCCGTCCGTGTCCACACCGGAAAGGTGATCTCGCTCGACGTCGATTCAGTGCGTTTTCCGGATGGCTCCATCGGCGAGCTGGAAATGATCAGGCATCCGGGGGCCAGTGCGGTGGTTCCGTTTCTGAGCGATCCGCTCGGAGACGACCCGCAAATCCTCCTCATCCGCCAGTACCGATACGCGGCCGACGGCTACCTGTATGAGATCCCGGCTGGCAGGCTGAATCCGGGAGAAGATCCTCGCGATTGCGCGACGCGTGAGCTAAAGGAAGAGACTGGCTGCACAGCTGAGCAGTTGGACTACCTGCTGACAATGCTCACAACACCCGGGTTCACCGATGAAAAAATTCATCTCTACATGGCAACCGGGCTGACGGCAGGTGAGACTAAGCATGAGGCGGATGAATTCCTCGATCTGCACCCGATGCCGCTGTCGAAGGCATTGGAGATGGTGCGAACGGGTGAGATCCAGGATGGAAAAACCGCCCTCGGTCTCCTCTACACGGCGGGGTTTAGAGCAGGTCGTTAACCCTTTGAGCCAAATTGGCGTCTAATCAATTAAAGACGCCGCCATGTCATGTAAATAGGACAGGAGTACAGAATCTGGACAAGCTCTTGTCTAGACTCAACCTGTCTAACTCATTCAGATATAAGTACTTAGCACCAAGGCCCGTTGGGCATGACGCGTGCAATACACGGTAGCAGAGAAAAGTTCCAGCAGAGATGTGCATGGCTGAGAGGCTAGTGCCGTCTCCTATATAAGGAGAGAAGAATGGCCGACATCGTCCGTAAGCATGCTGTATCGGTTGAAGGACAGACCGTCAGGGAACGCCTGCAGGCCATGGATGACTCAGCCGTCGTCACTGCCTTCCTTGGCGGAGAGGAGCGTGCCTTCTCGGAGCTGGTGACCCGGTATCAGACCAGGCTGCTGAACTTCATTTATCGGACAATCGGTGACCGCGAAAAAGCCGAGGATCTGGTACAGGAAGTCTTCATCCGCGTCTATCGTCACCTGCACCGCTTCGATCGCTCGAAAAAGTTCTCGACCTGGGTCTATACGATTGCTTCGAATCTGGCCAAGAACGAGCTGCGGAACCGCTCGCGCAATCCGCTGGTTCTCTTTCAGACGGTCCAGAAGAACTTCCAGGACGAGGATCGCCCGCTCCAGTTCGAGGATACCACCTCACGTCCGGACGACATGTACCGGAAGCGTCACCTGAGGGAGATCGTCGAAGAGAGCGTGGCGAAACTGCCCGAGCATCACCGGAACGTGTTCATTCTCCGGGAGCTCGAAGGCAAGTCCTACGAGGAGATCGCCGAGATCACGGAGTGCAACCTGGGGACGGTCAAGTCCCGCCTGAATCGGGCAAGGAATTCGTTCGCGGAAATCATTGCACCATACGTAGATTAGGTTCGTCGGTTCGGGAACCGGCACCCCACTGGCGGGTACCTGTTTCCGAACCCTCAGCCTATCTCCATGGATTGTCGCGAGTTTTGTGATCAGCACCTTGCCTTCGTAGACGATACCCTTGCCGGTATCGAGCTTGTTCGCATGCAGCGTCATATCGCTGAGTGCGAGAGCTGCGCGAATCACGATGCGAAGATCCGACGGGCTCTGTTCCTTTTCAGAAATATCCCCTCCATAGAGCCGTCCCGAGACTTTTCTGACAGACTCGAGGCCCGTCTCAGAGAGTGCCAGACCGAACAGCTGGTGCATTCACAGCGCAACCTTCGGCTGGGCGCCTTCGCTGCCGCGCTCGCCAGCGCAATCATGCTCGGCTACATCAGCACCACGCTGTATAGCAATACGAGCGCGCCCCAGGATCTCGTCATGGCTCCTGTCGTGGCAACGATTCCTGACTCCGAGTTCATGGCGACATCAGCTCCTGCCATCGTAACCTCGGTTTCAGCAGGGCTGAGCATTTGGCCGGCGGCAATGTTTGCCGAGCAGGTGCCGGTGCGTTTCGCCCACTCGCAGCTCGAGCTCACGAACTACACGCGGTAACACCCGACCGCGTCAGCAGTCCCCCAGGCTGCCCCTATATTTCTGAGGATGTCGGCATCCTCCCTCAAGACCCTCCGAGATGCAATCAAGCGCCGCGCTTTTGACGGCGCTTATTACATCATTGGAGAGGACGAATACCAGAAGGACGAGGCCGTTCGCCAGCTGATCGACTCCGCAGTTGATCCGGCATCGAAAGATTTCAATCTGGACATCAGACGTGCGAGCGAGCTCGATGCCGAGAGTCTGGCCGTGCTCCTCTCCACGCCACCGATGATGGCGGAACGAAGGGTAGTGGTTCTGCGCGATGTCAGTGGCCTCAGGAAAGATCCCCGAAAAGCCCTCGATCAGTATCTTCTGCAGCCGGCAGCCAATGTCCTGCTGGTGATGACCGAAAACAGTGGCGCCAAAATCGATGACCTCCTGGCATCGGCGAGCACTTCACTGCAATTCGACCCTCTTTCGGGCGACAGAGTCCCGAAATGGATAACCCAGCACACGAGCAACGCCCTCGGACTAGTGATTACCGAACCGGCTGTCGAGCTCCTTCAGGCGGCGGTCGGGAATGATCTTCATCAACTAGCGGGTGAGCTCGATAAGCTCGCGAGCTTTGTCGAAGGGCGAAGTCAGGAAATCGGGGAAGATGCGGTCGGAGCAGTGGTGGGAGTGCGTCGCGGAGAGACGCAGGCAGATCTCCTGGATGCGGTGGCCGATCGTAGCGTCACTCGCGCAATGGATCTAATTCCGCACATCCTCGCTCAGCCGAAAACAACGGCGGTCTCAGTCGTCATGGCTTTATCGACACAGATGCTCGCCATCTCGTGGGGCCGCGCCAAACTCGATGAGGGTCTTCCCAGAGCTCGGCTATCCCAGGAGTACTCCAATCTGTTGAGGGAGACGAGGGCATTTACCGGCAGACCCTGGGGGTCGGCCGCCGCGGTCTGGACCCGCGCTGCTGAGCGCTGGTCCCGCGAATCACTCGATCGGGCACTGGATTTACTGCTCGAGACCGACGTTGCCCTCAAGGAGAGCAGGGTCTCATCTGAAGAACAATTGCTGGCTTCGCTCGTACTCAGCCTGTGCGCAGGCGACGTGAGGGCAGCGGCCTGAGTCAATGGGAGAGAGTGTGATGTTTAGATGGACGGTTCCGTTCACATTGCTGACGCTCTGTGCTGCGCCAGTCGCGACAGCACAGGTGACAACGCGGGCAACAGACCCGGTGTTTGTCAGAGCCCAGGCAATGGTGAGCGATGGCAATGGCGCTGCCGGCCGGGCGTTGATCGACTCCGTAATAAAAGCAACGCCGCCGATGGCGCCTTTGTATCCGCAAGCGCTTTTCTGGCGTGCTTCACTGGCATCCAATGCAGCCGACGCCGAGAGTGACTATAAGCACATCGTCGTCGACTACCCGCTCGCGCCACAAGCTGCGGATGCGCTGCTTCGCCTGGCCCAATTGGAACTCGCGCGCGGAGACCGGGACGGAGCACTTGCACACCTGCAGCGAATTCCGCGTGACTATCCGCGGAGCAAATCGCTGGCGCGGGCGAGCTACTGGACGGCACGGGTGCTCTTCGAGAAGAACGATATCCCGCACGCGTGCGCGGCAAACGAGAGCGCGCTGTCGCAGGCGGATTCGACTGAAATAGAGCTGCGCAATCAGATACAGTATCAGGGGCAACGCTGCCCGCCACCGGCCAGCGTTGCGGCGGCTTCCGCGCCCGCTGTGCCGGCATC
>Ga0070679_100004917_pt1 | contig 12329 bp, 14 predicted proteins | sample KBSC63BmetaG_FD_65652 | JGI IMG/M metagenome (GOLD analysis project Ga0070679, IMG submission 65652) | Corn rhizosphere microbial communities from Kellogg Biological Station, Michigan, USA - KBS C6-3B metaG | ecosystem: Host-associated > Plants > Roots > Rhizosphere | place: USA: Michigan... | reverse complement strand
GCGAACAGGATGCTCCCGATCTTCACCCAGCACGCGCTGTGGCGTCCGAAGGCGCGCGAGTTCATCGGCGCGCTGATGCGCGAGACCGACGTGCGCATGCTCAAGGAAGACCTGGAACAGGGCGTCCGGCTCGCGAAGTCGCTGGGGATCGAGGTCGGCGACATCGAGCTCCCGGCCGAGCTGCACTAGTCTCCTACTACGCCTGCTGGAGGATGAGGCGCTTGCCGCCGCGGAGCGGCAGCACGTCTTCGACAAGCGTCCGCTTCGAGCCGAGTGCCAGCTCGTCGCCGGGAGACGGCGGGTCCTCGAGCTGGATGCGGCCGGTCGCGATCACCGCGCCGTCGCGCCGAAGCTCGTACTCGTAATCGCCCGCCGCAGGCACCGCAGGAGCGTACCTGTCGTCATTCGGGTGGGTCCGACTAGGCTCGCACGCATGACCGAACTCACTTTCACGGGTGGCTGCAACTGCGGCGGCGTGCGGTTCGAGATCGACGGCCCGCTCGACGGGCACGCGTCGTACTGCCACTGCACGCGGTGCCAGCGCCGGACCGGCACCGCCGCGTCACCTCAGGTGCGCATTGCGGGCAGCGCGTTCCGACTCGTCTCGGGCGAGGAGCTCGTGCGCGAGTGGACGCCGCCGGACGGGTGGCCGAAGTGCTTCTGCGCCACGTGCGGCAGCGCGCTCTGGAGCCACGATCCGTCGGGCGAGATCATGGGGGTCCGCCTCGGGCTGTTCGACGAGGATCCCGGCGTGCGGCCGCAGTTCCGCCAGTTCGTCGCGTACGCCGCGGCGTGGGAGCCGATCCCGGACGACGGGCTGCCGCGGTTCCCGGAGCGACGCACATAGAGACCTGGCCGTGGCCCGCACGAAACAGTCGGCGTCCGCCCTCAAAGCCCGGATCGCGGAGCTCGAGCGTGAACGCGAGCTCCTCAACTCGATCGCGAACTTCGCGCCGAGCCTGATCTGCCTGGTCGACGCCGAGGGTCGGGTGCGGCCGTTCACGACCAACAAGGCATTCGAGCGGACGCTCGGCTACCGGCCGCACGAGACCGGCGGCGTGCTCTTCTGGGAGCGCTACGTCGCGGACGGCGAGCGGGCCGAGGCGCGCGACTGCATCCTCTCGGCGATCCGCAGCGGGACGTCCGCCGAGTCCGAGGGCCGTTGGGTGCAGCGCGACGGCAGCGAGATCGACGTCGCCTGGTCGTGCACCTCGCTGCCGAAGATCAGGAGCGGCCCGGTATGGCTGATCGCCGGGACCGACATCACCGACCGCAAACGGCACGAGGCAGAGGTGCGGCGTTCGCGGTCGCGCATCGTCGCGGCCGCCGACGACGCGCGCCGGCGGATCGAGCGGAATCTCCACGACGGCGCGCAACAGCGGCTGATCGCGCTGCTACTTCGCCTGCGCGGCGCGCAACGCGGAGCGATGCCGCCCGAGGCGGCGGTCGAGGGAGCGGTCACCGAGCTCGCGGCCGCGGTGAAGGAGCTGCGCGAGCTGGCGCAGGGAATCCATCCGTCGGCGCTGAGCGAGCGTGGGCTCGCCGCCGCGTTGCGCATCGTCGCCGCGCGAGCGCCGATTCGCGTCGAGCTCGACGTCACGTCGACGCCGCTCGAGACGAACGTCAGCGTCGCGGCGTACTACATCGTCAGCGAAGCGCTGAACAACGTCGCGAAGTACGCAGAGGCGACCCGGGCCGCGGTTCGGGTGCGCGAGACCGAGCGCGCGCTGATCGTCGTCGTCGAGGACGACGGCCAGGGCGGCGCCGATCCGACCGCCGGCACCGGGCTGAGCGGCCTCGCCGACCGCGTCGCCGCGTTCGAAGGCCGGCTCGACGTCGAGAGCCCTGCCGGCGGCGGCACGCGCGTGCGCGCCGAGTTGCCGTTTTTCTAGCTCGTCGCGATCGGCCGTCCGACGACGAACGCGTCCTTCAGCTCGGCCGCGAGCTCCTGGAACTGCGCGTCCGCCTGCACGCAGAGCGCGTCGAGCGTCTTCGAGAAGAAACAGCGCGCTGCGGCGGCGAGCACGACGTCCATGATCTCCGGGTCCGTGAGACCGAGGTCGCGAAGCCGTTGCAGGTCGCCCTGGGTGATCGACGTCGCGTCGACGACGACGCGCTCGGCGAGGTCCATCACGGCGAGATCGAGCTCGTGCAGCGCCGAGCCGCGATCGTTGACGATGGCGACGACGTCCTCGCCGACCTGGTTGCGAAGGACGTTGCCGTGCATGATCGAGCAGTACGTCGAGCGAAGCCGCTGTGCGGCGGCGAAGGTGGCGAGCTCGTACCGGCGGAGCTCCATGTTCTCGAGGATGGCGGCGACGAGGCCGCGCCACGCGGCGTAGACGCCGGGACGCTCCTCGAAGGCACGTTCGAAGTTCGTAGGCATCTCGGAAGTCTAGGATCGCGGCATGTGCTTCGACTCTGATTCCGAACCGCCGGTTCCGCGCATCGCCGGCGCCGCCGTCTCACACGAGGACCTGACGCTCACCTCCGCCGACGGGACCGAGCTCGCCGCCTTCCTGGCGACGCCCGATCACGACGCGACCGCGGGAGTCGTGATCCTGCCCGACGTCCGCGGTCTCTACCACTTCTACGAGGAGCTGTCGCTCCGCTTCGCCGAGCGTGGCTACGCGGCGATCGCGATCGACTACTTCGGCCGCACCGCCGGCGCAGCGAAGCGCGGCGAGGACTTCGAATACATGCCCCACGTCGAGCAGGCGACCGACGACGACGTGCAGGCCGACACGCAGGCCGGCGTCGACAAGCTGCGCTCCCTCGGCGTCGGGTCGGTGTTCACGGTCGGGTTCTGCTTCGGTGGCCGCGCGTCGTGGGTCGCGGCGGCGTCGGGCCACGGTCTCGCCGGCGCGGTCGGGTTCTACGGGGCTCCGACGCGGGAGCGCGGCGGTGCGAGCCCCGTCGCACGCGTTGCGCAGATCGAGTGCCCGATTCTCGCGCTCCAGGCGGGCGCCGACGCGAACATCAGCGCCGAGGACAACGCCGCGTTCGACGAGGCGCTGAACGGGGCGGGCATCGCGCACGAGATCGTCGAATACGAGGGCGCGCCGCACAGCTTCTTCGACCGCAAGCAGGAGGAGTTCCGGGCCGACTCGGACGACGCCTGGCGGCGCACGCTCGAGTTCATCGCCGCGCACACGTGATCCTCGCGATCGACCAGGGCACGACCGGCACGACGTGCCTCGCCCTGGACGACGACCGCCGCGTCACGGGTCGCGGGTATCGCGAGCTGCCGCAGCACTTCCCGCAGCCGGGCTGGGTCGAGCACGACCCGGACGAGATCTGGGCCACCGTCACCGAAGCGGCGGCCGACGCCGGCGGCGAGCCGACGGTGGTCGCGATCACGAACCAGCGCGAGACGACGCTGCTGTGGGACCGCGCGACGGGCAAGGCCGTCGCGCCGGCGATCGTCTGGCAGGACCGGCGTACCGCCGAGCGCTGTCGCGAGCTCGATGCCGAGCTGATCCGCCGCAAGACGGGGCTCGTGCCCGATCCGTACTTCTCGGCGACGAAGCTCGAGTGGCTCCTCCGGGAGCGTGGATCGAGCGACGGGCTTGCGTTCGGCACCGTCGACAGCTTCCTCGTCTGGCGGCTGACCGGAGGCGACCAGCACGTGATCGACGTGACCAACGCGTCGCGCACCCTGCTCGTCGATCTCGAGACGCTCGAGTGGGACGACGAGCTGCTCGCGCTCTTCGGCATCCCGCGCGAGCTGCTCCCGCGCATCGTCGGCTCGGCCGAGTCGATCGGGTACGGCGAGCTGAACGGCCGAACGGTCGAGATCCGCGGCATCGCAGGCGACCAGCAGGCGGCGCTCTACGGGCAGGGCTGCCACGCGCCGGGCGAGGGCAAGGCGACGTACGGAACGGGCAGCTTCGTGCTCGTGCACACGGGCGACGACGCGAGCGGGCCGCCCGACGGACTCCTGAAGACGGCTGCGGCCGACGGCTACGCGCTCGAGGGCGCGGTGCTGACGAGCGGGGCGGCGATCCAGTGGCTCCGCGACGGGCTCGGCCTGGTCGGGTCGGCCGCCGAGACGGAGGCGCTCGCGACGAGCGTCGACGACACCGCGGGTGTCCACTTCGTCCCCGCGCTGACGGGCCTCGGCAGCCCCTGGTGGGACGCCGACGCCCGCGGGCTCGTGACGGGCCTCACGCGCGGCACGACCCGAGCGCACCTCGTGCGCGCGGCGCTCGAGGCGATCGCGCACCAGGTGGCCGACGTCGTCGAGGCGCTGCCCGGCGCGCCTCGCGTGCTCCGTGCCGACGGCGGCGCGACCGCGAACGGGTTCCTGATGCAGTTCCAGGCGGACCTGCTCCAGGTGCCCGTCGAGGTGGCGGCGGAACGCGAGACGACGGCGCTCGGCGCGGCGGCGCTCGCGGCCGGGTGGGAATCCGGCGTGGCGGTCGGTGCGGTATACGAGCCGAGACGGTCCGTCGACGAGGTCGCGGCGCTGCGCGCTGGGTGGCGTTTCGCGCTCGGCTTAACGAGAAGTTCTTAGGTCCAGCCGTCATCCTTCCGGGGAGACGGAACCCGAGCGAGGAGGACGCATGGACGGGACCAAGCTCGAGCAGGCGCTGTTCGAGATCCGGCGGGTGATCGCGGGGCAGGAGGAGATGCTCGAACGGGTGCTGGTCTGCCTGCTCGCAGGCGGACACGTCCTGATCGAGGGCGTTCCCGGCCTCGCCAAGACCCTGACCATCAAGACGACCGCGGCCGTGCTCGGCGGGTCGTTCCAGCGGATCCAGTTCACGCCGGACCTTGTTCCGTCGGACCTCGTCGGCACGCGCGTCTACCGTCCGGACCGCGCCGACTTCGACACTGAGCTCGGCCCCGTGTTCTGCAACTTCCTCCTCGCCGACGAGATCAACCGGGCGCCGGCCAAGGTGCAGTCGGCGCTGCTCGAGGTGATGCAGGAGCACCAGGTGACGATCGGCCACCAGACCTTCCCGGTCCCGTCGCCGTTCCTCGTGCTCGCGACGCAGAACCCGATCGAGTCGGAGGGCACGTACCCGCTGCCCGAGGCGCAGGTCGACCGGTTCATGCTCAAGGTGCTCGTCGACTATCCGGCCCACGACGAGGAGCTGACCGTCGTCGCCCGCTCGCTCGAGGCGCCGCCGACGCTCGAGCAGGTGCTCTCGCTCGACGACCTCAAGGCGCTCCAGGAGGAAGCGGCCGAGGTGTACGTCGATCCGGCGCTGATCAGCTGGGCGGTCGACGTCGCGACCGCGACCCGCCGGCCGCGGGATCACGGGCTCGACGACGTCGGCGACTACATCGCGTTCGGCGCCAGCCCGCGCGGTCCGATCAGCCTCGTCGCGGCGGGAAGGGCGCTCGCGTTGATCCGCGGCCGGGACTACGTGGTACCCGGTGACATGGAGGCTCTGGCACGGGACGCGTTCCGCCACCGGCTCGTCCTGTCCTACCGGGCGCTTGCGGAGGAGGTGTCTCCGGACAGCCTGCTCGACCAGGTGCTCGCCGCCGTGCCGACGCCGCAGATCGATCTCGGGAGGCGCGAACAGGTCGCGTGAGCGTAGGCTTGACGGAGCTCATCAAAGAGCGGAGGTGGCGGCTTTGCCGCCGCCGGGAGCGGGAACACTGAGTACAGCTTCGGATCCGCTCGCGCCGATCCGGACGCCGGACCAGCCCGGCCCCGGGCCGCTCTCGGCTGCGTCGCTGCGCGCGCTGGAGCTGACGGTCGGGCGGCGCGTCGACGGCCTCCTCTCCGGCGACTACCGCTCGGCGTTCTCCGGGCTCGGCAGCGAGCTCTTGCAGGTCCGTCTGTACGAGCCCGGCGACGACGTCCGGCGCATCGAGTGGAACGTCACGGCGCGCACCGGCCAGCCGCACGTGCGCGTCGAGCTCGCCGAGCGCGTTCTCGTCACGTGGCTCGTGATCGACTCCTCTGCGTCGATGGCGTTCGGCACCGGCGACCGTCGCAAGGCCGACGTCGCGGAAGGCGTCGCGATCGCGACGGGCTACGCCGCGACGAAGCGCGGCAACAGGCTCGGCACGATCTCGTTCGGGCAGAGCCCGGTGGTGGAGCCGCCGCGGCAGGGCCGGCGGGCACTGCTCGCGACGCTGCAGATGCTGCGGAGCCTGCCGGCCGGCGGGACGGGAAGCCTGCGCGACGCGCTGGAGCTGGCCGACCGGGTGATGCGCCAGCGCGCGCTCGTCGTGCTGGTCTCGGACTTCCGCGGCCCGCCCGACTGGCAGGCGCCGCTCCTGCGGCTGGCCGGCCGCCACACGGTGCTCGCGGTCGAGATCCGCGACCCCCGCGAGCAGGAGCTCGCCGACGTCGGCGAGCTGCGTCTCGTCGATCCCGAGACCGGACGCCAGCTGCGCGTCGACACGAGCGACCGGCGGCTGCGCGAGCGCTTCGCCGCCGCCGCCGAAGGTGAGCGGCGTGCGCTGGTCGCGGCGCTCGCTCAGGCAGGCGTGCGTCACGTGCCGCTCTCGACCGAGGGCGACTGGCTGCGGCCGCTCGCTGCGTTCCTGCGCCGGAAGGAGCGGGTGGCATGAGCTTTGGCGTGCCGCTTCTTCTCCTGTGCCTGATCGCGATCCCGGTCGCGGTCGGGCTCCTGATCCTGCTCGAGCAGCATCGCCGCCGCCGCGCGACCGCGTGGGCGCCTGCCGCATTGCTGCCGAACATGACAACGCGGCCGTCGCACCTCCGGCGCCACCTTCCGACGGCGTTGACGCTCCTCGGGGTCGCGCTGCTGCTCGTCGGCTTCGCACGGCCGAAGGCGACGTATCAGGTGAAGGCACAGGAGGCGACGCTCGTGCTCGTGCTCGACCGGTCGGGCTCGATGGCGGCGAATGACGAGCGGCCGACGCGCTTCGCCGTCGCGAAGGCGATCGCGCAGCGGTTCGTCGCGAAGGCGCCGAAGGGATACCGACTTGCGCTCGTCACGTTCTCCGACCATGTCGCGGTCTCCGCCGCGCCGACGCGCAGCATGGACGCGGTGTCGGCTGCGCTCGCGCGTGCTCGCACCGGCCCGCAAGGGACCGCGCTCGCCGACGCGGTCGTGCGTGCGGTGCGCGTCGCGTCGCTCGTCAAGGGATCTGTTCGCGGGAAGCGTCCACCGGCAGTGGTGGTCGTGCTCTCGGACGGCGGCCAGACGACGGGCCGCGTCTCCCCGCAGCAAGCGGCGGCGAAGGCGCGCGCGGCCCACATCCCTGTCGCGGCGATCCTGGTCGGGACGCCGGACGGCATCGTCCAGCAGAAGCTGAAGGGCGGCTTCACCGAGCGCATCCAGGTGCCGGCGCAGCCGCAGGAGCTCGAGGCGCTCGCGCGGGGCAGCGCCGGCAGGTTCACAGGAGGCGCGGGCGCGGTCGACGTCAAGGGCATGTACGACGAGCTCGGATCGCGAACCGGCAAGCGCAGGAAGACGATCGAGGTGAGCGCGGCGGCCGCGGGCGGCGGGCTCGCCTTCGTGCTCGCCGGCGGCCTGCTCTCGGGACTGTGGTTCCGGAGGATCCCGTGAGAGCGGCGCTCCTTGCGGTCGTCGCTGCGCTCGCCGCGGCCGCTGCGTTCGCTCCCGCCGGCTCGGCGACGAACGAGTGCCACGGCATCCCGTCGTGCATCCGCGTGCCCGGTCCGTGGGTGATCGTGCCCGCGCACGGCACGGCCGAGTACCTGCTGACCTGCCCGGGGGGCCGAAGCGTCGTCGGCGGCCTCGACGCGCAGGCGACGTCGCGCGACGTGCGCGTCTCGTTCGACGGCCGTCTCGGCGCACCGGTCCAACCGGGCCAGACGACGACGCGCTACGCGTTCTTCCGTGCCGTCTCGGTGTCGGGAAAGACGCAGGCGTTCCAGCCGCTGCTCGGGTGCATCCCGACGCAGGGCGGCGGCGGCCGCTCGACCGTCTCCGCCCGCGTCGTCCCCGTCGGCCAGCCGCTCGACTACCGCTCACGCATCGTGGTCGTCGGGCCGGGCGACGTGAAGTTCGGCCGCGTCGCCTGCCAGAAGACGGAGAAGCTCGTCGGCGCGTGGCACGCGGTCGCGTTTCGCACCAAGCAGCCGCCGAACCTCGCCAACGTCGCCCTCGTCAGCGCTCATCGCGCGATCGTCGGTAAGAAGGTGGTCGTGACCGCGTCGTCCACCGACGCGCTCTCGCCCGACGCGCACGCGATCGTCCAGGTCGGCGCGGAGTGCGCGCCGTGACCTTTGGGTCGCCGTACTTCCTGCCGCTGCTCCTCGTCGTTCCCGGCGTCGTGGTGTTCGCGTGGTGGCTCGAGCGTCGGCGCGCCCGCTACGCGGTGTCGTTCACGAACCTCGAGCTGCTCGCGTCGGTCGTGGAGCAGCGGAGGCGCAGGTGGCAGTCGTTCGTCCCACTCGCGCTGTTCCTGCTCGCGCTGGTCGCCGCGTCCGCCGCGGTCGCCCGTCCCCGGACGACCGTGCAGGAGACGTCGGACCGTGCGACGGTCGTGCTGCTCGTCGACGTCTCCGGCTCGATGCGCGCGAGCGACGTGAAGCCGACCCGTCTGCTCGCCGCGGCGCACGCGATGTCGCTCTTCGCCGGGAAGGTGCCGAAGAAGGTGAAGGTCGGGCTCATCTCGTTCTCGACCGGCCCGGACATCCTCGTGCCGCCGACGACCGACCGCGCGCTCCTCCAGGAGGGGATCGAGCTCCTCGAGCCCGAGGGCGGGACGGCGATCGGCGACGGGCTCGGGGTCGCCGTCCAGGTGGTGCGGTCGGCGGTCGGCGACGTCAAGAAGACCAAGGACGGGAAGATCCCCGGCGCGATCGTGCTGCTCTCCGACGGCGCGCAGACACGCGGCGACCTGACGCCGCTGCAGGGCGCGGACCGCGCGAAGCGCGCAGGCATCCGCGTCTTCACGGTCGCGCTCGGCACGAACCACGGGACGCTCGGCGGGGGCGGGTTCGGCGGCGGGATCTTCGGCGGCTCCGGCCGCTTCGTCGTGCGCCCGGATCCCGTGACGCTCGCCGCGATCGCCCGCGATACCGACGGGGAGACGTTCCGCGCGCAGTCGGCAGACAAGGTCGAGAAGGTCTACAAGCAGCTCGGCGCGAGCATCGCCCGCCATCCCGTGCAGCGCGAAGTGACGTCGTGGTTCGCCGGCGCCGCTGCGCTCCTGTTGCTCGGCTCGCTCGGCGCGTCGCGGGCGATGGGCGGGCGGCTGCCGTAGCAGCCACCCGCCGTACGCCGACCTACGCGAGGCCGTTGGCCTTGAGGAACGCCTTGGCGATTGACGCCGCCGACTTCTTGTCGACGTAGAACGCCTTGTTCATCGCGACGATCGCGGGGATCGTCAGCTTCGCGGAGACCGCGTTCACGGTGCTCGCGAACTTCGGGCCGGCCGCCGTCGCGACCGACGTCTTCACGATCGGCGCGACGTTCTGGAAGCCCGTCACGTGCTTCGGGTCGGCAAGCACCGTGTACTTCGACGGCTTGCCGAGCGGCGGGTCGGTCGAGAACCCGTCACCGGCCTGGATCGTGCCCGCGTCGAGCGCCGCGTAGACCGAGATGCCGGACAGCGGAACGAACGACACCTTCGTCAGGCCGTACTGCTTCTTGTACCCGACGAGGCAGGTGTTCCTGGTCTTGCACTCGGGGAACGCGCCGAACTTGAATGCACCGGCCTTCTTCAGGTCGGCGATCGACTTGAGTCCGTACTTCTTCGCGTACGCGTTCGTGACCACGACGACGTCCGTGTCGTAGAACGGCGTCGCCTCGAGGAGCGTGTAGCCCTTGGCGGCCTCGAGCTTCTTCGCGAGTGCGTACGTCGCCGCGGCCGTCTTCGGTGAGCTTGCGTGGTGGAAGACGACCTGCACGATCACACCCGTGTACTCGGGATAGAAGTTGATCTTCCCGCTCTGCAGCGCCGAAGTCATGAGCTCGGTCGAGCCGATGTTCTCCTTGTACTTGACGGTGAAGCCCTTCGCCTGCAGCGCTTGCTTGTAGAGCTGCCCGAGGATGTACTCCTCACCGAAGTTCTTCGTGCCGATGGTGATCGTCGGCCCCGCCTTCGTCGTTGCATCTGCCGGACGCGTGAACGCCGCCGCGTAGACACCGATGACGATCGCGACCCCCAGACTGATCGCGAACGCCGCCCTGGCCGCACGCCGATTGTGCTTACGGATCACAACTGCTCCTTTCGAGTGGGGACGGTTCCGACACTAGTACGCCGAAGCCCCCTGGGCGTTACCGCGAATTGCAGCCCGGCCAAACCGAGGAAGACGACTGCAGACAGCGCCATCACGCAGAACGACGCGCCGAGAACGCCTTCCAACCGGTAGCTCGCCTGGTTGACGATGATGTCGCCGAGGCCGCCGCCGCCGGCGATCGCCGCGATCGGCGCGGTTGCGACGATCGTCACCGCAGCGACGCGGATTCCCGTGAAGAGCAGGGGAATTGCGAGTGGCAGCTCGACCCGTCCGAGGATCTGGGTGCGCGTCATGCCCATGCCTCGTGCGGCCTCGACCGTGTCGCGGTCGACACCGGTGACCGCGTCGTAGGCGTTGGTGAGGATCGGGCCGCTCCCTAGCACGGCGAGCGCGACCATGTTGTTCACGAATCCGATTCCCAAAATCGTCAGAAATGCGGCGATCAGGACGAGGCTGGGGAGGCCGCGCCCCATGATCGACGCGCCGATTGCGATCCCCGAGCCGCGCCGGAAGTGCCCGAGCACGACGCCGAGCGGCAGTGCGGCGAGCAGTGCGAGGCCCAGCGCTGCGCCGGAGAGCTCGATCTGCTCCAGCGTCTTCGTGAGGATGAACGTCGGGTGGTCGCCGATGAAGCGGAACGCATCGACGAACGTGTGCAGGTTCGCGGTGTCGGCGACGATCATCGAGCCGCTCTCGTCCACGGGACGGCGGTACGGCGAATCGCGACGAGAAGCAGGTCGGCGCCGATCGCGAGCGCGACCGCGAGCAGTCCCGCCGAGTAGATCTCCGTCTTGAACGGGGTGGGCTCCCTGAGCGCGCTGTAGATCGGATAGCCGAGCCCCAGGCTCGTCACGTTGATGCCGGCGATCGTCGCGATCGCGACCGTCGAGACGACCGCGATCCGAAGGCCGCCGATGATGGCGGGCACCGCGAGCGGGAGCTCGACGCGTACGAGGATCTGCGTGCGCGTCAGTCCCATTCCGCGTGCGGCCTCGATCACGTCGTCGGAGGCGCTTCGCAGTCCGGCGACGATGTTCGGGAAGAGCATCACGAGCGTGTAGCCGACGAGCGCGATCTCGACCGTCGTCAGCGTGAGTCCGGTGAACGGGACGAGCAGCTGGAACAGCGCGAGGCTCGGGATCGTGTAGACGAGCGCGGACAAGGCGCCGAACGGCTGCTCGAGGCGCCGGTAGCGGTGTGCGAGCAGGGCGAGCGGGAACGCGATCGCGAAGCCGATCACGACGGCGATCACCGTCAGCTCCACGTGCTGCCAGAGCGCCGGCCCGAGCGTGTCGCCCCAGTGCTCCTTCACCCAGCCCCAGCAGAACGTGTGGTCGCCGGTGACGCACGAGTCGCCCTGGCCGAAGTTCGGGATGACGGGTCCGCCGCCGCCCATCACAAGAGGGTGCTCACGTCGGTGAGACGGAAGGCGCCGAGGATGCGGTCGCCGTCCTTCACCGCCAGACGGTCGGCCTTGAGCTCCAGCATGAGGCTGACCGCATTGCGGACCGTCGTGTCCGACGCGACCCAGGCGTCGGAGCCCGAGCCCGCGTCCGGCTCCAGCGGGATCTCGCCGACGGTCCGCAGCGCGAGCCGCCGCAGTGCGCGATCGCCGCCGATGAACTGCGCGACGAAGTCGTCGGCCGGGTGAGCGAGGATCGCGTCGGGGGTGTCGTACTGGGCGAGCACGCCTCCTTCGCGCAGGATCGCGATCCGGTCGCCCATCTGGATCGCCTCGTCGATGTCGTGCGTGACGAAGATGATCGTCTTGCCGACGTCGCGGTGCAGGCGGCGGAGCTCCGTCTGGAGGCGGTGGCGCGTGATCGGGTCGAGGGCGCCGAAGGGCTCGTCCATCAGCAGGAGCGGGGGGTCGGCCGCGAGCGCGCGCGCGAGCCCGACGCGCTGGCGCTGGCCGCCGGAGAGCTGCGACGGGTACCGCTTCGCGTCACTCGCGTCGAGGCCGACGAGCTCGAGCAGCTCGATCGAGCGTGCCCGCTGCCGCTGCTTCTCCCAGCCCAGCAGGCGCGGCACGGTCGCGATGTTCTCGCCGATCGTCATGTGCGGGAACAGCCCGATCTGCTGGATCACGTAACCGATCCCGCGGCGCAGCTCCGTGAGCGGCAGTTCCTCGATGTCGCGACCGTCGATCCTGATCTCGCCCGAGTCGAACGGGATCAGCCTG
>Ga0070679_100004916_pt1 | contig 12331 bp, 11 predicted proteins | sample KBSC63BmetaG_FD_65652 | JGI IMG/M metagenome (GOLD analysis project Ga0070679, IMG submission 65652) | Corn rhizosphere microbial communities from Kellogg Biological Station, Michigan, USA - KBS C6-3B metaG | ecosystem: Host-associated > Plants > Roots > Rhizosphere | place: USA: Michigan... | reverse complement strand
ATCTCCACTGCGTCCGGCCACTGCACGACCGGCTCAGCTGTTACCGGGGCATCCGGGGAGCTGGCGGCCAGGGCGGTGACGGGCTCCAGGCCCGGCGGAGCCCACGGCTCCAAGCCGTCGTCGCCGACGCAGGGCGGAACCTGCCGGCGGGGCAGGCCATGGCAAGGGACTGGTGCGGGCGGCGCTGGTTGTACTCTTGCCGCCAGGCACCGACCGCGGCCCGGGCGTCTTCGACGGAGGCGAACGGCCCGGCGTCGTTGAGCAGCTCCAGTGGCAGGGTCTGGTGCCAGCGTTCCGCCTTGCCGGTCGTGGTCGGCGAGTACGGCCTGGTGAGCCGCTGGGTGATGCCGTTGCGGCGGCAGATCCGCTCGAACAGCACCTCGGCCGGGCGCGGCCTGCCGAACCGGCCGGTGAACTGCCTGCCGTTATCCGACAGCACCTCATCCGGGATCCCGTAGGCGCGCATCGCGGCCACGAACGCCCGGCAGACAGCCCGTCCGGTCGCCCGGCGCACTACGGTAGCGATCACGCAGAACCGGGAGTGGTCATCGATGCCGGAGATCAGCTTGCACTCGGTGCCGTCGGCCGGGAACACCGACCCGGTGATATCCAGCTGCCACAGCTGCATCGGGGCCTCCCGCTGCCACCGCTTGTAGTCCTGGCGGCGCCGTTTGCGCTTGCGCGCCGGGACCAGGCCGTGCCGGACCAGGACCCGGTAGAGGGTGGTGCGGGACGGCACCGGGCCGATGCCTGCTTTGCCGAGTTCGTAGCCGAGTCTGCGCGGTCCCCAGCGGGGATGAGCGCCGCGCAGGCGCGGCAGACCACCGCCTCGGTACCGGCATCGAGCTGACGCGGCTGGGAGTGCGGCCGGTGGGAATGGTCGGCCAGTGCGGCTAATCCGCCTTCCCGGTACTTGCCGAGCCAGTTGTGCGGGAAACTTAGGAAACGTACGGTCCCCAAGCCTGACGATGCTTGACGGCGGTGTGCCTGCCTAGCTTGCCGGCCTTGACCATGGTGGCCAGCGAGTCCAGGATCACGCGTGCACTGATGAGCGAGGTCTGCTCGGCCCAGTCGTAGGGTGGCGAGCATTCCACGACTTCGATTCCGGCCAGACTGGGCCCGGATACCAGGCGGATCAGTCCGAGCGCCTCCCTGGGCAGGAGCCCGCCCGGTTCCGGCCAGCCGGTCCCGGGCACAAACCCGGCGTCGATGACGTCGATGTCGAACGACAGGTAGACCGCCTTGGCACCCTTCCACGCGATCTCGAGCGCGGTCTCGGCGATCTTCTCGATGCCGGCGCGTTCGACATCGCCCACGGTCATGACGGTGGTTCCGCGTCCCCGGCCCACTTTCACTCCGGCGCGTGGCGACTGCCAGCCGCCGATACCGATCTGCACCAGGTTGACCGCGGGTGCGTTCTTGATGTTGGTCGCGTGGAACCACGGCGTGGTGTGCATTCGTTCGTCCAGGTCGGTTTCCTGGGTATCGACGTGCCGGTCGAAATGGATGATCCCGAGGTTGCCGTCGACGTACGGAGCCAGCCCGCGGATGGTCGGATAGCCGATGGAATGATCTCCGCCGAGCACGACAGGCATCGCTCCCGCGGCGGCTACATGGCTGATGGCCTTGCTGATCTGGTCGAAGGACTTTTCGATGTTGGCGGGCATGGTCACCACGTCGCCGATGTCCACCAGGTTGAGCTGCTCACGCAGGTCGACCCCGAGCTCGAACGAGTAGGTACCGAAAAGGTTAGTGGCCCGCCGGATACCCCGCGGACCGAACCGGGTGCCCGGACGGTAGGTCGTGCCGGCGTCCAGCGGTGCGCCGAAGACGGCCACCTCCGCGTCGCCCACGTCGCGGACGTTCTCCATGAATGGTGCCTTGAGGAAAGTTCCCCGCTCACCAGCGAAGTGCGGCAGCTCGCCGCGGGCGAACGTCGGAAGGGTGCGATCCTTGATCGATTCTGCGGCCGGCAGGCCCAGATCGAGCGCGCGCTCGATCTCCTCACGGTGCCGCCGATCGGGCAGCTCCGCCTCGGCACGCTGTGCCCAGGCTCCCTCGGCGAACGGCTCAGTCATTATCGGCTCCTCCCTGGAGATGTTCTTCTAACCGAGGGGCCGATGCGACCTGACAAGGAACGAACTAAGACAGCACCCCAACAGCCACCCCAGAGCGTCGTCTTGCATGCCGGGTACGGCGCTCACTCCTCGTCCGGGGCGACCGTTTGTCGCGGTCCCGTGACACAATGTAGCCGATGTCCACGTCGGCCGAAGTCTGGATCTGGCCCACTTTCCGTGATCGAGTCGCCCCCGGCCTGTCGACGCGGTGCGGTGAGCCGATCTGGCCTGGTCTGGTCAAGCCGGCTGACCGAGGCATTGACTCTTAACTGCATTGACCTTCATGCCACTAATTCGCATCGAGAGGCTCAACGAAACGGATCTGTCGGCGACGAGCACCAAGCCGTCGTCAGCGCCTGGGCGATCACACTTGGCGTGGCAGCTGGCGCTCATCAGCAAGCACGCCGTCTAGTTCGGGGCCCCGAGCAAGGTGCAGGTGACTCAGTGGCCAGCCAGGCCGGCACACTGACGGTAAGCAGGAAAAACGAACAGCGTAACGCCGGGATGAGCGGTGCGCGCAATAAGATCATTCCAATCGTCGGGAAATACGAACGCCGTCAGACCAAGGTGCGTGGCGAGCCGCGGTATATCCTTTCCGGCTGGCCCCTCAGCGTCGAATCGCGACCACTCCGACGAGCCAGGTGCCCATCGGAACAGCCCGCAGAGCGCGTCCTGTAGGCACCAGCCGTCTTCGCCTGGTTGCATCGGAACAAATGGGACCGTTGGTGACCACTCAAAGCCAGCCATAGTCCGGACCAGCATCAATCGCCATGTCTAACTGCGTTCCTCCGCTTCAGACGATTGAGCACGACGCAACTCCACGAGTTGACGCTTAAACGTCAAACACGATACCCGCCGGGGCACATCGGGGGCACATCAGCGCGAGATGTGCCCGCAAGCGCTGAGAACTGCCGAGATCTCATTCGCAGTTCAGGCGGTATGTCAAGTACATCAGTTGAGGTCGGAGGCAGGTCGGCACAAGACCCGGCCTACAGTCCGACAGCCGGCAGTCAGCGGCGCTCATCGATGCAGTCCGAAGCGTGACACGGGTTTGCTAGATCGGATACGAGCGTAGGCGCTCTTCGGGCAGCATCTTCATATGCAGGGAGACGCCGATTATCACGCGGTGCTTGGCAGCCAAGCCCTCGACCGCACATCTAAGACCCGCGATGCATTAAAGCGAGCTGAGGACATCGCCTACGCCCAGGCCCGTGCGCTACTGGCTCTCGCCAGGGCAGTCGACCGGCTGGCCAAGGCGATCGAGGAACCCGCATAACTGCTGGCTTACTGGCAGCCGCCTGTTCCGCCTCTGTTCCGTTAGACGCTGATCAGCAGCAACAAATGATGCGCACCAAGAGTAGTGAAATTGCAGGGCGGAAGGTATAACCGCAGGTAAGGCGAGCATCGTCGGAAGTTCGAGCTGTACTTCGATATCCGGCTTAACAGCAGTGGCGGAGCCCGGAGAGCACCGCCAGCCTGCGGCTGCATGAGTAGGCCAGGTTCTGCGTGGTCGGCACCCGAGGGCGGATCGGGTGTGCCACTTCGGTCGGCGGCGCGACGTGGTGTTCATCGAACGGCGCAGCAACATCGCCGGATCGAGTTGATTTCAGCCCTCGCCCGGCGGAACGTGCAGCTCATCGAGCAGCCCGCGGACCCGAGCCGCGATGTCGTCCCGGATCGGGCGGACCTGCTCAACGGTCAGCCCGGCCGGGTCGGGAAGGTCCCACACTAGGTACCGCTTGCCTGGGAACACGGGGCAGGCGTCTCCGCAGCCCATCGATATGACGATGTCCGCGGCTTCGGCTTGCCCAGCCCCGAGAGGCTTCGGGACCTCTCGGGAGATGTCGATGCCGATCTCTGCCATCGCCGCCGTGACCGCCGGGTTGATCTGGCTGGCCGGTTCCGACCCGGCCGAGGTCACCCGGACTCGCCCGGCTGCCTCGGTGGCGAGCAGGGCTGCCGCCATCTGGGACCGGCCCGCGTTATGGGTGCACATGAACAGCACTTCGGGAACGTCCGCCACCCGTACCACCTCCTCAGTTCCCGGCAGGCGGGACCGTCCCCGCCGCTGCGGTCTCCCGGTCTGGCCAGGTCTCTTCTGCTCGTGCTGTCGTGCGGGCCGTCGGGTAGAGCACCAGCACCAGGCCTAGCCCCAGAGCGCCGCCGGCTGCCTGCGCCAGGATGAAGACCGGCACCGATCCGGGTGCGATCCCGGCGAATGTGTCCGTGAACGCCCGAGCGATGGTGACGGCCGGGTTGGCGAACGAAGTGGACGAGGTTGCCCAGTATGCCGCGCCGATCCATCCCGCGACGGCAGCCGGGGCGAGGGCGGGACGGCCGGAGCGGGCGAGCGCGAAGACCACCAGGACCAGGCCCGCCGTCGTGGCCAGCTCGCCAAGCCACAGGTGCGGGGCCGACCTGCCGGTCGTTGACGCGGTGGCTGCGGGAAGCGCGAACATCAGGTTCGCCAGGACCGCCCCGCTGATCGCCCCGGCGGTTTGCGCAGCCGCGTACGCGGCGACTTCCCGGCCCGGCAGGCCGGTCCCCGGACGGCGGCCCAGGACCCAGTCCGCAGCCGACACCACCGGGTTGAGGTGCGCGCCCGAGGCGGGGGCGAGCACGGTGATGATCACGGCCAGCCCGGCCGCCGTCGCGAGGGTGTTCTCCAGCAGTTCCAGCCCCGACTGGCCGGGCGACAGGCGCTGGGCCATGATGCCCGAGCCGACCACAACGGCGACGAGGAGGCCGGTCCCGGTGAACTCGGCCAGCAGCCGCCGGGCCAGGGCGGGCACAGTTACCGGGCCGCCAGGGCGGCGGGCCGCGGGACCAGGACGGCCGACATGCGGGCCATCACATCGGGGTTGACCCGGTAGTAGACCCAGGTGCCGCGCCGGTCGGAGCTGATCAGCCCGGCCTCGCGCAAGATCTTCAGGTGGTAGCTGATCGACGGCGGGGTCACGTCGAATGCCTCCGTGAGATCGCACACGCAGGATTCGCCGCCCTCGTGGCAGGCGATCAGCGACAGCAGCCGCAGCCGCATCGGATCGGCTACCGCTTTGAACAGCAGCGCGAGTTCCTGCGCTCCGACCTCCGGCAGCGGCTCGCACGCCAGCGGCGCGCAGCAGTCGTCCGCGCCAGGCGTGACCGGGCAGCAGTCCCCGGAGCCGCTGACTCCCTGGATGACCAGATCCTGATTAGACATGTCTTTAATTTGACACATCTTCAGACAGAGCGCAAACTGGCCTCGAGGCTGATTAAAGAAGCCTCTAACCAAGGGCGGCCCGGCCGCCTCGTTCACGGAGGGAATACGCCATGTCCCGCGTCCAACTCGCGCTCCGCGTCGCCGACCTGGAGGGCTCGATCGCCTTCTACTCCAAGCTCTTCGGGACCGAGCCCGCCAAGCTCCGCCCCGGCTACGCCAACTTCGCCATCGCCCAGCCGCCGCTCAAGCTCGTCCTCATCGAGGGCACCGACGGCGAGCCGACCCGCATGGACCACCTCGGCATCGAGGTCGAGACCACCGACGAGGTCACCGCCGCAACCGCCCGCCTGGCCGCCGGGGGCCTTGCCACCACCACTGAGGAAGACACCGCCTGCTGCTACGCCGTCCAGGACAAGGTCTGGGTCACCGGCCCCGGCAGCGAGCCGTGGGAGGTCTACGTCGTCAAGGGCGACGCCGACACCCTCGACAAGGCCCCCGACTCCACCTGCTGCGCCTTCGCCGACGGCCAGACCCTCGTCGGCGACATCCAGCAGTCCGCCTGCTGCTAAAGCTCCCGGAGCATCCGGCCGCCTGGTTCAGAGCCCGCGGACGCCGGCGGCCGGATCCCTCTTTGACCTGCATGAGTGACCTCTATTGACCTTCCTGCCACTCGTTCGCATCGAGGGGCTCACTAGCTAGAGCCAGGGCCCATCCAGGGCACATGAGCGTCAGAACGGTACGAAACAACGAGAGCTGCCGAGACGTGAACCGGCTGGCCAGAAGCGCAATCTCGAAAACGACCAGGTGAGGGAAGCGGGCCTGTCAGTTCACATCGAACCGCAGCCCGTACGTGCGCACGAGCCAAGTTTTTCACGCCAGCCACCCGGCAACCAGTGTCGCCAATCCCACACCCTGCCGTGCCGTGCGGTCCTGGGGCCTGACCGGCTGGTGCCCGCGCCCGGCGGCTTCGAGCCCGGATCGCGCGGGTCTGGCGGGGCGACGCGATCGTCAGCGAGCGGGTCGGCGCTCAGGCCCGAACCAGCGTGCTTGTGTGACCGAAGGGAGCGAACGCGTGGTCTGAGCCCTGAAACGTGATTTGCGTTATTTGTCAGGTAATAGTACCTTCGTGTGCCATGATAGCACTGGTGTCCGATGTGATGTCGTTGGGAGTCAAGTTCATCAAGTAGCGCAAGGTGCGATTGCCGGCCGTCGCGTCCCCGCCTGCTGGTCATGACCAGCGCGCCAGCGAGGGGCACCGGGCTGCCGCACCGAAGCCGGGCGTGGCGCCGGGCAAGGCCGCCGCACCGGCCCCAAAATCTTCGCCGACAGTGCTGCCGTGGCGTGCGGATGGACACCGCCCCGAAATCGACCCCAACATCCAGACCGACGTGTGGGCAGACACGTACGCCGCTGCTTGAGGCCGACCAGAATCCCTAAGCCGACCAGAACCCCTAACACGAAGGGAGGTGGTGCCAGGAAAAGCCTGACCTCGATTCGTCCCAAGGCAGTTGTCAAAAGGATGGCAGTTGCCGTGAGCCGAGAGGCCACAGAATGCTTAGTGCACTTGCGATGGTCGCCTACCTGGTTCAGCCAGGCGACACGCTCTCAGGAATCGCCGCCAGTCATGGCGCCAGTCTCGCGGCCGTTGAGACCGCGAATCCCCAGATCCACAACTTCGACCGCATCTACCAGGGGCAGAGCCTCCAGATCCCATCCGGGGATCACACCACGAGCCTCGCACCCGCTCAGGGCGCCGCGCAGAGCGCGCCCGTGCAGAGTCAGAACGTGACTCCTGCGCCCGCTTCAGGGTCGACCCCCACGCAGGCTCCGGCGCAGTCGAGCACGGCCACCTCCGGCGGCGGATCCGGGTCGGGCGGTCTCGATGACGTCCCCGGCGTGCCGCGGTCGTACGCGGCCTGCGTGGCGTCCCGTGAGTCCACCAACCTCAGTGACCCGGCCGCCAACGGCAACGCGTACGGCATCATGCCGGCCAGTGGGTACAACGTGAACGGCACGTCCCTGGCTCACCAGAAGCAGGTGTTCGCGGACCTCTACGCCAAGTACGGCACCGCACCCTGGTCACCCCATGACGGCTGCTAGTCGCTAACCCAAAACAAGCCCGGCCCGTCCATCGAGACAACGCTGCTCATCGGCGTTACGGCGGGCCGGGCTTGCCAGGGTGCGGTGGCGTAACGGCGGGGCCGCGCGTAGGTTCGGGATGGAGGGACTTTCCTACCCGACCGGAGGGAAAATGACGGCTGACGCGCAGGACCGTGAGGACATGCAGTTCTGGTTCGATCCGCTGTGCCCGTGGGCGTGGATCACCTCGCGGTGGATGCTCGAAGTGGAGAAGGTCCGGCCGGTCAGGGTCGACTGGCGGATCATGTCGCTCGCGTACCTGAACCTCGTGCAGCACGAGGGCAAGGGACTCAGCGAGGAGTACGTGCAGCGGATGAGCAAGGCCTGGGGTCCGGTGCGGGTGTGCGCGGCGGCCGCCGCCGACGCCGGGCCAAGCATCCTCGGCCCGCTCTACACGGCGATCGGGACCCGCTTCCACAACCAGGGCCGGCGCGACGACCCGGCGGTGCTCCCCGAGGCTCTTGCCGAGACCGGGCTGCCCGCGTGGCTGGCGGACGCCGCCGAGACGGCCGAATTCGACGACGCGATCAAGAAGTCGCATCACGAGGCGTTCGACGAGGTCGGCCTCGACGTGGGGACGCCCGTCGTCAGGATCCGCGGCAAGGCCCTGTTCGGCCCGGTCATCACGCCCGCGCCCAAGGGCGAGGCGGCCGGCGAACTGTGGGACGGCCTGGTGCTCGTGTCCAAGGCGGACGGGTTCTTCGAGCTCAAGCGGTCACGGGACCGCAAGCCCACGTTCGACTGACGGCCTGATCTCAGGGGCCTCTCAACGGCGCGGGGTCCCTGTCAGGCACCTCTGAATCATGCGGGGGAGGCGCGTCTGTCCTGCCGCTAGTTGGACGTCCAAGGAAACGACTCCCATTCTGATAACAGCAAGAAGCGCGAAGCGCTGCCGGCGCGCCGCAGGCTCGGCTAGCTCTCGAGCTCGATCGTGTACATGACGAAGCCGGGGAACGTCGCCACCTTGTCGTACAGCGCCCGGGCGGTCGCGTTGGTCTCGTGGGTGTGCCAGTACACCCGCCCGCAGCCGCGCTCGGCCGCCCAGTCGCGCACCGCCCCGATCAGCGCCCGCCCGACGCCGTGGCCGCGGGCCGCGGGCGCGGTGAACAGGTCTTCCAGGTAGCACACGTCAGACCCGGTGGTCCGCACGTGGATGAAGAAGTGCACGATGCCCACGAGCGAGCCGTCAAGCCGCGCGCCCAGCGCGTGCATCCGCTCGTCGCGCTGGAACTCGTCCCACGCCCTGTCGTACATCGACTGCGGGTGCCGCACCCGGTAGAAGTCGTTGTAGCCGTGGAACAGCTCCTCCCAAACCGCCCGGTCGCTCGGCGCGAGCTTGCCAATCGTGATCATGACAGAGGGTTCCGATCGAGGTTGGTCACGTGCGACACGTTACTCCGGCCTTCGCCGCGGAGTGATTTCCCTTCAGGCGTGATCGCCGCGCCCGCGGGATGTTGCTCCCGTTGGTTGGACTGGAGCGCCGGGTGGCGCAGTTTCCACGATTGTTTGTTTATCAGGCGTGGACTAATGTCACTTAGCTTGGACTGGGTCACAATTCACTCTCCCGCATCAGTTCTCGATTCCTGCCTGGGCGTGGGTCCGACCGGATGACGGAAACTATTTTTATCGCGGAAATTTTTGCGCGCATAGCATGATTTCTTTCCGTAAAGAAAGAAGTTTCCATGATCATCGGGCGAGCAGCACGTACCCGCTGCCGCAAACCTCTCCGGAACCCCTTGGTCCCCTTAATGTCACTGCCGGCCGCGAGCTGGCCAACGACGGCCTGTCCGGGAAAGTCGGCTATTGACAGGTCGTTTCGGCAGAGTAACGATGCGCTACAAATCCGTTAATAGTTAGCCCTGCTAATGGCGACACCATGGAACGCGGCCGCTCCGTGCTGGCTAGCCGTCGCCATTGGGCCGCCGCAGGAGCGCCCATCACGGGCCGACCAGCGAATTCGGCCGGCCTGGGAGGAGTCGATGACGATGTGGTCGATGAGGAACCGCACCCCTGACAGCCGCGAAGAGGACTCGTGGCTGAGCGACGAGCAGATGCGGCGCGTCGCGCCTGCCGAGAGCGAGCAGTTCCAGTCCCCGGTCCCCACCCGGATGGTCTCCAACGGCGAGTACATGCCCTACCCGCAGACCGAACAGCAGAAGCACGTGGAGTACCGGGTCAGGGAACTGGCCGACGAGGCGGCCAAGCGGCTCGGGCAGAGCCGCCGCCAGTTCCTGATGGGGGCGGGCGGCCTGGCCGCCGCCTTCATCGCGATGAACGAGGTGCACGGCAAGACCTTCAACGTCACGACGGAGGAGATGTACGAGCCCGCGGCCTACGCGGAACACGGGCTGCCGAAGGACCTGTTCGTCTTCGACGACCAGACGCACCTCGTTCGAACCAGCATGAACACCCCGCAGGGACTGCGGGCACTCGCGCAGGGCCCCGGCCCCGCATCCAAGGCGGCCGGCTATACGGGCAACCCGTACAACGGCACGGGCGGCAACGCGCTCGGTCCCGACGAGTTCGGCAACTCTTGGCCCGACTGGAACCCGGCGGAACTGCACCCCGCTTACCCGCCTAACCCCGGGGCGCCCACCACGGCGCTCGGCGAGTTCCACCTGGGCGAGTACATCGACCGCATGTACCTGCAGTCCCAGGTCAGCGCGTCGATCATCAGCAATGCGAACTTCGGCCTGTTCACGCCGCCGGGCGGAGGGGTGCCCGGGCCGGCGAGCAACATCACCGAGAGCCTGGTGAGCGAGATCCTCACCGGCTGGCAGACCTCGGAGGCCCGCGACTTCATCAACAAGCTCGCGGGCTCGCGGCGTGCCTTCGCCCACGCCCAGATCTACCCCGGCGTCGGGAACCTGAAGGATCCCGCCTTCGGCGACTACACGCAGTGGCAGATCGAGTTCTGCAATCCCGACTCATGGAAGGGCTACTGCGTCGCTCCCGCGGCCAGCGCGTACCCCGGCGCCGAGTTCGCACAGTGGCGGCTGGACGACGAGAAGATCGCCTACCCGACCTACGCGGTCATCAACGCGAACCGGCACATGCTCAGGGAGCACCCCGGCTTCTTCAACATCTGCATCCACAAAGGGCTGTCCGCCGAGAACTCCCAGCCCGGCGGCGCCAACAACCTGCCCCAGTACGGCAACCCCGACGACGTGGTCAAGGCGGCCACCGACTGGCCGCAGTTCAACTTCATCATCTACCACTCATGCCTGCGGCCCGCGTTCTGGTCACTGCAGGCCCTGCTCGACATTCTCAACCGGCCCGGCTCGCAGTCGCCGACCACGCTGACCGACAGCGAAGGACACACCGTGCCGAATATCCGGTGGTCCACGCAGCTCGCCCAGATCGCCGCCGGCAAGTACGTGGCGGGGGCCGAGCCGACCTCGAAGTCGCCGTCCAGTCCCCGGCGTCTGCCCAATGTCTACGCCGAGCTCGGCACCACCATGGCGTCGATGATTACCCTCTTCCCCACCGTCTTCGCCCACCTCATCGGCCAGCAGCTGTACTACATGGGATCCGAGCGCATCGTGTTCGGCTCGGACTCGCTCTGGTACGGCGGCCCGCAATGGCAGATCGAGGCGCTGTGGCGGTTCCAGATCCCGGAGGAGATCCAGGAGAAATGGGGGTATCCCGCGCTGACCGAACGGGACAAGCGGAACATCCTCGGCCTGAACAGCGCCCGGCTGTACGGACTGCACGGCCGCGACGCAGTGGGCATCGGAGTGCCGGGCAGCGCGTACCGGACAGGGAAGCTGCCAAGTTACAAGTCGCACATGGCGGCGGACAGTCCCATCGACAAGGTGATGACCGGCGACGGCTATCCCACCCCGATTACGAAGGTCGACCTGATTCCCAATGACAATCTCACCAGGGTGAAGGCCGATTACCAGGCCTCCGGCGCCGGACGGACCATCGCCAGGCGCGGCTGGATCCGGACAATCTAGTCCCGACCCTGTCGGGAGTCTTGGTCGCTGCGGCTTAGATTCCCGACAGGGTCAAGCTAGGCCAGGCCCTGGACGCGGGCGGCGGCCGCGGCGTGCCCGCGCAGCTTCTCCTCGACTCCCGGCAGCGTCAGCTCCCCGTCCCGCACCAGCACCCGGCCGGCGACGACCGTGTGCCTGGCCGCCGCGGGCCCGCAGCGCAGCCACGCCTCAACCGGGTCGACGAGCGCGCCCGCGTACCGCACGCCCTCTTGCGGCCAGCAGACCAGGTCCCCGGCCGCGCCGACGGTCAGCTCGCCGATCTCGCCCGTCCGCCCGAGGCACGCCGCCCCGCCCCTGGTGGCGATGTCGAGCACCTCGCGGGCCGTCATCCCGGTCGGCCCCTTCCGCTGCCTGCCAAGGAGCAGCGCCGCCCGTGACTCGGTCCACAGCGACGCGCTGTCGGACGAGGCCGACCCGTCGCAGCCGAGCCCGACAGGCACCCCGGCCGTGCGGAACTCGCGTACCGGCGCGAACCCGCCGCCGCCCAGCAGCATGTTCGACGAGGGACAGTGCGCCACGCCCACCCCGGCCCCGCCGAGCCGGGCGACCTCGGCGTCGTTCGGGTAGATGCAGTGCGCCACCCAGGCCCGCGAGGTGAGCCAGCCCACCTCCTCGAACTGCTCCACCGGCCGCCGCCCGAAGCGTTCCAGGCAGTAGGTGTCCTCGTCCGGGTCCTCCGCCAGGTGCGTGTGCAGCCGGACGTCGAGCTTCTCCGCCAGCTCCGCGGTCCGCGTCATCAGGCCGGGGGACACAGAGAACGGCGAACACGGCGCGAGCGCCACCCGGACCATCGCGCCGAAGGACGGGTCGTGGTGCAGCTTCACCAGGCGCTCGCTGTCGGCGAGCACCTCGTCGTCGTCCTGCACGACGGAGTC
>Ga0070679_100004915_pt1 | contig 12331 bp, 6 predicted proteins | sample KBSC63BmetaG_FD_65652 | JGI IMG/M metagenome (GOLD analysis project Ga0070679, IMG submission 65652) | Corn rhizosphere microbial communities from Kellogg Biological Station, Michigan, USA - KBS C6-3B metaG | ecosystem: Host-associated > Plants > Roots > Rhizosphere | place: USA: Michigan... | reverse complement strand
GAAGCTGCACACCATCGTGAACAAAGTTGGCTATCCGGACAAGTGGCGCGACTACAGCACAGTCGAGATCAAGCGAGACGACTTTCTCGGGAACGAAACGCGAGCCACAGTATTTGAGTCGGACCGTCAGCTCGCGAAGATCGGCAAGCCGGTCGATCGCGCGGAATGGGGCATGTCGCCGCCCACGGTAAATGCGTACTACAACCCGCAGATGAACGACATTAACTTCCCAGCGGGCGTACTGCAACCGCCGCTCTACGATCCAAAGATGGATGACGCGCCGAATTACGGCAACACTGGTTCGACCATCGGCCACGAACTCACGCACGGCTTCGACGACCAGGGACGCCAATTCGACGCTCAAGGCAATCTGAAAGACTGGTGGACCAAGCAGGACGCCGATGAGTTCACCAATCGCGCACAGTGCATTGTGGATCAGTACGGGCAATACACGGTTGTCGACGACCTGAAGATCAACAGCAAGCTGACCCAGGGCGAAGATATTGCGGACCTTGGTGGCACCATCCTCGCGTACGTTGCATGGAAAGCAGCGACGAAAAACCAGCAACTGCACGACATCGAGGGATTCAATCCAGATCAGCGCTTTTTCATCGGACTAGCGCAGTGGGCTTGCGAGAATCAGCGTCCCGAGAGCGAACGTTTGCACACGCTTACCGATCCTCACTCACCGGGGAAATACCGGATCAACGGCGTGGTCGTGAACATGCCGGAGTTCCAGAAGGCGTTCTCGTGCAAAGCAGGACAGCCAATGGTGAGCGTAAAAGCCTGCCGGGTATGGTAAGAAACAGACGTGACATAAAGGCGCGGCCAACTGGTCGCGCCTTTTTTGTTTCCGCGCGTCAGACGCGCGAAGGCGTACCGCCGAACTTTCGCACCGCAATCGCAATCGGCAATCCTACGCAGAAGATATGTGTCACGATCGCCAGCAGCGTCAGGTTCCATGAAAACGGTCCGCGTCGTACCGCTGACAGCGGCATCACCACCCAATACATGAAGGTGTAGACCGCTACACCGTAGAGAGCGCCTGCTACGAGGAAGTGCTCGGTCATAAACCTCAACTTACGGCTTGCCAGATAAAAAACGGTCGCGGCCGTAAACGCGATGAGGAAATGGATTGCGAATCCCAGGAGCGCTGTTTCGTTTCCTCCTTGGAATGACCGCGGCCCCAGCAGTCCGCTCGCAATGGACTGTCCGATACGGGCAGGGGTCACGCGCGCGCGTAGCCACCACGTAACGCAAGCTGCCGTGTAGTCCATAATTCCGCAAGCGAGGCCAGCGGCGAGTATGGCCTTCGGTGCGCTGGACCGCGATTGAATCCGAGTTACAGCTGCTGTACCCATATTCACCCCTAAGTAGTGGAGCAGCATCCTCTCACAAATAACCGATATTTCGGAACGCTTTCCCGCCGGTTCCTCTCTGTTAGACGAGCAATTTCCCGGCAGGTCATTTTCCCGAATTCCTGGAAATAGCGCATAATATTTGCGGTCAGCCCATGTATCCGGTCCTCTTACGCGTTCTTCGGTCCCTTGCGCTGTTCGCGCTGTTCGCACTTTTCCTGGCCTGTGCACTTCCCTCTTGCGCTCAGAACGATCCGACAAAGCGCCTGGTTCTGAAGGATGGTTCCTATCAGTCCGTTGTGAAGTGGGAGGTCAAAGGCGACCGCGTCCGTTACTTGAGTGCCGAACGGTTCGAGTGGGAGGAAGTTCCCGGCTCGCTGGTCGATTGGGACGCAACCAACAAGTACGCCGACGATTTGAAAAAAGGCGTTTCTCACAGCGCTGCGGAGGTTGACAAAGAAGTCGAGGCTGAACGCAAAGAGATGGACGCGAGATCTCCGGAGATAGCGCCTGGCCTGCGGCTACCGGACACAGGCGGCGTATTTCTTTTCGAGACGTTTGCTCAGCTTCCACAATTAGTGGAACTCGCGCAAAACGGCAGCGACATCAACCGGAATACTGGCACAAACATTTTGCGCGCCACCGTGAATCCGCTGGCCAGCGCGAAACAGACGATCGAGTTGCCGGGACTGCATGCCGCTGTGCAGGCACATGGCGGGCGACCAGCAATCTATGTCAGCGCAGCTGACGAGGCGAAAACTCCTTCTTCAACAGACAAAAATGCCGGGAGCGCTCCCGCAGACAAAAATGACGTGGACAAGAAGAGTGACCCGGCAGCGCAGCGCTTCCAGATCGTCCGCCTCCAGCCGAAGAAGAGCACACGCGTGGTTGGAAATTTGAAGATCGCAGTGTATGGGAAGGTCAGCCAGGACGAATCGTTCGTGCCGTCGTCCATGGAATCGGTCTCGGGAAGCTGGTTCAAACTCACGCCGAACCAGGACCTGGCGCCCGGAGAATATGCAGTAGTGGAAATGCTGAATAGCAAGGATATGAATCTTTACATCTGGGACTTTGGAGTGAATCCCGCTGCACCTGCAAATCAGACTGCATGGAAACCGATCCAGACTAATGTCCAGACCGGTGGCGATGAGCCCCCGACACTGCAGAAAAAACCCAACTGATCGTTAATCCGCCGCCGGTTCCGATCGCGCGACCTTTCCCATCGCCAGCAACACTTCTTGAGCAGCGCGGTAGCCACTTTCCAGCGCACCATGCACCGTTCCATTGTGGCCATTACTGTCCGTCGCCTCACCGGCAAAGAACAATGTGAAGTCCAGCGGCCGCGCCAGCTCCGCAGCGGCGCCCACTCCACCAACTTTGGCCCAACTATAAGCGCCGCGTGCAAAGGGATCAGCTTGCCAGTCGTGGAGGTAGTGAGCTTCTAAAAGCCGTTCCAGCTCCGCGCGATCCACGCGCATCAATCGCGACAGCGATTCCAGCGCACGCGAGAAGATGGTGGCTTGATCCTGAAATGCGAGCGTTGAACAGTGCGGCCCGGCTGACCACGCCGTGAGGATCGGCGTCTTCCTCGGCATGGTGGTCCACCAGGTGGGGAAGACGCGATCGTCCGAATGGAGAAAACTCATCTCGGAAAGCGACCTTTTCCCGGTCTTCGAGTCGGCTTCGATTCGCTCCCAGAAACGCTCGCGAAAGCGCAACACAACGCGAATTACCGGACCCATTTCCAAATGATCTAAAGCATTTTGCTTGGATTTGAGTTCAGGAACAAAAGCCACTGCGCCCGTCTCGCCTGGCTTGGCCTGCAGCACTGCAAGCGGCAAAGTCACGATTGCCTTTCGCGCGTATACGTGATGATCGCCGCGAGCGTCTTGCGCTGTAATGTCTACTCTGTCGCGGCTCCAAGTGACCTGACGGACGGCGGTATTCAAACGTATCGGGAAGTCGGCCCCCTTCGCCGGCGCAAGCAAGCTCAACAAGGCTCGGTATCCATTCAGAATGCGAAATGACCTATATCCTTCGATCTCGTCGGAAGCCTGATTTTCACGTGCAAGAGCTTGGGCACTGATGCGATCGGGGTACGCGGCCTCGAATCCTTCGATGTAGGCGCACACGTGTTTGCGCGTTTCTGCGCTTATTCCGGGAAGCGACTTCAGGAAATCGGCGAACGATTGATCGCGAGCCGATCCCTGCGCGGGCAGTCTACCGAGCACCTGATCGAATTCGTCCTCGATATATTCGCATTCGTGGAGACGCCCCTCATCGAAGCACCAGCGCTCGCCCCGCACAGGCTCAGTGGAGATTCCGGACTGACGCACGAGGTTCAATGTCTCGGGCGGACGCCCGTGAACAAACTCGGCTCCAAGCTCGATAGGAACGTCGGTGGCAGGATCGTGATGGGTGTGGATGCGTCCACCAATGCGGTCCCGCGCTTCGAGCACACAGACGTTTAAGCCGGCGGAAGAGAGCGTTTTGGCAGCGGCAAGTCCGGCGGCACCGGCTCCAATGATCGCGACATCGTGCTTTTCCAGATCAGGCATTTCGGTTCCCAGAGTGGCTTTTCGGAAGTCTCAATTTCCACAGAAAACAATTAACCAATAGGTCGCAATCCTTTGAAATACCGGTACTTACGGGGGAACTTACCTATGTGCGCAGTCATAATTCCGGAATTCGGGAATGGCGTCCGATTTCCTTGTAGATGCTTTTTGGGCGTCGTATGATCTCCCGTCATGATCCAGAGTAGATGGTTGCGCTCGGCAATTTTCCCGGTCATTTTGTTTCTTGCAGTTCCCGTATTTTCGCAACGCGGTGCCATCACTGCTCCTGTCAGCCTTGACCAGATGAGCCGTCGCGCAGATCGCATCGTCCATGGATCGGTCATAAGCGCGCGTGTGGAACCGCATCCGCAGCTGACCAACCTCTCCACCATCGTCATTACGATGCAGGTACAGGACATGTTGAAGGGCAAGGCCGCCACGACCCTTACTTTTCGGCAATTCATATGGGACCTGCGCGACAAGCAGGATGCTGCGCGATACCTCAAAGGGCAGGAGCTGCTGCTATTCCTGAACCCCGTCTCTGAGTATGGGCTGACCAGTCCTGTCGGTCTCGAGCAGGGACGCTTTCGCATTACTCGCGATCGAACCGGCAAGGCTTACGCCGCGAATGGTAGGGACAATGCCGGACTCTTCTCAGGGACGCAACAAAGGGCGCGAGCTCAGCATATGAAGCTATCGGTGAAAGCCGCCACCGTGGTTCAACAAACAAACCCAGGACCGATTCCCCTTGACGACATGAAACAGACCATACGTGAACTGGCGAGGACGCAATGATGACCCCGCGCCGGCTTTGTCAGACCTTAGTCTCCACACTCATTCTCTGCGCCACTGCATTTGCGGGAGGCCCCTTGTATGTGGGCCAAGGCGGTTCCATCGACGGCAAGCCCTACACGTGGGACCCAGCGGCAATGCCGATCAAGTACACCGTTGATCCCGGGCCGATGAGCTCAAACGCGGGAAAAGTCGTGGTCGATAACGCGACCGGATTGCAGCGCGTGCAGCAGATGTTTATGAACTGGCAGAACGTGCCCACTGCGGCATTGTCGTACTCCTATGCGGGACAGATTCTTGCCGCGGGTGGATACGTCAAGGGAGTCGATGTGGCGTCTGCGTTCCAGTTCAATGCGATAGTGGGGAGTTGCAACTCTGCGCTGCAGAATCCGATCATTTTCGATTCCGATGGCAGTCTGATGACCTCGCTCGGAGTCGATTCGGATGTGATTGGCTTCACGAACATCTGCGCCACGAGTGCCAGTACGGGTCACATTACGGCTGCGATGATCACGCTGAATGGCGTCTGGATCAACGGCTCAACCCCGATGACGAAATCGGAATTCTCCGATGCGATTACCCACGAGATGGGACACTTTGCCGGGCTGGATCATTCGCAGATCAATGTTGATGTGTTGCAGAACGGCAGCTGCGACCTCGACACGATAGCTGGAATGCCGCTGATGTTTCCGTTTTCGGTCTGCCCCGGACACAGCGATAGCGGACTGCCGGCGATCCCCACCGACGATGCTGCGTGGATTTCCCATTTCTACCCTGGACCGACGTATGCGACCACCTACGGGTTGATCACCGGCACAATCTACTTTTCTGACGCAGCAAGTGCTGCGCAAGGTGTCAATGTTGTGGTCCGTGCGGTGGATGATCCGAACACACTGCAGGACGAATCGCGGCGCGTGACGTTTTCCGCAGTATCAGGGCTGTACTTCACCAGCAACCCGGGACAATCGATTTCTCTCGGAAGTGACGGCAAACCTGACAACGCGAATGGCTCGCCCTACGGCTCCCGGCAAGCAGCACTGATCGGTTATTACGAGATTCCCGTTCTGCCCGGTACTTACACCGTTCAAGTGGAATCCATCAACAGTGCATTTGCGCAAGGATCCAGTGTCGGCCCGCTCGATCCACCCGTGCGCAATCCGGGCCAGGACGAATTCTGGAAGAATAACGAATCGGCCTACGATATACCGCTACAAAGAGACACCGTTACTGTTACCGCGGGCGAAACCGTTCCCAACATCAACATTATCCTGAATGGGACGCAGCCAACGTTTGACCAATATGAAGATGAAACTCAGCTTTTTGAGACCTTGCCGCCTTTAGCCTTGTTAAGAGCGGAGGTGTGCTGATGAGGAAACAACTTCTGCTGGCGATCAGTTTGCTCGTTGTGGTCGCTTCGTGCGGGGGAGGCGGGAATCCAGGTGGAGCATCGAGTGTTCTGCCTTCGACCAATCCGGTCACCCAGCCACTAAAAATCACGAATGCGAATTTCCCAGATGGCGTTCAAGGCGACCCTTATTCAATGACGTTGACGGCTTCCGGCGGGACTAAGCCCTACAGTTTTCAGATCACTCCTGCTCTTCCGCAAGGGCTGACTCTCGACTCCGCGACAGGAATTATCAGCGGCACACCTTCTGACAGCTCCTACAATTCGTATACGTTCACAGCTGTTGACGCGAACGGAGCATCCGTCACATCTCAGACGTATCTCAGAATCAATCCTCCACTTACGGTCGGACCTTCGGGGGTTTCACATGTACAACAGTGGAACTCACCTCAGGTCGGATTCTTTGCTTCCGGAGGAATTGCTCCTTACCAATACACGGGGTCCGGTAATTTGCCTCCTGGGCTGAGATTGAGTTCGGATGGGTCACTGGCTGGAGTACCGATTTCAACAGGAACGTACACCTTTTCCGTCAACGTCATCGACTCGCATGTCCCTGCGGACACGGCTACCACGTCCCTCACAATGATGGTCGATGCGCTGCAACTTTCCTTGGCAAATTCATTGCCGACAAGGATCCTGGCTAATCGTCCCTTCACCGGAACGTTGGTTGCAAATGGTGGGACTCCGCCCTACTCCTTCAGCATCAATGCAGGAACCTTCCCCGCGGGTCTGACCCTTGACCCGGCAACTGGTGCTATCACGGGGACGCCAACGACTGTAACCACCTACTCCTTCAATACCGTTGCCACCGATTCCAGTTCTCCGGCACAAATGACTTCGGAATTCTTTAACATCGCGATCGTGTTGCCCCGCGGGCGCAACGATAGCCCTAATAATGCGGCACCAGTTGGTAATGGAGCCTTCGCTGCCTCTTTGAGCCCTTTTTCCGACTTGCCCAAGGTCTCCACACCAGATACGGATTATTACAAGCTGCTGGCGACAGCTGGAAGCACTGTGCACGTGGAAACATTCGCGAAACGACAAAATCCAGCAAATCCGATCGATACGATGGTCGAGATCACAGATCTCAATGGCGTTCAGCTTTCGACAGGATGCAATAAACCCGGGAGCACAGCCAACAATTTCAACGACAAATGTTTCGACGATGACATCAGTGCGAGCCCACATGTTCAGGATTCGGCTCTCGATTACAAGGTGCCCTCGACCAATCCTACCCAGACGTTCTTAGTTCATGTACTCGACTGGAGCGGAAATGCCAGGCCGGACATGACGTATCAACTCCAAGTAAGTGGCGTAGAAGATCCTTTGCTCCCGAATTTTCATGCACTGAACGACGCAGTAACCGGAGCGAGCTACAACGACGGCGTGATCTTCACGGGAGGAGTACAGCCCGTTACCTTCAGTATTCTCTCCGGCAGTTTGCCTCCAGGGCTGACCTTTACTCCGCAGCCCCAATTCGAGAATGCAGTCTTCGGCGGAACAGCAACTACCCCCGGGACCTATGCCTTCACTGTTCAGGCAGTCGACAGTGCAATAGTCCCCCAAGTCGTCACGCAAGCCTACTCGATCAAAGTCATAGCCGCGTTGCTCTTGACCAGCCCCTTCAACCTACCTGCCGCCTCGGTCGGGAACCCATATTCCTACACATTCAGTTTCAGTGGCGGCGTCCCTCCGTACCGATGGCAATATTTGGGCGGCAATCTTCCGCCCGATGCACGGCTGGACCCTCTTACCGGAACGTTGACGTTTATTCCTAGCACAGCAGCGACTTACGGGCTAAGTATTGCTGTCACAGATTCCGGCCATCCGCAGCAATATCAGTCCAGCTTCTTTAATCTGGCAGCCCAGTAGACGAACAAATGGCGAAACCGCGCGAAATTCATTAGAATAGCTGTAATGCCTTCCGCCGTTCACAGTGCCCTGGGGTGGGCGCACCCGGTCGTTGCCGAGTGGTTTATGCGCCGCTTTGGATCTCCAACGGAGCCCCAGGAAGCGGGCTGGCCTGAGATCCTCGCCGGACGCACGACTCTGATCGCCGCTCCAACCGGATCGGGCAAAACACTCGCGGCATTCCTGGCCTGCATCGATCGCCTCGTTCGCAAAGCTCTTGCCGGTCAACTCCAAGATCGGACCGAGGTGCTCTACATCTCTCCGCTCAAAGCCTTGGGCAACGATATCCAGAAGAATCTCGAAGCCCCGCTGGGCGAAATCCTGCAACTCGCGTCCGAGCGCGGCCTGATGATGCCGGAGATTCGCACTGCCGTTCGCACCGGCGACACGCTCACGCACGAGCGCCAGAAAATGTTGAAGCGGCCGCCGCACATCCTGGTCACCACGCCGGAATCGCTCTACATCCTGCTGACCGCTGAAAAAAGTCGGCGCATTCTGCGGGATGTGGAAACCGTAATCGTCGATGAAATTCACGCGGTTGCCGGTGACAAGCGCGGAGCCCACCTCCTGCTGTCGCTCGAACGCCTGGAAGCAGTAACGGCGAAGCCGCCTGTACGGATTGGGCTCTCGGCTACACAGAAGCCGATCGAGCAGGTCGCTGAATTCCTGAATGGCTCGGAGCGTCCGTCGCCGGTGATCGTCGACGTCGGACATAAGCGCGAACTCGATCTCGCCATCGAAGTTCCGCCGATGGAATTGGGACCGGTCGCCACCAATGAGATGTGGGACACGATCTACGACCGCATCGCGGAGCTTTCGCGCGAGCATCGATCCACGCTGGTGTTCGTCAATACGCGACGTCAGGTTGAACGTGTTTCTCTCAACCTCGCCGAGCGCATAGGCGAGGAATTTGTCGCTGCGCATCATGGAAGTCTCGCGCGCAAAATCCGTCTCGAAGCCGAACGCCGGCTCAAGAATGGCGAAATCAAAATCCTGGTCGCGACTGCCTCTCTGCAACTTGGTATCGATATCGGTTTCGTCGATCTGGTCTGCCAGATCGAATCGCCGCGGTCGATTGCAGTGGGACTGCAACGTATCGGCCGCGCAGGACACTGGCGTGGAGCAATTCCCAAGGGACGTCTCTTCGCAACGACCCGCGAACAACTCACAGAACTGGGCGCACTGGTGCGAGGTATCAAGCATGGCGACCTCGATCGGATCCTGATCCCCAAATGCCCACTAGATGTCCTCGCTCAGCAGATCGTCGCTGAGTGTGCCGCTGTCGCAAACCGCGTGCCCGCTGGTGGCATCGCCGCAGAAATCGAAATCGATGAATCCGGCTGGGATGAAGACGAACTCTTCGCGCTGATCAAGCGCGCGTATCCGTATCGCGATCTCTCGCGCGAGGAATACAACTCCGTCCTGGAGATGCTCTCCGAGGGCATCGCTGCGCGTCGCGGACGTTACGGAGCCTACCTGCATCGGGATCGCGTGAATAAGCGGCTGCGCGCTCGCCGAGGGGCGCGCATGACCGCAATCACCAGCGGCGGCGCCATCCCTGAAACTGCTCTGTACACGGTGGTCCTCATGCCCGAGGGCACCATGATCGGCACGGTCGACGAAGACTACGCGGTCGAGTCGCTCGCCGGCGATGTCATGCTGCTGGGCAATAACTCGTGGCGGATTGCGCGCATTGAAAGTAAGACCGGACGCATGCTGGTAGAGGATGCGCACGGACAAGCGCCGAATATTCCGTTCTGGCGCGGTGAGGCTCCGTCGCGCACCGCCGAACTCTCGTCGCTGGTGGCAGATCTTCGACAGCAGGTTAGCGACATGCTGCCGAATGTATCGCCCGTTGGCTTGTCGCAGAACAATCCCGTAGTGGCCGAGACAGTTGCATGGCTGAAATCAGAGTGCGGTCTCGACGACGCAGGCGCTGAACAGATCATTCAACATTTCCTGAACGGACGCGCCGTCCTGGGCTCCGTGCCCACGCAGAAGACCGTCATCGCCGAGCGCTTCTTCGACGAGGCTGGCGGCATGCAGTTGATAATTCACGCGCCGTTTGGCGGACGCATCAACAAGGCCTGGGGATTGGCACTTCGCAAACGCTTCTGCCGCAGCTTCAATTTCGAGTTGCAGGCAGCGGCGACGGACGAGGGACTGAACATCTCACTCTCCGAGCAGCACAGCTTTCCGCTGGAAGATGTTTTTCGCTTTCTGCAGCCGGAAACGGTGAAAGACATTTTGCAACAGGCTGCGCTCACGGGATCGCCGATCTTCGCCACTCGCTGGCGTTGGGACGCAAATCGCGCGCTCGCGCTGTTGCGATATCAGGGCGGCAAAAAGGTTCCACCGAATATTCAGCGTATGCGTGCCGACGATCTGCTCGCGTCCGTATTCCCTGATGTAGCAGCATGCCAGGAGAACATCGAAGGCGACATACAGGTTCCCGACCATCCGCTGGTGAAAGAGGTAATGAAGGACGTCCTGCACGAAGCGATGGACGTGGACGGCCTGATTCAATTGCTGCGCGGCATTGAAGATGGTTCGATCCGATGCCTCGCGGTTGATACGCCAGTTCCATCGGAGTTCTCGCACGAAATCCTGAACGCGAATCCTTATGCGTATCTCGACGACGCGCCTCTGGAAGAGCGGCGTGCTCGCGCTGTCAGCATGCGCCAGGTGTTGCCGGCTTCGGTGCTGGAGGAAGTCGGGAAGCTCGATCCTTCAGCCATTGCGCAGGTTCGGGAAGAAGCGTGGCCCGACGTTCGTGACGCCGATGAACTGCACGACGCTCTCTTTACGCTGGTTGCGCTGCCGGAAGGATTACCTTTCCCCGGTGATCTGAACGAAGTTGGCCCGCGTGCTGTGCGGGATCTTTGGGGACGTTACTTCGATCAACTCGCACTGCAGAAGCGCGCCGTAATCGCTGAACAGAACGGAACCCGCTTCTGGGTGGCGGCGGAGCGGTTGCAACTTTTCCGTATCATTCATCCGAATGCGGTGGTCGAGAGTCCGTCCGCGCCCTTCGATGGCGTAGACATCTCGCGATCCGATGCGATTTACGCTGCGATCACCGGATGGATGTCACATATTGGACCGGTATTCGCCGCAGATCTGGCGCGTACGCTGGCATTAAGCGAACCGGATGTTGAGCAAGCATTGCTGCGGCTGGAATCTACGGGCACAATCTTGCGCGGCACCTTCACCGGCGGCCGAACGATCACTGACCAACGCCCAACGTCCGAATTTTGCGAACGTCGTCTTCTCGCCCGCATACACCGCCTGACACTCGGCATTTTGCGTCGCGAGATCGAGCCCGTGATGCCGGCGCAATTCATGCGATGGCAGCTTCGGTGGCAGCACGTTGCGCCCGGGTCACAACTGCGCGGTGAACGCGGTCTGCTCGAAGTGTTGCGTCAGCTGCAAGGTTTCGAGATTCCTGCGAATGCGTGGGAACGACAAGTGCTCGCGCGTCGTGTCGAGGACTACGATTCCGCTGAACTGGACAAGCTTTGCATGACCGGCGCAGTCGGATGGGGACGTCTCTCGCCGCATCCGGCCACTATCGACAGCAGTTCCAACACGAACGGCGATGGCCAGCGTGTTCGGCGCGTGATTCCCACCAGCGTGGCGCCCATCACTTTCTTCTTACGCGACGAAGCAGATTGGATGCAGCCGCACCACACCGCTCACGACGGATCGGAGCGCGCAGGTCTCAGTGAGGGAGCTAAGCAGGTTTTTGAATTTCTGCGCCAACGAGGTGCATCGTTCTTCGCAGATATCGTTCGCGGTACCGGAAAGCTCAAGGCCGAAGTGGAGACGGGCTTATGGGAGCTGGTAGCCGCGGGCCTGGTTACCGCTGATGGCTTCGATAATCTGCGCTCATTGATCGATCCCAAACGCCGCTCGGGCCAGGGCAGCGGCCGCGCCGCTCGTCCCCGACACAGCGCCGGACGATGGTCGCTGCTCTACCCTGTGTTCAGCGACGATCGCAACCGCACCATTGAAGCGACCTGCTGGATGCTCCTGCGCCGCTACGGAGTGGTCTTCCGCGAGTTGTTGGTGCGCGAGAACATGTTGCCGAAATGGCGCGAGCTGGTAATGGCGTTCCGCCGCCTGGAAGATCGTGGCGAGATCAGGGGCGGCCGCTTCGTACAGGGCTTCATCGGCGAACAGTTTGCGCTGCCGGTCGCAGTGGAATCACTGCGCGCAATTCGCAAGCTCGAGCCGTCTGGGGAAACGGTCGCATTGTCGGCGGCTGACCCCCTGAATTTGATTGGCATCGTGGTTCCGGGCGAGCGAAT
>Ga0070679_100004914_pt1 | contig 12331 bp, 10 predicted proteins | sample KBSC63BmetaG_FD_65652 | JGI IMG/M metagenome (GOLD analysis project Ga0070679, IMG submission 65652) | Corn rhizosphere microbial communities from Kellogg Biological Station, Michigan, USA - KBS C6-3B metaG | ecosystem: Host-associated > Plants > Roots > Rhizosphere | place: USA: Michigan... | reverse complement strand
CTTATTTATTGCAATGCAGTAGGGAGTCAAACAGAAATTATTTTTGATGGAGCTTCTTTGGCTTTTGATAAGGATGCGAATTTATGTTGCCAGCTTCCGCAGTTTAAGGAAGAAATAAAGGATTTGATTTTAAATGATGACGGCACTCTTGATTCACCGGTAATAGAACCAGCAGAAGCTTTGCCGAATCAGCTTTTAGAACCCTTGTATTTTCTGCCCGAATTAAATATTTCGCAAGTGTATGAAGCAATTATTTTAGGTATAAAAGATTATTTCACAAAAATGAATTTTACCAAAGCAATTATAGGCAGCAGCGGCGGTATTGATAGCGCTGTAACAATTGTGCTTGCATGCGCTGCATTAGGTAAAGAAAATGTGAGAGCTATTTTAATGCCGTCTGAATATTCAACATCTCATTCAATTGATGATGCGGAAAAGCTCAGTAAAAATCTGGGAAACCCCTATGACATTATTCCTATAAAGAAAATATACAATCAATTCTTGAGTGAACTAAAAACTGTTTTTGCAAATACTCCATTTGGTATAGCTGAAGAAAATATTCAAAGCAGAACAAGAGGAAATTTATTAATGGCGATCGCTAATAAATTCGGATATATTCTTTTAAATACTTCTAATAAAAGTGAGCTTGCAACCGGCTATGGAACACTGTATGGAGACATGGCGGGTGGTCTTGGCGTGCTGGGTGATTGTTATAAACAACAAGTGTATGAACTGGCAAAATACATTAATTCTGAGAAAGAAATAATTCCTGCAAATATTATCGTCAAAGCGCCTTCAGCCGAATTGAAACCCGAACAAAAAGATAGCGATAGCCTTCCTGAATATGATATTCTTGATAAAATTTTATATCAATATATTGAACGTGTACAGGGCCCTGCTGAAATTAAATCGCAGGGATTTGATGCTTCCCTTGTTGATAAGATTTTAAGTATGGTAAATAAGAATGAGTATAAAAGAAACCAGTTTTGTCCCATCATTCGTATTTCTTCAAAAGCATTTGGCGTAGGAAGAAGGGTGCCTATTGTTGGAAATTATTTGAATTAATGATTGCTGTGCCTTTGGAACGTTCAGATCTTTCAAATTTTTTTTAAAATATTTTTTGAAGCATAAGAAGTAAATTGCTCAACTCATTTATAATTAAATTTTTATGGAAGCATATATAATAGCAGGCTTTAGAACAGCGGTTACAAAAGCAAAACGCGGTGGCTTTAGATTTTACCGCCCCGATGATTTAGCTGTTGATGTTATTAAAGGATTATTAGCAAGTGTTCCTGAATTGGATAGTAAAAGAGTTGACGATCTTATTGTGGGAAACGCTGTACCAGAGGCTGAGCAAGGATTACAGGTTGGAAGAATGATAAGCTTAAGGGCTTTGGGCATCGAAATTCCAGGCATGACCGTTAACCGTTATTGTGCAAGTGGACTTGAAACCATTGCAATTGCAACCGCGAAAATTAGAACCGGTATGGCGGATTGCATAATTGCCGGGGGCACAGAAAGTATGAGTATGGTGCCGACATCAGGATGGAAAACTGTTCCTTCTTATGCCGTTGCATCAGAAACCCCGGATTATTATCTGGGAATGGGACTTACTGCCGAAGCCGTTTCCAAAGAATATAATGTAACCCGTGAGCAACAGGACGAGTTTAGTTTGCATTCGCATCAGAAAGCAATGAACGCAATTAATAGTGGTTATTTCAAAAGCGGCATACTTCCCATGCCGGTTGAAGAAATTTATGTCGATGAAAATAATAAGAAGCAAAAAAGAACTTTTGTAGTGGACGTAGATGAAGGTGTTCGTGCGGATACTTCTATGGAAGCTCTTGCAAAATTGAAACCTGCATTTGCATTAAACGGAACTGTAACTGCAGGTAATTCTTCACAAACCAGTGATGGCGCTGCTTTTGTAATTGTTATGAGTGAAAGAATGATGAACGAATTAAAATTAAACCCCATTGCACGTTTGGTTCAATGTGTGAGCGCAGGAGTACATCCGCGAGTTATGGGAATTGGGCCTGTTGAAGCTGTTCCAAAAGTATTGAAACGTGCAGGAATGAATTTATCCCAAATAGATCTGATAGAATTAAATGAAGCTTTTGCATCACAATCACTGGCTGTTATCAAAACATTAGAGTTAGATCCTGAAAAAGTAAATATCAATGGTGGCGCTATTGCTTTGGGTCACCCGCTTGGATGTACAGGCGCTAAACTTACCATCCAGATTATAAATGATATGAAAAGGCTTAATAAAAAGTATGGAATTGTAACTGCGTGTGTTGGCGGCGGCCAGGGTATAGCCGGCATTATTGAAAATTTATAATTTTAAATTTATCTCTTCGTTTAGCCCACGCTGTTAGTAATTAAAATTTTATGCCAAGTCCAACTGCTATCAGCGATTTTAATTGTAAGCCCGGGGAATCATGATTAGGCCCAAAAAGTTTTACGTCGTCATCATAAATAAGGTCCAGGCCTAGGCTTGCAGTAAGTATTTTTGAAACTTTAGCAGTAAACATGTTATTCATTGATACATCTACATTTTGCGGATTATGCTCGTAATTTGAAAACAAATCAAGCCTTCCATTGTAGGTAATTGTTTTACTTAAGTTTGTTATGTAAGTGATACTTGCAAATGCGCCAATTTCATTTTTTACTTTTTTTCCCGGGATTACGCCATAAGCACCTTTTGCTGATAAGCTATCATTGGTTACAAAAGTCCAGCGTGAAGTAATGGGCGATACAAATATTGATAAGCCTTTTGCAGGTTTATAATCTAGCCCAAGACTAAACAGCAAATAACCTGGAGAAAGAAAGTTTGATAAAAGATCTTTGCTGCCATCACTATTGTAATTGTATCCTTTTGAAAATTGAGAGTGGAAATTTACTAATCCGGCCAAATCTAATTTAGGTGTAAGGGAATAGCCTAATTTCGACAAGAGATCTATCCGGTCATCATTTTTACGCGTCCCTTGGCTGGTAGTATTTACAAGACCGTAATTAAGGTCCAATGTATTATCCCAACTATACCTGTCCTTTTTATAAAATGCATAAAATCCCAGGTATGAGGCTATAGACAAAGAGAAATCATCACCGCCTGCAGCCCAATTACTTTGGCTACCCTGTCCAAAATTTAAATTAAAAACACCGCCGGTTTTCCATGTTTTGCCGCTATCAATTTTTTGTCTTTTAATTTCTTTTGTTGCATTCGCCTGCATATCTTTTACGCTTTCATCCTGTGCTGATACATCGTTATTAAAGCTTAATAAATAAAGAATACTAAATATTGTAAATAAACAAAAGCGATAATTTTTTTTCATTGGATAGTGTTTAAATTATTAAAAAAATTTTGGCAAAATTAATCAACTATTTAAAGTTGGTGTTAAGAGACAAAAAGTAAGTTTAAGTAGAAATAAAAACATAATTTGTGTTTGTAAATAATTATATAACCATTAAACACTTTACCATGGAAGAATTAATTCAAAAACTACAAAATATTCATGGGCTTAGTGCAGAACAATCGCACGGCATTTTAAATACTATAACAAGTTTTATAAAAGAAAAATTTCCTATGGTAGGTGGCGCTGTAGATAATCTTTTTCAATCAGGTACTACGCCATCAGCGCCTGGTACAACTCCGGCAAATACGCAGGTAACAACAGCAGGAAACGGGGACTTCTTAGATAAGATTTCAGATTTTATTCCCGGAGCAACGGGCGAAAAAATTGAGGAATTTGCAAAAGATAAATTAGGTGGATTCTTTGGAGAGAATAAGCCAGACTAATAAGATAGTATTATGAATATTAATGTCGGCCTTATAATCCGGCATTGTGTTTTTTATAAAAATTATTTTAACGTTTCTCTGGCAATAACTATTTTTTGAATTTCACTGGTACCCTCGCCAATGGTACATAATTTACTGTCCCGGTAAAATTTTTCTACCGGGAAATCTTTTGTGTAGCCATAACCGCCAAAAATTTGAACAGCATCAGTAGCCACTTTTACTGCAATTTCGCTCGCATAATATTTAGCCATTGCAGATTCCTTTGTAACATTTTCACCATGGATTTTAAGATCGCAAGCCTGTGCAATTAATAACTCAGCAGCCATAATCTCAGTAGCCATATCAGCGATTTTAAATGAAACTCCCTGAAACTCGGCGATTGGCTTCCCAAACTGATGCCTTTCTTTTGCATATTGTACCGATGCTTTGTAAGCGCCCTTTGCTATACCAAGCGCAAGGGAAGCTATTGAAATACGGCCTCCATCCAATACATACATCGCCTGTTTGAAGCCGTCGCCTACATCTCCCATTCGTGCTGTATCCGGAATCCGGCAATCATTAAAGATCATTTCCGCTGTTTCACTGGCACGCATTCCTAACTTATTTTCTTTCTTCCCACCCATAAATCCTTTGGTCTCACGGGAAACTATAAACGCAGTTGAGTTATCTCTTGTATGAGGCTCTGCTGTTCTGCATATCACCACCGCCACATCTCCACTTTTGCCATGAGTAATCCAATTTTTTGTTCCGTTGATAACCCATTCATCGCCATCTTTTTCTGCTATACATTTCATATTTCCAGCATCGCTTCCGGTTTGCGGCTCTGTTAAACCCCAGGCGCCAATGTATTCCGCTGAAGCCAATTTTGGTAAATATTGCTCTTTCTGTTCTTCATTGGCAAAGGCAAGTATATGACCTGTACATAATGAGTTATGCGCGGCTAATGATAATCCTATTGATCCGCAAACTTTTGAAATTTCCTGTATTATGGCGCTATATTCATAATAGCTTAATCCTGCGCCACCGTATTTTTCCGGCACTAAAACTCCCATCATGCCAAGCTTTCCTAACTCTTTAAATATATGAACGGGAAATTCCTGGGTTTCATCCCATTCCATTACATGCGGTTTTATGTATTGTTGTGCAAAATCTCTTGCGGTTTGAGCAACCTGTTCGGTAAGCTCAGTACTTTTAAAATCCATATTATTTTTTTAACTATTGCAAGATAATTTAAATTAATAAAGTACTAACAGTCGTTAGTTTTCTTTAGAAGAGCAATAAAATTTTTGCAATTTATTGCACCATTAGATAAGGCGATATTTTTTCAAAAACAGCGTCTGTAACCAGCATAATTTTTTTGATATCTTCTACAGAATTAAAATTGCCATGTTGTTGCCTGTACTGAAAAATGGCATTGGCTAAGTTATATCTTATGTAAGGATGTATTTTCATTTCATCGATGGAAGCATTGTTGATATTTATTTGCCTTACACGCATTTTATTGAGTACTAACCGTGGTTTAATTTTTTGAAAAGTTGAATCAGGAAGAAGATAAGTTTCGCCTACTTGTTCAATAGAATAAAATCCACCTAGTTTTTCCCGAAAGGCAATAATTCTGTTAGATAATTTACTTCCTATACCAGGTAAATTAATGAATGCAGAAGTGTCGGCAAGGTTAATATCAATAGACTGAATTGTTTTTACTGTATAAGACGATATTGGTTTTTTATATTCCCTTTTCTCAAAAGAAGTATACTGAGCGGCAACATTTTTTATACTAACGTAAGGGATTAAACGCTTGGCATCTACAGCAGAAAGGCCCCATATTTTGCTGATATCTTCGGGCTTATAAAATTTTCCTCCTTTGGAAATAAAGTTTTGAACAGTATGTATTGTTTTATCCCGTAAGCCCAACCTTTTCCAATCTGTTGCAGAAGTTGTATTTGGATCAAAATAAAATACTTCTGATTTTATGGCTTGATAATTTTTATTTTCTTTAAGTGTATAATCATCATGAAGTTCGTTATTATATTTTTGTGAGAAATATTTGGCTGAATCATTTTTTTCAACTTCTAACTTTGCAATTTCATTTTCAAATTTACTGTGGCTGAAGGTTTCATTTTTTATAAATAACGGGTAAAAAAATTGCAGCGCTACCCAAATAAAAATTAAAATAACTATTATAACTGCGCCTTTTCTTTCCTTTAACGTAAAAATAAAGTAGGCTTTCGAAAACTGCTTCCACATTTATTATTTTTTGCTTTAAAATAATAAAATAAATGTATTAAACAAATCAGCAAATAGATTAATAAGGAAAGCCTTCAAACTCAAGCTGCAAGCCATCCCACGCAAGCTGTTTGCCAGGCGGCAATTCTTTATTTATTTCTTCGTGTGTTCCTAATTGATGGCTTACGTGAGTGAAGTAAGTATTTGGAATTTCCAATTCATCAGCGAGGTTAATAGCTTCCTGCAAGGTAAAATGAGAAATATGAGATTTTTTGCGAAGTGCATTTATAACAATTGTATTACTGCCAATAATCTTTTGCTTTTCCTGTTCATCAATTCTGTTAGCATCAGTAATGTAAGTAAAGTTTCCAAACCGAAAAGCAAGAACTGGTAATTTTAAATGATGAACCAAAATAGGTGTTACGGGAATATCGCCCACCATAAAAGTTTTATCAGAAATTGTATGCATGTTTACGCTGGGAACTCCGGGATATTTTTTATCAGCAAAAATATACGTGAACTCTCTTTTTAAGCCCTCTTGAGTAATTTCATTTGCATAAATGTCCATAGGTTTCTGCTGAAAAAAATTAAATGCTTTTATATCATCAAGCCCTGCAATATGGTCTTTGTGCGGATGTGTAAAAATAACTGCGTCAAGTTTTTTTACATTTGCTCTAAGCATTTGCGAGCGAAAGTCTGGCGTGGTATCCACAATAAGCGTTGTCGCTTTGCTTTGTACTAAAATACTGCTTCGGAAGCGCTTGTCTTTCTCATCATGCGAAATACATACATGGCAGCCACAGGCTATCATTGGAACGCCGCCGCTGGTGCCTGTACCAAGAAAAGTAATTTTTATTTTGGGATAATTCACTTCCTCAAAACTAAAACATATAAAATAGAAAATGACAAAGATGGAGTCCGCTTCTACAATAGTTCATTTTTTGCGAAGAGTTCTTCATATAACTTTTGAGAATCTTTAGTAAGGAGATCGTAGTTAATGTTTACCGAAGGAATCAAATCAATTAATGTATTTATTCTTCCTTCCGGGTTTAAGAATTTATTGAGCACCACCACTTTTTTATCTTCTAAAATACAATAACCACTTTGAAAGGAACCTCTTTCGTAACGGACAATATAACCGCATTCATCCAAAATATTTTCTAACTTTTTTAAGGTAGCTTGATTGTATTTCATGAAGGCAAATCTAATAAATTAAACTGTTTATTTAGGCTATACTTTAGTGCTCATGCGTATTACCGGTATTATCATTTCTTCAAGGCTTACGCCGCCATGCTGAAAAGTATTGCGGTAATAATTTGCAAAATGATTATAATTATTCGGATAGCATAAATAACCATCTTGCTTTGCAAAAATAAAAGATGAATTTACGTTGGGCACCGGCAAGCCCGCTTGTCGCGGATCACGAAATGCCAAAACTTCTTTTGCTTCATAATTGAGATTGCGCCCATGTTTATAACGAAGGTTAGCCGTAGTTTGCTTATCGCCTACTACTTTTTGAGGAGTATTTACCCGTACGCTTCCATGATCAGTTGCGAGTATGAGGTTCCATTTTTTATCTGCGATTTTTTTTAATGCCTGGTGTAATGGAGAGTGCTCAAACCATGATGCCGTAAGGCTTCTGTAGCTTATTTCATCTGCAGCAAGTTCTTTAAGTACTTCCATTTCTGTTCGTGCATGACTAAGCATGTCTACAAAATTGTAAACAATAATATTAATATCATTGCTCAAAAAATTATGCATATTATCTACAAGTTTCTGTGCGTCCTGGTGATTAGTAATTTTTGTATAAGAGTATTTAAGGTCATCCTTACGAAGCCTTTTTAATTGTGCTTTAAAAAATGTTTCTTCAAATAGGTTTTTGCCACCTTCTTCGTCATCATTTTTCCATTCTGTTGGAAACTGTTTTTCAATATCGATTGGCAGCAAGCCTGCAAAAATTGCATTACGGCTGTATTGCGTTGCTGTTGGTAAAATGGAATAAAAAGTTTCTTCTTCGTGTATCCGAAAGTTTTCAGAAAAAATTGGCTGGATTGTTTTCCATTGATCGAACCGAAGATTATCAATTAATAAAAAGAAGGTGGGTGTGCTGTTTTTTTCAACATGAGGAAATACTTTATACTTCATTAAGTTGTGGCTCATCACAGGAGCGTTAGCTGATGGATTAGTAACCCAATTGGAATAATTTTTTGAAATGAATTTAAAAAATTCTGTATTGGCTTCATTTTTTTGAGATTGAAAAACTTCCTGCATTTCCGGGCTATCGCTTTTTTTCATTTCAAGTTCCCAATAAATTAATTTTTTATAAATTTCCATCCATCCGTTATAATCAGGATTGTCGTTCAACGCCATAAACAAGTCTCTGAATTGTTGCTGATACGCAGATGTAGTTTTTTCAGCAACCAATCTCCTGTTATCAATAATTTTTTTGAGGGAAAGCCATACTTGGTTTGGATTTACTGGTTTTATTAAATAATCAGTTATCTGTGAACCAATAGCCTCATCCATCAGGTTTTCTGTTTCATTTTTTGTAATGAGAACTATAGGTACATGCGTGTTGATTTCTTTTATTTTCTGCAAGGTTTCAAGCCCGGTAATTCCCGGCATACTTTCGTCAAGTAATACCACATCCACCACATTATCTTTTACAAAATCAATAGCATCAAATCCGTTGCTCAAAGATTTTACCTCGTAACCTTTATTTTCCAAAAACATAATTTGAGATTTTAAACTTTCCATCTCATCATCTACCCATAAAATTTTTGCTGCGTTCATTTAAGTTTTTTTTTACCACAAGAAATATAAACCATACAAATGGCGGCCAATCGTTATTACTTTTACCGAAGCCATTCTTACAAATGTAATTTATTCCCTACCCAAAAATTATCTTTGCAAGGCTGGTTATGCATTTTAACAATTTGAAGATAGATGATAAGCAGAAAAATTATTAACGATCCGGTATATGGTTTTATCACTATTGACGATGCGTTGATTTATGCAATTATATCTCACCCATGTTATCAGCGCCTTCGCCGTATCCATCAAATGGCGCTTGCCCTATTAGTGTATCCCGGTGCTGTACACACCCGTTTGCATCATTCGTTGGGCGCTTATCATTTAATGTGTAATGCAATTAGTGAATTAAAGGGAAAAGGATTTGCAATTTCAGAGAAAGAAGAACAGGCCGCTAAAATTGCGATCCTGCTACATGATTTGGGCCATGGGCCTTATTCTCATGCATTGGAAAATGTTTTAATAAAAAATATAAGTCATGAAGAAATTTCTTTATTGCTAATGAGGCAAATGAATGAAGAGTTATCTGGTAAGTTGGAAATGGCGATAGATATTTTTAATGATGATTATCCTAAAAAATTTTTGCATCAATTAATTACTGGCCAGTTAGATGTAGATAGAATGGATTATCTCATCCGCGATAGTTTTTTTACTGGCGTAAGTGAAGGTGTAATAGGTTACGACCGGATCATTAAAATGCTTACCGTTTATAACGGCGAATTAATGGTTGAAGAAAAGGGGATTTATTCTATCGAAAAATTTTTAGTATCCCGAAGACTAATGTACTGGCAGGTTTATTTGCACAAAACTGTTTTATGTGCAGAAAAAATGCTGATTAATATTATCAGGAGGGCAAGAGATGTAAAAGCCATTGCGCCATCTAAGGAACTTGATATTTTTTTGCATTCGGAATTTAACCAGGAAGATATCAAAGAGCATTTGGATGATTTTTGCAGACTTGATGATTACGACGTACTTGCGGCCATAAAAAGATGGATGAGCCATCCCGATAAAATTTTATCTTTTCTTTGTGACGGGATTGTAAACAGGAAACTACTTAAAATTAAATATTCTGGAACTAAAATTGATAATGAAGACGTGATAAAAAAATTACGGTTAACAATAGAATATTTTAAAATTACAGAACAGGAAGCCAGGTATCTTGTTTTTAGCGGGGAAACAGAAAACAGGACTTATAGTAATGATGATGAGCATATAAATATTTTGTTTAAAGATGGTACTGTAAAAGATATTTCTTCAGTAGACAATGCACTCATAAATCAAACATTATTTGGCACGGTAAAAAAATTTTACATTTGTTACCCAAACATGGAATTATCATAAGTTGACTTTTAAAATATTTGATCGTCTTTTACAGATAGATAAAACAAAAATGGATTTTACCGCAACACAAATATCTTCCCTTATAAATGGAAAAATTGAAGGCGATCCCAACGTTACCGTTTCATCTTTTGGTAAGCTCGAAGGCGCAGAACCCGGCCAGCTTGCATTTCTTGCCAATCCTAAATACGAAGATTTTTTATATTCTACCAAGGCTTCTGTAATTATAATTAATGACAGCCAGGAAGTAGAGAAAAAAATTGATGCCACATTAATTCGCGTTCCCGATGCATATTCTGCTTTTGCTGTAATTCTTAGCGCCTACGAAAAAATGGCTAAGGCTAATCTTACAGGAATTCAGGAGCAAGTATATATTTCTCCATCGGCAAATCTTGGCGAAAATATTTTTATTGGCGCTTTCACTTACATAGGTGAAAATGTAAAAATTGGCAATAATGTAAAATTATTTCCGCAGGTATATATAGGTGATAATGCTATAGTTGATGATAATTCTATTTTATTTCCTGGTGTAAAAATTCATCATGATTGTGTTATTGGGAAAAGTGTAACTATACATTCAGGCTCTGTTATTGGCGGTGATGGATTTGGGTTTGCGCCGCAGCAGGATGGAAGTTTTAAAAAGATACCACAAATTGGTAATGTAGTTGTGGAAGATAACGTTGAAATTGGTTCTAACGCAACTATTGACCGGGCAACCATCGGATCGACATTGATTAAATACGGCGCCAAGTTGGATAATCTTATACAAATAGCCCATAATGTGGAAGTTGGAAATAATACGGTAATTGCAGCGCAATCGGGAATAAGCGGAAGCACTAAGATCGGAAACAATGTTATGATCGGAGGCCAGGCAGGCATTGTCGGGCATTTGCAAATTGCTGATGGAAGTAAAATAAATGCGCAAAGCGGCGTGAGTAAATCTATTAAAACACCTAACACATCGGTTACCGGATCGCCCGCTTTTGATTATGCACATGCTTTGCGAAGCCAGATATTAAACCGGAATTTGCCAGAGCTTGAAAAAAGAATTAAGGAACTTGAACAATTGGTAGACCGCCTTATAAAAGAAAAAATTCCTGGTTAAAGTTCTAATGAATAAAATTTAAAAATCGCTTTAGACCTGAAATATTAAAAAGGAATAGTTTTCATACTTTCGTATTCATGGAGCCATCGAAGTCTAAAGAGAAATATTTTCAACATACCATAAAGGAAGAAGTTACGATTTCGGGTGCAGGCATTCACACCGGCCAATCGGTAACGATGCATATAAAACCAGCTGAACCTAATACTGGTATTAATTTTCAAAGAACAGACCTGTCAGGAAGGCCCATTGTAAAAGCGGACGTTGATAATGTAATTGAAACAAACAGAAGCACAACCATAGAAGCCAATGGTGCAAGAGTCGGAACTATTGAGCATCTTATGGCAGCGCTTACCGGAATGCTTATTGATAATGCACTTATAGAAATTGACGGTGAAGAAGTGCCAATACTTGATGGAAGCGCACAACTTTTTATAGAATATCTCTCCAAAGCAGGCATACAAAAGCAGGATGCGCCAAAAATTTATTATACCATTCAGCATAATATTAGTTTTGTTGATGAAGATAAAAAGGTAGAAATGGTGGCTTTGCCTTATGATGATTACCGCATCAATGCCCTGATTGATTTTAATTCTCCCGTTTTAGGAACCCAGCATGCCGATCTTCGTAATATACAAGATTTTGAAAAAGAAATTGCGCCCAGCCGAACTTTTTGTTTTTTTCACGAATTGGAACTTCTTATAGCTAATGATCTCATTAAAGGTGGAGATATTAATAATGCAATTGTAGTTGTTGATAAGCCGGTAACTCCACAGCAGGTTGAGCGGATTTCAAAAATATTTCATAAAAATGATGTGAAAGTAAGTGAGGCGGGAATTTTGAACAATCTGACATTGCGCTTTCCTAATGAACCTGCCAGGCACAAATTACTTGATGTTGTTGGTGATCTTGCATTGGTCGGTTATCCCTTCAAGGCACATATCATTGCAAACAGGCCAGGTCATTTTTCCAATATCAAGTTTGCAAAAAAAATAAAAGAACACATTAAAAAATATAAACATCGCCAGGATATTCCAAAATATGATCCGAAT
>Ga0070679_100004904_pt1 | contig 12341 bp, 7 predicted proteins | sample KBSC63BmetaG_FD_65652 | JGI IMG/M metagenome (GOLD analysis project Ga0070679, IMG submission 65652) | Corn rhizosphere microbial communities from Kellogg Biological Station, Michigan, USA - KBS C6-3B metaG | ecosystem: Host-associated > Plants > Roots > Rhizosphere | place: USA: Michigan... | reverse complement strand
CACGAGGACGAGGAGGGCCACGGCCTTGACCGCCGCGTAGAGGCCCGCATGTTCCATGTCGAGTTCCCGCAAGGTTGTCTGCACGAAAAAAAAAGCCGTCGACGAGGCGGCCCGCTGAGGTCGATGGTCGCGCAAACACGCGTGGCGCTCCACCCACGATCGCTCATGGTATTCACCCATTCACGAATCGCGCGCGGCCGATCGGCCGCGACGATTCGGCGCGGCTCAGGAATTGCCGTCGTGCACGAGCCTGAGGCCCGCTGCGCCGGTGCGCACGGCGTTGCGGCCGGCGCGCTTGGCTGCGTAGCACGCCGCATCCGCGGCATCGATGACGCTTGCCACGTCGAGGAGCGCGTCCTCGATCTGCACCACGCCGATGCTGACGCCGACGCGGTACTCGCGTCCTTGCCAGGAGAGCGCGTGCGCCTCGATGCGCGAGCGGATCTGCTCGGCGACCGCGAGGGCGGTCGGCAGCGCGCAGGCGCGCAGGAGCACGCCGAACTCGTCGCCGCCGAGCCGCGCCGCCAGATCGATCGAGCGGATGCGCCCGAGCAGCAGCGCGGCGACGTCGCGCAGCAGCTGATCGCCGGCGGCGTGCCCCGCCGTGTCGTTGACCGCCTTGAAGCCGTCGAGATCGACGTACAGCATCGACGCCACCTCGCGCCGGCGGCGGTCGTCGAGGTGCTCGGCGAGCTGGCTCTCGAACTCCTGCCGGTTGGCGATGTTGGTGAGCGAGTCGTGCGTCGCCGCCCAAGACAGGGCATTGCGCTTGCGACGTTCTTCGCTGACGTCGCCGAGCGTCCAGATCGTCCCCTGGCCGGCGTCGTGCGGACTGACCGGCGCGCCGAGCAGCTGGCCCCAGAAGCGGCTGCCGTCGCGCCGCACGAACTCGATCTCCTCGGCGAACACGCGTCCCATGCCGAAGGCGGCGCCGACGCGCGTGCCGAGGCCCTGGTAGAACTCGTCGGACGGATAGATGACGCGCGCTGCCTCGCCTTCGAGCCCCGAGCCTTCGTAGCCGAGCAGGCGGTTCCACTCGTCGCTGACGAGCTCGAAGCGGCGATTGCGCGTGAACGCGATGCCGACCGGCGCCTTGGCCATCACGGCGCGCATCTTCGCCAGCAGCCGCTGGCCGGCCGCCTGGCTCGCCTCGCGCTCGCGCATCACGTGCTGCAGCACGTTGGAGAGCTCGCCCAGCTCGCCGCCGAGATCGGGCCAGTCGCCGTCGACGCTGGCATCGTCGCCGATCAGCTGCAACGCCCGACGCTTCAGGCGCACCAGCGGGCGCAGGAACCAGAACGTGATGAAGAGCGTCAGCAACCCGCCGACGACCGCCACGCCGAGCGCGAGCCAGCGCGCGCGCTTCTCGCCGTCGACGACGCCGGCGAGCAGGTCCTCGACGCGGCCGCTGCGCAGCACGATCCAGTCCGCGTCCGCGACGCCGGCGATGCCGACTTCGTGCTCGCCGGCGCGCAGCGCGTAGCCGGCCGGCTCGATCGGGCTGCCGCGCGAGCGCCAGTCCTCGAGCGCGGCGGCGATCCGCGGCTCGGCGGCCGCATCGCGCAGCACCCATTCGCGCTGCGGGTGCGAGAGGATCTGGCCCTTGGCGTCGACGACGACCGTGACGACCGCCGAGCGGTCCTGCCCGCTGCCCTCGGTGAGATCGGCGAGCAGCGACCGGCTCGACAGGCGCAGCGAGCCGCCGAGCACGCCGGCGACGCGTCCCTCGCCGTCGAACATCGGCATCGTCAGCACGACGATCGGCTCCTTCGAGACGCGCGACGACGCGACGCGCGCGATCATCGGCCGCTGCTCGCGCAGCGTGTCCTTGAAGTAATCGCGGTCGGCGACGCTGGTGTGCGGGTCGCGGATGCCGCGCTCGTCCTGGATGATCTGCATCCGTCCGTCCGAGCCGACGACGAAGACGCTCGAGAAGATCGTCGCCAGCACCGGCTGCCCGGCGACGAACGCGGTCAGGCGCGCCTGGTCGGCAAGCAGCGGCGGCGTCATCTGCAGCGCCACGCTGCGCAACGCGCGCTGCATGCCGACAAGCCGCAGCGACAGTGTCGCGGCGATGCGGCGCGCGTCATCTTCCTGCGAGTCGAGAACGATCTGCTCGGTGCTGCGGCCCACCTCGCGCAACACGAAGACGAGCGTCATCACGACGCTCGCCAGGATCAGCAGCGCGCCGGCGAGCGCCAGGCGCACCTTCAGCGAGCGGAAGCTGAAGCTGTGGCGGGTCGGGCGCATGCATGCTTTTCGGTGCGGCAGCGAGTCTTCCGCATCCCTTCGATGCGAAAGGTGTGGAATTGCTCGCGCGCACGCGAAAAGCGTGACGGATTGCAGCGGCCGAAGCCGCCGCCGGCGCCTCAGACGGGCGTTTCGGCCATCAGCTCCGACTTCCTCGCGGCCAGTTCCTCGCCGAGGGCGGCGAGATCCATCCCGGCCTCGCGGCATTGCGGGAAGAGCTCGCCTTCTTCTTCCTGGACGTGGTGCTCGACGTATTCGCCCAGCACCTTGACCTTGGCGTCGTACAGCTCGTCGTCGGCGGACATCGACTCGATCTGCGCGATCAGGTCCTTCGCGGATGCGTGCTCGACCTCGGCTTCGTCGAGCAGGTCGCTCTCGACGTCGGCCTCGCGCGCGGCCGGATAGAAGATCTCCTCCTCGATCGTCGTGTGCGCGGTCAGCATGGTGCAGATCTGCTCGGCGAGCGACTGCCGCTCTCCGGCGTCGGCCTCCTTGTCGGCGAGCTTCTCGTAGTCGCGAAACAGCTTCTTCACCTCGTCGTGGTCGCGGGTGAGCAAGGCGGTGGCGTCGTCTTGCGCCGCACGCGCGCTCGTGCCGGGCTTCTTCGCGCCGCTCTTCCTGGCAGTGGCCATGGGTTCTCCTGTTCGCGCTGCAGACGCGCGCCAAGCCCAGGGCAAATCGCGTGCCGGTGCCTGACGGCGGCAAGGCGCGCGAATTGCCTTGCCCCGGCACCGCCACCACCGAAGAAGCGATGTCCGACAGCGACGCGACCACCGGCCGATCGACCCCGGCCCGCACTTTCCTCCCGCAGGCACGCGCCGGCGACCCTGCCCTGCCCCAGCCGGCCGGCGACGATCCGCTCGAAATGTGGGGCGGCGTCGAGTGCACCGTGAACCGCGTTCGCGACAGCTACTTCACCCAGCTCGAACGGAGCGGCCACTGCGCGCGTGACGACGACCTCGAGCGTTTCGCCGCGCTCGGCATCCGCGCGATCCGCTATCCGGTGCTCTGGGAGCGGACCGCGCCGGACGGGCTGGCCGGGGCCGACTGGTCGTGGCCGGAAAGACGCCTGGCGAGGCTGCGCGAGCTGGGCATCCGGCCGATCGTCGGCCTCGTCCACCACGGCAGCGGGCCGCGCCACACGAGCCTGCTCGACGACGGCTTCGCAGGCGGGCTCGCCGAGTTCGCGGCCGCGGCCGCCGAGCGGCTGCCCTGGGTCGACGACTGGACACCGGTCAACGAGCCCTTGACGACCGCCCGCTTCAGCGCCCTCTACGGCCTCTGGTACCCGCACGCGCGCGACGATCGCTCGTTCGTGCGCGCGCTCCTCAACCAGTGCCGCGCGACCGTGCTCGCGATGGCGGCGATCCGGCGCGTCAACCGGGCGGCGCGCCTGGTGCAGACCGACGACCTCAGCCGCACCGACGGCACCGACGCACTCGCCGAGGTGGTCGGCTTCTACAACGAGCGACGATGGCTGGCGTGGGACCTGCTCTGCGGTCGCGTCGACCGCCACCATCCGCTCTGGCGCTACCTGCGCGACAGCGGCGCGACGGCGCGCGAGATCCTCTGGTTCAGCGAGCATCCGTGCCCGCCCGACGTCATCGGCGCCAACTACTACGTCACCAGCGAGCGCTGGCTCGATCACCGCGTCGAGCGCTTCGCCGACCGGCCGCGCGGCCGCCACGCGGACACGGAGTTCGTCGACGTCGAATCGGTGCGCGTGCTCGCGCTGCCGGCGCCGCAGATCGCCGCGCTGCTCGAGGAGACGTGGGCGCGCTACGGCATCCCGATCGCGATCACCGAGGCGCACATCGACGCCGGCCGCCAGGACCAGCTGCGCTGGCTGCACGAGATCTGGCGCGCAGCGCAGAGCGCGCGCGCGGCGGGCGCCGACGTGCGCGCGGTGACCGCCTGGTCGCTGCTCGGATCGTTCGACTGGAACTGCCTGCTCGGCGAATGCCGCGGCTACTACGAGCCGGGCACGTTCGACGTGCGCGCGCCGGCGCCGCGGCCGACCGCCCTGGCCGCCCTGATCCGCGAGCTCGCTTGCGACCGCGAGCCGAGCCATCCGGTGCTCGGCGGCGGCGGCTGGTGGCGCCGCGCCGATCGCTTCATCGGCAAGCCGATCGTGCCGCGCACGACGGTGACGACCCTGGCGGGATTTCGCCCGCACGCATTCGGAGACAACGTGGCACCGATCCTCATCAGCGGCGCGGCCGGGACGCTGGGCAAGGCGTTCGCGACCATCTGCCGCCAGCGCGGCATCGCCTGCCGCGCGCTCGACCGCGCGGCGATGGACATTGCCGACCCGAAGTCCGTCGCCGAGGCGATCGCACGCTGGAAGCCGTGGGCGATCGTCAACGCGAGCGGCTACGTGAACATCGACGACGCCGAGGCCGACGCCGAGCGCTGCTTTCGCGACAACGCGATCGGCCCGGCCGTGCTCGCGACCGAGTGCGCGCGCGCCGGCATCCGCCTGCTCACGTTCTCGAGCGACCAGGTGTTCGACGGCGCCGGCGGCCGTGCGCGAGTGGAGAGCGACGCACCTTCGCCGGTCAACGTCTACGGCTGCAGCAAGGCACAGGCCGAGCGCGACGTCCTCGCGCTGCTGCCGCAGGCGATGGTGGTGCGCACGAGCGCCTTCTTCAGCCCGTGGGATGCGCACAACTTCGTCCACCGCGCGCTCGCCGCGCTCGCCCGCGGCGAGCCGTTTCGCGCCGCGTCGGACACGCGCGTCTCGCCCACCTACGTGCCCGATCTCGTCCATGTCTGCGTCGATCTGCTGATCGACGGCGAGAGCGGCATCTGGCACCTCGCCAACGTCGGCGACGTGAGCTGGGCCGAGCTCGCCGCGCGCGCCGCCGGGCTCGCCGGCATCGACGCGTCGAGCCTGCAGCCGTGCACGAGCGACGCGCTCGAGCAGCTGGCCGCACGACCGCGGCATTGCGTGCTGGCAAGCGAGCGCGCGGCGCTGATGACGCCGCTCGACGACGCGCTGCGGCGCTTCCTCGCCGAGCGGATCGAGTTCGTCGAGCCGCAGGCGCTCGAAGCGAATTCCTCGCGCATCACGCAGCGCATCGCCGGCCTTTGAACCGGCCGGCCCGGCCGGGCGGGCGGCCGACGCAGCGGCCGCGCCGCGCGGCACGTTCTTTGCCCATCGCGAGGGCTCCCGGATTTCCAGCGCCGGCGGCGGCCGCGAGGCCTCGCCCGGATGCGTTCGCCCGTCCACGACAGCGTCGTCACTGATTCTTGCCACTGCGTTCCATGCTTCCGGCGTCCGCCCAACCGGCCACCGACACGATGCCGCCGTATCGATCCTTCTGGATGGCAGGATTCGAAGGCGCCGATCACCGCAACGCGCACGGCACGCCGCTCGACCTCGTGCAGTCGAACGGGCACCTCGAGCACCTCGACGACGACTACCGGCGCCTCGCGGCGCTCGGCCTGCGCACGGTGCGCGAGAGCATCGGCTGGCGCCTCGCGGAGCCCGACGGCCTGGCGCACGGCGCCTCGGCGCGCCGCTTCGATTTCAGCCGTGCGCTTCGCTTCGCCGAGGCCGCCGAGCGGCACGGCCTGCAGCTGCTCTGGACGCTGATGCATTACGGCCGCCCCGACGACGTCGACCTCTTCGAGGACGACTTCGCCGAGCGGCTCGCCGAGTTCGCCGGCGCGGCGGCGCGGGCGTTGCGCGGCACCGCGGGCGACGCGCCCGTCTACACGCCGGTCAACGAGATCAGCTTCCTCGCCTGGGCGATCTCCGAGACGCACATGATCCACCCCTACAAGCGCGAGATCGAGCAGCGCCAGGGCGAAGGCGGCGCGTATCGCGACATCGGCTGGGAAGCGAAGTGGCGGCTCGTGCGCGCCGCGTTGCACGCGATCGAGGCCGTCCGCGCCGAGGATCCGCGCGCACGCTTCCTGCACGTCGAGCCGCTGATCCACATCGCGCCGCCGCACGACGCCCCCGAGCTCTCGTGGCGCGCCGACGAGATCGCCCAATACCAGTGGCAGGCCTGGGACATGCTCGCGGGCAGGCTGCTTCCCGAGCTCGGCGGCAGCGACGACGCGCTCGACCTGCTCGGCGTCAACTACTACCACAACTGCCAGTGGGAGATGGGTGCCGGCTGGCTCGAGTGGTGCGACGACGACCGACGCCGCGTCACCATGTCGTCGCTGATGCGCAAGGTCGCGCGGCGCTATCAGCGGCCGCTGATCGTCGCCGAGACGAGCCACATCGGCAGCGGCCGCGCGCGCTGGATGGCAGACATCACGGTCGAGCTCGAGCGCGCGCGCGACGCCGGCGTGCCGGTCGTCGGCGCGTGCCTCTACCCGGCCGTCGACCGGCCCGACTGGAACGACGCCACGCACTGGCACAACAGCGGCCTGTGGGACGTGATCGTCGATCCCGCCGATCCGTCCTTCCTGCAACGCAAGCTGCACGCGGGCTACGCCCGGCGGCTGCGGCGCGCCCAACAACGACTTCCGCAACTCCCGATCTCGGAGCGACCCATGCCACACCTCATCGTCTTCTCGCACCTGCGCTGGGAGTTCGTCTTCCAGCGGCCGCAGCACCTGCTCTCGCGGCTGGCGCAGCACTACCACGTCGTCGTCGTCGAGGAGCCGGTGCACACGACCGGCAAGGCCTATCTCGAGCGGACGACGCCGATGAAAGGCATCGAGGTGCTGCGTGCGCACACGCCGGTCGAGCACTGGGGCTTCCACGACGACCAGCTCTCGGCGCTGCAGCCGATGATCGCCGGCTACCTCGCAGACAACCACATCGACGACTACATCGTCTGGTTCTACACGCCGATGGCCCTGCCGCTGCTCGGCGGGCTGCAGCCGCGCGCGATCGTCTACGACTGCATGGACGAGCTCTCGGCCTTCAAGGGCGCGCCGCGCCAGATGCGCCAGCGCGAGACGGCGCTGCTGAAGAGCGCCGACCTGGTCGTCACCGGCGGCCCGCGTCTCTACGAGGCCAAGCGCGACACCAACCCGAACGTGCTCTGCCTGCCGAGCGCGGTCGATGCGCAGCACTATTCGGCGCGGCGCGCGAGCGCCGACCAGTCGGCGATGGCGCGCGCCGACGCGCTGCAGGGCGCGATCGGCAAACCGCGGCTGGGCTTCTTCGGCGTCATCGACGAGCGGCTCGACCTCGAGCTGATCGCCCGCGTCGCCGACGCGGACCCGCGCTGGCAGGTCGTGATGGTCGGCCCGGTCGCGAAGATCGAGCCGGACGCGCTGCCGAAGCGCCCGAACCTGCACTGGCTCGGGCAGCAGCCGTACGCGCTCCTGCCGCAACTCGTCGCCGGGTGGGACGTGTGCCTGATGCCGTTCGCGCTCAACGAGTCGACCGAGTTCATCAGCCCGACCAAGACGCTCGAATACATGGCGGCCGGCAAGCCCGTCGTGTCGACGCCGATCCACGACGTGAAGGCGATGTTCGGCGACATCGTCGCGATCGCCGCCGAGCCCGACGGCTTCATCGAGGCCTGCCGGCGCGCGCTCGCCGAGCCCGCGGCCGAGAAGCACGCGCGCGAAGAGCGCATGCAGGCGCGCGTGCGCGAGCACTCGTGGGACGCGGCGGCCGAGAAGATCCACGTCGCCATCGAGGCCGTTCTCGCGGCGCACCCCGGCAACGACGAAGGCGACGCCGACGGCGCAACGCCGAGCCCGGCCGGCGTCGACGACCACGGTCCCGGCACGCTGCGCGGCAGCGGCGCGAGCGGCGCGGGCGGCGCGAAGTCGATGCGCAAGGTTGCCTCGGCGCGCTGATGCGGCGCGCGCGCCTTCGCGGAAAAAGTCCGCGCAGGCGACTGCAGCGGAACCGGGCCCGCGCCGGCCGGCTCAGAATCGGTTCATCGCGACTGGAGATCGACCGTTGACCGACTCGAGCAAAGCCCACCCCCACCCGCAGCTGCAGCGGCAGCGCTGGACCTCCCTGAACGGCGCGTGGCGCTTCCTGTTCGACGACGAGCGCACGCTGCATCACCCGCTCGAGATCGACGGCTGGGAGCGCACGATCCATGTGCCGTTCCCGCCCGAGTCGGAGGCGAGCGGCATCCACGATCGCGGCTTTCACGCGTGCTGCTGGTACGAGCGCGATTTCGAGATCCTGCCCGACGACGGGCGCGTGATCCTGCGCTTCGGCGCGGTCGACTATGCCGCCAAGGTCTGGGTCAACGGGCACCTGGCGACCACGCACGAAGGCGGCCACACGCCGTTCTCGACCGACATCACGTCGCTGCTCGATCCGTCCGGCCGGCAGAAGGTGACGGTGATGGCGCTCGACGATCCGCACGACCTCACCAAGCCGCGCGGCAAGCAGGACTGGCAGAAGGAGCCGCACGCGATCTGGTACCCGCGCACGACCGGCATCTGGCAGACGGTCTGGCTCGAGCGCGTGCCGCGCACCTACGTCGACAGGATCCGCTGGACGCCGCACGTCGAGAGCTACGCGATGCGCGTCGAGACGCGCGTCGCGGGCGACCATATGGAGGACCTGTCGGTCGAGGTGACGCTCTGCCATGGCAAGCGTCTGCTCGCGCGCGACCGCTACCAGGTGATCGACAACGAGGCCGACCGCGTCATCGTCCTCGCCGATCCGGGCATCGACGACTACCGAAACGAATTGCTCTGGAGCCCGGAGCGGCCGACGCTGCTCGACGCGACCGTGCGCCTGCTCTCGGGCGACACCGTCATCGACGAGTTCACCTCGTACACGGCGCTCCGCTCGGTGTCGATCCTGCGCGACCGCTTCATGCTGAACGGCCGGCCGTACCTGCTGCGCATGGTGCTCGACCAGGGCTACTGGCCCGACACGATGATGGCCGCGCCCGACGACGACGCGCTCCGCAAGGACGTCGAGCTCGCCAAGGCGATGGGCTTCAACGGCGTTCGCAAGCACCAGAAGATCGAGGACCCGCGCTACCTGTACTGGGCCGACAAGCTCGGCCTGATGGTCTGGGAGGAGATGCCTTCGGCGTACCGCTTCACGCGCACCGCGATCAAGCGGACCGTGCGCGAGTGGGGCGAGGCGATCGAGCGCGACTACAGCCACCCGTGCGTCGTCGCCTGGATCCCGTTCAACGAGTCGTGGGGCGTGCCCGAGCTGACCGCGCAGCAGGCGCAGCGGCACGCGGTCGAGGCGCTCTATCACCTCACCAAGACGCTCGACGCGACGCGTCCCGTGATCGGCAACGACGGCTGGGAGTCGAGCGCGACCGACATCATCGGCATCCACGACTACGACGCGAACACCGAGCACCTGCGCCAGCGCTACGGGCCGGAGATCAAGACCGAGCAGCTGTTCGACCGGCGTCGTCCGGGCGGCCGCGTGCTGACGCTCGACGGCTATCCGCACCGCGGCCAGCCGATCATGCTGACCGAGTTCGGCGGCATCGCGCTCGCCCGGCCGAACACGCCGACCGCCGCGCACACGTGGGGCTACAGCACGGCCAAGGACACCGACGAGCTCGCCGTGCTGTTCGAGCGGCTGATGGAGACGGTCGTCCACACGGCGCTCTTCAGCGGCTTTTGCTACACGCAGTTCGCCGACACGTTCCAGGAAGCGAACGGCCTCCTGCGCGCCGATCGCACGCCGAAGATCCCGCTGGCGCGGATCGCCAAGGCGACGAGCGCATCGCGCACCTACATTCCTGGCGGCGTCTAGGCCCTCCTCTCGATGCATGTCCTCGAGCTCACCAAGCCCGACGGCCGGGCGCTGACGCTCTATGCGCGCGCGCCGCTCGCGCCGGCCGGCGCAGCGCCGAGCCCCTTCCTGCAACCGCTGGCGAGCAAGGCGCACCTGCGCTGGCACCCGCTGCGCGGCGAATGGGTGACGTACGCCGCACACCGCCAGGACCGCACCTTCCAGCCGCCGCCGCAATACGACCCGCTCGCCGCGACCACCGACCCGGAGCGCCCGACCGAGCTGCCCGCGGGCGCGTGGGACGTCGCGGTGTTCGACAACCGCTTTCCGGCGCTCGGCGGCAATGGCGCCTCGGTCGTCCCGTCGCTCCACGTGCCGACGGCGCCGGCGGGCGGTCATTGCGAGGTCGTCGTCTACACGCCCGACCGCGACACCTCGCTCGGTGCGCTCTCGCTCGAGCACATCGAGCTGCTGCTCGAGGTTTGGGGCGACCGCACGCGCCGCCTCGGCGCGCGCGACGACGTGCGCTTCGTGTTTCCGTTCGAGAACCGCGGCGTCGAGGTCGGCGCGACGCTGCACCATCCGCACGGCCAGATCTATGCGTATCCGGTCGTCCCTCCCGTGCCGGCGCGGATGGACGCGCTGGCGCGCGAGCACGCGGCGGCGCACGGCCGCGGCCCGCTCGAGGCGATGATCGAGGCCGAGCGCCGCGACGGCGTGCGCATGCTCTACGAAGGCGCGCACGCGGTCGCGTTCGTGCCGGTCTGCGCGCGCTATCCGTACGAGTGCTGGGTCGCGCCGATCCGCGCCGCCGCGCAGTTCGGCGATCTCGAGCCGGGCGAGCGCGCCGACCTCGCGCGCGCATTGAAGACGGTGCTGCTGAAGTACGACCGCCTGTGGCAACGGCCGATGCCGTACCTGATGGCGTGGTACCAGGCGCCGAGCGACGGCGACACGCACCCGGGGGTGCATCTGCACGCCCAGCTCTATCCACCCTATCGCAGCAGCGAGCGCCTGAAGTTCCTCGCCGGCACCGAGCTCGGCGCCGGCTTCTACGCGATGGACGCGTTGCCCGAGGACAAGGCGCGCGAGCTGCAAGCCATCGAGGTCCCCCTGTCTTGAGCGAAGGATTCGTCGCGGCGTTCGGCCGCAGCCCCGAGGTCGCCGCGAAAGCGCCCGGAAGAGTCAACCTCCTCGGCGAGCACACCGACTACAACGACGGCTTCGTGCTGCCGATCGCGTTGCCGCAGCAGACGACCGTGTCGCTCGCGCGCGCGGCCGGACGCCAATTCACGCTGCGCTCCGACGGCTTCGCCAGGCCGCTCGCCTTCACGATCGACGCCCTCCCCGACGAGCCGTTCGGGCGCTACGTCTTCGGTTGCGTGCGCGAAGTGGTCGACGCAGGGCACGACGTGCCAGCGCTCGACATCCACGTCGCCTCGGAGCTGCCGATGGGCGTCGGCCTGTCGTCGAGCGCGGCGCTCGAGGTGGCGACGTTGCGCGCCCTGCGCGCACTGCTCGCGCTGCCGACCGACGACGTGCGGATCGCGCAGATGGCCCAGCGTGCCGAGATCGAGCACGCCGGCGTTCGCTGCGGGATCATGGACCAGATGGCGTCGAGCCTGGCCGACACCGAGCACGCGCTCTTCCTCGATGCGCGCTCGCTCGAGACGCGGCTCTGGTCGCTGCCCGACGGCGCGGCGGTGCTCGTCCTCGATTCCGGCATTCCGCGCTCGCTCGTCGCGAGCGCCTTCAACCAGCGGCGCAGCGAATGCGAGGAAGCGTGCGCGCGGCTCGGCGTCGCGAGCCTGCGCGACGTGCGCCGGCCGGAGCAGGTCGAGGCACTGCCCGACCCGTGGCGTCGTCGCGCGCGCCACGTCGTCACCGAGAACGCGCGCGTGCTGCGTGCGGTCGAACGCAACGACGCCGGGCTGCTCGGCGAGCTGATGAACGCATCGCACGCGAGCCTGCGCGACGACTACGAAGTGTCGATCCCCGAGCTCGACCAACTCGTGTCGCTGCTGCAGGAGCATCCGGCGGTGCACGGCGCCAAGCTCACCGGCGCCGGCTTCGGCGGCGCCTGTGTCGCGGTGTGCCACGCCGGGCGCATCGGCGAAGTCGCGCGAGAGGTGCTCGGCGACTATCGACGCCTCGGCGGCCGCGGGCGGCTCCTCGCGCCGCCCGCCCTGCTTGCCTGACGGACGGGCAGATCAGGCCGCCACGTCGAGTGCCGGCGCGCGCTGCTTCGAGTGGCGCAGCAGCGTCTTCTGCAGTCGCTTGAAGGCGGTGAGGGCCTGGCCGACGACCTGGTCCATGTTGTAGTACTTGTAGGTCGCCAGCCGCCCGACGAAGGTGACGTTGGGAAGCTGCTCGGCGTCGTGCTCGTAGCGCCGGTAGAGCTCTGCGTTTTCCTTCCTCGGCACCGGGTAGTACGGAT
>Ga0070679_100004902_pt1 | contig 12344 bp, 10 predicted proteins | sample KBSC63BmetaG_FD_65652 | JGI IMG/M metagenome (GOLD analysis project Ga0070679, IMG submission 65652) | Corn rhizosphere microbial communities from Kellogg Biological Station, Michigan, USA - KBS C6-3B metaG | ecosystem: Host-associated > Plants > Roots > Rhizosphere | place: USA: Michigan... | reverse complement strand
GACATTCCGCGCATCGGCTACATCCACAGCTGGACGCGCACGCAGGACGAAGGCTGGGTGCGCGCCGCGCTCGATACCTACGGCGTGCCCTATCAGTACTTCGGCGAGAACTCGGTCGCGAAGATGGGCGATCTGCGCAGCAAGTTCGACGTGATCATCTATCCACACGGCGGCAGCGGCGTGGGTGGCGCGGCCGGCGGGCGTGGTGGCCGCGGCAACGCGGGCGCCGATCAACCAGTTCCGTACAAGAGCTCGAAGGAGTTCCCGTCGCTCGGCTTCCCCGACTCGACTGACGATGTCCGCGGCGCGCTCGGCGAAGAAGGCATGAAGGCGCTGTACGCGTTCATTCAGCATGGCGGCACCGTCATCACCGAGGGCAACACGTCGCAGATTCTCCCGGAGATGAATCTCGCGCCGGGCGTGAAAGTCGAGCCGGCGAGCACGCTGTTCGCACGTGGAACGATTCTGCGTGCGCAGATCAGCGACGCGAAGAGCCCGCTCGTCTACGGCTATGTGCACACGGATGTCCCGGTGTACTTCAACTCGGGTCCGGTGCTCAATGCGGGCGCCGGGGCGGCGCCCGTCGCGGACGTAGGCGGCGGTCGCGGCGGTCGCGTCGGCCAGAACGGACAGAATACGACGCCGATGGCGAGCCCGCTCAAGCTCTCGCCGTGGGATCCGGATCATTCGGGTACGGCGTACGGTCTCGCGACGAGCATTGGCAATGATTTCAACGTCGCGCAGGCGGGGCAGGCCGCGGGCGGGCGTGGTGGTCGCGGCGGTGGTGGCTTCGGCGGCGGGTTTGGTGGTCCGCAGGGGCCAGTCACGGTGCCGGGCCTGTCCGCCGATCCGAATTCGTCGACGCGCGTGGTGATTCAGTTCCCGGAGAAGGCGGAGGACATGCTGCTTTCCGGCACGTTGGAGCATGGCGAGCTGTTGTCGCGCCGCGCGGGGCTCGTGGACGAGAAGGTCGGCCAGGGCCACCTGGTGATGTTCGCGTTCCGGCCGTTCTGGCGGTGGCAGACGCAGGGAACGTTCGCGATGGGCTTCAATGCCATCATGAACTGGAACGATCTGGACGCCGGGAAATGAGCGCTCGCTGACGGGCGGCGGGCGACGACCGTACGGACGTCATCCTGAGCGAAGCGAAGGATCTACTTTCTGTGAAGCGTGGCAAGCCACGAACACGAGGGAGTAGATCCTTCGGTCGCTGGGCTCCCTTCAGGATGACGGGTGGCGAGCGTCAGCGAGGGCTCTCGTGCGGGCCGCCGACGCGCCGTCCCAGAATCATCTTTACAATCTTCTTATCCCCTGCCGCGGTCAGCGCGGTGCCATATCCCGCGTTGAACTCCCACGCCGGCCCGAAATCCAGATTCACGACGCCGAACAACTGGTGTTCCTGGTCGGCGATCGGAGCCACCTCGCGAATGGTGCCGGTTGCGCCATAGTACTCGAGCGCGACGTTCACCTTCTTCGTCACGTCGTAGCCGACGTTCACGTTCGGGGTGAAGTCGAACGCCTGCGACGCATTCGGCCCGCGCAGCGACTTGCCAAGCACCGGGTTCAGCGACACGTACCACGGGCCCATGGTCTTGTCGATGATCGGGCGCAACTCGTACGTCCACGTGTCCGCGGAAAATTCCGACTTCGCGTAGCCGAATTCCTGTGAGATGCTCACGCCGACCGGCCAGCGCCAGGACTCCGGCACGCGGAAACGCGGACGAATGTGCGTGCCCACCCACTGAAATCCCTTTGCGTCGGGCTTCGACATGAACCAGTAGAAGCCGAGCTCCGACCAGTCGTTCCAGCCGTGGGTGATCTCGATGGTCTCGTGCAGCGCGTGATTGGTGGGCGACTCGCCGAGGTCGTAGGTTCGCCGGCCGTTGATCGTGTAGTTGCTGTGCAGCTCGAACATCGTCACGCCGCGCGGTACGGTCTCGGAGCCGTACACCTGGATCTCGTAATTCTCCTGCGCCGCGAGCGGCGGCGCGGCAGCGCACAGGCCGATGACGGAGGCAAGCAGGAGACGGCGAAAGCAGTCGGAACGCATTGGGCTGGGCGCAAGAGGAAGAGGCAACGGCCGTTCCGGCGTGCGAGCGATGCACGCCGCGGGGATCTGAGGGTCCTTCATGATAAACGCGGTGGGCACCCCCGGCGCTGTCGTCCTACCACGGCGGCGCACTTGACTTGCGGCACGCCGCCGGAAAGCGTATCACACGAACTGTCCCTCGCCTCACTTTTTCCTCATGCGCATTCGCACGCTTCTGACGGCTGCGACGCTCGGCGTCGCGGGACACGCACTGGCCGCGCAAGCACCGGTCGACTCGGCGTTGCTTCGGTACATCAACGGCATTCGCGCCATCGACAACCACGCGCATCCGATGCGTCCTGTCGCCCCGGGCGCGCTGGCCGACAGTGAATACGACGCGCTGCCGCTCGATGGCATTCCGCCGTTCGACCTGCCGAGTCGTCTCAAGCCCGACGATCCGATCTGGCGCGCCGCGCAGAACGCGCTCTATCGCATTCCCGTCGATCAGAACGGCGCCGCGTATCACAATGCGCTCAAGGCCGCCAATGCGAGCGCCATCCGAGCACACGGACAGTCGTTCCCTTCCTGGGCGCTCGACCAAGCGGGCATCGACGTCATGATGTCGAACCGCATCGCGATGGGCCCCGGGCTCGCGTCGCCGCGCTTCCGCTGGATCTCGTTCGTCGATGCGCTCATGCTGCCGCTCGACACGCGCAACGAAGCCACGCGCACGCCCGACACGCGCTCGCTTTACCCGCGCGAGGCGAAGCTGCTTCGGCGCTATCTGCGCGATCTGAACATCCGCACGCTGCCACCGACAGTCGACGAGTACGTCCGCACCATCGTCAACGCGACGCTCGCTCGCCAGAAAGCGAACGGCGCGGTTGGGATCAAGTTCGAGGCTGCATATCTGCGTCCGCTCGACTTCGACGATCCCGACATCGCCGCGGCGCAACGCACGTACGCGCGTTACGTGCGCGGCGGCGCCCCTTCACGTGCCGAGTACAAGAATCTCGAGGACTATCTGTTTCGTGCGATCGCACGACAGGCGGGCGTGCTCAAGCTCCCGATCCAGATTCACGTGCTCGAGACGTTCGGGGGCTTCTACGAGACGCACGGCGCCGCACCACACCTCCTCGAGCGGGCGTTCAACGATTCCACGCTGCGCGGCACGAAGTTCATCATCGTCCACGGCGGGTGGCCGCTCGTCGGCGAGACGCAGGCACTGATCAGCAAGCCGAACGTCTACGCCGACATCTCGATGATGGACGCCATCCTCACACCCACCGTGCTCGCCGGTGTGCTGCGTCAATGGCTCGGCGAGTGGCCGGACAAGGTGCTGTTCGGCACCGACGCATTCGACGGCGGCGCGGAACAAGGTTGGGAGCAGGTCGCGTGGGTCGGGTCGACGACCGCTCGACGGGCGCTGGCAATCGCGCTCACCGGGATGATGCGCGACGGCGAGATCGATCGCGATCGCGCGCAATCGCTCGCGCGCATGGTGATGCGAGAGAACGCCGCCGCGGTGTACGGCCTACCGAAGTGACGGTCTCTCGCCCACACACCTGAGCGCTATCGCAGCGCGGTGACGATCGAGCGAATCCGCGATTCGTCGGTCGTTCCGCGCGCGTGCACCTGATCGACGCCCGATCGACGAACGACCTCCGCGGCGTTGTCACCGCGAATCTTGCCGCCGGCGAGAATCTCGATGCGTCCGTCGCCGCGCGCACGGAGGCGCGCGAGCGATGGCGCCCCCTCGAGCGCCGTCGACGCACCGCCCGACGTCAACACTCGCGCCACACGGGCTTCCATCAGCGCGTCGAGCGACGCGTCGAGATCGCTGGTCGCATCGAACGCGCGATGGAAGACCACGGGAGTCCCTGACGCGCGCTCGACGAATGCGCGGAGTCGTTCGATGTCGACCGCCCGATCGCGCGTCAACACGCCGACGACGATCGCGTCGACACCACAGCGCGTCGCCATGTCGATGTCGAGACCCATCGCGAACAGCTCCGTAGCGTCATACACGAAGTCGCCGCCACGCGGACGGATCATCGCGGCGATCGGAATCGCGACGCACGCTTTTACTCGCTCGATGAGCTCCGCGTCCGGTGTCGTGCCGCCGACATCGAGGTTGGCGCACAACTCCAGGCGCTCCGCGCCGGCACGCTCGGCGGCGAGCGATTCGTCAACGGATTCGACCGCCGCTTCGACGAGAATGCTCGATCTCGTCACCGCGCGGGCGCCTTCTCCTGCGCGAGGCTCTGATTGAACTGCTTCGACTGACCCTTCGGGATGCTGAGCGTCTGCCACTCGTTCGACGCGAGGATGCGCGCAAGCAGAATGATCTGACCAACGTGCATGGCGATGTGGGCGAGCGAGCGAACCAACGCCTGGTGCACCGTGGTGGGCTCGCCGCGGATGGAGACCCCGGTCTCGAGGTCCGCGTCGGAGAGTGTGCCGAGCGTATTCTCGAGAACGCCCCACCCGCTCGCCCATGCGTCGTCGACGTGCGTGCGCGTGAAGCTGCCGTCGCTGAATTCTCCATCGCGATCGCGCGTCGGTTTCTCGCCGTCGGTGGTCAGGAAATCGGTGAATCGGGACGTGAGATTTCCGCCGATGTGGCGAACGAGCATCGCGATCGAGTTCCCCTCTGGCGCGACGACGCGGTTGAGTGCCTCGTCCGGCACCTGGGCCATCGCCTTCTCGCCGAGCGAACGGTATTTCGCGAATTCGGCGGTGAAATCACTTGTGAACACTGGGCTACCTCGGGAATCGGGACGCTCTATATCTTCACTCCCTCCATTCGCTTCACGCAACGGACTCTCGTGCCGATCTCCTTTCACGACCGACCGGTCTTTCCACGCGGCTTCCGCTGCGCGAGCCGCAATGTCGGCCTCAAGCCAACCGCCAGGGATCTCACGCTCTTCGCGAGCGACGTCGAGGCGGCGGCCGCCGCCGTCTTCACACGCAGTCACTTTCCGGGGGCTCCCGTCATTCTCGGGCGTGAAACGATGAAGTCCGGACGCCTGCGCGGCATCGTGGCGAACAGCAAGGTCAGCAACGTCGCCACGGGCGAACGCGGAGTCGAGAACGCGCGCCGGATGGCGCGCGCCGCCGGCGCGGAGCTCGGCACGACGGCAGATCGGATTCTCGTGAGCTCCACGGGCGTGATCGGCGTTCCGCTCCCGATCGACAAGATCGAGCGGGGGATCAGGGGCATCGCGGCCGACCTGCAGGACGATCCGCTCGTCGGCGCGGAAGGCATCATGACGACCGACACGTATGCCAAGGCGTTGTCGGCGAGCGTCGGCGACGTGACGATCACGTGGGTCGCGAAGGGCTCGGGAATGATCGAGCCGAACATGGCGACGATGCTCGCCTACATCTTCACCGACGCCGCGATCGACAGCGCGACGCTGGATCGTCTGTTGCGCGACGCGGTGGACGTCTCGTTCAACATGCTTTCGGTCGACGGCGATACGAGCACGAGCGACACCTGTGCGATTCTCGCGAATGGGCACGCGGGCGCGGTCGATCGAGGGGCGTTTCGCGAGGCGCTCGTCGCGGGCTGCATTCGTATGACGGAGATGCTGGCGCGCGATGGCGAAGGCGCCGAGCATCTCATTCGCGCGGTCGTGCGCGGCGCGTCCACTGAGCTGGACGCGCGCCGCGTCGCCAAGTCATTGATCAACTCGCCGCTCGTGAAGACGATGGTGCATGGAGCCGATCCGAACGTCGGCCGCTTGCTGATGGCCGTGGGCAAGTGCTTCGAGTGTGACATTCGCGCGTCGTCCACTGACGCATGGATCAATGGCTACGCGGTGGTGAAGAACGGCGAGCGGCTCGAGTTCGACGATGCGACGGTCCGCGAGACGCTCAAGGCGGAGGTCGTCGAGCTCGTGGTGTCGCTCGGCAGGGGCGCGGCGAATGCAACGGCATACGGGTGCGATCTCACGAAGGGCTACATCGACGAGAACGCGGCGTACTACTCGAGCTAGTCGAGCGAACAGTGTGATGGTTTCGTGCCTCGAACTGCGGAAGACCAGACTGCAACTGCCTGGGACCACGGGCACAACGGTAACGGCAAACCGGTGTACGAGGGGACTGCCTGCGACCTCGAGTCTGGATCGCCCCGTTGGCCTCGTCGCAAGAGAAGGTTCGACTTTCTTCGGGTCGCGAACGACGCGAATGAACGCGAATCAACTACCCATTCACTCGGCTCGATCGAGAGAGGCGTCACGCCCGGCAGACCACAATTCAGCATTCTTTGGTTCGAATTGCTGCACTGTTTGCGAGTTGGCTGCCCGAGGCACTATTCGCGAACATTCGCGATAATTCGCGTCGTTCGCGACCACACCACACCATCTCGTCTCCAGACGCGACAAGCCGCACGGGCGCACCGTAGCATCTCGAGCGGCTGTCATCATATTCTAAAAGGCCTTCCGTGCGAACCAGGCAACGCGGCGACGGAAGTCAGCCCGATCGGCGTCCCCGTCCACAACCGTTTGATGTTCCCCGTCTGTGCCCGTGGTCCCAGGCAGTTGCAGTCCGGTTTTCCGCAGTTCCAGTCACGCGGCTCGGACAGCAGATCCTTCGGTCGCTTCGCTCCCTCAGGATGACAATAGAGTGAAGCTCAGGATGACCGCCAGTTCATTCAGGGCGATGACCGAATCATCAACGGCACCACGGTGGTCCCCCATCTGAGCTCCAGCCGCGCCGAATCTCCGTCGACCATCGGAAACGCGAACATGAGCGTTTCCACATGATCACCATGCGTGGGCGCTGCCCTCACTCGCAGCACATCGCGGCCGTCCGGATAGCGTAGATGAAACACCTGGGCGACCGAGTTGAAGATCACGGTCCACGAGGTGGAATCTGGAATGGCCCAGATGCTGTAAGTCCCCGCCGCGAGGTGTGAGCCATTGACCTCGATCGGGCCCGACAGCACGATCCGCGCGGCAGTATCCGCGCTCGGCGTCCAGACGCCGCCCCACGGCACCAGCCCGCCGAACAACGCACGTCCGCGCGCAACCGGACGACGGTACGTCAGCTCGATGCGCGTTCCTGCGACCATCTGCGACACGACGCCAAGCTGACTCTTGGGCGTGGGCTGCGCGTGCGCGCATGCGGCCAGCAGGACACTGAGACTGAACAGACCGGCAATCAGCGGCACGTTGAATCGGATCGAGCGTGGCATCGGGTCAGGTCGTAGGATTTGCGCCCTCATCTTGCATCACGACGGGCACGACTTCCAGAGGAGCGATCTCAGGTGGCGACTCGTACCAGAAAGCCCAAACCCGCACCGCGCACACGGCCGCTGACGACCTACTCGCCGCCAACACCGGGCGAGATCCCGCGCCGCGCGCTCGGCAAGACCGGCGAATACGTGTCGGCACTCGGACTGGGCGGATTTCACCTGGGATTGATCGGCACCGAGCGCGACGCGATTCGCATCGTCCACGCGGCGATCGACGCCGGCATCACGTTCATGGACAACGCGTGGGAGTACAACGACGGCAAGAGCGAGGAGCGCATGGGCAAGGCGCTCGCCGACCGGCGCGATCGCGTGTTCCTCATGTCGAAGGTCTGTACCCACGGGCGCGACGCGAAGGTCGGCATGCGGCAGCTCGAGGAATCCTTGCGTCGACTGAAGACCGACTATCTCGACGTATGGCAGATCCATGAAGTCGCGTTCTACAATGATCCCGAGCGCCACTTCATGAAGGGCGGCGTGATCGAAGCGCTCGACCGGGCGAAGCGCGAGGGCAAGGTCCGCTTCGTCGGATTCACGGGACACAAGGATCCCGCGCTCCATCTCCGCATGTTGTCCTACGACTATCCGTTCGACACGGTGCAGATGCCGCTCAACTGCTTCGACGCCACCTTCCGAAGCTTCGAGCAGCAAGTGCTGCCCGAGCTGCTTCGTCGAGGCATCGCGCCGCTCGGCATGAAGAGCATGAGTGGTGAAGGCATTCAGGTGAAGAAGAAAGTCGTCACGGCCCAGGAAGCATTGGGCTATGCGATGAGTCTTCCCGTGGCGACGACCATCAGCGGCATCGACTCCATGCGCGTGCTGAAGCAGAACCTCGGCGTCGCGTGTGGATTCAAGCCGTGGACCACGAAGCAGATGCAGGCGCTTCGCACGCGCGTGGCCGAGCAGGCGTCGGATGGCCGATTCGAGTTGTACAAGACGACCGCGAAGCACGAGGCCAAGGTCGGCCGCGAGCAGCACGGCTTCCCGCCCCCGGACGAGCAGGAAACGTGAGGACGATGTAAGCGCTGGGCGTCCTCCCTTGCGACGCTAGGGCAACGGTTCTACTCTCCCTAGTGTCACAAGGGGTATGGAGCCCGCGCATGGCCGACGCCGAAACCGATCTGCTCCGCAGCAGTCTCGATCTCCTCATTCTGAAAGCGCTGAGCTGGGGCCCGATGCACGGCTACGGCATCAGCGAATGGATCGAGGGCGCGACGGATTCGCTGCTGCTCCTCGAGGAAGGCACACTCTACCCAGCATTGCATCGCCTGGAGCGGCGCGGCTGGATCAGCGCCGAATGGGGTGTGTCCGACAACAATCGCCGCGCCAAGTTCTACAAGCTGAGCACCGCGGGACGCGCGCGCTTCCGCGTCGAGTCGTCCGTGTGGCACACGCATGCCGGCGCAATCGCCGCGGCGCTGAAGCGAACGTCACAAGCTGCAACGTGAGCGCGCCATGAGTCTCGCACCCGGCTGGCGACGCCTCTTCCGGCTTCCCCGATTCAGCCGCAAGGCCATCGAGCAGGACGTCGACGACGAGCTCGCGTTCCATCTCGCGATGCGCCAGGAGAAGCTGCGACGACTCGGCCACAGCTCGGCGAGCGCGCAGGCGAACGCAATCGCGCGGTTCGGCGACCATGCGCGCGTCCGCGAGGAATGTCTAACGATCGACCAGCAGTACGTGCGGGAGATGCGATTCATGGAATGGGTCGAGTCGATTCTCTCCGACGTGCGCTATGCGTTACGCACGTTACGCCGCGCGCCCGCGTTTGCGGCCGTCGTCGTCATCACGCTCGCTCTCGGCGTCGGGGCAACGACGGCCATGTTCAGCCTCGTCGACGGGATCCTGCTGCGCCCGCTGCCCTTTCCCGAGCCGCAACGACTGGTTCGCGTGACTCAGGCCTATCCCGAGAAAGGATTGGATCGTTGGGGGTTGTCGCATCAGAACGTGGTGCTGTACCGCGATCAGGTCTCGGACTATGCATCGTTCGCCGCGTACTGGCGTCGCGCAATGACGCTCAGCGGCCGGGCATCCGCCGAGCGCGTGAGCGGCGTGCGCGTGACGGGCGATTTCTTCGACGTGTTGGGCGTGAAGCCCGTCCTCGGACACGTGTTCGGCCGCGACGAGGATCGCCCCGGCGTCGAGAACGTCGCCGTGATCGGCTACGGCTTCTGGCAGAGCCACTTCGGTGGCGACGCGCACGTCATCGGCACGGTAATCCATCTCGACGACATCCCCACGCGCGTGGTGGCGGTGATGCCGCGTGGCTTTGCGTTTCCGCGCTCCGACATCCAGGTCTACACGCCGCTCAACCTCGATCCGTCGCGGCGCTTCGGGTGGTTCACGACAGGCATCGCGCGACTGAAGGCCGGCGTTTCCGTGGCGCATGCCTCGAGTCAGACCACCGGCGTGATGTGGAACTGGGCGCGCGTGAACGCCGATCTGCTCTCGCTCGCGTCGATTCGCCCAGAGGCGACGAAGATGCACGCCGTTGTAGTGCCGTTGCGGGAAGCGATGACGAGCGACGTCGCGCGCCCGCTCGCGGTCCTGCAAGCCGCGGTGGTCGTGCTGCTGCTCATCGCGATCGCGAACATCGCGACACTCCTGTCGAGCCGCAGCGCGGCCCGGCGCGCCGAGCTGGCGGTGCGGACCGCACTCGGCGCGACGCGGGCGCGCGTCGCGCGCCAACTGGTCACGGAAGCCGTCGTGCTCGCGATCGGCGGCGGCGTGCTCGGAATCGCGCTCGCGACGTTGACAGTTCGTGTATTCACGCGGGCGAATGCCGCCTCGCTGCCGCGCATCGACGAAGTCGGTGTCGATTGGCGCGTGCTTGGCTTCGCGCTCGTGGTGACGATCGGGAGCGGGATCCTGTTCGGCCTCTCGCCGGTGCTCGAGCTTGCACGATCGCGTCGCCTCGCGGACGACCTCACGGGTACGCACAAGCAGAGCGCGCGCGGCGCCGCGCGGCGGTTCAACAATGCATTGATCGTCGCGCAGCTCGCACTGTCCGTGATCCTGCTCGTGTCGGCCGGTCTGGTGCTGAAGAGCGTGCGTCAACTGCTGCACACGAATCTCGGCTTCGAACCGGTAGGCGTAACGACGGTGGCCATTCCTCTTCCGCCGGCGAAATACGCGGGCGCACGCGCATGGACGACTGCGTTCGAGCAATTGGTGCATCGCGCGAAGGCGGTCCCAGGTGTGCGCGATGCAGCCGCGGCCTCGGCGGTTCCATACGTGGGCGGGATCAACACCGACGGGTATCTCATCGAGGGGCGCACGCCGCCGGCGAACGCCGGCTCCGAGTCACGACAGGTGACGCAAACGGCGACGACCACCGGATTCTTTGGAACGCTCGGCATTCCGCTCCGCTATGGCCGCGATTTCAATGCAACCGATCGCCTTGGCTCGCTGCCGGTCGTGATCGTGGACGATGCATTCGCGAGCCTGTACTGGAAGGGTGCGGACGCTCTCGGGAAGCGCATGCGTCTCACCGGCGACACGACGTGGATGACCATCGTGGGCGTCGTGGGCAGCGTTCGCGACGAGGACGTCGCTGCCGAGCCGCGCCCACATTGCTACCTACCGTACGCACAGTGGCCGAACAACTGGGCGTCGCTCATCGTGCGCAGTGGTGGAGACCAGCGCGCCGCATCCGCGGCGATCGCCGGCGCGATCAGAGAATTCGAATCCGGTATTCCTCTCGACGACATCCGGCCGTTGACGAACGCGGTTTCCGCCGCGCTCGACAATCGGCGGATGACCGAGCGGCTCCTCGGTGGATTCGCCGCGTTGGCAGTGTTGCTCGCATCCGTGGGGATCTATGGCGTGATGGCCCTGTATGTCGCGAACCGACAGCGCGAGTTTGGGATTCGCCTCGCGATCGGCGCCGAGCCGCGGAGTCTCGTGCGGCTCGTGTTGAGTGAGGGGTTCGCGCTCGCGGTGATCGGTGTGGCGCTCGGGCTCGTCGGCGCGCTCGGGGCAACGCGCTGGCTGCGCACATTGCTTTACGAGGTGAGTCCGACAGACCCTGTCGTCTTCGCGACGCTCGCAATCGGGCTGCTCGGCGTTGCGGTGGCGTCGTGCTATGCGCCGGCGCGAAGAGCGGCGAAGGCGGATCCGCTGGTGGCGTTGCGGGCTGAGTGATGGTGTCGCGCCACGTGCAGTCACGTTACCTCCTGTGCCGTTTCCCTACTTTCCGCGGTAGTTCGGCAGTTCCGCTCTTGGCGTGGCCGGCCACCAAGCCGATAGGGTAGATCCTTCGCTCGCGAAGCTCGCTCGGGATGACAAGGGACAGAGAAGCTCAGGATGACAACTTATATAACCTGGCCGCATTCTCCCCGAGGAGCTTCTTCCGCTCGGCGTCGCTGACCTTCAGCTCCGCCAGGCTGGACTTCATTTTCGGAATGCTGCCGATCTGGTGCGGATAGTCGCTCGCCGCCATCACACGATCGGCGCCCGCGAAATCGACGGCCAGCTTCACGGCGCTCGGATCGAAGTTCACCGTATCGTAATAGAAGTTTCTCAAATACTCGCTCGGCTTGCGCTGGATGTCGGCGCGACAATCGGGAAACGCCTCGAAGCCGCGGTCCAACCGCTCGGCCAGATACGGAATCGCGCCGCCAAGGTGGCTGAGCACCCACTTGATGTTGGGGTACTTCTCGGGGATGCCGGCGAAGACCAGCTTGGCCGCGGCGAGCGTCGTGTCCATCAGGAAGCCCACGAGCGGCATGAGCCAGTAGTCCGTCATGGCCTCCACGCCGACTGGATCCGTGGGATGAATGTGGAGGATGGCGCCGAGTCGATCGGCTTCGGCGTAGAGTGGGTGAAAGCGTGGGTCGGCAAGTGCCACGCCGTTGACGTTGCTGAACAACATCGCGCCCGGCATGCCGAGCTTCGTGACCGCGCGACTCAACTCGGCGACCGACGCCGCGGGATCGCACAGTGGAAGCGTCGCCAATGCCGCGAACCGCGGCGAACGCTCCTTCACGATCTTCGCAAACGCGTCGTTCACCAGACGCGCGAAGCGCACGGCGCGTTCAGGCGGCTCGACATGCGTCC
>Ga0070679_100004895_pt1 | contig 12348 bp, 13 predicted proteins | sample KBSC63BmetaG_FD_65652 | JGI IMG/M metagenome (GOLD analysis project Ga0070679, IMG submission 65652) | Corn rhizosphere microbial communities from Kellogg Biological Station, Michigan, USA - KBS C6-3B metaG | ecosystem: Host-associated > Plants > Roots > Rhizosphere | place: USA: Michigan... | reverse complement strand
ACGTTACTCGCCCACGTACAGACGGAACGTGCCTCGTAGGATTCGGTTGCCGACCTACTTGCCCAACGTAATGCCCGCCTCCTTAACTACTTGAGCCCATTTGGGAATATCGGTTGCGATGGCCTTGTGCGTTTCCTCCGCGGTGCTGCCGACAGGCTGCAGTCCCAAGGCCGCAAACTTCTTCAGCAGCTCCGGATCAGCAAGCACTTTCAGCGATTCCGCCCGCACCTTGTCGAGGATCGGCTGCGGCGTGCCCACGGGCGCCAGCAGCGCGAACCACGACGTCGCCTCGAAGCCCGGGAAGGACTCGGCCACCGTCGGCAGGTTCGACGTGTCCTGCGAGCGCTTGAGCGATGTCACGGCGAGGCCGCGCAGGCGCTTGTCACGCACCAGCGGCATGATCGCTCCGGCGTTCTGGATCGCCACCGGCACGACGCCGCCCAGGGTGTCGTTGAAGTTCGCGCCGCGGTACGGGATGTGCTCCATCTTGATGCCGGCCAGATGACAGAACAGCTCGCCCGCCACGTGCTGCGGCGTGCCCACGCCCGGCGTGCCGTAGCTCAGCTTGCCCGGGTTGGCCTTGGCGTAGGCGATCAGCTCGGCCAGCGTCTTGACCGGCAGGTCGTTGTTGACGGCGATCACGCTGGGCATCGACAGCGAGATCGAGATCGGCGCGAAGTCCTTCAGGGGATCGAAGGGCAGCGGCTGCAGCGCCGGCAGCACGGTGATGGCGGCGTTGCCCGACCACATCAGCGTGTAGCCGTCGGGTGCCGCCTTCGCGACCTTGTCGACGCCGATGGCGCCGGAGTTGCCGGTGACGTTGTCGACGATCACCGACTGGCCCCAGGCCTCGCTGAACTTCTGCGCGAAGATGCGGGCGGTGACGTCGGTGGCGCTGCCGGCGGTGAAGCCGACTACCAGTTTGACCGGCCGCTCCGGCCATTTGGTCTGCGCTCGAGCAGACAGCATCCCGGCCGGCAGGGCCAGCAGCAGCGCGAGCGCGAAGCTCACCAAACGCATCTATTCCTCCCCTTATTTTGAGTCATAATAGCCCGAGAATGGGAGGAGCCGATATGCCCACCAATTTCGCTGTCCGACCGATCGACGACACCACCTTCGGCGCGGTCATCACCGGCCTCAAGCTCGCCGAGATCGACGACGCCACCCTGGCCGAGCTGAAGAAGCTCTGGCTCGAACACGCCCTGCTGATCTTCCCCGGCCAGTTCCTCGCGCGCGACCAGCAGATCGCCTTCGCCAAGCGGATCGGTCCGCTCGAATTCGAGATGGCCGCCCTCAGCAACGTCAAGGAAGACGGCACCCTGCGGCTGGAGAAGGACAACGACGACCGCATGAAGGTGCTGAAGGGCAACATGGGCTGGCACATGGACTCGACCTACATGCCGGTCCAGGCCAGGGGTGCGGTGTTCTCGGCCGAGGAAGTGCCGACGATCGGCGGCCATACCGGCTTCTGCGACATGCGGGCGGCCTACGACGCGCTCGATCCGGCCACGCGCGCCAAGTGCGAGACGCTGGCGGCCTATCACTCGCTGCACTACAGCCAGGCCAAGCTCGGCCATGATTCCAAGAAGAAGGCCGACGGCGAGTACAACGGCTACGGCTTCCACGACGGGCCGGTGCCGCTGCGCCCTCTCGTGAAGACCCATCCCGAGACCGGCGCCAAGAACCTCGTGATCGGCCGGCATGCGCACAACATTCCCGGCATGGACCGAAAAGAGTCCGAGCGCTTCCTGCAGGAGTTGGTCGACTTCGCGACGCAGAAGCCGCGCATCTATCACCACGACTGGCGCGCGGGCGACGCGGTGCTGTGGGACAACCGCCGCCTGATGCACCAGGCGACGCCCTGGGACTACACCCAGCGCCGCATCATGTGGCACACGCGGCTGGCCGGCGATCCGGTGAGCGAAGCGGCGCTTCCGCAAGACGCTGCATCCGTCGCGGCACAGTAGGCCATGAGGTTCGGTCTCTTCGGCGGCGCGCGCACCAAGCGGGCCCTTGGGCTGGAGGACAGCCAGGGCTACGAGAGCTTCATCGACTATGTGGTCGAGGCCGATCGCCTGGGCTTCGCGCACATGTTCATGGTCGAGCATCATTTCACCGGCCACGGCCAGGTCTCGGCGTCGATGACCCTGCTGGCCTATCTCGCGGCCAAGACCAAGACCATCCGGCTCGGTACCGCCGTGGTCGTTCTGCCGTGGCACAATCCGGTGCTGATCGCCGAGCAGGCCGCGACCCTCGACCTGCTGACCGGTGGCCGCTTCGACTTCGGCGTCGGCAAGGGCTACCGCCAGGCCGAGTTTGACGGCTTCTGCATCCCGATCGACGAGGCCAGCGAGCGCTTCGACGAGGCCATCGCGATCATCCGCAAGGCGTGGACCACGGCAGGTCGTTTCAGCCACCACGGCAAGCGTTGGCACTACGACGACATCCTGGTCGAGCCCGAGCCGCTGCAGCGTCCGCACCCGCCGCTGTGGCTGGCTGCCGGCAGCGCTTCCTCGATCCGGCGCGCCGCGCGCGAGGGCTTCAACCTGCTGCTCGACCAGCTGGCGCAGACCGACCAGATCGGCCAGCGCATCGCACTCTTCAAGGCCGAATGCGCCAACGCCGGCCGCACCTACGACGCCAGCATGGTGGCCACCGCCCGTCCCTTGCAGATGATCCATAGCGAGGCCGAGCGCGCCGACGCCTACGCCACGCGCAAGCGCGTGATCGGCACGATCGGCGACCTCGCGCGCGACAAGCTGGCCGACCGGGTCGAGGACGACACCGCCCCGCTGCTCGGCACGCCCGACGAGGTGATCGCCCGCCTGCGCCAGCTCGAGGCGGTGGGCGCCACCAACATCCTGCTGGTCGATCCCAACGCCTCGGTCGCCAACCTGCGCGCCTTCGCCCGCGAGGTCATGCCCGCCTTCCAGCCTGCCCGCGCCGCGGAGTGATTGGACGTCGCCAAAAAATGCATCTGCAGGAGGAATCGCCTGAAGCGTTGCCCCCACTGCATCCGAGGCCAATCCTCCGGAATTTCCTGCGATTCCTGAGTCTCGGTCGGCGGAAAGATCCCTCACTTCGTTCGGGATGACACGTGCGCCTGTCATTCCGAGCGACGCGAGGAATCCTTGGCTGTCGGAATGACGGCGCGCTCCATTTAATAAATGGACGGAAAATGGAAACGGTCCCGCGTCGCTCGGGCCGGGGTGCACCACGGACATCATGCTATCGACCATAGGCGTGTCGGCGCGAATCACCCATCTTGGTCAACATTACCCCTAAAAGCCTTAATTTGCGGGCTCCTGTGCGTGCTAGGCTCGTCCCGAAGGGGGCACTCGATGCCGCTGCGCTGGGAAATCCTGCATTCACAGAAGCTCATCCACATCGTGGCCGACGGCGTCGTCACGCTGAAGGACATGGAAGAGCATTTCGATGCCCTCGTGGTGGCCAACGCCCTGCCCTATGCCAAGCTGTTCGACGCCATGCGCGTGGCACCGGTCTACGACGATCACGACGTGATGATGCTGGGCGCCCGCCTCAGCGCCTACACCGCCACCTCGGGCAGCGGTCCACTGGCCGTCTTTGGCGAAGGCCAGGCGTTGAAGACCGTCTTCAAGCGCTTCGTGAACGTCTCGCCCTCGCAGCGCCCGGCCATGCTGTTCAAGACTGAAGCCGAAGCGCGGACCTGGCTCGCGGCGAAGACGGCCGCGCCCTAGCCGCGTCCCGCCAGCGCCCGGTTCTCGAGCCGGCTGAGCAGCCGCACCACCGGCCACAGGATCAGGAAGTAGACCACCGCGGCCATCACGATCGGCGTGGGATTGTAGGTGACGCTCTGCGCCTGGCGGGCCTGGAACAGCAGCTCGGGCACGGCCACGACACTGCCGAGCGAGGTGAGCTTCACCACTTCCAGCGTGTTGCTGAGCAGGTCGGGCAGGACGTTGCGCACGGCCTGCGGCAGCACCACGAAGGCGGTGGTCTGCAGGCCGCTCAGCCCGGTCGAGCGTGCGGCCTCGACCTGGCCCTTGGGCACCGAGTCGATGCCGGCGCGCAGGATCTCGCCGTAGTACGAGCCGGTGTTGAGGAAGAAGGCGATGGCCACGCAGGCAAAGCCGTTCAGTTCCAGGCCGGCGAACGGCAGGCCGGCGAACAGCAGCACCAGCAGCACCAGCGGCGGGAAGGCGCGGAAGAAATCGACCCAGGCCATCAGCGGCCAGCGCACCCACGGCTGCCGCGCGCTGGCCAGCAGCGCCAGGATCAGGCCGCCGGTGAAGCCCAGCGGCACGACCAGCAGCGACAGCAGGATCGTGTTCAACAGGCCCGACAACACGATCGGATAGGCCGCGGCGATGATCTCGGGGTTGAAGAAGGTCTCGATCATCGCTTCCACGCGAACTTCGTCTCGATCCAGCGGCCGGCGATCACGACCGGCAGGAACAGCACGAGATAGGCCGCCGCGCCCATCATCAGCGGCGAGGGACTGTAGGAATTGGAGACCGCAGAGCTCGCCGCCCCCAGGATTTCGCTGACGGCGACCACGGTGCCGAGCGACGTGCCCTTGGTGATGGCGATGGTGCGGTTGGTGAGCGGCGGGATGGTGAGGCGAAACGCCTGTGGCAGGATCACGTCGCGCAGGGTCTGGCCGAAACTGAGCCCGGTCGAGCGCGCGGCCTCCCATTGGCCGCGCGGAATCGAGGTGATGCCGGCCCAGAAGATCTCCTCCGAGAAGGCCATCAGCACGAAGGCCAGCGACAGCCAGGTCGAGACGAAGCCGGTGGGCGAGATGTCGACCGCCGGCAGGCCGAAGTACATCAGCACGATGATGACCAGCGGCGGCAGCGAGCGGAACAGATCGACGACGAAGATGATCAGCCAGTTGAGCGGCCGGATGGCGAGGCTGCGCACCAGCGCCAGCGCCAGGCCCGCCGTCAGCCCGGTCGCCACAACCAGCAATGCCAGCTCGATCGTGATCACCATGCCGTGCAGGATGTCCGGCAGGTACTTGATCATGACCTTCGCGTTGAAGAAGGTCTCGAGGAAGCGGTTCCAGTTGGTCATCGGGCCCTGTCGTCCTGAGCGCAGCGAAGGACCTCGCGCTTACTGCAAAGATCGCTTGCGGGGCTGTCCCAAGGTCCTTCGCTGCGCTCAGGACGACAAATTACGGCCATCAATGCCGCCTGATCTGGCCGATGAACGCGCGCGTGCGCTCGTGGGTCGGGGTCTCGAAGATCTCGGCCGGCGATCCCTGCTCGACGATCAGCCCGTGGTCCATGAAGATCACGCGGTCGGCGGCGGCGCGGGCAAAGCCCATCTCGTGGCTGACCACGACCATGGTCATGCCGCTTTCGCGCAGGGAGCGCATGACCTCGAGCACCGAACCGACCAGCTCGGGATCGAGCGCCGACGTCGGCTCGTCGAACAGCATGACCTTGGGCTCGAGCGCGATGGCGCGGGCGATGGCGACCCTCTGCTGCTGGCCGCCCGACAGCTCGGTCGGCCGGTGGGTGGCGCGGTCGGCCAGGCCGACGCGGTCGAGCGCAGCGTGGCCCAGCACCTCGGCCTCGGCGCGCGACTTGCCGGCGACCTTGCGCAGCGCCAGCGTGACATTGCCCAGCGCCGTCATGTGCGGATAGAGATTGAACGACTGGAACACCATGCCGATGCGCTGGCGGGCATGGTTGATGTCGGTCTTCGGGCTCAGCATGTCGATGCCGTCGACCGTGACGCTGCCCGACGTCGGCTCCTCGAGCCGGTTGAGGCAGCGCAGCAGGGTCGACTTGCCCGAACCCGACGGGCCGATCACGAACACCAGTTCGCGGCTGGCCACCTCGAGATCGACTCCCTTCAGGACGTGAAGGGAGCCGAAGTGCTTGTGAATGCCCTTCGCCGAGACGATCGGCTTGAGGGGCGACGAGGCGGGATCAGCCGCCACAATGCAGCTCGTGCGGCGTCGGATCGTAGCCCGGCATGCCCGGCACGCCGTAGCCCGGAGTGATCACGCGCTCGAGCGCGTCGGGCGCCGGCTCCTTGCCGAACCAGTGGGTCGACATCTTCACGATGGTGCCGTCCTTCTTCATGCAGTCGAGCACGTCCTGCATCTGGTTGCGCAGCGCCACGCTGTCCTTGCGGAACGGGGCGGCCCAGTGCGCGCGCGACTCCTTGAGCTCGAGGTCAGCCACGAACATCGGGTTCTTCGACGCGGCGTAGACGATGGTGGTGTTGCCGCCCAGGGTGGCGTATGCGCGGCCAGCCAGCACCGCCTGCGTGGCGTCGGGCTGGGTGTCGTAGGACTGCACGGTGAAGCCGTACTTCTCGCCCATCGCCTTGCTCTGGGTCTCGTACGGCGTGCCCTTGTTGACCGAGACGGCCTTGCCCTTGAGATCTTCCCAGCCCTTGATCGGCGGCGTGCCCTTCTTGATGCCGAACTGGTAGGACGTCCACAGGTAGCCCGAGGTGAAGATCATCTGCTCGGCACGCTCCTTGGTGACCGTCGTCGGCGCGGCGATGAAGTCGTAGCGGCCGGACTGCAGGCCCGGGATCAGGGTCGAGAAGCTCACCGAATCGATGGTGATCCCGCGGTGCATGCGCTTGGCGACCTCGTTGAAGAGATCGATCTGGAAGCCCTGCATGCCGCCGCCCAGCTTCGGAAAGGCGTGCGGCGCGAAGGTGCCGTCGACACCGGTGCGCAGCGGCGGCAATTTGTCTTGTGCTGCCGCGAACGGGGCCAGCGCGGGAGCCGCGCAGAGCAGAACGGCCGCGGCGACAGCGGCGAAACGGTTGATCATCGGAGTCCCTCCCTTATTCAATTCCCCAAGGCGCGACGGTAGAACAGTCGTTGTTGAATAGCAATTTGGAGGCCATGTTTGCGGAATTCTGCGGCCATGGAGCCATGAAAAAGCATATAGCCGTCGCCGCGTTCTCGCTGTTCCTCTCCGCGATCCTGCTGCGCGCGCCGGGGACCTACGACGTCACCGAGAACTGGCTGCCGTGGATGCTGATCCTCAAGAAGCACGGGCTGGTCGCGGGCTACGCGCAGATCGCCGACATGTATCCGCCCGGCGCGGCGGCGCTGCTGATGCTCGCGGATGCGGTGCTGCCCACCCTGCCCGACCTCACCGTCATCGACCTGCTGGTGGGCCTGGCGCAGCTCGCCGCCGGCCTGGCCTTCGCCCGCCGCGCAGGCACGCTGCTGTCCCTGGGTTTCGTCGCCGCCATCGCGCTGTCGGGCGCGGGACTGGCCTATCTCGACGTGCTCTACGCCCTGCCGCTCGTGCTGGCGCTGTTTGCCGCGCTTGACCGCCGTCCGGTTGCCTCGGCCGCCTGCTTTGCCGCGGCCTGCCTCATCAAGTGGCAGCCGCTGATCCTGCTGCCGTTCATGGCCGTGATCTGGTTCGACCAGGCGCGCGCGCTGCCGCGCCGGCAGCTCGCCGCCGGTGCCGGCCTGCTGTCGATTGCGGCGGGATTCGTGCTGGCAACCTTCTGGCCTGCGATCTGGCTCGCCTTCGCCTCGGCGCTGGACAGCGCCCCGTGGAGCGGCGACGCGCTCAATCTCGCGTGGGTCGCCCAGCTGGTCTTCGGCTATCCGGCGGAGCCGCTGTTCCTCGTGACCAACCATTCGAAGTGGCTGCTGCGGATCGCCTTCGCGGCGGTGTACCTGCCGATCCTGGTCGCGGCGATCCGCACCCAGCGGCACGATCCCCAGCGCATGATGATCTTCGCCCTCGCGGGTTTCGTCGCCTACTTCCTGCTGGCCCCCAGCGTGCACGAGAACCACCTGTTCGTGCCGGTGGTGCTGGGCTTCGTGCTGTGGACCCGCGTGCCCGCCCTGGCGCCGGCCGTCGCGGCCATCGCGGTGCTGTTCAACCTGAACCTGCTGCTGTTCTACGGCCTCACCGGGACCACACCGCTGCCGCGCGATTCCTTCTTTGCCCTGCTGACCGGGACGATCAGCGTCATGGCGCTGCTGGCCTTCGCCGTCGCGCTCCGGCTACTGTGGTGCGAGACTAGGCTTTCGCTGCGCGGCGTGGTGCGCGCGCCATCCACCGGCGCCAACCGGCTGCCGTTGTTGGAGGACGAATTCGGGCGCATGATCCCGTGATGGACCGCATCCTCGTGATCAATCCCAATTCCTCGCAGGTCGTGACCGACGGCATCGACCGCGCCATGGAGCCGCTGCGCATTCCCGGCGGCCCCGTCATCGAGTGCGTGACCCTGAAGGAAGGCCCGCCCGGCATCGAGTCCCAGGCGCACGCCGACAGCGTCATCGCCCCGCTCGGCCAGATGGTGAAGAGCCGCGACAACGACTGCTCGGCCTTCGTCATCGCCTGCTACTCCGACCCCGGCCTGCATGCCGCGCGCGAGCTCACGGCCAAGCCGGTGCTCGGCATCGCCGAGTGCGGGATCATGACGGCGATGACCATGGGCCAGCGCTTCGGCGTGATCTCGATCCTGAAGAAGTCGATCCCGCGCCACCTGCGCTACGTCGGCCAGATGGGCGTGGCCGACCGCATGGCCGGCGACCGCGCCATCGGCCTCGGCGTCGTCGAACTGTCGGACGAGACCCGCACCTTCAGCCGCATGGCCGAGGTTGCCGCCGAATTGCGCGACGAGGACGGCGCCGACGTCCTGGTCATGGGCTGCGCCGGCATGGCCCGCTACCGCGACCGCCTGCAGCGTCACGTCGGCCTGCCGGTCGTCGAGCCCAGCCAGGCCGCCGTCTCGATGGCGATCGGGCGCTCGCGGCTCAACTGGAGCTGATCCAACTAAAGCGAGATTGCGCTGCGCGCGGCCAAGAGAGGTCCCCTCGACTTTCAGGTCTGATATCGCGTCCCTAAGTAACGCTAGGTCCTTCGCTGCGCTCAGGACGACACGGATGATTGTCGTCCTGAGCGCAGCGAAGGACCTCACATTCGCCACAGACTCGGTCTAACCACCGGGCCATGGGCCAGCGCCAGTTCTGGGTCTACATCCTGACCAGCACCTCGGGTAACGCGATGTACATCGGCGTCACCAACAATCTCGAGAATCGCGTCCACGAGCATCGTTCCGGCCAAGGCAGCGTCTTCGCCAAGCAGTATCGGGTGACTCGCCTCGTCTACGCCGAGGAATACGATAACCCCACCGACGCGATCGCCCGCGAAAAGCAACTCAAGGGCTGGCGCCGTGAGCGCAAGAACGAACTCGTGCGGACGATGAACCCGAACTTTCGCGATCTGATGCCGAGTCCGTTGTCGGCGTGAGGTCCTTCGCTGCGCTCAGGACGACATGGCCACCGTCGTCCTGAGCGCAGCGAAGGACCTAGCCTTCAATCACGAGAGGCCCATCACTCCGCCGCTGCCTTCACCACGGGCGCCGCCGGGAATTCGAGGCGGTCGTCGGTGCGGCAGTAGCGGTCGGCGAACATGCGGCCGATCGGATGATACCTGTCCATGTGGACGCGCATCGCCTTGGGGTCCCACAGCTCGTCGCGGATATGGAAGCGCGTGCCCTCGCCTAGGATGAGCTGGCGCTCTTCCTTCACGTTGATGACCTGCCAGGTCCTGCACTCCATCGCCCACGGCGCGTCGGCCAGGCGCGGCACCTTGACGTCGAGTGACGGCGCGAGCTTGAGGCCGAGATAGTCCGGCTCGCCGACGCCCGGCGGAAAGTCGCCGCTCGATTCGTGCATCTTGCGCGCCATCGGCTCGTCGGTGATGTGCACGACGAACTCGTTGGTGCGCTGGATGTTCGTCCAGGTGTCTTTCAGGCGCCCGTCGGGCCGCTTGTTGACGGCGATCATGCAGAGCGGCGGATCCTCGCCGAAGACATTGAAGAAGCTGAAGGGTGCGGCATTGACCACGCCGGTCGGGCCGAGCGTGGTCACCCAGGCGATCGGGCGCGGCAGCACGAAGGCCGTCAGGATCTTGTAGCGATCGCGCGGATTGACGTCTGACGCGGCGTATTGCATCTCGAATTCCTCAGTTGGCCGTTTCGACCTTCACGCCGGCGCGCTCGCTGATCAGCTTGTAGTGCTCGGGCCGGCGGTGCTTGGCGAAGTTGAAGGTGGTGTTGCGGATGTATTCGCCCAGCGCCAGGTCGCAGTCGTAGGAGATGACCTCGTCCTCCTCGGTCGTCCCCTTGGCCACGATCTCGCCGGTCGGCGCCACGATCACCGAGCCGCCATGCAGCCAGAAGCCGTCTTCCTTGCCGGCCTTGGCGGTGGCGACGACCCAGATGCCGTTCTGGTAGGCCGCGGCCTGCAGCGAGAGATTGTGATGGAACACGCGCAGGTACGGCGGCTCGTGCGGCGCGTAGACGTTGTCGCTCGGCGTATTGTAGCCCAGCACCACCATTTCGGCGCCCTTCAGCCCCATGACGCGGAAGGTCTCGGGCCAACGGCGATCGTTGCAGATGCATTGACCGACAATCACGTTCTCCTTGAACATCTTCCAGACGTTGAAGCCGATGTCGCCCACTTCGAAATACTTCTTCTCGAGATGCTGGTACGGCACGTTCGGGCGATGGTCGTCGTGGCCCGGCAGGTGGACCTTGCGATACTTGCCGACCAGCCGGCCGTCCGGTCCGACCAGGATCGAGGTGTTGAAGTGGTGCGGCTTGCCGCCCTCTTCCGTGCGCTCGGCATAGCCCAGGTAGAAGCCGATGCCCTTGGCGCGCGCCAGCTCGAACAGCGGCGCCGTCTCCGGGCTCGGCATCTGGTTCTCGAAATACTTCTCGACCTCGTTCGGATCGTCCATCCAGTAGCGCGGGAAGAACGTCGTCAGCGCCAGTTCCGGGAACACGACGAACTTCGAGCCGCGCGAGTCGGCCTCTTTCAGCATGTCGATCATCCGCTTCACGACCGAGGCGCGGCTGTCGGCGAGATTGATGGGACCGAGCTGGGCGGACGACACTTTCAGGCGACGGGACACGGCATTCACTCCTTCTTCTTTGGACCGCGCGCATCCTGCGCGCTGTAGGCGCATGTGAATGCGCCGAATGAGCGGGCTGGAAGCCCGCGGTCCGGCTAAAACAGCGGCTTGAGGCCAAACTTCGACATGGCCTTCATTTCGGGGGCGGCGTTGCCGAGCGGCTTGGCGCTGTCCGGCGAGGCGCAGGGCAGGAACCGGCCCGAGCCGCGCGCAGCATCGAGCTTGCCGTGGTCGACGACGACGCGGCCGCGGCTCACCACGGTGACCGGCCAACCCTTGATCTGGCGGCCCTCATAGGGCGTGTAGCCCACGTTGTCGTGCAGGTCCGTCCATTTGACCGTGATGTCCTTGTCGGCATCCCAGATCGCCAGGTCGGCGTCGGAGCCGACGGCGATCACGCCCTTGCGCGGATAGAGGCCGTAGAGGCGCGCGTGGTTGGTCGAGCCCAATTGCACGAACTGCTGCAAGGTGATGCGGCCCTTCTGCACGCCCTCGCTGAACAGCAGCGGCAGGCGCAGCTCGAGGCCGGGCACGCCGTTGGCCATTTCCTTGAAGGTCGTCTTGTCGCCCTTGGGGATCTTGCCGCCTTCGTTGAACTGGTACGGCGCATGGTCGGACGAGAAGGTCTGGAACGTGCCGTCCTTCAGCCCTTCCCACACCGCTTCCTGCGCGGCGCTGTCGCGCGGCGGCGGGCTGCAGCACCACATCGCACCCTGCACACCGGGCTTGTCCATGTCGTCGGCCGTCAGAGCGATGTACTGCGGACAGGTCTCGCCGAAGATCTTCAGCCCTTTCTTCTGCGCCTGGCGGATCGTCTCGATCGCCTCGATCTCCGACACGTGCACGATCAGCATCGGCGCATCGACCAGACGCGCCAGCGAGATCGCGCGGTTGGTCGCCTCGGCCTCGGCCACGCGCGCGTGGGCGATGGCGTGGAACTTGGGCGCGCCGTGGCCCTGTTCGATCAGGTGGTGCGCCAGCCACTGGATCATGTCGTGGTTCTCGGCATGCACCATGACCAGCGCGCCGTCCTTGCGGGCGAGCGCCAGGATGTCGAGCATCTGGTAGTCGCTGACCTTCATGGCGTCGTAGGTCATGTAGATCTTGAACGAGGTGTAGCCGTCGCGGATCAGCGCCGGCAGCTCCTGACCCAGCGCCTGCGGCGTGGGGTCGGTGACGATCAGGTGGAAGGCGTAGTCGATCACCGCCTTGGGAGTCGCTTCCCCGTGATAGTCCTTCACGACCTGGCGCAGCGACATGCCGCGATGCTGGGCGGCGAACGGGATCACCGTTGTCGTGCCGCCAAACGCAGCCGACACGGTGCCCGAGTAGAAATCGTCGGCGCACATGATGCCGAAGCCCGACTTCTGCGCAATGTGCACATGGCTGTCGATGCCGCCGGGCAGGACGAACTTGCCGCCGGCGTCGATCTCGCGCGTGC
>Ga0070679_100004889_pt1 | contig 12355 bp, 8 predicted proteins | sample KBSC63BmetaG_FD_65652 | JGI IMG/M metagenome (GOLD analysis project Ga0070679, IMG submission 65652) | Corn rhizosphere microbial communities from Kellogg Biological Station, Michigan, USA - KBS C6-3B metaG | ecosystem: Host-associated > Plants > Roots > Rhizosphere | place: USA: Michigan... | reverse complement strand
CCGAAAGGTGTGCATCGCGATCTCGGCGGGATGCCGCCCGGCGCGCTCACGCTGACCGCGCGTCTGTCTGAAGCGTCGGCGTTCCAGTCCGGCCGCGACGTCAGCCTCGTCACCGGCCCGCTCTACCACGCAGCGCCGTTGGTGTTCACACTGGCGCTGCCGCTGGCGTACGGCGTGACCGTCGTGCTCATGGACGACTGGGACGCCGAGGAGACGCTGCGGCTCGTCGAGCGCCACGAGGTGACGCACACCCACATGGTGCCGACGATGTTCTCCCGGTTGCTGCAGCTGCCGGAGCTGGTGCGCCGACGCTACGACGTCAGCTCGTTGAAGCTCGTCTGGCACGGCGCCGCGCCTTGCCCGGTGCCGGTGAAGCAGGCGGTGCTCGACTGGCTCGGGCCGGTCGTGTGGGAGTACTACGGCGCCACCGAGGGGCTCACGACCATCGTGACCCCGCAGGACTGGTTGGCGCGACCGGGCACCGTCGGCCGGCCGGACGACGGCCAGATCCGCGTGCTGGACGACGACGGCGATCTGATGCCGCCCAGTGTCGCCGGCACGATCTACATCAAGGCCCCCGACATCGGTCGATTCGTTTACCACGGCGACGAGCAGAAGACGGCGCGGGCGTATCGCGGCGACTACTACACCCTCGGCGACGTCGGCTACCTCGACGACGACGGCTGGCTGTTCCTCACCGACCGCAGCGCCGACCTGATCATCTCCGGCGGCGTGAACGTCTACTCGGCGGAAGTCGAGTCGGTGCTCATCGAGCACCCGGCAGTGGCCGACATCGCCGTCATCGGCGTGCCCAACGAGGAGTGGGGCGAGGAGGTCAAGGCCGTCGTCGAGGTGCGACCGGAGTTCGCCGCGCTGGCCGAGCTGACCGACGCCGACCTCGCCGACGACATGGTCGAGTTCGCCCGCGAACGGCTGGCGCCGTACAAGTGCCCGCGCACCATCGACATCGTCGAGCGGCTGCCGCGCGCCGACAGCGGCAAGCTCTACAAACGCGAGCTCCGCGACGCCTATCGCGCTTCTTGAGCAGGCTCAGAAGGGCTAGCGCACCACCTGCAGCACCAGGATGTGCATCCGGCTGCCGATCTTGATCCCGATGTTCCACCGCGGATGGCTGACGAGGCTCGGTTCGAGCGTCACGCCGATCGCCCAGCGGTGGTGCCCAGCGGGGTGGAACGCGTTGTCCCGCGGGCTCGGCCGCCGCGGCACGGGCGCAGCGTCGTAGTAGACCGGCCGGTGACCTGCGCCCGTGACGATCACGGTGTAGGTGTGGCCCGCCACCACGAGGAACGCGCCATGGCGCAGCTTCGCGTTGGCGATGAAGATGCCGAGCGTGTGGTAGCGGCCGGTCTTCGTGGTCGTGTTACCGGCCTTGTCCGTCGCAGTGACGCGATAGGTCGTCGTCGTGCCACTGCGGTGCAGCCTGACCTTGCACGAGGCAACCCCGGACAGGGTGTCCCGTGCGAGGCAGCGCACGCGCGGCGCGACACCGGCGTAGGTGGCTCCGTTGCGGACTCCCACGACCTGCACAGTCGGCGCGATCTGGTCGATGTTGATGCCCGAGACGACGACGGTTCCGACACCGCCGTCGACGGCGGTGATCGTGCGCGTCACCGACTGCGCCGCCCCGTTCGCTGTCAGCTCCACCGCATCGGGACAAGGGCCGGTGAGCGCGGCACCCGCGGGGGTGCACTGGAACGTCACCGTGACCGGAGTGCGGTACCAGCCGAACGAGCTCTTGGGCTTCGCGCTCGTAACGGTGGCGGTGATCGCCGGGTTGTGACGGGTGAGTGACGCGGACGATCCGGTGAAGTTCGTGTCACCGGAGTAGACGGCGCTGACCTGTGTCGCATCGACGGCCGGCACGGTGTAGTTCAGGGCGGCCGTTCCGGAATGAACCGTCGCAGTCCCGACTTGGGTGCCGCCGACGCTGAACGTCACCGTCCCGGTCGGGTCACCCACAGCGGGAGAGACGCCCGCGACCCCAGCGGTGATCGTGCCGCTCTGCACCATGACCGACGTGGTGGTGGCACCTTGGTTGACGACCTGCGTGTAGCCGCCGGTTGCCGCGGCCTCGGTAGTGGGATCGGCGGGAGTGAAGGCCGCGGTGATGGCGTGCGACCCGGGTGACAGCGGGTTGCCGGCACCGTCGGTCAGCGGCGCGCTGGTCGCCTGCCCGCTGTTCACGGCAACCGGCGTGCCGAGGCTGTTGCCGTCGACGCTGAACTGCACGGTTCCGTCCGTCGCCGCACCTGTCGAGGTCACGGCTGCGGTCGCGACGACGGGCTGACCGTAGGCCGCGGACGCGACGGACGGGGTCAGCGTCAGCGTGGTCGGACGGGCGACGACGTTGATGGTCTCCTGCACCTGCTGCGCGGGTGCGTACGTGCCGTCACCGGCCTGGTTCTCATCCACCACGCACAGCCCGGCGTGATCGAACGACACCGTAGTGCCCGTGATGCTGCAGGCGTTACCGGTGGTTGCCGGGTCGATCGAGAACGCGACCGGAAGGCCGGAGTCGGAGCCGGCTGTCGGCTGGTACGACGTCCCCACAGTGCCCGGCGCCGGCGGCGTCGAGGTGTCCGTGATGGTCTGCGACTCGAGCCCGACCACGAGTGTGAATGCCTGGTCGGTGTGGCCGGTGGTGTTGGTGGCCGTCAGGGTCAGCGGATAGCTGCCCGCGGTTCCCGCGGCCGGGGTGCCGGCCAGGGTCGCGGTGCCGTCACCGTTGTCGGTGAACGTCACACCGGACGGCAGCGCGCCGGTCTCGGTCAGCGTCGTGGCCGTCGGGAAGCCCGCCGAGCTGGTCACCGTGAAGCTGCTCAACGTGCCCACACCGAAGCCGGCATGGTCAGCGCTGGTGACGGCCGGAAGCTCGGTCACCGTGAGCGTGAAGCTCTGCGTCGCGTCCGGAGTGGCGCCGTTGCCGGCCGTCACGGTGATCGGGTAGGACCCACCGGTGCCGGCCGCCGGCGTCCCCGCGAGCGTCGCAGTGCCGTCGCCGTTGTCGGTGAACGTCACACCGGACGGCAGCGCGCCCGTGTGCGTCACCGTGGTGGCGGCGGGCACGCCCGGGGTCGTGGTCACCGTGAACGTGCCGGCGCTGCCTACGGCGAACGTCGTGTGGTCGGCACTGGTGATCGCGGGTGACTGCGACACCGTCAGGGTGAACGCCTGGTTGGAGTGCCCGACGGTGTTCGTGGCGGTCAGCGTGAGCGGGTAGCTCCCGCCGGTCCCGGCCGCCGGTGTGCCGGCCAGCGTGGCGGTGCCGTCACCGTTGTCGGTGAACGTCACCCCGGAGGGCAGCGCCCCCGTCTCGGTCAGGGTCGTGGCCGCCGGGAAGGCATCCGCGCTCGTCACCGTGAAGCTGCCGGCGCTGCCGGCCGTGAACGTCGTGTGGTCGGCGCTGGTGATCGACGGCACCGCGGTCACCGTCAGTGTGAAGCTCTGTGTCGGGTCGGGCGTGACGCCGTTGCCGGCCGTGATGGTGATCGGGTAGGACCCGCCAGTGCCGGCCGCCGGCGTCCCCGCGAGCGTCGCGGTGCCGTCACCGTTGTCGGTGAACGTCACCCCGGACGGCAGTGACCCTGACTCGCCGAGCGTCGTCGCCGCTGGGTTGCCGGCCGTGGTGGTCACCGTGAACGTCCCTGCCGACCCGACCGCGAAGGTGGTGTGGTCGGCACTGGTGATGACCGGCGGCGCAAGCACCGTCAGCGTGAAGTTCTGGGTCGTCGGGCTGGCAAGTCCGCCGACGGCGGTCGCGGTGACCGTGATGGCATAGGTGCCGCCGGTGCCTGCTGCCGCCGTGCCGGCCAGCGTCGCCGTGCCGTCACCGTTGTCGGTGAAGGTGACCCCCGACGGCAGCGACCCGGTCTCGGTGATCGCGGTGGTGGTCGGGAACCCTGCGGTAGTGGTCACCGCGAAGGTGCCCGCCTGCCCCACGGTGAACGTCGTGTGGTCCGCGCTGGTGATCACCGGCGAGTCGTCGACGAACAGCGTGAAGTTCTGGGAAGCCGACGGGCTGAACCCGTTCGCCGCCTTCAGCGTGAACTGGTAGGTGCCGGCCGATCCGGCGGGCGGAGTTCCAGTCAGCGCGCCGGTGCCGTCGCCGTTGTCGGTCAGCGTCAACCAGGCCGGGAACTGCGCGCCCGTGCGGCTCAACGTCGCATCGGGCACGCCGGTCGTCGTGATCGTGAACGAACCGGCCTGCCCGACCACGAAGCTGGTGTGGTCGGCGCTGGTGAACGTCGGGGCGGTTCCGACCGACAGCGTCGCTGCCGTGGTGGTCGCCGGCGAGCCGACGCCGTTGCTGAACACGGCGCGGTACTGCTTGCCGTTGTCGCCCGTGGCGGCGGTGAAGGTGTAGGTCGTGCTCGTCGCCCCGGCGATGTTGGCGAAGCTGGTGCCGCCGTCGGTGGAGACCTGCCACTGCACGGTCGGGGTGGGCACGCCGGACGCCGCGGCGGTGAAGCTCACCGAGTTGCCGGGCGAGACGGTCTGGTCGGTCGGGTCGAGGGTGATCGCCGGCGCCTGGTTGACCTGGACGGTCAGGTTCTGCGTGCCATCCGGCGTGACGCCGTTCGCCGCCGTCAGTGACACGGGGTAGGTGTTGCCGGTGCCGGTCGGGGTGCCGGCGAGGGTCGCCGTGCCGTTGCCGTTGTCGGTGAAGGTCACGCCTGCCGGGAGCGTGCCCGACTCGGTGATCGTCGAGACGGTCGGGAACCCGGACGTGGTCACGTTGAAGCTGCCCGAGGAGCCGATCACGAACGTCGCGGTCGCGGGGCTGGTGAACCCCGGTGGCTGGCTGACGTTGACCGTCAGGGTCTGGGACGCGTTCGGCAGATAGCCGTTGGCGGCGGTCAGGTTCAACGTGTAGTTGCCACCGGTGCCCGCGCCGGGGGTGCCGGAGATGGTCGCGCTGCCGTCGCCGTTGTCGTGGAAGGTCAGTCCGGATGGCAGGCTGCCTGTCTCGGTGACCGCTGCGGCGGGGTAGCCCGTCGTCGTGATCGTGAAGCTGCCGGACGAGCCGACCGTGAAGTGGGCAATGTTGGCGCTGGCGATCGTCGGTGGCTCGTCGACCTCGAGCACATCCGTCGCAGTGCCGTTGTCGAGGGTGACCAGGTCGTTGTCCGGGCCGAGCGTGGTGTTCGACTGGTAGCCGATGCTCGCGACCCCACTGGCGAGGTTCACGGAGTGCGCGCCGGCGGACCCGCCGACGGTGGCATCTCCCGGCGGGTCGGCAAAGCTGACCGGAAGGCCGTCGAAGGCGCTGGACAGATTGCTCGCCGACACCGCGCCGCCGGCCGAGTCGGTCAACAACGACGCGGTCAAGGTCGACGTCGTGCTGGGGTGGACTACGTGCGACGGGCTCGCCGTCGCGGTCAAGACCAGCCGTGGTGCGACCGTCGCCGTGCCGGTGGTCGTGTCACAGCCGCTCGTGCCCGGACCGGTGTTGCACCCCCACCAGTTCTCGGTTGCGCTGACCGACGTCGCGCCGGAGCCGACGCTGAGGGCCCCTCCGCTGGGTGCCGTGTTGCCCACGAATCTGTTGTAGTGCAGCGTCGTCGCAGCCCCGGACGTGTCACGGATCGCGCCACCGGTCGGGCCGTTTCCTCCGGCCACACTGTTACCGGTGAATGTCGAGCCGGTGACCGTGAGCTGGCCGCTCTCCTGCCAGATGGCTGCGCCTACAGCCGGGCCCTGGCCGGCCGTCGCAGTGACTGCGTTGCCGGTGAACCGCGAATTCGAGACCGTGAACGTCGATGTCGGCGTACCGAAGACGTAGAGCGCCCCGCCGTTCTCGATGGCGTCGCTGCTGTGCTTGGCGCTGTTGCCGGAGAACGTCGTGCCGGTGATCGTCAGGCCCTCCGGGCTGGCAAGACCGTTGGCGCCGTACGCGACTCCGGAGCCTGAACTCGATCCAGACGTGTTGTTGCTGATCGTCGAGTTCGTGATGGTGAGCCGGCCGCCCAGGAACTGAATCCCACCGCCGGGCTTGTTGGTCGCCGTAGCGTCGCTCGGGTTCGCATTGTTGGCCGTGACGACGACGTTGGTCAGGGTCAGCGAGTCCGCTGCCGAGTCGAGGTTGGAGCCGCCGATGATGCCGGCGCCGCCGTACGTGTCATCGAAGCCTCCGGTGACCTCGAGGTCCGAGATCGCGGTCGTGACGCCGCCGGCGATCGTGGGATCGAGGTCGAAGACGCGGCCGGAGTCGTGGCCGTCGAGGATCGTGCTGGCCGAGCCGGCGCCGACGATCGAGATGTTGGAGCCGGGGACCATGCCGGGCTGCAGCTCGCCGTTGAGCAATGTGTAGTGCCCGGCGGGAACGTTGATCGTCACCGCTTGGGTGCTGCCGTAGTTGTTCGCGATGCAGGTCGCCTCGCGCAGGCTCAGCGGCGAGGGAACCGTCGTGCTGCTGTTCGCGCAGTCGCCTGCGTTTGTCGCCACGTCCGCCGTCGTCGTCACCGTCAATGACACCGCGGCAGAAGCAGGCAGCGCCAGGGCCACGCCCGTCACTGCCATGACCACGGAGGCCGCGCCGCCCGCGAGCATGCGGAAACGACGGCGAGCGCGCAACACCATGAGACCCCCAGCACGAATGGCGAGACGCACCCCGCCGCACGGCAACGTAACGGCCCGACGGCGGAAAATCTCGTGTTCCGACAAATTCCGGAGCCAATTTCGCCATATCGCAGCGCGACCCATCGCAGGCTCGGTACCGTCCGCCGCGTGACTGAGCCTTCCCGGCGTTCCGTGCTGTTCATGCTCGGCGGTGGCCTGCTGAGCACGACGCTCGGCGGCTCCGTCCTGTCCCGCGCCTCCCGCGCCACTGCGTCTCGGCCGGGCCCGTCTCTTGCCGCGCTGCGAAGCGCCAACCTGCACCGGTCACGTTTCCTGCCCGGCGTCGGTTCGGCGTTCAGCGCGCGCAGTGATCAAGGGAGCTTCCGGGTGCGACTGGTCGAGATCCGCGACCTCGCGCACTCACCTGCGGAGGACGCCGAGCACAGCTTCAACCTGATGTTCCGGCCGGTCGGGCGACCCGCCCCGGAAGGCATCTACCAGATCGACTCTGCCGCGACCGGTCCCGCGACGCTCTTCCTGTCGCCTGTCGGTCCCGGTGGCAAGACGCTGCAGGCCCTGGTGAACCGCGCGCTATGACGCCAGTCACCACTGCGGCGGCGCGGGACGTCGTGCTGCGACCGGTCAGCGCCGCAGACGAGACCGACCTGCGAGCCGTGCACGCGCAGACGCATTGCGAGCAGCTCATCGCGTCTGTGCCCGATGCGGTCATGGTCGCTTCGCTGGCGCGCATGCAGTACGACGCACAGCAGACGCAGTATCGCGCTGCCTACCCGGACTCCGTCGACCAGCTCATCACTGTGAGCGGCGAGGTCGCAGGCCGTTGCTGGACGGATCTCAGCCGGTCGGCGTTGCGGATACTCGACATCGCCGTCCTTCCGGCCTTTCGGCGGCGAGGCGTCGCGACCGCGGTCGTGACGCTTCAGCTGCGCCGGGCAGCGGCGACCGGCGTACCTGTCGCACTTTCCGTGTGGTCCGGCAACGACACCGCACGACGGCTGTACGCCGGACTGGGCTTCGCGTCGACGGCCGATGACAACTCGGACGGCTACCTCACGATGACCTGCCGGCCCGGACGGCTCGCATGAGCGACCTGCATCTGTTCCAGGACCGAGTCAGCCAGAGTTTCCGCATGCGCGGTGAGGACGAGCAGACACACACGGTCGTGCTCACGCAGTGCGCAGCGCAGCCGGACGGATCATCGTTCGCGCTCACGTTCAACGGCGGTCGCGAGGTGCCGGCGGAGCAGGGGACGTACCTGCTCAGTGCCGACGGCCTGGAGCCGATGCCGGTCTTCCTCGTTCCCGCCCGACAGGACGCAACAGGCGTGGAGCTGTACGCCGTGTTCAACCAACCCGACCTGGGAGGCGGTGGGCAGTGAGCTCCCCCTACATCGGCGAGATCAGGATGTTCGGCGGCAACTTCGCGCCGGTGGGCTGGCTGCTGTGTCAGGGGCAGCTGCTGCCCATCTCCCAATACGACACCCTGTTCAACCTGATCGGCACGACCTACGGCGGCGACGGCCAGTCGACCTTCGCGTTGCCGGACCTCAGCTCCCGTCTGCCGGTGCACCAGGGCTCGGGGTTCACCCTCGGTCAGGAAGCGGGAGCCGAGACGGTGACGTTGACCACCCAGCAGCTGCCGGTGCACAGCCACGCCCCGTTGGGCAGCTCGTCCGCCGCAACATCGACCAGCCCGGCCGGCGCGGTCTGGGCCACCTGGGCGGACAAGCAGTACACCAGCGCCACACCGGCCGCCGCGATGCACGCTGCCGCGCTCGCGCCGTCCGGCGGCAGCCAGCCGCACGAGAACATGCCCCCGTTCCTGGCGCTGAACTTCATCATCGCCACCGAGGGCATTTACCCCTCGCCGACGTGACGCACGTGACGCACCAGAGGAGCAACTCGTGAGCGACCCCTTTATCGGCGAGCTGAAGGTCATCTCGTTCAACTTCCCGCCCAAGGGGTGGGCCTTCTGCAACGGTCAGCTCCTGCAGATCAGCCAGAACCAGGCGCTGTTCTCCATTCTCGGCACCATGTACGGCGGCGACGGCCGCACGACGTTCGCCCTCCCGAACCTTCAGGGCCGGATGCCTCTGCACCAGGGCCTCGGCTTCAACGTGGGTCAGGCCGGGGGCGAGCAGACCCACACCCTGACGGCGCAGGAGATGCCCGCGCACGTCCATGTTCCGATGGCCTCCACCGGAACGGCGGTCGGATCGCCGTCCGGGGCCAGCTGGGCGGCAGGAACCCATGCGATGTACGGCACGACGGCCGACGTCGCGATGAACCCTGCCGCGGTCGCCAACACGGGCGGCAGCCAGCCGCACGACAACATGCCGCCCTATCTCGTGCTCAACGTGGTCATCGCGTTGGTCGGGATCTTCCCCAGCCGGAACTGAGACAAGGAAGCCGATGTCTGACCCATTCCTCGCGGAGATCCGGATGTTCGCCGGAAACTTCGCGCCGACCGGCTGGGCGCTGTGCGACGGACAGCTGATGCCGATCTCGCAGAACACCGCCCTGTTCTCACTGCTCGGCACCACGTACGGCGGCGACGGTCGGGTGACCTTCGGTCTGCCGAACCTGCAGGGGACGATGCCGATGCAGCAAGGGCAGGGGCCCGGCCTGTCAGCCCGATTCCTGGGTCAGGTAGGCGGGGAACAAGCCGTCACACTGCTCGCCGCCGAGATGCCGCAGCACACACATGCGGCGTCAGGGGTCGCCGCTCTCGGCAACGCGAACTCGCCCGCGGGCGCCGTCTGGGGAGAGGCGGGGATCGGGCGGCAGCTGGACCTCATCTACTCGACGGCGCAGCCGAGCACGCAGATGAGCCCGCAGGCTGTCCAGCAGGCCGGTGGCAGCCAGCCCCACAACAACATGCCGCCCTATCTCTGCGTGACCTTCATCATCGCGCTGCAGGGCATCTTCCCGCAGCGACCGTAGCTCCTCGCGGGGCTAGGGTCGGGGCGTGGCTGGGGGGTCGCGCGAGCTCGGAGTGCTGGCATGCACCGAGAAGCGCTGGGCCGACGCCTACCAACACCTGAGCGCCGCTGACGCGGAGCAACCGCTCGACGCCCGGCACCTCGAGGACCTCGCGGTCGCGGCGCACTGCATCGGCCGCAACGACGACTCGACCCGGGCGTGGTCCCGCGCCTACGAGGCGCATCTTGCCGACGGTGATGTCGCTGCCGCAGCGCTCGCCGCGGGCTGGTGCTCCTTCGGTCTGCTCACTCGAGGCGAGTTCGCCATGGGCGGCGGCTGGCTGGGTCGAGCGCAGGCGCTCTGCAGGGATCACGACCTCGACTGCCCGGCTTCGTGGTTCGTCCTGGGCCAGACGGCGGCGGGTGTGATGTTCGGTGGCGACTACGCGAGCGCCTTGCCGATGTTCGAGGAGGCGGGACGGCATGCGGACCGTCTTCGCGACCCGGACGGGATGACGCTGAGCCGCCTCGGCCGTGGCCAGTGCCTGACGCGTCTCGGCCGGGCCCGCGAAGGGCTGTCACTGCTCGACGAGGTCATCGTCGCGGTGACCAACGACGACGTCTCGCCGGTTGTGGTCGGGCTGGCGTTCTGCGGCGCGATCGAGTGCTGTCAGCAGATCCTCGACGTGCGGCGTGCACAAGAGTGGACCGCCGCTCTCACCCGATGGTGCGAGCAGCAGCCCGATCTCGTTCCGTACCGCGGCGACTGTCTGGTGCACCGCGCCGAGATCCTGGCGCTGCACGGGGCGTGGCCGGAGGCGTACGACGAGGCGCAACGCGCACGAGCTTGGCTCGCGGACATCGCCGGCACGACCCTGGGAAACGCCCACTATCAGCTCGGCGAGCTGCACCGCTTGCGCGGCGAGTTCGCCGACGCCGAGACGGCTTACAAGCAGGCCAGCCAGTATGGGTCGGAGACGCAACCGGGGCTGGGGCTGCTGCGGCTCGCGCAGGGACACGTCGACTCCGCGACCGCGGCCATCCACCGGGCGCTCGAGGAGACGACCGACGTCGTGTCACGCGCGCACCTGCTCGGCGCGCAGGTCGAGGTAGCGCTGGCCGCCGGCGACGTGGCGACGGCGCGCGCGGCCGCCGTGCAGCTCGAGCAGATCGCGGCGCAGCTCGACGTACCGCTGCTGCGGGCCCGAGCGATGCATGCCGCTGGTGCTGTGGCGCTCGCGGACCACGACCCGGCGACAGCGCTGGGCACGCTGCGCTCCGCATGGTCGGTGTGGCAGGAGCTCGAAGCGCCGTACGACGGAGCGCGCGCCCGGGTGCTGATCGGTCAGGCCTGTGGCGCGCTGGGTGACGAGGACACCGCCGAGATGGAGCTCGACGCGGCCCGCTGGGTGTTCGAAGAGCTGGGCGCCGCACCCGACCTCGCGGCCCTGCGCCGGCTGTCCCGGCGCGGGCCCGCGGCCAACCCCGGCGGGCTGTCACTGCGCGAGGTGCAGGTGCTGAGGCTCGTCGCGACCGGCAAGACCAACCGCGCGATTTCCGACGAGCTGTTCCTCTCGGAGAAGACCGTGCATCGGCATCTCAGCAACATCTTCACCAAGCTCGACGTCGGCTCGCGGGCAGCTGCGACGGCGTACGCGTTCCAGCACGGCCTGGTCTAGGCGGGGGCCTCCCCCGCTGAGGATGGGTATTTCTCCCGATGCAACCAGGCAGTCGGTCCTCCTAACGTCCCGGTCAACACACAGCGACCGGGGAGGCCTGAGATGCAGCAGAATCAGGAGTACGTCGACACGGTGGTCATCGGCGGCGGGCAGGCCGGGCTGGTGGTGGGCTACGAGCTCGACCGGCGCGGCCGCGACTTCGTCATCCTCGACGCGAACGCGAGACCTGGCGACGCCTGGCGCAACCGCTGGGACTCGCTGCGGTTGTTCACCCCTGGCCGCGACTGCGAGCTGCCCGGCCTGCGGTTTCCCGGACACCGAAGCCTCGCGCCGACCAAGGATGAGATGGCCGACTACCTCGAGGCGTATGCCGCCCACAACGAGCTCCCGGTGCGTAACGGCGTGCGCGTCACCAGGTTGACCAAGGAAGGCGAGCAGTTCCGGATCGAGACGAGCGTCGGCGACCTCACCGCGGCCAACGTCGTCGTCGCGACCGGATCCTACGGCGAGCCGAGGATTCCCGCGCTTGCCGCCGAGCTCGACCCGCACATCGTGCAGCTGCACTCGGCGACCTACAAGAACCCGGCGCAGCTGCAGCCCGGCGGTGTGCTGCTCGTCGGTGGCGGCAACTCGGGTGCGGACATCTCCCTCGACGTTGCCGGAGCGCATGCGACCTGGCTCGCCGGTCCGAACGTCTCGCACATTCCGCCCGACATCGACAAGTGGTTCGCCCGGACATTCGTCGTGCGGGGGGTGCGTTTCATGCAGCGCAACGTGCTGTGCCTGCGCAACCCGATCGGCCGCAAGGCAGCACCGAAGATGCGCGGCAAAGCGACCCCGCTCATCCGGGTGAAGCCGAAGTGGCTGGAGCGCGCGGGCGTGCAGCGGGTGGGTCGCGTCGTCGGCGTGCACGACGGGCTGCCGCTGCTCGAGGACGGCCAGGTGCTGGACGTCACGAACGTGATCTGGTGCACCGGCTACCGCCACGACTTCCCGTGGATCGAGCTGCCCGCCTTCGACGAGCACGGCTCGCCGGCGCACGAGCGGGGCGAGTCGACCCGGGTGCCGGGGCTCTACTTCTTGGGCCTGGAGTTCCAGTACGCCCTCGCGTCGGCGTCCCTGTGGGGTGTCGCCCGCGACGCGGCGTACCTCGTCA
>Ga0070679_100004884_pt1 | contig 12366 bp, 6 predicted proteins | sample KBSC63BmetaG_FD_65652 | JGI IMG/M metagenome (GOLD analysis project Ga0070679, IMG submission 65652) | Corn rhizosphere microbial communities from Kellogg Biological Station, Michigan, USA - KBS C6-3B metaG | ecosystem: Host-associated > Plants > Roots > Rhizosphere | place: USA: Michigan... | reverse complement strand
TCCAGCCCGGCGTGCCGCCCTGCGCGGCGTCGCTGCCACGGTCCCTGTCGTAGCCGCCGTAGCCGTCCTTGGACCCGTACTCCTCGTCATCCTCGGACACGAACGAGACCGAAGATGGCACGTAGCCCGGTGAGCCGTCGGACGCGGGCTGGACGGGCACCTCAGCGATCGGGTCCGCCGCGGCGCTCGTCGTGTACTCGCCGCTCGAGCTGGCCTCGGATGAGTAGGAAGAAGAAGGCACAGACCACGTGCTGGACGCGCCCGTCGTCCCGGCCTGGCTCCCGGCGGCGGGCGCCGCGCCGGCCGTCGTAGCGCTGGCCGGCGGCTCAGTGGCCGGGCGGCTCTCGCCCGCGCCGCGTCCCGCGGGCGCGGCGCCGCCCACGCCCCAGGAGGCCGTCGCGGGGGTCACGGTCGTCGATGTGCCCGCTGGCTGGCCGCTCGTCGCGGAGGAATCGCCGTTCACGGAGCCGCCGCTGCCGTTCGCGGAGGTGCTCGACGCGCCGTTGCCGTTGCCGGCGCCGTTCGCGATGGGGCCGCTCGTCCCCGCCGGCGGCGCGGCCGGGGACCGGCCGCTGACGATTGGGGCGGCCGCCACGGCGGCGGGCCGGCCTGGCCGCTGCTCGTCGAACCCGGCCGCGATCACGGTCACCCGCACCTCGTCGCCGAGCGCGTCGTCGATCACCGCGCCGAAAATGATGTTCGCGTCGACCGCCGCGGAATTGGCAACGAGCTGCGCCGACTCGTTGATCTCGAACAGCCCGAGGTCGGAGCCGCCCTGGATGGACAGCAGCACGCCGTGCGCCCCGTCGATGGACGCCTCGAGGAGCGGCGAGGAGATCGCCATCTCCGCGGCGGCGACCGCCCGGTCGTCGCCGCGCGAGGAGCCGATGCCCATGAGCGCGGACCCGGCGCCGGACATGACGGACTTCACGTCCGCGAAGTCGAGGTTGATCAGGCCGGGCGTCGTGATCAGGTCAGTGATGCCCTGGACACCGGAAAGGAGCACCTGGTCGGCCGCCTTGAACGCGTCGAGGACGGAGACGTGGCGGTCGGAGATGGACAGCAGGCGGTCGTTCGGGATGACGATCAGCGTGTCGACCTCGGCGCGCAGCCGCTCGATCCCCGTCTCCGCCTGGACGGCGCGGCGCTTGCCCTCGAAGCCGAACGGGCGGGTCACCACGCCGATCGTAAGCGCGCCGAGCGAGCGCGCGACGCTCGCGACCACCGGCGCGCCGCCGGTGCCCGTGCCGCCGCCCTCGCCTGCGGTGACGAAGACCATGTCGGCGCCCTTGAGCACCTCTTCGATCTCCTCGCGGTGGTCCTCGGCGGCCTTCGCGCCGACGTCCGGGTTCGCCCCGGCGCCAAGGCCGCGGGTCAGTTCCCGGCCGACGTCGAGCTTGACGTCCGCGTCGCTCATCAGCAAGGCCTGCGCGTCGGTATTAATCGCGATGAACTCGACGCCCTTGAGTCCCTCTTCGATCATGCGATTGACGGCGTTAACGCCGCCCCCGCCGATTCCGACGACCTTGATGACCGCCAGATAGTTCTGCGGTGCTGCCACGAGGAGGGTACCTTTCCGCTCGCTTGCTACCTTGCCCCGGCGGTCGCGCTCGCGGTTTATCGCTCGCGCGGCGCGCCCAGGCGCCGGTCCTGCTGGCTACCGCCTGACCGGCTACGCTGGCCGCTCGCTCAAGCGGCCTGCGTTACCGGCGACGTCGCTTGCCGCCGCTGGCCGCCTGCCCTGGCCGCCGCATCCTGCCATCCGGATGGACTGCCCGCGCTCGCCCCGTTGCTAAGCCTACGGAATTTGCGGCCATTGGTGACCGCCTGCCGCTAACACCTAATTGCGAACCCGCAACTTGGTGGCCGTCAGGTTTCACCTTCAGGTTGAGATTTAGAGTTTTGTCTTCCTATCGATTGATAGGGACAGTAGGGTGGTCAGGCAGCCTGGTCAACTAGCCACGCGGCCGTGCCCGCGTGTTGCCGCCCACATGCACGCAGACTCCATTACCAGCATGCGTTAGCCCGTGTTTCCCACGGCATGACCCGGTGCTCGGCGGGCTCACTTGGTGACGACGACGCCGGGAGCGCTGACGTCGATTTCGTGGGCTTTGCCCGATAGCAGAATCGAGAGCTCGCGGTTCTTCTGCGCGGCGTTGTCCGTGCTGCCCCACTGGACGGTCTTGCCGTCGCGCAGGTTGAGCGTCACCTGCTCGGGTCCCGCCGTCACCGGGGCCGCCCGCACCTGCGCGACCTGGCGGGCCAGCCACGGCTCCAGTTCCGCGAGCACGCCGGCGGCGGCGGTCGCCGCCGGATCGCCGCGCAGCGCGCTGCCCGGCCGCGAGGTCACGAACACCGGGAGCGCGGCGGGACGGGTCTTCGTGTAGCGCACGAGCACCCCGGACGGGTCCACGAGGTCGTAGCCGCCGCCCGCCATCCGGACCGCCATAGCCGGCACGCGCTCGGTGACCGCGATGACCAGGTGGTCCGGCCAGTCCTCCGACACGCTGGCCGACGCCACATCGTTGAGCGCCTCCACCCGGCGGGTCACGGTCCCGGCGTCCACCCGCATCAGCGGCGTGCCGAGCGGCACGCCCGCGGCCTCGATCACCTGACCGGGGGCGAGCAGGTGCGTCCCCGTGACGGTGACCGAGCGGACGACGAACACCCGGTCGCCGAGCAGCGCCCAGCTGACCCCGACCACGATCGCGAGCCCGGCCAGCGCGAAGAACGCGGCCCGCCAGCGGGTCCGCGGCCGCCGCCCGCGTGCGCGCGGGGCACTGAACCGGCCACCACTCCCGGTACCGTCGGCGGGCGGCGCTTCGAGCACCGGGCCCGTGGCCCCGGCCGCCGGGTCGGCGCCGGCCTTGGCGGTGCCCGCGGAGGCGGGGGGCGGCGTGTCGGTCATGGGCGGCCCGGCCCCGACGAGTCCGGCTCGGGCGGCGGGTCCGCGAGCGCGGCCAGCACCAGCGGGCCCATCGTGGTGATGTCGCCCGCCCCCATCGTCAGCACCAGGTCGCCCGGCGCGCCGAGCGCGGCGACGACCTTGGGCACGTCGCCGAACTCAGGGACGTAGTGCGCCGCGCCGCCGGGCACCGCGTCCGCGACGAGCCTGCCGGTCACTCCCGGCTCCGGGTCCTCGCGCGCCGCGTAGACGTCGAGCACCACGGCCTCGTCGGCGAGCCCGAGCGCGGCGCCGAAGTCGGCGGCGAAGATCCGGGTCCTGCTGTACAGGTGCGGCTGGAAGACGGCGATGACCCGTCCGCTGCCCGCCGTGATCTCGCGGGCCGCGCGCAGGTCGGCGGCGAGTTCGGTCGGATGGTGGGCGTAGGTGTCGAGCACCCGGACGCCGCCGGCCTCGCCCTTCGGCTCAAGCCGCCGCGCGGCACCGCGGTAGCTCGCGAGCGCCGCCGCCGCCCGCGCCGGCTCGACGCCGAGCTCGACGGCGGCCGCGAACGCGGCGGCCGCGTTCAGCGCGTTGTGGTGGCCGGGCACGCCGATCACAAGATCAAGATCGACGCTCCCGAACGACTTCGGCGTGCTCTCTTCCGTTACCGTCTCTCGCCCGTCGGCCGCGGTCGGGGCGCCACTGGTCGCACTGACGCGCTTGTTGCTGTTATCAGAAGGCGGGCGGATCGTCAGCGAGGTTTCCATGCCGCTGGCCGTCACGCGCGTGACCCGGTAGTCCGCCTCAGGCGACTCGCCGAACGTGACGACCCGCAGGCCGCGGGCGCGCGCCGGGGCGGCGAGGTCCCCGGTGCCGGGATCGTCGGCCGAGGTGACGAGCACTCCGCCCGGCTTGACCTTCGCGAGGAAGTCGGCGAAGGACGCGTGGTATGCCTCCTCCGTCCCGTAGTTGTCCAGGTGGTCGGCCTCGATGTTCGTGACGACCGCCACGTCCGGCGCGTACATGAGGAACGACCCGTCGCTCTCGTCCGCCTCCGCCACGAAATCGGGGCCAGGACCGTCGGCGGCACCCGCGCCGGTGGCGGCGAGCAGGCCGCCGATCGCGTAGGCGGGCCCCGCCCCGGTCGCGAGCAGCACGGTCGCGATCATCGACGTGGTGGTGGTCTTGCCGTGCGTCCCGGTCACGGCGACGACCCGGCGGCCGTGCATCAGCGACGCGAGCGCGGCCGCGCGGTGCAGCACCCGCAGCCCGCGCCGCCGCGCCTCGGCGAGCTCCGGGTTGCTGTCACGGATCGCGCTTGACACAACCACCGTGTCCGCGTCGCCGACCTGGCCGACCGCGTGACCGACGTGCACCCGCGCGCCGAGCGCGGCCAGCTCGTCCAGGGTCGCGGACGCGCCGGAGTCGCTGCCGGAAACCTTGGTGCCGCGGGCCAGCATGATGCGGGCGATCCCCGACATGCCCGCGCCGCCGATGCCGACGAAGTGGACCCGCCCGAGCTCATCGAGCGGCACCGGCTCGGTGGGCGTCACCAGGCCCATGGCGCTTCCTCCTGTACGTGCGGGTCTGTTGTCCTAGCGGCTGTTCGACCAGTAATGCGGCCGTTCACCGGTCACCAGGTTCATGGTCGGCGGGGCGCGGGCGGCGGTTTCACCGGGCGTGCCGGTGGCGTCCGCCGCCCGAACTCGGCTGGCTGGGGGGCTGGGGCGTGCCGCCCGGCGCTGGCTGCCTGGCGCTGTGCGGCGTGAACAGGCTCTCCGGCGGCGGCGCCGCCTGCGGCCGGGCGGGCGCGTTAGGCCGCGGCTGGCCCGCGGCGGCACCCGCGCCCGCCGCGCCGCTCGCCTCGGCGGCCGCCTTGGCCTTCTCAGCCGCCACGATCTCAATGACCGCCTTCGCCAGCCAGCGGTCGGCGTCCTTGCGGCCAAGCGCGGCCGCGGCCTCGGACATCCCGGCCACCTGGTCGATGTTGGTCAGCACCGGCAGCAGCGAGGTCTTGATCCAGTCGGCGGTCAGCTCCGCGTCCTCGACGAGCAGGCCGCCGCCGCGCTGGACGATCGGCAGCGCGTTGAGGCGCTGCTCGCCGTTGCCGATGGGCAACGGGACGTAGGCGGCGGGCAGCCCCACGGCGGTGAGCTCGGCGCAGGTCATCGCGCCCGCGCGGCACAGCGCGAAGTCCGCGGCCGCGTAGGCGAGGTCCATCCGGTCCACGTAGGGCAGGGCGACGTAGGGGACCGCGTTCGCCTGCCTAGCTCCCGCGGTCAGCGGGCCGTCGACCACCTGAGCCTCGCCGAGGTTCTTCGGGCCGGTGACGTGCAGGATCTGCACCCCGGCGCTCCTGACCGCGCCGGCGGCGCCCGCGAGGGCCCGGTTGATGGACTTCGCGCCCTGCGAGCCGCCGAAGACGAGCAGCACCGGCAGGTCGGGGCGGAGCCCGAAGTGCGCCCGCGCCTTGTCGCCGAGGGCGAACCGGTCGAGGTCGGCGATCTGCCGCCTGATCGGCAGCCCCAGGTACTTGGAGTTGCGCAGCTTGGTCTCCGGGTGCCCGGTGAAGACGTACGTGGTCAGGTGCGAGCCCAGCCGGTTGGCGATGCCCGCCGACGGGTTCGCCTCGTGCACCACGATCGGGACGTTGTGCCGCTTGGCCGCCAGGTAGGCGGGCGTGGCCACGTAGCCGCCGAAGCCGACGAGCACGTCCGCGTGCACCCGGTCGAGGATCTTCCCGGTGGCGTGCACCGCGCCGGCGAGCCGTCCGGGAACCGTCAGCAACTGGGGCGTCACCGAGCGGGGCAACGGCACGGGCGGAATGAGCTCAAGCTCATAGCCGCGCAGCGGCACCAGGCGGGTCTCAAGGCCCCGCTGGGTGCCCAGGCAGGTCACCTGAATTCCGCTGTCCGCCGCGCGCAGCGCGTCGGCGAGCGCGAGCGCAGGCTCGATATGGCCGGCTGACCCCCCGCCAGCTAGCACCACCCTCATCGCATACGCTCCCTTTCCCGCACTGGCCGCCGCGCTCCGGCTCGCGCTCACGTTATCCCGCCCGCGCCACCCGGGCGTGCTGGCTCGTACTCAGGTTCCGCGCCCGATATCGCGCTTGCGCCTAAGTCTCCCGCACTCGCCGCCGCGCGCGCCCGCGGGCGTTCTAGCTTGTGCCGTTATGGGCCATGCTGGCTCACGCGACCCAGCCAGCTTAGAGCGCGACCGCCTGGGGACGTGCGTCTTGCCGTCAAAGCCTGGCTCGCTCCTGGTTCCCGCCGCGCGAACGACATGAGCATACCCAGCCCGACCATCGTCACCAGCACCGACGACAGGCCCCTGGACACCAGGGGCAGCGGGACGCCGGTGATCGGGAACACCCCGATGACCGCGCCGATGTTCACCACGGCCTGGACGACGATCCACGCCGTGATGGCCGCGGAAAGCAGCCGGCTGAACGTGTCGGGCACCCGCCGCGCCACCCGCAGGCCGGCGAAGGCGAGCCCGCCGTAGAGGGCGGTGACGCAGAGCGTGCCGACCAGGCCGAGTTCCTCGCCGATGATCGCGAAGATGAAGTCGCTGGTCGACTCGGGCAGCCAGCCCCACTTCTCGCGGCTGGCGCCGAGGCCCACGCCGAAGATCCCGCCCGAGCCGAGCGCGATATGGCCCTGGATGGCCTGCATGTTGATGCCGGTCGGGTCGGTGTTCGTGGTGTCCCAGAGCCCGGTGAGCCGCCTCACCCGGTAGCTCTCCGTCACCGTGAGCAGCAGCAGGACCAGGCCCATGAAGATCAGCAGGCCGACGAACACGCGCCCGGGGGTGCCGATGATCCACAGCAGCACCAGGAAGATGACCAGCAGGATGAACGTCGTCCCGAGGTCGTGGCCCGCCATCACCAGCATCGCCAGCACCCCGGTGCCCGGCAGCAGGGGCACCAGCATGTGCCGCCAGTCGGTGAGCATGCCGATCTTCTCCTTGCGGGCAAGCAGGTCAGCGCCCCAGACCGCGAGCGCGAGCTTGGCCAGCTCCGACGGCTGGAACGTCAGCGGCCCGACGGCGATCCACCGCGAGGCGCCGTTCTGCGGCGGCGCCGCCACGCCGGGAATCAGCGTCAGGCACAACCCGATGGCCGACACCGCGAGCAGCGGGTACGCCGCCGCCCGGAACAGCCGGGGCTGCGAGCGCGCCACCACCCACATGACCGGGACGCCGACCACGATGCCGACGAGCTGTACTTCGAAGTCGTGGTAGGGCGACTCGCCGTTCGACAGGTCGGCGATGGACGCCGTCGACAGCACCATCACGAGGCCGAGGCACAGCAGTAGCGTGGTGATCCCGGCGATCAGGTAGTACGAGGTGAGTGGCCGGTCGAGGAGCGAGCGCGCTGCCCGCACCTGCTCGCCGACCCCGGCCAGGCCGCCGCGGATCCGGCCGACGGCGCCTGAGTCGCCGGGGCCGGCCTGCGTCTCTTCGTCCACCGCGTCAGGCGCGTCCTGGACCGGGCTGCTTCCCACGGGGACATACATGTCCTCTAGTTTCAGCGCTCGGGTCACTGATGCCCGGAACATCCGCCCGCGTGTCGCGCCACTAATACGAGCGCCGTGCGCTTCTTGCTGTTATCAAAAGGCTGGCACGGCGGCCGCCCGGGCCGGCGACGGTGCCAGCGACGGTGTCAGCGGCGTGTGCGCGGCGTGTCAGCGGGGGTTGGCACTCTCGGAAGCATGACAGAGCTAGCGATTGAAGCCCTTGGGCTTACCAAGTCCTTCGGTGACACGAAGGCCCTCGACGGGGTGGACCTCGCGGCGCGCCAGGGCAGCGTGCTCGCCGTGCTCGGGCCCAACGGCGCGGGCAAGACCACCGCCGTCCGCATCCTCGCCACGCTGCTGCGCCCCGACGCGGGGGCCGCCACCGTCAACGGGTTCGACGTGCGCAGGCAGCCCGACAAGGTGCGCGAGAGCATTGGACTCACCGGCCAGTTCGCCTCGGTTGACGAGGACCTGACCGGCGTGCAGAACCTGGTCATGATCGGCCAGCTGCTTGACCTGCCCAAGCGCGCGGCGCGGCAGCGCGCGGATGAGCTGCTCGCGTGGTTCGACCTGACCGAGGCCGCGAACAAGGTGGCCAAGAACTACTCGGGCGGCATGCGGCGCCGCCTCGACCTCGCCGCGTCGCTCGTCGGCCGGCCGCAGGTGATCTTCCTTGACGAGCCGACCACGGGCCTCGACCCGGCCAAGCGCGAGGACATGTGGGACGTGGTCCGCAGCCTGGTCAGCGACGGCTCGACGGTGCTGCTCACCACGCAGTACCTGGAGGAGGCCGACGCGCTCGCCGACGAGATCACCGTGATGGACCACGGACGGGTGATCGCGCACGACACCCCGCACGGGCTCAAGCGCGTGGTGGGCGGGCAGCGGCTCACCGTACGCCCGGCCGACCCGGCGCGGCACGACGATCTCCTCGAGGTGCTGCGCGGCATCGGCGGCCAGGTCCCCGAGGACGACGGGCGCGGCACGGTGACCGTCCGGGTCGACGGCGACGAGGTGCTGCCCGACGTGGTGGCGCGGCTGCGCGCCGCCAGGATCGGGGTCGACGAGTTCTCGCTGCACCTGCCGAGCCTGGACGAGGTCTTCTTCACCCTCACCGGGACCAGGTCCCGCGACGACAGCCAGGAGGCACTGGTATGAAAAAGCGTTTCTCGCTGCGGCACGCGCTCGTGCTCTGCAAGCGCAACCTGATCAAGCTCACCCGCACCCCCGAGCAGCTCATCGACGTCACGTTGCAGCCGATCATCTTCCTGGTGCTGTTCCTCTACGTGTTCGGCGGCGCGATCAGCCACGGCTCGCAGCACGATTACCTCCAGTTCCTGCTGCCCGGCCTGATCGGCCAGACGATCGCGATGAGCAGCATCTCGATCGGGCAGAACATGAACGCCGATATCGAGAAGGGCGTGTTCGACCGCTTCCGGTCGCTGCCGATCGGCCGCTCGGTACCGCTGGTGGGAGCGGTGCTGGCCGACTTCTTCCGGTACCTGCTGCTGTGCGTGATCATGGTGGGCTTCGGCTACATCCTCGGCTTCCGCATCACCACTAACCCGCTGCTGCTGCTGGCGGCGCTCGGCATCTCGATCTGCTTCGCCCTGGCGTTCGCGTGGGTCTCGCTGTGGGTCGGCATGACGGTGCGCACCGCCGGCGCGGTGCAGGGCGTGATGTTCCTGCTCATCTTCCCGCTGTCGTTCGGCAGCAACGCGTTCGTGCAGGCCTCGACGATGCCCGGCTGGCTGCAGGCGTTCGTGAACGTCAACCCGCTCTCGCACCTGGTCAGCGCGGTGCGCGGGCTGATGCTCGGCGGCCCGGTCGCCACCCAGGTCGGCTGGACGTTCGCGTGGATCGTCGGGCTGCTCGTGGTGTTCTTCCCGCTGGCGCTGCGCGGCTACATCAGAAGGACCTAACCGAGCGCGGCCGGGTCGAGGAACTTGATCGCCTCGGCCCGGCTGAGTGCCTTCCCCGACTCGTACGCGCGGGCGTAGCGGTCCGCGCCGAGGGCGGCGCGCAGCAGCGGTGCGAGCTTCACCGTCGCCGGATCGGTCGGGTCGTCGCCGCCGCGGACCACGGTCCGCGCACCGAGCAGTCCGGCGGCCCGCTCGGGCTGGCCGAGCGTGAAGGCCAACTCGGTGAGCGCGCCCGACGCCAGCGCGAGCAGCGGCATGTCCTGGGCGGCGACGGCCGCCCGGTACGCCCGGGCGACCTGCTCGCGGGCGGTCGCCAAGTCGCCGTCGGCGATGGCGATCAGCGCGCCGGTAGCCGCCACCATTGCCTCTAGGTGCTCATGCACCGGGTGCGTGGGGCTGAACCGCGCGAGCAGTGCCTCGATGTCCGCGTGCAGCGGGCGAGCTGCGTCGACGTCTCCCCACATGACCTCGAATCCCGCCCACCACGCGGCGGCGACGCCCCGGTCAATGGGTGACCCTTCCGACTCCGCGGCCGCCCGGGCGGCCGCGGACAGCTCGCGGGCCCTGGCCACGTCGCCCTGCCGGGCGGCGATCTCGGCCAGCCGGAGCTGGACCTGAGACTGGTCCTCGCGATGCCCGATCTCCGCGAGCAGGCGGCCCGCCTCGGTATACGCGCCGACAGCGCCGTCCACGTCGCCCTCGAGCAGCATGGCGTTGCCCGTGGTGCGCAGCGCGGAGGACAGCCCCCACCGTTCACCGAGGGCGCGGAACCGGTCCACCGCCTCGGCCGCGGCGGCGCGCATCTCCGCGAGGTTCCCGTTGTTTTCCGCCAGGCTCGCGCTCATCATCCACGCCGCGGCGACGAGCCACTCATTACTGGCGGCGCGTGCCTCGTCAAGGTAAGCGCGCGCCCGCGCGTCCTGGTTGACGAACACCGCGTAGATCGGGCGGAGCAGCCCAGCGATCGGGTACTCCTCGATGTCAAGCGCGTCGAGCCGCTCGGGCAGGCCGGGGTAGTTCCCGGCCGTCTCGCCCGCACCGGCCGCGCTCGCCTCCACCGGGACTATGATGCTGGTCACCACGTGCATCGCCTCGGCAATGGCGCGTAGGCCCGCGTCCGCCTCCCCGGGGACCGCGACGGCGTCGCTGATCCACTCCGCCACGTCGGCGTCGGCGCCAAGCAGGAGCGCCATGACGGCGAGCGACACCGCCAGGCCGATCGCGGGCCCCGCCTCGCCAGCGTCGCACCAGTAGCGCAGAGCGGCGACGATGTTGTCCCGGTCATCCCGCAGCACCGTGAGCCAGCTGAGCTGGTCGCGGGTCAGCAGCTTGGGCGCCGCCTCGCTCATCAGCGCGGAGTAGTGCGCGGCGTGCCGCCGCCGTAGTTCGCCCACCTCGCCGCGCCCGGCCAGCCGCTCCGCGCCGTACTCGCGGATCGTCTCGAGCATCCGCAGCCGCCTTCCGTCGGCCAGCGGCTGCAGCAGCGACTTGTCGACCAGGGACGACAGCAGCTCATCGGCCTCGCCCGCGGTGAGTTCCCCGCCGGCGCACCCTCCGCCCGCACAGACAGTGGCCACCGATGCCGGGGTGGCCCCGGCCGGGAAGACGGAGAACCGCTCGGCGAGCAGCCGCTCATCGTCGGTGAGCAGCTCCCAGCTCCACTCGACCACGGCGCGCAGCGTGCGGTGCCGGGGCAGCGCCGTCCGGCTGCCCCCGGTGAGCAGCCGGAACCGGTCGGTCAGCCGCCGGGATATCTCGGCGAGCGGCAGCGTGCGGAGCCGGGCGGCGGCCAGTTCGATCGCCAGCGGCAGTCCGTCGAGCCGCCGGACGATGTCGACGACAAGCGGGTGCGTCTCGTCGTCCAGCGCGAAGTCCGGGCTGACCGCCGCGGCCCGGTCGGCGAACAGCAGCACGGCGGGATCTTCGTGGAGCGGCGGGACGACGAACAGCGACTCCCCGGTGATGCCGAGCGGCTCTCTGCTTGTCGCCACGATCCGTAGCCGCGGGCTGTGCGCGAGCAGCGCGTCCGCCAGGTGCGCGCACGCGTCGATAAGGTGCTCGCAGTTGTCGAGGACCAGGAGGGCGCTCGTGTCGGCGAGGCCCTCAAGGAGCCGGCTTCGCGCGTCGCGGCTGGTGATCCGCTGGGTGCCGTCCGGCAGCAGCCGCGTTTCGCGCAGGCCGATCGAGCCGAGGACCGCCTTCGGCACATCGGCGGCGTCGGTGACCGACGCGAGCTCGGCCATCCAGATCCCGTCCGGCTCGCCGCCGGCGGCGTCATCCCGCACTCCGGCCGCGACCTCGGCGGCCAGCCGCGTCTTGCCCGCGCCGCCGGGGCCGACCAGCGTGACGAGCCGGTAGGTTTCCAGCGTCTTACGGAGCCTGAGCACGTCGTCCTGGCGGCCGACGAAGCTGGTGAGCTGCGCCCGCAGGTTCGTGCGGGCCCGGTCGGCGGGCGCGGACGCGACGGCGACCTCACCGCGCAGCACCTCGAGATGCACGGCCCGCAGCTGCGGGCCGGGATCGATGCCGAGCTCGTCGGCGAGCCTGGCGCGCAGCCCTTCGTACGCGACCAGCGCCTTCGCCTGCTGCCCGGTGGCGGCCAGCGCCCGCATCAGCAGCCCGGTGAGCTGCTCGTGCAGCGGGTGCTCGGTGACAAGCGCCTCAAGCTCGCCGACGCTGGCAGGTGCCCGGCCGCCGTCAATCTCGCCCGTGAGGTAGGCGACCTGGGCCTCAAGCCGCAGGTCGTCGAGGCGGCGAGCGAACGGCTCGGCGAAGTTCCCCGCGTCGGCGAGCGCGGGCCCGCGCCACAGCGCCAGGGCCTCTGCCACGGCGCCCTCGGCGACGAGCCGCTCGAAGCGCAGCGCGTCCACGTCGTCGGGCGAGACCGCCAGCCGGTAGCCGGCCGCCGACTGCTCCACGGCCGCGGCCCCGCCCAGCGCCCGGCGGGCCCGCGAGACCAGGGTCTGCAGCGCGTTGGCGGCATCGGCCGGCGGCGCCCAGTCCCAGACGGCCTCGGCGAGCGCGCCGGTGCTCACCGGCT
>Ga0070679_100004881_pt1 | contig 12369 bp, 11 predicted proteins | sample KBSC63BmetaG_FD_65652 | JGI IMG/M metagenome (GOLD analysis project Ga0070679, IMG submission 65652) | Corn rhizosphere microbial communities from Kellogg Biological Station, Michigan, USA - KBS C6-3B metaG | ecosystem: Host-associated > Plants > Roots > Rhizosphere | place: USA: Michigan... | reverse complement strand
TTCGACGAGGTCGTCGTCGCCGTCGTGAACCTGCCGATCCGCAAGGGGCGCACGCTCTTCGAGATCGAGGAGCGCCTCGCCTTCATCGACGCGGCGACCGCCCATCTCGGCAATGTCCGCGCCGAGCCGTTCGACGTGCTCGTCGTCGAGTTCGCCCGGCGCATAGGCGCTCGCGCGATCGTCAAGGGCCTGCGCGCGATCTCCGACTTCGAGTACGAGATGGAGATGAACCAGCTCAACCGCAGGCAGGCGCCGGACATCGACACGCTCTACCTCATGGCGAGCCCTCAGTACAGTTTCCTCAGCTCGAGCGGGGTCAAGGAGCTCGCGACGTTCGGAGGGCGGATCGAGGATCTTGTGCCGACGGGCGTGGCCGAGCGCTTGAAGGAAGAGCTCGCCCGGGAACGAACGTAAGGAACTGCCATGGACGTCCTGGTCCTCATCGACAAGCTGGACGACCTCGTCCACAACGCCAAGCCGGTCCCGCTGACCGATCAGGTGCGCGTGGACAAGGAGGAGATCTACGACCTCCTCGACCAGATGCGCGCGACGATCCCCGAGGAGATCAAGCAGGCGCGCTGGATCGTCAAGGAGCGCCAGGAGATGCTGGCCGAGGCCAAGCGCGAGGCGGAGCGCATCGTCCGCGAGGCGCGCGAGCAGCAAGCCCGCCTGATCTCCGACGAGGAGGTCACCAAACAGGCCGAGCGCGCCGCCGACGAGATCGTCGAGGACGCCCGCAACCGCGAGCGCGAAATCCGCCTCGGCGCCGAGGATTACGCCGACGAGATCCTCAACACCCTCGAAGTCAACCTGCAGAAGTTCCTGGCGGCCGTCCAGCGCGGCCGCGATCGCCTCGCCGGGCGCGAGGAAGAACCCGCGCCTGAGCTCGATCAGGCTCCTTAGGGCGGGGGCTCGGCGGGAGGCGATTTCGGTCTCCCTCCTCGCTCAAACTCGGGCAGGATCGCCTTCGGGCGAGCAAGAGCCCTTTTCGGGCCCTCGTTACAAGCCGCTCCGGAGGGAGACCGAAATCGCCCCTCGCGGCGGCCGGGGGTTCGGAGCCCGCTCTCCCCGCGGTGCTCAGCAGGGGCTGCGCGTGGCGAGCTGTTCCTTTTGCGCCTGTGAGGCGCAAAAGGAACAGCGGAGAGCGGACGGGGCCACTCCGCTGTTCTTTATGGCCGCCTGGGCGCCGTAAAGAACAGCTGGCCGAAGGCGCCTCGTTCTGCTGTTCCTCTCCTGGCGACCCTCCGCCGAGCCTCCGAAGCGGGAGTCCTGACCCCCTCCGAGCGGCTTGTAACGAGGGCCCCGCGGGAATCTCGGACGGGCGAGCGCGATCCAGCCCGAGTTTGAGCGAGGAGGGGGTCAGGACTCCCGCTCTCGCAAAGCTCGTCCCTGAGAAAGCTCGTCCCCTGGAAAGCTCGTCCCTTAAAGGGCTCACCTACTCCAGCTTCAGGTCCTTGAGCGCCGACCACCGGGCGTCGATCGGCTTCTCGTGGTCGTGATCGGCCGGGTCGGCGTGGTTCAGGGACTCGCCGCAGACGGGGCAGAGGCCGAGGCAGTCGGGGCGGCAGAGGATCTGGGTGGGGAGGGCGAGCATCACGGCGTCGTGGGCCCAGCGGCCGAGGTCGAGCTCGTCGTCGCGCACGTAGGGGCTGCGGAGGTCGGTGTCGGCGGTGTTCGACTGGTCGACCTCCCGCGCCTCGACCTCGAGGTCGATCGACGCGGGCTCGAGGCAGCGCATGCAGGGGCCCTCGATGTGGACGGGGAAGTTGAGCTTCAGGGCGAAGCCGCTGGAGTGGCGGGAGGCCTCGAGGCGGACGGTCGGCGCGGGCGGGTCGGCGAGGTAGGTCTGGCCGCCCAGCTCGAAGGGCGCGAGCTGGACCTGCAGCTCCAGGCGCCTGCCGTCGCCGGGCGCGAGGTTGAGGCGTGATATGTCGAGGACGGTCTCGGGTACGGTCGGCATACTCCGAGGTTACGGAATGAGCAATTTCACCTGGAAACCAGACGGCTACCTCGACCTGATCCACGGGGAGGTCCCGCGCTACGAGGAGCTGCAGGAGCAGGCGATCGCGGCGATCCCCTTCGCCCCGGAACGGGTCCTGGAGCTCGGCATGGGCACGGGGGAGACGACGCGGCGGCTGATCGAGGCCTACCCGGACAGCTGGGTGATCGGCCTCGATTCGTCCCCGGACATGGTCTACCGCGCCCGCGAGATGTACGACGACGTGCAGCTGGCGCGGATCGAGGACCCGCTGCCGGACGGGCCCTGGGACCTGGTGATCGGGGTGCTCTCGGTCCACCACCTGCGGGCGCCGCAGAAGCAGGAACTCTTCCGCCGCGTGCGCGAGCACTCACGGGCGCTGGTGATCGGCGACGTGGTGAAGGCCGACGTGCGGGTCACGGCGATCACGCCGGATCACGACTTCCCCGAGACCGCCGCCGACCTCGCCGGGTGGAGCGGCGGGGAGGTCACCTGGGCGGCCGACGACCTGGCGGTCGTGCGGGCGGTCTACTGAGGACCGCGGCCCGTCCGCCGGCTCGTCGCGCGCGCCGCCCGGCGACCCGCTACGATTCCGCACCCTATGGCCGTCCCGAAGAAGAGAACCTCCAGCGCCCGTCGCGACAAGCGCCGCGCCCAGCACAAGGCCGCCGTGCCCAGCCTGCGGCGTTGCCCGCGCTGCCACGAGCCCGCGCTTCCGCACCGCGTCTGCAAGAACTGCGGCACCTACGCCGGCCGCGAGGTCGTCTCCCACAAAGTCACCGACCCGACGGTGACCACCGCCGAGAACTAGCCGCGTGGCGCAAAGCCGCCCGGTGACGATCGCCCTCGACGGTTACGGGGCGGAGCAGGGGTTCGACGTGCTCGCCGAGGGCGCCCGCCGCGCCGCGGCCGACGGCATCGGGGTGCGCGTGTTCGGGCCGGAGCGCTCGCTCGGGCTGCAGGGCGTGGAGGGGATCGAGGTGATCCCGACCACCGAATGGATCGGCAACGAGGACGACGCGGTGCAGTCGGTGCGCGAGCGCAAAGAGGCCTCCGTGGTGCGCGCCGCCCGCGACGTCGCCGACGGCAACGCCGCGGCGATGGTCAGCCTCGGCTCGACCGGGGCGACGATGGCCGCCGCGACCTTCGGCCTGCGTCGCCTCAAGGGCGTGCAGCGCCCCGCTCTCGCCGTGCGCCTGCCCTCGCCGGTCAAACCGGTGCTCTTCCTCGACGTCGGCGCCAACGTCGAGGTCCGTCCGCAGCACCTGGTCCAGTTCGGCTTCCTCGGGGCGGCGTTCGCCGCGGCGGTGCTGGAGATCCGCCAGCCGAAGGTCGGCCTGCTGACGGTCGGCGAGGAGGCGGGCAAGGGGCGTCCCGAGATCGTCGAGGCTCACCGGATCCTCGCCGAGGCGCCGGGCATCGACTTCGCCGGGAACATCGAGGGCGGCGACCTGCCGGAAGCAAAGGTCGACGTCGTCGTCACCGACGGCTTCACCGGCAACGTGGCGCTGAAGGTGATGGAGGGGGCGGCACGGACGCTGGCCGGGGCGATCTCCGATCTCGCCCACAAGAACTTGCTCGCCGCTGCCGGCGGCCTCTTGCTGAAACCGGCGTTGGGCGGGCTGCGCCACGAGTTCGACCCCGACACGACCGGCGGCGCGATCCTGCTCGGGCTGCGCGCGGTGACGATCGTGGGGCACGGCTCCTCCGGCCCCGACGGCGTCGCCAACGCGGTCCGGCTCGCCGCCCGCTCGGTCAAGGTCGACGCGGTCGGGCGCACCGCGGCGCTGCTGCGCGAGGGCCACGCCGGGCGCGCCGCGCTGGCGGACGAGGCGGGCGGCGGCCCGGCGGGCGAAGGGGGCGGCGACCTGTCCGGCGAGGCGGCCGGGACCCGGGCCGGCGACGCCGCTTGAGTGATAATCAGCCCGATGGAGCGCGACGAAGTCATGACCCTGGTCCGCGAGCACCTCGCCGAGGAGCTCGAAGTCGACCCCGGCCGGATCGAGGAGGGAACCCGCTTCCGCGAGGACTTGGAGGCCGACTCGCTCGACCTCTACGAGCTGGTGATGGAGCTGGAAGACCGTTACGGGATCAAGGTCACCGAGGAGGAGGCGACCCGGATCTCGACCGTCGGCGACGCCGTCGCGTTCGTCCTCGAGCGGGCCCCTGCCTGAGATGCCTGGTGGGGCGGCCGACTCCGCCTCCGGGCGCGACGCCGACGACCTTGCCGGGCGCGCCGCCGTCGCCCCGCTCGCGGCGCTGGTCGAGGACCTGCCGGAGCCGCTGCGGCGCCAGGCGCTGACGCACTCCTCCTGGACCGAGCGGCGCGTCGACTCCTTCGAGCGGCTCGCCTTCCTCGGCGACAGCGTGCTCGGGCTCTCGGTGGCGGGGTCGCTGTACGAGCGCTTCCCGGACGTCGCCGCGGGCGGGCTGACGAAGATCCACAACCAGGCTGTGTCGGGGGTGTCCTGCGCTGCCGTGGGACGCCTGCTCGGCGTGCCGGAGATGCTGCGCGCGAACGAGCCCGCGGGCGTCACCGCGGCGATCCCGGCGGAGGTGCTGCTGGACGGCGAGCGGCCGCTGCCGGAGGCGACCGAGGCGCTGATCGGCGCCTGCCACGTCGCCTTCGGCTTCGAGCGCACGGCGGTGGCGGTGGCGGCGGCGTTCGCGCCGCGGATCGAGCTTGCCTCGGAGACGCGGATCGACTTCAAGAGCGCTTTGCAGGAGCTTTTGGCGCGGCGGGGAGCGCGCGTAAGCTATGAGGTGACGGCCGCCACGGGCCCTCCGCACCGGCGAACCTTCGAGGTGGTGGCGATCGTCGATTCCGAGCGGGTCGGGGCGGGCGAGGGGCGCAGCAAGAAGGCGGCCGAGCAGGTTGCGGCGGAGCAGGCGCTGCGGGAGCTGGGCGGTTAGGAAATTCCCGCTACGTCGGGATTTCGAGGACGGCAGTCGCGTCCGGGGCGGGCGCGACCCTTGACGATGATTCCATGTACCTGAGATCGATCACGATGAAGGGGTTCAAGTCGTTCCCCGAGCGGGTGAGCCTCGAGTTCTCGCCCGGCGTCAGCGTGATCGTCGGGCCGAACGGCTCTGGCAAGAGCAACATCACCGACGCGGTCCTGTGGGCACTCGGCGAGCAGAGCCCGGGGGCGATCCGCGGGGCGTCGATGCAGGACGTGATCTCGGCGGGCGGGAAAAACACCGGCGCACGGCGCGAGGCGCAGGTCGAGGTCGTGATCGACAACTCCGACGGGCGGGCGGCGACCGAGTTCTCCGAGATCGCGGTGGAGCGGCGGCTCGACCGGGGCGGCGACGGCGGCTACCGGCTGAACGGCGCGCGGGCGCGGCTCGCCGACGTGATCGAGGTGCTCTCCGACACCAACCTCGGGCGCGAGATGCACTCGGTGATCAGTCAGGGACGGGTGGAGTCGATCATCCACTCCAAGCCGCGCGAGCGGCGGCTGCTGATCGAGGAGGCGGCGGGCCTCGGCAAGCACCGCAAGCGCCGGCGCCGGGCCGAACTGAAGCTGAAGGGGACGCGCGACAACCTCGACCGCGCGCTCGACGTCGAGCGCGAGGCGCGGGCGCGGCTGCGGCCGCTGAAACGCCAGGCGCAGGCGGCCGAGATCGGCGCCCGGATCGATCGCGAGGAAGCCGAGCTGAAGGGGAGGATCGTCTCCGAGGAGCTGCGCTTCGGCGCCGACCGGGCGGCCACGGCGGCGAAGGCCGCGGCCGCGGCGCGGCAGAGGCGCTCGAAGCTCGAGGAGCAGCTCGCGGCGGTGAGCAAACGGCGCTCCGCCGCCGAGGAGCGCTTCGCCGAGCGCGACCGGGCGCGGACCCAGGCCTGGGGCGTGCTGACCAAACTGCGGGCCGAGTCGGAGCGGGTCGCGGTGCGGGTCGCGGGGCTCTCGCGGTCGGAGGGCGAGGTGGAGGCGCGGCTGGAGCGGCTGCGGGCGGAGCTCGGGCCGCTGACGCTGGACGTCAGCGGGAGCGACGCGCCGAGCCGGCGGGCGGTGCAGCTGGAAGAGGAGCTGGGCGAGGTCGACGCGGGGCTGAAGACGGCTTTGGAGGGCCTCGCCACGGCACGCTCCGACGACGCCTCAGAGACGGCGCGCGAGCACGCGCTCGGCAACGTCCGGGCCGGGAGCGAGCGGGCGATTCGCCATGCGCGGCGCGCCGAGGGCCTGCTCGGCGAGCGCCACCGGGAGAAGATGCGGGCGCGCCTGGCGGGCGGCGAGGAGCTGCTCGATGACGTGCGCGCGGCGCTGGCCGCGGTCGAGGCGGCGGGCAATGCGATCCGCGTCCGGGTCGAGCGGACCGAGTCGGCGGTGGTCGGCAACGAGGGCGACGGGGACGAGATCGCCGACGAGCTGCGGGCCTGCTCGAAACTCGAGTTCGAGTTGCAGGGCCAGATGCGGTCGGTCTCCGAAGAACTGACGCAGGCCGAGGTCGAGGCCGCCCACCTCGGCGACCGTCGCGCCGAGGCCGAACGGGAGATGGCGGCGATCGTCGAGAAGCTCGGCGAGGAGGTCCCGCCGGCGGAGACGGCGATGACCGACGAGGAGCGGGCCGAGATCGACCGTCGGCTCGAGCGGCTCGACCGCCGCCGCGCCCAGATCGGCCCGGTCAACCCGCTGGCCGAGCGCGAATACGAAGAGGCGCTCGAGCATGTCGAGCAGCTGCAGGCGCAGCGCGAGGACACCGAGCGGGCGATGCGCGAGCTGGAGTCCCTGATCCGCGAAATCGACGACGAGATCGAGCGCGCCTTCGAGGAGACCTTCGAGGCGACGGCGGCGAACTTCGAGGAGATGGTCGAACACCTCTTCCCCGGCGGCCGCGGTCGTCTGCGCCGGGTGAGCCTGAGGGCGGTCCGCGAGGAGGAGCAGGCGCCCGCCGCCGAGGGCGAGGAGGGAGCCGAGGCGCCGGAGGCGGACCCCGACGAGGAGGAGCGCGAAGAACGCGACGAGTTCGGCGTGGAGATCGAGGTCAACCCGGCCGGCAAGTCGACCCGGAAGCTCTCGCTGATGTCGGGCGGCGAGAAGTCCCTGGTCGCCCTGGCCTTCGTCTTCGCCGTCTTCCTCGCCCGCCCGTGCCCCTTCTACATCCTGGACGAGGTCGAGGCCGCCCTCGACGACGCCAACATCGACCGCTTCCTCCAGCTGGTCCGCCGCTTCTCCGACCGCGCCCAATTTGTCATCGTCACCCACCAGAAACGCACCATGGACGCCGCCGACGTCCTCTACGGCGTGACCATGGGCGGCGACGGCGTCACCAAAGTCGTGAGCCGCAAGCTCCCCCGCGAAGCCGGCGAAGACGATGACCTCGGCGACGAGGCCGGCCCGGAGACGCTGAGCGCGGTCGCCTGACCGGCCGGTTCTGCGGTGTCCGCTGGGGAAGGGGATTCGGCCCTCTGAAGCTGGCGCCCTGGGGAAGGGCCGGGCCCCGCAGGCTGTCGCCCGGAAAGGCCGTGGCCCCGCAAGCTGGCGCCCTGGGGTGTAAGGGACGCGGCCCTCTCGCAACGGCCCTGGGCAGGCTGTGGCCGTGGCGAGAGGGCCGGGTATGAAAGGCGTGGAGGAACCGGGACGGGAGCGCCACGGGAGTGCGCCGGATCCGTGACGGGAGTCCGACCTCGTCACGAAGACCGTGAGAACTCCACGCTTCCTCCCGTGTTGTCCAACGGTGACGGAGCGCTGCGTGGATTGACCGTGCTATAGCAAGGTGAATCCACGCAGCGCGTTTCCGACCCCCCGATCCTGGCCCGAAAAGGGCCTCCCGGGGCCGGAAAGTGTGACGTTCCCGGCATCTCTGTGACCGAAAGGGCCGAGGTGTGGAAACTCCCGGACGGGATCCTCACGGAAGTCCGACCTCGCACCGTCCCCGTGACGCCTCCGTCACGGAAGTCCGACCTCCCCCCGTCCCTGTGCCGCATCCGTCACAGAAGTCCGACCTCCTCCCGTCCCTGTGACGCCTCCACACGGAAGCCTCACGTCCCGGGCGCCTCATGGGGGTCACAGCCTGCCAGGACCCCCATGAGGCGCCCGGGACACCCAGGGACCATCTCGGACGGCCGCAAAGGCCCCGGACAACACTCGGACGGCCGCCACGGTCCCGAGCCGCCGCCCGTCCCTCCCCACCCCCCCAGCATCCACCCCCGGCGCGCTTAACCGGGCCTTCGTCCGCGCCCGACCCGGGGCGGGGTTAGTCTCCTTCTCAGGAGGTAGGGAGATGGCCCAAAGCCACATGGACCGGCTGTCGTCGTTCGATACGTCGTTTCTCGCCAACGAGAAGGACAACGCGCACATGGCGATCGGGGCCGTGTTGGTCTTCGATGGCTCGCCGCCGACGCAGGAGGAGTTTCTGGCGCAGATCCGGTCGCGGTTGCACCTGCTGCCGCGGCTGCGCCAGCGGCTGCTGACACCGCCGCTAGGGCTCGGGACGCCGTTCTGGGTCGACGACGAAACCTTCAACGTGCGCCGGCACGTCGACCGCGTCACGCTGCCGGCGCCCGGCACCGACGCCGAGGTGCGGGCGCTCGCGGGCGAGCTCCTGGCGCCGCCACTGGACCGCGGCAAGCCGCTCTGGGAGCTGACCCTGGTCGACGGGTTCGCCGAGGAGCGCTTCGCGATCGTCTACAAGACGCACCACGCGATGGCCGACGGCATCTCCGCGGTCGACATCGGGATGCTGCTCTTCGACGTCGACCCGGAGGCCGATCCGCCCGGCCCGGAGGAGCCTTGGCGCCCTCACCGCACGCCGTCCCACGCCCGCCTCGGCGTTTGCGCCGCGACCGGGGTGCTGGCAACGCTCCGCCGTCTCGTCCGCTGGCTGACCCGCGCCGCCCAGGATCCCGGCGACGCCTCGCGGCGTGCCGGCGACGGCCTCGCCGGCCTCTGGGAGGTCACCTTCAACCTGCTGCGTCCCGCGCCGCGGGTGCCGATCAACCCGCGCGGCGTCGGTCCGCGCCGCGAGTTCGCCTGGGCGACCTTCGACCTGCCCGAGTTCAAGCGGATCAAGAACGCGCTCGGCGGCACCGTCAACGACGTCTCGCTTGCCGTCGCCACCGGCGCCCTGCGCGCCTGGCTCGCCGAATGGGACCCGCCCGACGCTTTGCCGACATACGCGTCCAAGCGTCGAGGGGGGCTGGAGCTGAAGGCGCTGGTGCCGGTGTCGATCCGGACCGTCGACGAGCACGGGGAGCTGGGGAACAAACTGACCGCGATGCGGGGGCCGCTGCCGGTCGGGATCGCCGACCCGGCCGAGCGCCTCGCCGTGATCAGCGCCGCGATGGACGGGCTCAAGGCCTCCAAGCAGCCGCTCGGCGCCGAAGCGATCTGGGGCCTCAACGACTGGTTCCGCGATTTCGCCCCGCCGGTCCTGCTCGGCCCGACCGCGGCGATCAACTTCTCGACCCGCCTCTTCAACCTGCTGGTCACCAACTTTCCCGGCCCGCAGATCCCTTTCTACGCGCTCGGGCGCGAGCTGACCGCGATCCACCCGGTCGGCTTCCTCGCCCGCCGGCACGGCCTCGCGATCGCGATCCTCTCCTACAACAGTCGCGTCAGCTTCGGCCTCCTCACCGATCCGGATTCGGCTCCCGGAGCCGAGCGGCTCGCCGCCCACCTCGAGACCGCGGTCGCCGAGCTCGGCGAGGCCGCCGACCGAGCCGCGCCGTCGCTAGCCTCCTCGGACCATGGCGACCAGCTGGCAGGAGATGATCGACCTCGGTTCGCGCGAGCCCGCGAACGTCGCGCCGCCCGAGGAGGCTGAGCCGGAGCGCCGCCGCGGCGTCTTCCGCCGTCTGCGCGAGTCGCTCTCGAAATCGCGCCAGGCCCTGCAGGAGGAGATCACCGCCTCCGTCTTCGAGAAGATCGACGACGAAACCTGGGAACTCCTGGAGGAGGCGCTGATCCTCGCCGACGTCGGCGCGCCGACCACCGCCGCGGTGGTCGAACGGCTGGAGCACGAAGTCGACTCCGGCGCGGTCCCCGCCGAGGGCGAGGCGATCCGCGATCGCCTGATCGAGATCCTCGCCGAGGTCGCCGCGACCGCCCGCGCGAAGATCGACCTCTCCGCCCAGCCCGCGGTGCTGATGATGGTCGGCGTCAACGGCACCGGCAAGACGACGACGATCGGCAAGATCGCCTGGCACCTCTCCAAGGAATTCGGCCTCTCCGTGGTGATGGGCGCGGGGGACACCTACCGTGCCGCCGCCGCCGAGCAGCTCGCCGAGTGGGCCGACCGAGCCGGCGCCGAGCTCGTCCGCGGCCAAGAGGGCGCCGACCCCGGCTCGGTCGCCTACGACGCGGTCTCCGCCGCCGTCGCCCGCGGCGCCGACGTGGTGATCGTCGACACCGCCGGCCGCCTCCACACCCAGGACAACCTGATGGAGGAGCTCGCCAAGGTCCGCCGCGTGATCGCCAAGCTGATCCCCGAGGCGCCGCACGAAACCCTGATCTCGATCGACGCGACCACCGGCCAGAACGGGCTGCGCCAGGCGAAGGTGTTCTCCGAAGCGGTCGCGGTCGACGGCGTCGTCATCACCAAGCTCGACGGCACCGCCAAGGGCGGCATCGCGCTGGCGATCTCCTCCGAACTCGGCATCCCGGTGAAGTTGATCGGGGTGGGGGAGAAGCTCGAGGACCTGCGCCCCTTCGACCCCGCCGAGTACGCCGCCGCCCTGCTCGCCGAGTGACCCCTCGGCGTCTGTCGTCCAGAGGGCGGCAGGCATCGAACCGCGTAAGCTGACCTGATGTTCGACCAGCTCTCCGACCGGCTCCAGTCGACCCTCTCGGACGTCCGCTCGCGCGGCAAGCTGAGCGAGTCCGACATCGACTCGGCGATGCGCGACATCCGGCTCGCGCTGCTCGAGGCGGACGTCAACTTCAAAGTCGTCAAAGCGTTCACGAAAACGCTGAAAGAACGCTGTCTGGGTGCCGAGGTGATGGACAGCCTCGACCCCGGCCAGCAGGTGGTGAAAATCGTCAAAGAGGAGCTCGCCGACCTGATGGGCGGGACCGGCGCCGAGCTGGCGATGGCGAGCTCGGGCCCGACCGTGATCCTGATGGCGGGCCTGCAGGGCAGCGGCAAGACGACCGCCTGCGCGAAGCTCGCGCAGTACTTCAAGAATCAGCGCAAAGACGTGGCGCTCGCCGCCTGTGATGTCTACCGGCCCGCGGCGGTCGACCAGCTGGTGACGATGGGCCGGCGCGCCGGCGCCCACGTCTATGAGAAAGGCACCGACGCCGACCCGGTCGACATCGCCACCTGGGCGCTCGACCGCGCCCGCGAGGAGCGCCGTGACGTCCTCGTCATCGACACCGCGGGCCGCCTCCACATCGACCAGGACCTGATGAAGGAGCTGTCACGGATCCGCGACAAGACCAAGCCGCACGACGTGCTGCTGGTGGTCGACGCGATGACCGGCCAGGACGCGGTCGGGGTCGCCGAATCCTTCGCCGAGGCGGCCGAGTTCGACGGCGTGGTGATGACCAAGCTCGACGGCGACGCCCGCGGCGGCGCCGCGCTCTCGGTGAAGGCGGTCACCGGCAAGCCGATCATGTTCGCCTCGACCGGCGAGAAAATCGGGGACTTCGACCGGTTCCACCCGGACCGCATGGCCCAGCGGATCCTCGGCATGGGCGACGTCCTCAGCCTGATCGAGAAAGCGGAAAGCCAGGTCGACGAGAAGTCCGCCGAAGAACTCGAGGAAAAACTCAAAAAGGACCAGTTCACGCTGGAGGACTTCCTCACGCAGATGAAACAGGTCCGCAAAATGGGGCCGCTCAGTGGGATCCTCGGGATGCTGCCGGGGATGGGGGCGATGAAAGAGCTGCGCAACGCCAACATCGACGAGCGCCAGCTCGACCGCACCGAGGCGATCATCCTCTCGATGACCCCCGCCGAGCGCGCCGATCCCCACCTGATCAAAGGCCGCCGCCGCAAACGGATCGCCGACGGCTCGGGCACGAAAGTGCAAGAGGTGCGCGCCCTGGTCAAGCAGTTCGACCAGATGCGGGTGATGATGCGCTCGATGGCGAACGGCAAGATGCCGGACCCCCAGAAACTCATGCGGATGAGCGGCCAGGTCCCGAAACCGAAGGTGCGGAGGCGGTAGTCGGGGGCCAGGTGGTTGATTCCGGGGTTCGGGGGCCGGGAAGCTGGCGCCGGGGGAAGGATGTGTCCTCCTGGGCTGGTGCCCGAAAAGATGTGGCCCGGCAAGCTGGCACCCCGGAAGGGACGGTTCCCCGAAAGCTGGCGCCCGATGAAGGGACGGGCCGTCTCGTCCACGGCCCTGGCAGGCTGTGGCCGTGGCCGAGACGGCCGGGTGTGCGGGGAGCGGAGGGACCCGTGGGGCGTCCGTCACCAGGGAGCCACGGATCCCTCACCGCAGG